>Ga0310912_10000790_pt1 | contig 16573 bp, 14 predicted proteins | sample GREbulkMGOX080_FD_203443 | JGI IMG/M metagenome (GOLD analysis project Ga0310912, IMG submission 203443) | Lab enrichment of tropical soil microbial communities from Luquillo Experimental Forest, Puerto Rico - GRE.bulkMG.OX080 | ecosystem: Environmental > Terrestrial > Soil > Tropical forest >...
CCAAGAGCCCCAGCTTGACCTAGGATACTATTTGGAGTGAAGGCTGCTAGGGGTTGCCATACATTATTTGGCTTGTCATATACCCAGCTTAAGTCGTTCCTAGCATTAGGGGCAGTGAATAATACCCAAGGAGGAGGGTTATTAAAGTTAGCGGGAAAGGTTACAGTATGGCCACCAACACCATCTTGGGTAAACTGGAGCTTAAGGACGTTACCATTCTGAGGAGTAGAGGTAGTGGTGAAGGTCATGTTACCTGTTAGGGTGGTGCTATAACAGGCGTTGTTCAGGACCCCAAAGGACATAGTGGCATTATAGGCCACATTGTTACATGGAAGGGATGCGGCTGATGGTCCTCCCCCTCCGCCCCCTCCGGTTAGTGTTGGAGGGGGGATAGCCTGGATGAAAGGAGTGAAGTTCATACTGTTAGAAGTACAGGTAACTGGGGAGTTAGTTGAACAGGCTATGTGGACTTTGAAAGCGAAGCAAGGGAGACCGCTTACATAGCAGATGTTAAAGTTCCATTGGGTATTGACTGTTCCACTGCAGCCGTCGATGACTCCATTATCAGGGAGTTGGATAGGGGGAAGGTTGCCATAGCTATCGGTAGAGTATCCGCTATACTGTTTCTGGAAGTCGGAGCCACATAAGAGGGGAATCTTACCAGGAGTACCTGGGTCATAGAAGCTGATACTTACAGCGCTGTTGACATAAGGAGTACCTAGTGGGTCGAGTACTTGCCCCGTGACTGCTGTAGTGCCCCCTTGTGCCAATAAGATACTAGGTATGAACAGAGCTATAATGAGTAGAGTTAATCGTCTAATCATAGGGGCCTCTTAGCTTGTTGAGTAAGCGGTGAAGGCTACGCTCTCAGTTTGAGAGGCTACACCCGCACTAAACTCTAAGGTCATGGCAGTGTTATAGGCACCTGCTATACTTATGTTGGATAGGTCTCCGCTCCAGATACCGTTAGCTGGAATGACACAGGTGCGGCTCCAGATGACGGTACCCGCTCCGGTGGTCCCTGCTCTAAGATTCAAGGTAGCTGACTGGCCTGCTGTACCGGATACCGTCCAGCTTATAGAGGTACATACCCACTTCTGCGTGGCCCCTAAGGCAGCTAGGGAAGCAGTTGCTTGGGCTCCTGCTGCTGGAGTACTGAAAGCTGCTACATCTGCTCCTGGTCTCATGTTAGCTCCTGCTACTCTTCCTGCTACCCCCATGATGCATTGCTTTCAGGCCCTTGGCTGAGCGAACCATAGCCCTGACATGGGGATTGCTACTGGCTTTACCCTTAGCCATCTTACTAGCTGGAATCTTCTCCCCCTCAGGGACACCTAAGGCTCTATGTAGGGCTCCCTTATGAACCTTGAAGGAACCTTTCTTACCCAAGCCTATAGTTTGAGTCTTTGCCATAATTACCTACTACTCTTCCTCTTGTGGACGTACACTCCACCTGGTCTGAGTCTCCCGGCCCGTTTCATACTTAGAGCCATAGCTACAGCCTGTTTCTGGGGAGTGCCTTCCTTTCGGAGGACGCTAATCTTATCACCGACTAGATTATCTTTAGCCATACTATTGCTCTGGATACTCCACCTGATACCTCTGCTCCTCCTGAGCCATCCCTGGACGCAGAGGCTTAGGAGCCTTCTTAATATCGCGCTCTAGCCTCTCCCTTTGCATATCCTTAGCCCTCTGGACCACAGCTTTAGGTAGTCCCTGAGCTACCCCATAGTCCTGAGCGGTCCTGGCTAAGTTCACTATTTGCTTTAGCACATCAGCCCTGTCATCGTCGCTCAACTTGGGGTTGGCCAATTCTAACTGCATCTCGGCTAGCTGGTCAACAAAGTATCCCCTAACGTCTTTGTGCTGAGCTATTTGATTGCGTAGATACTCATGGATGTCTCTCTCATGGGCGACACGGAGAGGGGTCAGGCCTAGAGTCTGCTCTACCTGTTCCTTAGGAGATAGATTGCGAAGGATAACTGACCCTGAATGGGGGTCAATTAGATTAGGTTCCTTGCCAGCCATGCGGACTCCCTGGTCGTATAGCCTTCGTAACTCAGGGGATAGGTTACGGAGGGAGTCATCAAGCTTTTGTTGATTCTCTCTACTGTAGGGCTGGATGGCCTTGTTGATTGCAGCTGAGCCTACGGAATAGATGTCTGAGGCTAGAGGGCCTGCCAAGCCTGCAAGGGGAGTATTCTCTCTGGTTATGGATAGATCACCCAGTCCCACCCCAGATGGTATATCCACCCCAGCCATGCCGAATACTCCCCTGCTAGCCACAGGGAACTGCCGCTTCAGATAGTTCTCAGCCTCCTGTCCCGGTTGACCCAGCATATTGAATACTGTACGGATAGCTGGGAAAGAGGTAAAGCCTAGGGCTCCGATAGCAGCTAGGAATCTAGGGATTTCGGCTCCCCTTAGGCCATAGATGAACTGCATAGTTTTGGTAGCGAAGGCCTTGAACTGGACAGCGGTACTGGGTAAGTGACGGAACAAGGCTGGATTATCAGCTGGATTATACTGGCCAGTGGTTCTATCTAATACATTCCTGGCATAGTTACGAGCCTCTGCAGGGCTTAGGCCTCTGTCGGTGGCTTGGATATAGGCCCCTACTGCAGCTACCCTTCTAGTGAAGTCGATACCGAAAGTGAAGGGGAGCATACCTAGGTCTCTAGTTAGAGAGGCTGCACCCTTAGTCCAATCTATAGGATTGCTCCCTCTACCGAAGTAGTTACCTATATAAGTATGGAGACTGTCTAGGTCGGTGCTGTTAGTAGAGTGGAGGACGTTTAGGTCCTTAATCAAGTCATCGTACTTAGGATTGAAAGCATGAGCAATGCCTTCTAAGGTGGACTTCTCACCTAATACTGGGTACACTGCCCACATAGTCTGGAGACCATGAGACAGAACGCGAACAGGATTCATTCCCAGTTTAGCGAAGGCTACAAGTTGTTGGGTGGGACGGAAGATAGCATTGGGGAGGTTAGGATTCACTCCCATATCGTTCATTAACTTTCTCACTCCAGCGTCCCACATACCCGGATGGCCTTCCAGGCCTTCTAGGGCACTATCGACACGGGCTAGGATATTCCCATATTGCTTAGCGTTGGAGTATGCTGTCATCTGGGGGAGTTCAGCGTAACGTTGAATCTTCCCCATCCCTGCCAGTTCAGCGATTGAGTTCCTAGCCTTCATCAATACCTGTCTAGCAGGGGCCATCTCTAGGTAGCGGTCAGTAGCTAGGAGGAAGCGTTCGAAGTTCTCCTTATCCTTAGCCCAACCAGGGAGGTTGGACTCCCTCTCTAGAGCGGCACCGAACTGCCTTTTGGCAGGGTTCCTTGGACCCCAGGCTGCCTTACCACTCTCATTATAGAGGCTAGCTATAGCTTGTTCAGGGTCACCACCTTGACTGATTACTCTACTAGCTATTCTAACTTCATTATTAATATCTCTGAGTCTCTGTAGATCACTGAGAGACTTCCCAGGGAGGGTAACAGTATCCTGCTCAACCTTAACTTGAGCACCGGGATTGTTCCTTAGATGGTCCTCAGCCTTTTGTAAGGCCTGCCAGCGGGATTCGGCTCTCCAGCCAGTGGTAATGGGCTCATAGGTTTCATTACCGTGGGCGTCTACCCCAGTAAGATAAGTTACAGTCCACTCCCCAGGGAACGCATGATGATAGTAGCCATTCTGTATCCCCCAGTCATCTGGAATGAATTGAGCTGCCTGTTGGGGAGTGAAGCCATTGCCTAGGACTAGCTCTCTGCGCTTCATGTCGCGCATGGCAATGCGACGGGCGTCTAACATATTACGTACAGTGTTATAGGCCTGTTCAACATGGGGAGGGGTGCCAGGGGGCAGATTGCCTATAGAGTAGGCAGGGTTGTCTAGGAGTGGGACTACTTGATTCTCCCACTCGCTATCATTAACCTTGGATTTAGCTCCCTGCACCCACTCCCGCATGGTATCAATTTGACGGTTAGCTATAGCTTTAGTGGTGTCACTGATGCGGCCAGCCATAGTATAGAGAATAGGGCCTAGAGGGTGACCTTGGTGTTCTAATAGTCTAGCTGACTCTTGGAGGGAACCTAGAGACCTAGCTATGATACCAATATCCTTCCCTCTCTCTACTACATTGATTCCACCTGCAGCTAGATTTTCATCAGCTGCGTCACTTATGACAGGAGGCCGTCCCCCTTCACCACCTTCTCTTGGCTCAGGAGGGGCGGCTGCTCCTGTCGTTTCTCCAGCTACTTCCCTATTGAAGGTAGGGAGAATGGCTTGAAGGTCACTAAGAGGCTGCTTGCCCATTACCTCATAGAGGTTGTCCATCTGGGACTGGGCGATACTTCGTTCCTCAGGGGTAGCGGAAGGGTTACGGAGGATGTCCTTTAGGCGATTGAGTTCATAGTCAAACTGTTCCTTCTTCCAGGCCTCCTTGGTAGCACCCTCCTTAATCTGCTGAGACTCTATTTTCTCAGCTTTACCTTCTCTCCCTGGCTGACCAGCTTCTCCTCCCCCGGCAGATAGTGGACGCTCCCCCATATCTGCTTCTCCACCTCTTCGTAGACCTTCAGCCGGTCTATTCTCACCTTCTCCGGGAGGCTGCTTTCCCCAATCAGCGAGTCCTTCGCCCCCAAGAATATCCTTCTCGTTCGCTGGCCTCCCACGGCTGTCTCTATAGATTTGTAGGAGTTGAGCAAGGTCGTCACGGAGTTTGCTTGAATCGTCTGGGTGTCTGAAGGCATTGGCTAAATCCTCCATGCTGCCGATTCTGTGATTTATACCAAGAAACGAGTCCATATTCAAGAGGCCAGTGCTGAAATTTTCATTGTGGCCTTTTATAGTGTCATGGAGAAACTCATGCATGATTGTGTGATAGATTGAACTAGCTGCAAAGTCGGGAGTCATGAATAGAGGGTCTACATTACCAATGGTAGACATATCCCGCTTCCAGGATTGGATGTCTTGAATGGTAGCCGGATAGCCGTTAGCAGAGTAGAAGTCCTTCCTAAACTGGGCAAGCTCCTGGAGATTAGGTTCGTGAGGAGCTTCCTTAGGGCCTTCCTTGGCTAGGGATGCCCACCCAAAGGGAGAGATGAAGATGGAGGCTTTGTTCTGAGTAGCAGCTGGGTCAGGAATGTAGACCCCATAAGTACGTTTAGACCCGCTTGCAGATTCCCTCTCAGCTAATAGTAAACCTATCCTATGGACAGTGGAACCCATCTGCCTATCACCTGGGCCGCCGAAGAGTCTAGCAGGAAGGTTATTTAATAGGTTCTGAGTATTGATAGCTACACTATAGATAGCGTTAGAGATGTCCTTGAAAGCGGGACTGTTCTGCAAGATAGATAGTTCCCCTGAATTAAGTTTGGCTCCACTATCATAGATAGGCATCAGTATGCCATTGCCCAGAGTAACCTCAGGCATATTATTATACTTCTGCCTCATCAGGTCGGCCATAGCCTTAGCTTCAGCGGCGACGAAGCGATCTTGAATAGTGTCCTTTATAAAGTCAGCAGCTTTACCGTTTAACTGTTCACGGTTGGTGGTGAATGGATAGTCTGCATGGCCCTCTGGGACATTAGCTTGGATGTCTACTGCCATGCGAGCAGGGGTAGGGACCCCTACAGGGACAGTAAATTCGTTATTAAACTGGTAGAGGCCATTGTTGTGGACTTCATAGTTACGCCAAGAGGAGTCCCCTTCCTTCTTCTCACTGGTATGGAAGGTATAATCTCCACCAGGACCCCTTAAGGTAAAGGCTGGGGTGACTCCCATAGAGGTAAATGGGTCCATCTCAAACTTAGTATGGCCTGAGGTAAACTTAATCTCCTTAGTAGGGAGCTTGACGCTGTTGAGCATCTTAGAGAGGAAGTTCTCAGCTTCGTAGAAGTTGGCGGTATCTTCCTTATCTTTACCAGGTTCAGCGAAGTGGACATTGATATAAGTGCCAGTGCCTTCAGTCTCAGTGGCGTTCCTAATTTGAGGCTGGACATTACCTGCTACTATATCAGCTGGAGTGGAGGTAAAGGTAGTGGTTTTCAATAGGCCTGAGGCAGGGTCAGCAGCAGTCGTCTTGACATCCATGAAGTCTGGAATCATAAAGGGGGCTATCTTGGCTAGGCCGAATCCACCTGATGCCCCGGCTTCAAGGCCCTTACCTGAGGCTCCTATGTCTGTAAATACAGTGAACACTTGCTCAGGAGTCATACCAATACCAGTGTCTTGAATAGTAAAGGTACGAGTGCTTCTATTGAGGTTAGTCCACACTCCCCCACCGTTCTGTCTAACGGCATCGAAGGCATTTTGGAGGAGTTCCTTTACTACTACTGGAGCCCCTCTATTACTATACATACTACTACCTAGGATTTCAGTCAGTCTCCCTATGTCTGCTCCCATCCCCAGCTTGCCACCAGTAGTCCTAGCGGCCTCTACACCTGGGTATTCGGGGCTAACCCCTCCCTCTGTTTCTTGGACGGCACCTGGGACTGCAGCTGCTGGAGTTGCTCCTTCTCCCCCGGCTGCTCGCTCAGTTGCCCGAAGATTCTCCTCTCCAAGCTTCTGTGCTTCAGCAGCTGGCCCAGCCTCTGCTCTGGCGGCAGGCTCTGGTCCTGTAGGAGGTTGGCCTTCCCCCGGATGAAGATGCTGCGCAACTTCGCTAGCTGTAGGCCTTGCATATTGACCTCCTGTAACTCCTGCTAAGGCTTGTAGACCGTCCATGTAGGCTTGGTGGTCTCCCCTGGCGCTGGCATCTTGTAAGTGTTTATCTATAAGGCTGATAGCATAGGCTTTCTCAGCACTGGTTAGAGCAGGGTGGCCACTCTCAGGGTGCTCAGGTCCCTTCATAAAGTCACTGACCATCTTAGAGGCGAAGGCTGATTGGCGCTCAGGAGGAAGAGTATTCAATAGGGATAACTGCTTATTATAGTTATCCATTCTATTGTTGACTTCAGCCTTGGTCTTAGCAATGGCTACCTTCTCTGAATAGACTCCATGAGCCATCATACCGGAGAAGATACCGTTCACGACCATGTCGGAGTATTCCTGAGGGATGCCCATCTTGTTGGATACTTGTTGGCTGAGTTCTGTAGCTCCACTGTAAGCAGGGAGAAGGAGGGCTTGTTTGGGCATAGCAGGGGAGAGGAGAGCTAGAGGTTCGCTTACTGCCTCCACTGCCCCACCAGCAATGTTCCCTAACGCTCCAGCTTTTCGCTGATACCAATCTCTTGTATCTCCAGGACGGGGGCCACCAAAGAGTTCTGAAGTTCCCCCAGCTGATGTTAGGACTCCTTCTGGGATGCTGCCTAAGAGGGCATTGGGAGTAAAGGGAGCAACAGCCATAGCTCCTAGGTTATTACGTATTGCAGCCTGGATAGGGTGTTCCTTTTGGAAACGTTCCTCAGCTGCAGTGGCCCCTAAGTAGGGTTCCATACCTCCTTGCCTACCTATACCGAAGGTCTGAATTAGGCGTTGGCGGTAGTCCTCTAATTTGTCCACCCACCCTTGGGCACTTATCCCTGTAGCAGGGCCTGTTTCGGCTCTAGGTTGCTCACCTCTGGGTACCCAGTGACCAGAAGGGAGCATTACCATTGGTTGGTTATTCGGGCCAGTGGGGATGTTAAGATTGGCTGGTGGCTGCTTTATAGGCTGGGAAGCAGGTTGACCAGGAGTCTCTACCGCATAGCGGTTCGCTCCCAACAACTGAGTGATCAGGTCATCACTAGATGGAGGAGGAGGTTCAACACTATAGCGGTTGTCCTGGTCCTGTTGGGGCATATACTCCTACTCACTGTATTTAACCCATGTGTTATTCTTGATCTTAGCTATAACTTTACCTGTTACCTTATCCCTTAATAAGGCACCATCCTTCAGCCCTACTGGGGAAGGTGAACCAGGAGGGGGTGCCCATCCCCCTCCAGCTCCTTGACCCCCAGCTCCTCCCGCAGGTGGAGTAGCCTGAGGTGCTCCAGCAGGAGGTTGCATACCTGTCGCTCCCATTAGGTTCTTGATAGCAGTTGATTGCTCAGGAGAGACAGCTGGGCCACGACGAGCCTTAATAGAGTTGAGGACTTCCTGCTCTTTGTTATATATCTCCATTAGAGCAGGCATGAATTGGGCCTGGACAGCTGCTCGCTGGTCGGGAGTGTAAGTGTTGGCCATAGCAGCATTCATAAGGCCAGTAATGGCATGCTCTTGCTGCTTTAGAGGAGCTAGCGTAGCATCAGCTTCACGCTTCTCCCCTGCAGTAAAGCCAGTCATATCGACTGGACGCCCTCCAGCTACGCCTCCCATACCGTAGTGGAAGAAGCCTGTCCTACCATAGACTAGATCGATCTGGTCCTGAGCAAAGGCTTGCTGGCCTTCGGGAGTGCTGATGTCTAATTGTTTGCCAGTACTACTTTTGATATTGGTCATCCCCTGGTCAGCTAGTTCAGCGGCATAGTCCCTAAAGCCTTGCATCATTCCAACTGGGCCTTCTCTATAGAGTTGGGGCATCTTGAAGGCTATTTGTTTAGCTTGGAGATCACTGAAGAGAGGGTTGCCCTTATCATCCTGCATACCCCTTATGTTCTTATAATAGGCCATCAGGCCCTGAGGGCTATCGGGAGGAACACCACTTACTGGGACAGTAGTGGATTCCTTGGTGGTCTCGTTGTAGAAGCTACGGGAGTAGTTACCAGTACCAGGGTCCATACTAACTCCCATATCCCTCCACCCCTGCTGGATATAGTAGTTACGCATTAAGTCTTGCTGCTGGTTGGCTATCTGGCCCTGCTGCTGGAGTTGCTGGCGACGGAGGTCTAGCTCACCTGAGCGGTACTGTTCCTCCATCATCTGGCTTCTAACTTTTAGAGCATCGTTAAGAGCAGCATTGGCCCCCTGGCCTAACTGTTCGCCAGCTTCCCCTAAGCCTGAGGCTACAGCTTGGAACGCTCCCATTAGCTGCCTCCTGAGTAGGAGGGTTGAATACCGTTACCTATAAAGGACCAGTTATCTAGATTACCTATATTAATAGGGAGGGTGTCCAGTTGGGGAATGTCTGGATTCCAGCCTAGATTGGCCCCTATATTGGCTATTGTTCCGGGACTGGCTTGAGGAGTGGAGGCACCGGGAGCCCATAGCTTGCTAAGGGGTCCCAGCATGGACTGCCACATCTGACTCATGTTCGTGGTTCCTGGCAGTGGCTGGAAGGGAGATGGACGAGCACTGATCGGCAAGCCAAGTTTCTGGAACAGGGCTTGCTGAGCCATCTGCTGTTCCTGCATTTGATAAGGGGCTAAGCCTTGAGCTATAGAAGCGGCTTGAATACCTGGGGCTTGGCTTAGGCCGCGAGCGGCTAGGTTGCCACTAACAGCATTGGTTACACTATTAACTAGATTCTGGGATAGGGGCTGTTGGAGGGATTGCTCCTGGGCGACTAGCTGAGCAGGGGTCATATTCTGCAAAGTTTTCATCTGCCCCAGCTCAGTGCCAAGGATTTGATTCTTAGTCCTATTGGCTTCAATGTTTCCAACAGTCCCCATGACACCGCTGCCAAGCCCTAGCAGAGGGATGATTTTACTCCAGATACTTCCACCACCATCGGAAGTCATCCCTAAGCTACCTATTGTACTAGCCATACTGCTAAGGGCATCCATTAGACTAGCCCTCCTGGTTGACTTGTGCCAGTGTTACCCATGAAGTTTTGAACCATCTGCTGCATCATACCTGTGTTAAGCAGGTCACCGTTACCGCTAAAGGTACTGGAATAGGTAGCGTAGGCATCAGGACTCAACCCACCTGAGGTCTGATATTGGAGATTAGGGAGCCATTGATTGGCCTGGGTAGCTTCAGCCTGTCGCTGCCGCGTAGCTTGTTGAACAGCACTTTGCGTCATCTGAGAAGGGGTGGGTCCACCGCCACTGGGACGGTTGAGGTTTTCATACAGGCCTACACCAGTTCCAGCAAGGCTTGCGATAGCGGCGATAGCTGGCAAGGCGGCAATTAATGGAGGCATGTCACCACTTCCCTACATCCGTAAGACCAGTATGGACCTTGCACACAGGCTTCATCACGGTCCCACCTATACGCTTTACGAGCCTAGCTAATCCCTTCTCAACTTCAGTATCTTCACTAAGATATACGATGAAGTGAGTATATCCCCTCTGGTGGATGTCGGCAAGGGATTTCCTAAATAGGCCTAGCAAAATGGACCTGGGGGCAGTATTCGTTGCGTAGATTCTCAGGAGGGTGACAAAGTTCAGGGTGGGGGCAGCGAATAGAATGGCTAGGGGCTGGAAGGTGTCTGAACTGACAGCAAGCCAAGTCCACTTCCTACTGATTAAATAAGAGTTGGGGATGCCGTGACCAAACTGGGGGATGGGCTCATCATCTTCCAAGGTACGGACGTAATAGGGGCCACAGTACCTTTGGGAGCGTTCTCCCAGTTGACGAAGGAGTTGGAGTACTTCTACCATATATGTTATATATGTTATATATGTTATATATGTTATATATGTTATATATGTTATGGTCCTATAGCCGGGACAGAAGCATCCTCGGGTTCAGTCTGCCATAAGAAGCTGTTTAGTTCTACTGCTCCCGTACCGCTGATTACTGCATCAACATTGGTCACAGTCTCGGCTACTGGGACATTGTATTGGAAGGTACCGTCAGTACCCAATGTCTGAAAGTAGCCATTGACTGGAGTTAGTGGTTCACCTTGTATGTCTAATGATACTGCTATAGTAGAATTAGAATCTGTGAACCTTCCCCTTATTACTACCTGCCTAGTGAATATCCGTCCTCCTTGCTCCCTCTGGTTAAAGACCATTGGAGTCTTGAGAGACCAGTTGACTACAGATGGACCAGGAGTATCGATACTGTTATCCCAGAGATCGTCGTCAGCTTGCCACCTCTGGAAGGTGCCATCGTTAAAGGAACATAAGAGGGTGATGGGTACAGCCATAGTGGTGATGGATTGGAATATTGTACCTAGCCTCATTTGAGGGTTTATGATTGTCCAGGCTTTAAGAACTAGGTCATAGCAGAAGAGTCTAGATAGGGCTCCTCCACTGTTGCCCAATGGCATAGCGGCTACGTACATGGCAGGGACGGCGGTTTGAGTGCCCCAAGCTACAGTTATCCAAGTGAAGTCTACAGTAGTTAAGTCTTGATAGTCGAACTCATTCACAGGGAAGATATAGGGGTGGATGTCCTCATCGATTATCTTATCCCCTATGCCGTCGAATACAGAGAAGCCCAGGTGGGTGAATCTTATTAGACCATAGCCTGTACAGAACTGTAATGTCCTGGGAGAGATACAGCCTAGGGTAGACTTGATTCGCTGGATTAGGAAGTTAGTAGAACCGAACACCCCTACGATTTGATAGCCTGCATACTGTTTGTAGGCTATTAGTGAACCTTCTGGAGGGATACCAAAGCCAGCGATTGTGAAAGCGGTTAGGCCATATCCTTCCTGGCCATCATCCTTGTCGATGAAGGCTTGATTAATTGGATTCCAGCTAAAGGGATTATTGCTGTCGGACATTCGTATTGCACAGGGGCCATCTAGCCCTGTGGAGGTATTTACAGGCCAGGTGTTCCATAGCCATAGGCTTCCAGCGTACACGCAGCCGTGAGCGGCTCCTGGAGGAGCAGGGGCGTTGGCATTGGTGGCGGCGGTACACTTCCAGACTACCTTGGAGGGGGAGGCTTCAGAGATATATTGGCCTATAGTAGTAGGGAAGGTAGGTTGAGCGGCACCACTGATTCCAGCTTGAGAACAGGTGTAGTAGAAGCCATTGGATGGGGTGGGTTGGATGATGTCACCTACTAGGTAGGTAACTCCTGTAGCCCAGGTTGGATAGGCGGTTACAAAGGTGCTGTAGATAGGGGAAGTGGTCATGGTGGAGAGCCCACCTACTTGAACACCGTGACCAGCTGCGTTAGGGTTATAGATTACATAGGATGTAGGGCTCAGGATTTGAGTAGTGACATAGGTCCCATTGAAGGCTGGGTCTGGGATGCCGGTAAGGGAGACTTGGGCTCCAGCGGCATTAACAGTAGGACTATTAAAATAGATACCGTGAGGAGTGGAGGTTACTATAGTTACTAGCCCATTTCCTAAGGCATTAGGGGTGGCTGAGACTATAGTAGCAGGGGAGGCGTTATTGATGCCAGTGTTTGGGTCCTTGTAGACTTGACAGGGCCAGCCATTGCCTAAGGTCAGGATGGCCATGTTGGCGAATTGGAAGATTTGAGGGATGTAGCCAATGGTTCCTGGAGACCCTCCTACTACGGTGGGACCGCCAGTGGCCCCACCGCCAGTTCCACCACCTCCTCCTGTACCCCCACCACCTGTCCCACCCCCACCTCCACTATCGGGATTGGGAGCGCCTGGAGGAACAGGAGGGTCAGCTGGATAGAGGGCTACTACATTACTATTGTTATAGGATACTGGTAAGGGAGCTTGCAGGCCTGTAATTGTAGGCATACGATAGAGGACAGTCTGTTGGGTAGTGTCAGCAGGTGGAGGGGCAGTACCTACTGTTATTGTGCCTCCATTTGTGGTATCTCCAATGTTCAGAGGGGCAGCTACAGGAGTAGCGAAGTTACAGATCATCTGGGTACTGTTAACGATTGAGACTACGTTCCAGGTGACCGGAGCGACGAAGTTAGGATTGCTCCCTGGGATGTATTGGAAGCCTTCACCTACTATTATACTACTAGTAGAGGCTACATTCCAGGTAGCGGTATAGACTATAGTTGCGCCTACGTGCTGGATGTTGGTTATGATTGCGTTGGTTACGGCTACAGGATTGGCTATGGTAGCAGTGCCTAAATCTAGCCAACTGACAGCTGTGTTCCCAGGGGCAGGCTGAGGGACGGGGAGGTCACTATTGATAAGTAGGGATTCAGTCCCTGGGCCATTGCTTCTATAGACTCTGTATCCAGCAGCGTTAGGGATAAGACTCCAGGTAAGAGTGTTCTTCCCCCCTCCAGCTGTCACTACTGAGGTTTCAAGGGAAGCGGTAGTTTCGCCACCTATTCCATCTATAGCAGTTACTTTATAATAGTAGGTCCCACCAGGAAGGCTACCCCCTCCAGCGGTGGCTACAGTTAGGCCCCTGGGTGGACCAAGGGGGAAGTCCAAGGGACCGTTGGCCTTGGCTAGAGCTAGGTAGTAGCGGGGCACTCCGGTAGGAGCGAACAGGAAGCCGCTCATTATCTTGCCCCGGCCTAGGGTGGGTACTCCATTATAAGCATGGACAGATTGAGAGCCGTCGCAGGTAACGAACGAGCCCCTTTTGGTCATTACTAGGTTACTTATCCTTGGAACTGAACCTGGGGGTTGGGAATAGCGGTCAGCTACTGCGTTGACACCCTTAACCCAGTTCTTCTGCAGAGTAGGTTGGTAGACGGCTGTGGGCATTAAAATTCCTTGTACCGTTCACAGTAGCCTATTCTAGTTACAGCTGTTACACTCTTACACCTATCAGGGGGGATGTAGTTAGCGCAGTTGCCGCAGAACTCTCCCTTGTCCTGGTCACAGATGGAAGCGGGTTCAACGTATCCGACTACTGAATGGGAGGACTTCCTATCCTCAGGCCACTCCTGTTCCAGGGTTCTGAGGGAGACCATGAATGGGGAGATCATCAGTCTGCTGCTACGGCAGCCCTCCTCTCTAGTTCATGAGGACAGGTTCTGCCCCACCGTTGGGCATAGTTACAATTCATACAAAGAATCGCATATTTATCCGTAGGAAATCCTTCACGAATCACATCCAGAAAGTAGCATTTAGCGGAGCGGCGCTTCTTCCTATGCTCTCCTCCGTCACTATTTACATGGTGAAGAGTTAGAAAATCTTCTCGTTCCTCACCACAACAGGAGCACCTTCTTCCAAAGACTTCTAATATCATCTGCCAATAGCGTTCTACTCGGCTCTTAGTGATCCTGCTATCCTTAACTCTTACCTTTAAAATGTTATCGTTCCTCCACTTCTTAGCCGCTTCGTTGTAGCATTGTCTACACGAAACGTGCCCACCAATACTGATGCGCCTATTGTAACCTACCATCAGGTGAAGGCCCTTCCTGCAATATAAGCTCGTAAAATACTGATTAGACAAGACTTATCTCCTAAGGAACGATGATGCGACCTCCTGAGCTGGCTGATGGATAACCGTCTCCAGCTGGGGTGACTGGACCAACCTGACGTGGGCCAGCAGTTTGTTTGGTCCCGCGTGTGTAGCTACCTAGGAACTTCTCAAACTTTGACATGGAAGCGCCAGAGGCTTGAGTGTTCTTTTCGAGTTCTCTGAACCGGCCTACTAGGTAATCGACTAGAGGGGCCTTCCACCCTGGGGGGACTTGAAGGGTGGTTGCTGATTGACCTGGATAGTATTGAGTTTGGGAGTTAAGGCGTAGGCCACCGAAGCGAAAGTTTAGCTCATTGACTATGGTCCCAGTGGTCCAAGCTACTTGCTGGGTCCCACCTAATCCTCTAACTACTCCAGTAAGCTGATTCCCACTTATTGAGCTATAGGATACAATCTCATGGTTGGGAGGGATACCTAGTTGAGCCATACCTAGGGTTAGGCCGAATTGAGCTATGTTAGTTAGAGTGATAGTAGAGTCGGTGATTAGAACAGGGGCAGAGGAGGTAGTAGAACCGCCGCTCCGTGAGGGCTGAGGCTGAAGTTCGAATACCTGTTTGTCAGCACTAGTCTGAAGGATAGCTATAAAGGTAATTCCACTTAACCTGTTCCTATAGAATGCTCCCCCTCTAGCGTCAAACGCTACAGGGTAGCCATCATACCAACTATTCTCGAATTTGTCCCATATCCCAGGCAGCTGGTACATTCCATTGCCGGATACCATTTGAATGCCACTAGTGTCTGGGATACCCTTGCAGATATAGGCAGCATTGGTCAGGGCTTCATTCAACCAGTCATAGACTGTCCAGGAAGATACCATAGGGCCGTCTGCATCGGGGAAGAAGCTGCTGTTTCTGACTGAGGGTACTCCTGGGTAGCCGGGTTGGAACACGATCATGCCTGTAGTGCCAGTCCACATCTGAACGTAAGGCTGGCCTTGAAGGGCGAAGTAGACCTTAATCCCATTGGCGTTGGGATTGATATTCATGGCCGGAGCGGTGACTTGGAAGCCTTGACCTGCAGCTAGGGTGACGGATACAGGAGCAGAGACAGGGGTCTCCCCCCACTGATTGACCCAGGCAAAGACAACGTTATAGGTACCTGGAGGGAGAGTGGCTCCCACAGCTATGGGGGATACAGCTAAGCCTGCTGCTGGAGGCAGAGTCCTAGGAAGGTCCGGCATCAGCCTTCTGGCTGATATGATAATATCACCGACTAGCAACTGAGCCTCCTACCTCTTAGGAGACTCCTTGCCCGTATCCTTGGCGGTGGGGGCTTTCGGACTCTCCTCTACTGCTTTAGGTGCTAACCTAGCCGCCTCAGCCTCTTTGGCTGATTCATCCACAAGGCGGTTAGTGATACGGCTAACGTCTGAAATATTGGGAGCATAACCTAGAGATTGTAGTTCATCTAGGATAGTATCCCTAAGAGTTTCTAGCTTATCAAAAGATAGTGATACTGCTGCCATTGGTCACCTCAGAATTTCTTATGGCCGGGAGGCTTTAACAAAGCTGAGTCGGTGGCGGTATGGGCCGCTACGTTAGCGTTGTCGGTGACGCCACACACCTGGAGAACGTCGGCTATGATAGCCTGCATATGGCCCTGAGGCAAGGCATAGCCAAGCTCATTCAGCCGCAGCATTAAAGCAGCAGCTATATCTTGAGTAGTCTGAGTATACGCCACAGCCATACCCTCCTCTGGCTAGACTAGTCCGTACTGGTATTATGGGTTACCAGTACACTCGGCATCAACCGTGGAGTTGGTACCGGCACCAGCGGTGATAGCGAGGTTGATCGTGGTAAGGTTAAGATCGCTGATAAAGGAGTAGAGGAAGTCCTGGTTCGTGCTGGCGGTGCGTGCAGTGCCATCCTGGTACAGGGTGACAGTTGTGGTCCCGTCTGTACCAGTGATTACAACTGCGGTGATACCAGCAGTGCCTGCAGGAGGCACAGTCTTGAACCGGATTCTACCGCTACGGACAAAGTTCGTAAAGCCTGTGAAGGCTATAGTCGTAGTGGTAGCGTTGGCAACGGTCTGAGCAGGTAAAGCAATGTACTCAGTCGGTGACCCGAACGCTGGCATTAAGACAGTAAGCTTATTTACGATAGCCATCTAACCACCCTCCTATTCACTTTCCTTATCCTTTAACTCTGCTAGGCCATCCCCTACTGGGTGCCCCCATCTAGGGAGGAACAGGCTAGCTGTACGGTTAAGCTTCTCAGCGTTCCTACTGTGGCGGTCATTCTGGGGGACACGGCTGTCTCCAGCTTCCCAAGGCCCCATAGCCTCATCCAGATCGTCGCGCACCGGGATTTCCTTCTTCGCCATGATGATGCTCCACTTACCCCTTGTCTTAGAAGGGGGCTCCAGTAAAGGTGACGCCCATACGCGGAGAGCGGTTAACCAACTGGAGAGTGAGGTACATGGTG
>Ga0310912_10000793_pt1 | contig 16556 bp, 14 predicted proteins | sample GREbulkMGOX080_FD_203443 | JGI IMG/M metagenome (GOLD analysis project Ga0310912, IMG submission 203443) | Lab enrichment of tropical soil microbial communities from Luquillo Experimental Forest, Puerto Rico - GRE.bulkMG.OX080 | ecosystem: Environmental > Terrestrial > Soil > Tropical forest >...
CGCGCATTTCAACCCATCCTGGACATGCCGGTCACCATCCTGGACACTGAACGACCCATCGGCACGCACGTCTTCACCGCCATGGAACAGACCGACGGCGAGCGTGGGATGCGGTGGAGCGTCGTCTCACTGGGCGGCGGAGCCGCGCACAGCGAGGAGGCCGGCGCAGATGGGCGCACGCGCGAAGGTGCCGAGGGCGAGCCGACAACGCCGGCGAGCGACGCGAAAGCCGCGCTCGACCGCGTCGTGTTTCCCCAAGACGCACTGGCCCGCATCGCGGAGACGGCATCGCCGCGGTCTTCCCTGATAATCTCGGACGAGGAGCCAAGCCCGGAGACCGGCAGGGGTACGGATTTCATCGTTCTCCTGAGCGGCGAGCCGCAAGGAGGGATCGCTCACCGACGAAGCTACCCGGCGGCCCAGGCCTGGTTCAGGTACGAGCGCCCACGCTTGCGCCTGCCGTTTTGGCGCTAGCACTGTTTCGGGTCCCGGGATCGGTCGCGACTTCGTTGCGTGCCCACGGGAGGCCGCATGACCGGCCACATGCGAAGACGGGAATTCATGGTCGCGCTGGGCGGTCTGGCGGCGGCGCGCGCCGCCCTGACCGGGCCGGCTCCTGCCCTGGGACAGGACTACCCGAGCCGGCAAATCACCATCCTGGTCGGCATTGCCGCGGGGGGCATTACCGACGTTACCACGCGCCAATACGCGGCGGTGCTGTCTCAAAACATGCGCCAGAACGTCATTGTTGAAAATCGTCCGGTCGCGGGCGGCGCGGTTGCCGCAGCCGCCGTTCAGGGCGCAGCTCCCGACGGCTACACGCTGCTCTCGGCGGTCGGCTCGCAGTTTTGCTCGGTGCCGGCGATCGGGCCTGCCCCCTACGATCCGGTGAAGGGCTTTGCTCCGATCAGCCTGACGTTTCGCCTTCCCACTCTCCTCATCGTGCCCATGGAGAGCCCGGCGAAGACCGTGGCCGAGCTGCTCGCCTGGGGGAAGACAAAACCCGGCGGGCTGCTGCTTGGCTCTCCCGGTCCCGGCACTCCGGGACATCTGCTTGGCGCCAAGATTGCGCTCGCCACCAATACGCCGATGCAATACGTCCACTATCGCGGCGGGGCCCCGATCATGGCCGATCTCATCAGCGGGCGCCTGGATTTCAGTCTCGCCACCTTCAACAGCGCGCGCTCGAACATGGACGCGCAGAAGCTTCGCGCGCTCGCGGTCGATGCCGAGACGCGGCTTCCCGCGCTGCCTGACATTCCGACCCTGATCGAGGCCGGACTCGGCGCGCAGCGGGTCGCCGACTGGGCAGGCGTCTTCGCGCCGGCGGAAACACCCGCCGCCATTGTCGAGCGGCTCAATCGGGAAGTGGTGATCGCCGCCCATACTGCGGATCTGATCGCCAGGTTGACCGAAAACGGCAACATCGTAGCCAGCAGCACGCCGCAGGAGATGAGCGCGCTGGTGGCGCACGAGGTCAAGGAGATGGAGCAATTGATTACGACCCTTGGTCTCAAGCTGCATTGACTTTTTCGGGGCAGCAAATGCGGGTCGGATTCTTGAGGGTGGAGAACTTCTGACGAACTCTCATCACTCGGCGGGCAACGGATGGGGCGCGGCGCCGGCATGGTAGCTACGGCCGAAGCCTTTGGCCCAGAGCAGCAGAATGATGCCGCCGGCAAGCGACTGCACCGCAAGCGCCAGCAGGGCGATGCGATAGCTGCCGGTCGCCTCCATGATCACGCCCACCATGTAAGGCGCGGCAAAGCCGCCGAGCTGACCCAGCGTGCTGACCAGAGCAATGCCGGCGGCCGCAGTGCTGCTGCCGAAAGATTCGCTGATCAGCGCAAGCCAGGGACCTTTCAGGCCCCAGATGCCGAGCGCAGCGATGCAGACCGCGAGCAGCTGCGGCACCGGAGACGAAAGCAGGGCGCCGGATGCGAGGCCGGCGAACCCCAGGAACGCCATCGCCGCCGAATGCCAGACGCGCTCCCGCATCCAGTCCGATGTCTTTGCAAAGACGATGGTGCCGATGCAGCCGAAAATGAGCGGCAATGTCGAGACAAACCCTGTCTCCACATAGCTCAGCCCGAAGCTGCGCACGATCTGCGGCAGCCAGAGAACGACGCCATAGCTCGGGACGATGGTCAGGAAGAAGATGAGCGCCAGCATCAGGACGCGGGGGTCGTAAAACATGTGCAACGGGGGGATATGGGAGCGCTCGGGATGCTGCACCCTCTCCTTCTCCAGCTCGTCCTCGAGCCAGGCTTTCTGCTGCGCGGAGAGCCAGCGCGCATCCCCTGGCTTGTCGGCGAAAAAGAGGAAGATCCAGATGCCGAGCAGCACGGCGGGCAGCGCCTCGATGAAGTAGAGCCATTGCCAGCCCTTGAAGCCGAGGAACCCGTGCATGTTCAGGAGCAGCCCCGAGATCGGTGAGCCGATCACGCTCGCCAAGGGGCTGCCGACTGCGAAAAGCCCGATGTAGCTTGCCCGGTAGCGCTTCGGGAACCAGTACGTGAGATAGAGCACGACGCCGGGGAAGAAACCGGCCTCGGCCGCGCCCACCAGGAAGCGGACCGCGTAGAAGCTCCATGGTCCCGTCACGAACGCGGTGGCGCCACTGAGGACGCCCCAAGTGACCATGATGCGCGCGAGCCAGCGCCGCGCCCCAAATCGTTCCAGAGCGAGATTGCTGGGCAGCTCGAAAATCGAGTAGCCAATGAACAACAGCCCCGCCCCGGTTCCGTACATGCTCGCGGTGAGGCCCAGATCCTTGTTGGCGGTGATTGCCGCAAAGCCGACATTCACGCGGTCGATCATGCAGATGATGAAACCGAGAACGAGCACGGGGATGCAGCGATGGCGGACCTTGAAAATGGTCGCCCGCTCGAATTTGAGCGCCGCCCCATCGTCGTGAGCCGTGCCGTTCATCGCTGGCCTCCCCTCGGCGGTTCGCCGTTGTTCGAGAAGCTCCGCCGCTCACCCACGGCCACCGCCCTGAAACGATAAGGATGTGAGCAGGTTTTCGCAACGAGCGTTCCGCGCTGCCGGATCCATGCCAACAGAAGAAGAGGTCATTTCCCGGAGCGGCAGTTGACGCGCAGTTGCTCGGCATGATTTGGGTTTCCGGACAGGACCCTGGCAACAGGGTTCTGGCGGAGGACGCTCTCACGCTCTATGACTTCGGTCCGCCAACGTGAGCATTCAATCAAGCGAGTAGCCGGGATGGACATGGCTGATCAACCTCAAGTTCAAGTCTCCCGTTTGCTGGACGAACGCGGGCTGAGCTCGTTTCATGTCAAGCTGCTGATCTGGTCGTTCTTCATCGTGCTCATCGACGGCTACGACATCGGCGCAATCGCGTTTGCGGCGCCCAGCTTGGTGCGCGCCTGGGGCCTCAAGCCGGGCGAGCTCGGGCCGGTGTTCAGCGCCAGCCTTGTCGGCATTCTCTTCGGCTCGGCCATCTTCGGCTGGGTGGGCGATCGCTACGGGCGCAAGGCCGCGCTGATCGGATCGAATCTGCTGTTCGGTGTCTTCACCCTGCTGGCAGCATGGGCGACCAATCTTGACCAGATGTTCTGGCTGCGCCTGCTGGCCGGCATTGGGATCGGCGGCGTCATTCCCAACGTAGTCGCCATCAATGCCGAGTCGGCACCGCGTCATCTGCGCGCGACGCTGCCGCTCATCGCGGTCGGCTTCGTACCGCTCGGCGGCGCCGTGCCGGGCTTTGCGGCCGCCACGCTGGTGCCGACTTACGGCTGGCCGATCCTGTTCCAGATCGGCGGCATCGTGCCGATCGTCATAGGCATCGCCGCGCTGTTCGGCCTGCCGGAATCGATCAAATACATGGCGCTGCATGCGAGCCAGCGCAGCAAGATGGAAGCGCTCATCGCGGAGATCCGGCCCGACATCAACGTACCGGCCAATGCGCGCTTTGTGATTGAGGACGAAAAGCAGCAGTTTCCAGGCTTCAATCCGGCCTATCTGTTCCGAGAGGGTCTCGCCGTCATCACGCCGCTGACGTGGCTGCTGTTCGCGCTCAACCTGATGGGCTTTTTCTTTCTTCTGAGCTGGACTCCTACGCTGCTCACCGCCGCCAAGCTGCCGCCTGCCACCGCGGCGCTTGCCGGGGCGGCGATGCAGGTCGGAGGCACCGTCGGCGCGTTGACGCTATGCCGGTGGCTGCAGCGGCATCGCTTTCTCGCCATTACCCTGATGTTCGTGCTCGCGGTCCCGGTCGTGGCATCGATCGGCTTCGCCGGATTGACCTCGCAGGCAGCGCTGCTGACCGCGACCTTCTTCGCCGGCTTTCTGGTGCTCGGCATCCAGTCCGGCATCAACGTCGCCGGCGCGATGATCTATCCGACCTCGTTACGCGCCAATGGCTCAGGCTGGCAATTGGGGCTTGGACGGATCGGCTCGATTGTCGGCCCGTTGGTGGGCGCGCTGTTTGTCGGCATGCCGGTTGAGACCCTTTATATGTGGTCGGCGTTGCCGTTCGCGCTGGGAGCGGTGGTCTGTTTCGCCATTTATCGCCTCAATGAAACGCGTCTGGCGGCGCGCCCGGAGCTGCGCGAAGCGCAATAGCAGCCACCGTTCAGAACGGCTCGAGCGATCGCAGCGCGGGAGCTACTTTCTCGCCGAACAATCTGATCGAGCGGGCGACATCCGCCTCCGGCAAATCAGAAAAATTGAACTCGCCCATGAACGTGTTGAACACACCTGCGTTTGCCGCCTCGTGGATTTTGCTTGCAACCGTCTCCGCCGAGCCGATGAAAACCAGATCGTGCTTTATGAGATACTCGGGGTCGAACAGATTTGCCATGATCTCCGATGCGCCGGGCTCGCCACGCGCAATGAATTTTTTGGCATGCGCGCGCACTCGCTCCTCGAAGGTCTCCCCCGGCTGCGGCGGCGGCAAGAAGCCTTCGTAGGCGCGGCCGGCCCTGGCGAGGGCGGTTTCGACCGCCTTCTCGTCGCTTTCGTCGACGTATACGATCGTGCAGTAGGCAATCTTGGGCTTGCGCGCCCAGCCTGCCGTGCCCCAGTCCACCAGGAATTTCCGGTAGCGCGGCGCCGCGTCGGAGCGGGGGTAGACCAGAAAATAGCCGGGATTGATCGCGTTGCGAGCGCAAAACTCGAGCGTTTGCGGATCGCGGCTCATCATCCACATCGGCGGATGCGGACGTTGCAGCGGCTGGACGGAAAGCCTGGCCTCGTCGGTATGGAATTCGCTGCCGTGAAACGAGAATGGCTGCGCCGAGCCAAATGCCGCCCGCATGTAGTCGACGAATTCCAGCGTGGGAGATTTGCGCAGATCGTAATCGAGCCCGAACGGACGGAAATAATCCGGATTGATTCCGGGGACCAGCCCCAGCTCCATCCGGCCGCCCAGCATCTGATCTACAATTGCAATCTCCTCTGCCAGCCGCAGCGGATGATAGAGCGGGACGATATAACCCATGGGACCAACGCGCAGACGGCGCGTGCGGGCGCCCGCGCCGACCGCATACAGGCTCGGTGAAGACATCCAGCTTTCGTCGGGACGGAAGTGGTGCTCGACACAAAAGCCGTAGTCAAAGCCGATCTCGTCACACAATTGCAGCTCGCGCCACAGCTCTTCATAACGCTGATGCGGCGTCATTCCAGGCTTTGCCCAGATATGTGAAAAATGGGCAAACTCCATCACCGACCTCTCTGCCGCGATTTGATTGCGATCAGGAAATGGGAAATCCGCAGTCAATGCAAGTGCGGCCTCCCGCGACGATTCTGCACCAAGGCTGGTGCAGAATGCCTTTTCGTAGCCTGGATTGAGCCGATCGGTCCGCGCGTAGCGCGGAGCGATGGCGAAATCCAGGATGGCGTGAGCGCCCGAACCCGGATTTCGTTGCACTCAATCCGGGCTACGGCTGGTACAGCACGGTTTTTCGGTTCAGCGCGCAGTCGGAGCGGGCGCCAGCCAGTCCTCGTGCAGGTCCACCGAGAGCGTGTCGTGGCTCGCGCCGCCAAAGACCTCGCACACGAGAAACAGCACGCTGCACAGCGGCGGGTAGGCACCGCAGTGGTCGAGCGGATTGTCGATGCGGCCGTGCAGCGCAGTGACGGTGCCGCTCTTGCCCCTGATGTAGCCGGGCGTGCGCGGATTGCCGGAGGGGTTCGCGCGCTCCACCTTGACGCGGTCGCCGACGTGAAAACGGTGCATGGGCTCGGACGCGGGCATGCCTCACCCCGGCACTCGCCGCTCGCTCCGACCCGGGGCGGCCGGGTCAAGGGCCGCCGCCGTGCCGACCAGGCTGTCGATTGTCACCAGCCGCGCCAGCTGCTCCTCACTCCAGCCGTCGGTGCCCTGCGGCCGACGCGGCAGCACCATCCAGCGCACATCGCTGGTACTGTCGTGGACGCGCACTTCGACGTTCTCGGGCAGCCGCGGGTTAAACCGGTCCGCCAGTGTGCCGCGCGGGTCGCGCACGATGCGTTCCTTGTAGCTGTCGTCGCGGTACCACCATGGCGGATCGCCCAAGAGGTCGTGCGGGTAGCATGAGCAGAGCGTACATACCACGACGTTGTGCAGCGTCGCCGTGTTCTCGGCCACGCCGAGCTTGCCGAGCCGGCCGGGCGGAATGTTGAGCTCACGCACCGCCTCGCGGCCGCGCGCGAGCAGGGCCTGCTTGAACCCGGGATCGACCCAGGCGCGCGCGACAATGCGGGCGCCGTTCCAGGCCCCGCGTCCCGCGAGCAAGGCGCGCTGCTGCTCGACCTGCTCGGCCGTGAGCACGCCCTTGTCGAGCAGCGCGCGCAGGAGTACCTGCAGCAGTCGCTGGTACTCGTGCAGATCGTGCTCCAGGCGCGCGATACGCTCCTCGAGCGTGCCGCCATGCGGAGGCTTGGCGACCCGGAAGAAATCGTCGTAGTCGCCGCGCTCCTTGCGTATGTCCTCGATCACGAAGGAATGGCCGGGCGCGTCGAGCGACGCGAGAGCGATGCCGCGGATGTACTCATCGAGGCCGTCTTCGAGCGCGCGGATGCGACCCTCGATGTCATGCGCGGACTTGCCGGCTGCGTCCGGCGCCGCGGGGAGGTCGGCGGCCGTGCGCAGGAGATCATACAGGGTGAGCACGCCGCGGCGGTGGAGCTGAAGCGCGCGGGGCTCCAGGCGCTTGGTGCGCCAGTACTCCAGATCGGCCTCGACTGCCGCGACGTGGCCCTCGTGGTCGTGCATGTGGCTGTGCGCCGCCTGCGTGCTGTGCGCCATTGCTTCCCTTCCACGGCAACCTCAGGGCCGAGCATGCCACGGCCCGCATCCCCGGCTCAACAACGTGAGCCAAGAACGCGTGCTAGAGCATTTTCCGAAATGGCTGCGCCAAAAACTACGTCGTCATGCCCGGACTTGGTCCGGGCATCCACGCCTTTCGTGCCGCAAATTAAGACGTGGATGGCCGGGACAAGCCGGGACAAGCCCGGCCATGACGCTTGAGCGCGCGTCAACCTAATCGGAAAATGCTCTAGGCGTCTCCGCGAATATGCTGCGGTGCTTGCGCGAGATACCAGGTGGCGATCTGCTCGCGGGTCGGAAACCAGACTTTTGTCTTTCCCCGGACATATTCAATGAACTCGCGCAGCGCCGCGATACGGTGCGGCTGGCCGATGACGTGGGGATGCAGGCCGACGTTCATGATCCGCCCGGTCACGGCGCCTTCGCCATAAAGCTGATCAAAGCAGAGCTTGAGCATGTCGATGCCGTCGCGGGTGCTCAGGCCGCCGCGCGCGAACATGTTGAAGTCGTTGATGTCGTTCGAATACGGCACGCATACGATGGGGCCGTGAACGGTGTCGATGAGATACGGCTGGTCGTCATTGAGGTAGTCGCAATAGGCGATCAGGCCGAATTCCTTGAGAAATGCCGGCGTGTACGGCGTGCCGCGCAGCGCCGACGACAGCCACGCCTTGGCCGGCCTGCCGACCACCTCCTGGTATTTGTCGAGCGTGCGGCGGATCACCGCGCTCTCCCGATCGGGATCGTGCGCGTAATAGGTCAGCAGGTCGTTCTGCGCCCAGTTGTGCGGCACCAGCTCCCAACCGCGTTCCTTGACGGCATCGATGATGCGCCGGCGCTCGACCAGAATCATGCCGTTGCAGGTGCAGGACGGCGCGACGCCCGTCGAACACATCCATCAGGCGCCATATGCCGACGCGGTGGCCGTACTCGCGCCAGGTCCAGTTCGCGGTGTCGAGCACATCGCCCGGCAGCGCATGCGGGATGGTCGCCGGCCCGCCCGGGAACAACGGCTCCTTCTGACCGGGCCGGAACGGCTCCCAGTACTCGATGTTGATCGTGAAGATCAGGGCAACGTTCGCGCCGCCCGGGAATTTCAGCGGAGCGCGGTCCGGCAGCGGGACGAAACCGTAGGAAGAAGGCGGTTGCGACATCATGAATTCCCTGCAATCGGCCGACGACGCCGCTCGGAGCGGTCGAGACGCCAGGCGGTCATGCGGCGCGCCAGATCAGGAGCGTCGAGAACGGCGATGACCACGAGGATGATGCCGGTGACGAGATCGTGAACGTGCGGCTCCACCCCGATCGCGCTCAGCCCGGACCGCAGCACGCACAGCGTGAGCACCCCCGCTGCAATACCCATCGGGCTGCCGCGACCGCCCACCACCGACACGCCGCCCACGATGGCCGCCGCGGCCGCCGGCGCCAGCACGTCGGCGAGCGCCACCGGAGATGCCGCCCCAAGGCTGTAGCTCAGCAGCACGCCAGCGAGCGCGGCGCAGGCGCCCGAGGCCGCGAACACGCCGATGACGATGCGGTCGGTGTTGAGCCCGGCGATGCGGCTGGCACGGCGATCGCTGCCGGTTGCTATCACGTCGCGGCCGATGTGCGTACACGTCATCACCAGCGCCGCCAGCACGAACACCGCAAGCGCGGCGACGCTTCGCACCGATACCAGATCGGCAATCGGCGCATTGAGCTTGAGCGCCACGGCAATGTTGGGATAACCGATCGTCCTGTTGTCAGTGAGCACGTAGGTGAGGCCTTGCAGCGTCAGCAGGCCTCCGAGCGTGACGCCGACCGAGCTCAATCCAAGCCATATCATGATGATGCCCTGCAGCACGCCGCTTGCCACACCGGCCCCGACACCCAGAAAAACACCAAGCCATGGGTTGGTAACGCCGGTCATCACCGCGATGGCGCCGGCAAGACCCACCATGCCCGCGACCGACAGGTCAAACTCACGCACCAGCATCGACAAGCCCAATCCGAGCGCGACCAGCCCCAGGGTGGCAAACAGCTGCATGACGCTGAAGATCGTCCCGGGACTGAAGAAATAACCGGTGCCGCGGTCGATGAGCGCCATCACGAGGATCGCACCGGCCATGATGGTGAAAGGCCGCGCCGAGGGAGCGAGCAGCCATCCCGTTGCGCGTTTCACGGTCGCTCACCGACGGTGTGCAGCATGATGACGGCCAGAACGATGGCACCGGTGATCAGGTATTGCAGCTGCTCGCTGAAGCCACGCAGGAGCAGCACAACCTCAATCACGGCGATGACGGTCACGCCGATCAGGGTGCGGAGCACGGAGCCGGAGCCACCCTGGATGCTGGTGCCGCCGACCAGCACCGCGGCGATCGCCGAATAATCGTAGCCGGCGCCGAGCTCCATGTCGCCCGAGCCGTAGCGCGCCGCGAGCAGCACTCCGGACAGCGCGGAGCATGCGCCCGCGACTGCATAGGCGGCGGTGACGGCACCGGCCGTGCCGAGCCCCGCGGCGGTCGCCGCGCGCGGGTTGCTGCCGACCATGAGCATGACCCGACCGATTCGCGTCCACGACAGGATGAACTGGCCGACGATCACGGTTGCGAAGAAATAGAGTGCCTCGACCGGGATGCCGGCAACGCGCCCCTTGAACATCTGCAAGCCGGTACCGCCGGGATAGATGCGCTGGCCGCCGGTCACGAGCGCGGCGCCGCCGATCAGGAGCGAGAGGCCAGCAATGCTCACCAGGATGGGGTTTGCGCGAATGTAGCCGACCAGCAGGCCCTGCGCCGCGGTGACCGCGACGCCGAACGCAAGTGCCAGCAGGAATGCCGCGGAGATGCCGAGCGACAGGCTCGCGAGGAAAATGAGCGCCGATGCCGAGACCGTCGCCCCAAGGCACAGCGACATGATGTTGCCGGTGAGCGTGATGAAGCTCATGCCGACGGCGACACAGCCGATGAAGGACACCGCATTGAGCAGCGCGTTGACGCTGAGCGGCGAGGTGAATCCCGGCGTGCCCAGCGCAAAGAGCGCGATCGAGGCTCCGGCGACAAGGCGCGCAGCCAGCACAAGATGCCGCGCGCGCGCGCCGCCGAAGCGCAATCCTGCGGGCAGCAGAGCGGCGCTCATGCCGCAGCGACCGCGTGTGTAATGTCGCCCAGCACGCGATGCACGTCCGCTTCGCCGCGCTGATAGGTGGCGACCTGGCGGCCGCGGTACATGGTTACGATCACGTCAGCCATGCCGAGGACTTCCTCGATGTCCGATGACGCCAGAACGAGACAATAGCCGGCCTCGCACAATCCGCGGATCAGCCGGTAGATCTCCGCTCGCGCGCCGACATCGACGCCGCGCGTGGGCTCGTTCATCAGCAGCACGCCGGGCTCGCCGCCGCCGATGGAGCGGCCGAACGCAAGCTTCTGCTGGTTGCCGCCGCTGAGCTCATCGGCCGGCGAACGCAGCCGGGCCCGGTCGATGCCGATGGCAGCGGCCAATCCGGCGGCGAGCGCCCGCAATCCTCGCCGCGCGAGGATGCCAAGCCGGCTGTATTCGGCAAGCCGTGTGGCAACGAGGTTCTGTCCGACGTTGAGGCGGAGAAACAGGCCTTCGCCGGCGCGGTCCTCGGAGATGAAGCGGAGCTTGCAGGCTTGCGCCTTCTGCGCCGAGCGAAGCTGCAGCGGCTCTCCCGCGACGCTCACGTTGCCGGTTGCATTGAACGTGAGGCCGGCCAGCGCCCGCAGCACTTCGACCGCGCCGGACCCGACCTGACCGGCGAGACAGACTACCGTGCCGCGCAGAGCGGTCAGATTGAAATTCTCCACGATTGGCGGCACGCGCAGATTCCTGACCACCAGCGCGGGCTCGCCCGGCCTGCTTTCCCAGCGCGGATACATCTCCCCCATGCTGCGGCCGAGCATCAATTCCATGAGCTGCGCCCGGTCGATCTCCTGCGTCCGCCGCGTGCCGACCAGCTCGCCGTTGCGCAGCACCGAGACGGTATCGCAGATCTGAAAGACCTCGCCGAGCCGGTGGGTGATGTAGATGATCGATTTGCCTTCGGCGCGAAGCGCGCGCAGCGCATCGAAGATGCGTTCGATCTCGACGTCGGAGAGCGTCGCCGTCGGTTCGTCCAGCATGAATATCCGCGCATCGCGGGTCAGCATCCGCGCCAGCTCGACCAGTTGCCGCCGCCCGATGCTCAGCTGCGAGACCGGCGTCTCCAGCGAAAGATCGCCCAAGCCCACCTTCGCGAGCGCTGACCGGGCGCGCGCGCGCAGCTCCTTGCGGCGGTGAAACAGCGGCACCTTGCGATTGCCGAGCCAGATATTGTCGAGCACGCTAAGCGCGGGAGCGAGGCTGAGCTCCTGCGCCACGAGCGCGATGCCGAGCTCCTGGGCATGCTGCGGGTCGGTGATCTCGGTCGGCTCACCGTCGACAAGAAGAACGCCGCCGTCGGGGCGATACACGCCGGTAACGATCTTGATCAGCGTGCTTTTGCCCGCTCCGTTCTCGCCGCAGATCGCGCGAACCTCCTGGGCATCCAGCGCCAGGGTGACGTTCCTGAGAACCTCATTCGGGCCGAACCGCTTGGTGAGCCCTTTGACTGCGAGGATGGGCATTGAAGCCTAGTACGAGCAGCCCGCGGCAAACTGACCGACGTTCTCTTTGGTGATGCCGTAGACCGGGACCAGCTCGTATTTGTTCAGCTTCTCGCCATTGAAATGGGCCGCAACTTTCTTCGCGGTCACTTCTGCCTCTTCGGTGGGGATCTGCGTGGCCGTGGCGTACTGCTGGCCAGAGTTGATGTGCACGATGCCGTCTTTCATGCAATTGCTTGCAACGATCACGATGCCCTTGTCGGCGACGCCAAGATTGAGGCCTGCGGATTCCACGGCCTGGATCGAACCGGTTGCCTGATTGTCCGCCATGGCGAAAATGCCGTCGACACCGCCGCGCGGGTTGAAGCGCACCAGGAGCTCGCCGGTGATCTTCTCGGTCAAGGCGGTGTTCCATTTCCCGTCCTCCGCCGCGACCAGCTCAACGCCGGGGTTCTGCGCCAGAACGGCCCTGAAGGCCGCCATCCGGGCTGCCACGTTGGTCTGCTGCGCGACGCCGGTCACTGCGATGACCTGCCCCTTGTTTTTGCCCTCCGCGGCCAACCCCTTGACCATGTTCTCGCCGGCGATGCGTCCCAGCTCGCTGTGGTCGGTGCCGACATAGGAGGTGAACAGCTCTTCGTATTCCTTCTTGATCGGCGTGGCCCAGAGAATGACCGGGATGCCGGCCGCCTTGGCGCGGGTCAGCGCCGGCACAATCGCCTGGTCATTGACGTAGCAGAGCACGATGATGTCGAACTTTTGCGCAATCGCGTCGTCGATCTGCTGCGATTGCACCGCCGCGTCGTAGTTCGAGCTGAGATTCGTCACCTTCATGCCCGCCTGCGCGGCGAACTTCGTAAAGGTTGCCGTCCAGGCGCCGATGTACGGGTTGGTGTTGGTGGTGCCGAGCAGCATCACCCGCTTGCCCTCCGCCGAGGCGAACGCATCGCCGCCAAACGGAAGGCTCACCAGCAGAAAGGCCAGCAGACCAATCACCAAGCGCATGAACATCTCCTGTCGGAACGCTGAATTCGCAAAATGCTAACGTCAATCGGCGGCACGCGCCAGAAGGCATTGCCAGACCGCATGGCCGTATTCATCAAGAGATATGGGTATGGTGGTTTTTCAGATACCACTCGGCGATTTCCTCGCGGGTGGCGAACCAGACATCGTCGAATGATCTGGCATAGGCAATGAAATCGTGCAGCGCACGGATGCGAAATGGCTGGCCGATGACATGCGGATGCAGGCCGATGTTCATGAACCGCCCGCTGACCGCGCTCTCGCGGTAGAGCCAGTCAAACTGCTCCTTGAACACATTGAACGCGCCGTTGACGTCCTGGCCCTGACGCATGAACACCGTGAAGTCGTTGACCTCGGACGTGTAGGGTATCGAAACGATGCTTTTGCCCGAGCGCGTCTCGATCAGATAGGGCTGATCGTCGTTGAGCAGATCGGTGGTGAAAATAAGTCCTTCCTCGGCGATGATGTCTACCGTATTGAGGGTGCAGCGCAGCGAGCTGGAAAGCCATCCTTTCGCGGGCTTGCCGCAGATCTCCTTATAGACCCGCAAGGTTTCGCGGATTACCTCGCGTTCCTTGTTCTCGTCGAGCGAGTAGTCGGTTAGCAGCTCGGTCTGCACGTAATTGTGCGCAACGATCTCCCAGCCGCGCTTGAGCGCCGCGTCGATCACGGCGCGCCGCTCCAGTCCCATCCTGGCGTTCATCGTGCAGGTCGAGGGCACGCCGAGCTCGTCAAAGATGTCAAACATGCGCCAGACGCCGACGCGCTGGCCGTATTCACGCCACGTCCAGTTCGGGTTGTCGTAGATGTTGCCGGGCAGATCGCCGCCGACAATCCCGGGCCCGCCAGGATAGAACGGCCCCGGCGTGTCCTTCGTCGCGTCCCAATATTCGAGATTGGTTGTGATCATCACGGCGAGCCGCTTGCCATTCGGCCATTGAAGCCGGTTTCGCTCGGGAAAAGGCACGAACCGATACTTCATGGAGATGTTCCGTTGAATGAGCCGAAGGCGCTGCTGACCGCGACCTGAGGATAGCACATGCCGGCGTTGACCGGCGGCCGTTAAGCGGGCGGACCGGCACAAGGCCGTCCGCGCCGCCGATTGCCCCAACCGCATAAATACCGGCGGGCTGCCAATGCTGGAGAATGCGGAGATCAGCCCTTAAGGAGCGCCAACGGTGTGCATCCGAATTCGCCAGCGGTGTGTCGCCACGGCCGCCCACACGGCCTCGACAATTCCGAAGGGCCAGGCGCCCTGCAGGAAGCCATAGATCGAAGCCAGCGCACACGCTCCCGCAAATGCGAGTATGAACCAGGCACTGCGGTCCTCCAGGGCATAGCAGACGAGCATCGCAGTCACCGCGAACAAGCCAAATAGTGTAAGCGGGCTCATCGCAATACAATCATCTCATTGGTCAACTTTATTTTCCCGAGCGTGCAATCGCCGCTTGAGGCCCGCGATTTCATTCTCGAAAAGCGTTCTGAGGGTGCGTTTTGCGCCACCCGGCAACCACGACGCCTCGATGCCGTTGAGGCTCATTGTGCAGGCCCACTCGACATTCCATCCGGTGCTCCTGAACAGCCGGAGATAGCTGTCGCCCAGGTCGGTATGAAACATCTGCGGATCGTCGGTGTTGACGGTCACCCGCAGGCCGTTGTCCACCATGCGCGCAATGCTCTGCTGGCGGCGGACAAGGTTGCGCGTGACGCTCGTCACGCTGCAGGTGGTGAAAAAGACCCCCTCATCGCGCGCGCGGGCGACCATATGGGGATCGGCCAGCAGATTGTAGCCGTGGTCGAGCCGCTCGCAGCCGAGCCGGTCGCGGCAATCGGCGTAGTGACTCGGCGGCGCCTCGGCGAGCGTTTGATTGTCCTCACAGACGTGGGCGGTACGCCTGAGCCCCGCCGCGCCTGCTCGCGTGTAAAGCTCGGCGAAGCACCTTGGCGGGCCTTCCCGTTCCGGACCATCGAGCCCGATGCCGATCACCTCGGGCCGCCGATCCGCAAGAATGTCGTCGAGGATTTCCATCGCGGTAGCCGGGTCGATCTGGCGGTCGATCGAGGGGATCAGCAGGCAGCTGACGCCAAAATCCTTCTCCGCCGCGCGTGCTCCGTCGATCAGCCCGTCGAGCATCGTGCCGTAGCGGGTGCCGTTCGGGTAGAAATATTGCGGATTGAAAAAAATCTCCGCATGTCGCTGGTTGCCCGATTCGAAGCCGTCCTGCAGCGCCTCGTAGATTGTCAGCGCGAAGTCGTCGGCGTCCACAAGCACCAGCGCGATCTGCCGCAACATTTCGATGAAATCATAAAAGTCCTTGTAGACATAGAGCTCGTGCATTGGCCGCGGCAAACGAACGCCATGCTTTCTCGCAAGCTGCATCAGCGTTGGGGGCCGCAGCGTGCCGGCCAGGTGGCAATGCAGCTCGACCTTCGGAATGAGCCGTAAGAAATCGTCGAAGCCGATTGCCTCCGGCTGGCTGCCCTGTACAGGCATCGCGCGCTCCGGCAAGCTATAGAAACCATATAGTTGCTAGTGTCTCTTTGGTTCCGACGTTTGTACAAGAGCGTGCTGCAAAGGGATACAAACGTCGAAACCGGGACACTAGTGCTTCTCGATATTCCAGAAGACCGGCGTCGGAGCCGGCAGCACGCCGGTCAATCGATTGTGCGCCGCGCTTGCGACCCTGATCTGCCCGAGCGGCAGGTACAGCACGTCCTCGTAGGCACGGATCTGGATCGCCTCGGCCAGCTGCTTTTGTCGCGGCAGATCCGATTCCCGCGCGAACTCTGCGCGCAGCCGCTCGACTTCGTCGTCTTTCGCCCAACCCCACCAGCCGTCAAGCCCGGAAGCCAGCAGCGGCGCCGATGCAATCGGGTTCCAGACTTCCGGCGCCGATAATGTGGTGTGAGCGATGTTCCAGCCGCGCTCGGAAACCGGGCCTTGATTCAACCGGCGAGCTGCAAAGGTCGGAAAGTCCATGGTCTGTATGTCGACCTTGAAGCCAAGCGATTGCAACAGTTCGGCCGTCACGTAACCAAGCGGGGCGATGTTGGGCGCGTTGGCGACGTGCAGCAACACGATCGGCCTCGCAAGGTCGACGCCTGCATCCCGGATCAGCCGCTTCCCTCCGTCGGGGTCGTATTTCGGCGCGCCTGCCAACGTCCCATAAGGCGTGCCGCAGACCATCATCCCCCAGCACAGCTTGTAGGCCTCGGGCGATCCAACCGTTGCCCGCATGTAGCGCTCCTGATCGACCGCCATCGCGACCGCGCGGCGGACGCGCACGTCATCGAAGGGCGGCTGCAGATGGTTCATCCGCATGAGCGCCTGAACGCCGAAAGGATTTCCTTCGACCGCATGGGCGGTCCTGCTGCCGAGAACGAGCGGTCGAAGATCCGTGGTCAATGTCTCAATGAAGTCGATCTCGCCCTTGAGCAGCGCGTTGACCTGGGTTTGCGCGTCGGGAATCGCGATCAGCTCGATGCGGTCGACTTTGGCGACCTTGCCGCCGGATGCCCAGACGGGTGGCTCGCTACGCGGCACATAGGCCTCGTTGCGCACGACCACGAGCGTGAAGCCGGGATCGCTCTCTCCCGGCACGAAGCGGAATGGGCCCGATCCGATGATCTCCTTGATCTGTTCCGTGCCCGGTGTTTCGGCCAGCCGTTTGGGC
>Ga0310912_10000795_pt1 | contig 16521 bp, 22 predicted proteins | sample GREbulkMGOX080_FD_203443 | JGI IMG/M metagenome (GOLD analysis project Ga0310912, IMG submission 203443) | Lab enrichment of tropical soil microbial communities from Luquillo Experimental Forest, Puerto Rico - GRE.bulkMG.OX080 | ecosystem: Environmental > Terrestrial > Soil > Tropical forest >...
CGGTCCAAGGTTCCCCGGTCGCATCTCACGACTAATACCACATATTCTGTTGTCCCGTGGATGACCTCAATACCGTCATCCCACACTGGTTCCTTCATTGCGTCTTCGATCAATGTTCGTAACTGCTCTGTGGCCACTGGCACACTAAAAAAACTGAACGCGTGGTACCGCAGAGCGTTCAGCACGTCTCCGCTCACCTTCCTTTCTGTGAGGATAATCAACCGCGTGTGTAGCCGCGCCATTCGCAACCGCCGCAGCAATGTGACGTCCTCCGCGCCTGTCGTCCTCGCACTTGTTACGATCAGATCGAAAGCTTTCGCGGTCGCCAGCTCTAGGGCTGCTGCATTATCCGGAGCGTAGCTTACCTTCCAAGCGTCTGGGTCGAAGAGCGTCTCCAGCTTGAGGTCCTTCTCTCCTGGCCCTTGGATCAGCAAAACTTTTCGCGTCTTTGTCGTTTTGTCGATTGAATCGGTGCGGTTTGAGGAATCTCGGCCCGGGTGCATCGCCCTAACCCCCTTGTGCGGGATTGGGCGGTCTTCAAAGACGCCAGCTTACCCCAATACAGTCCTTAAACGCCAATGTGAAGAGCCTCCGTAATTTGGCGTAACGGAAACTTGAGTTCAATTAGTCACGCGCAGCAATTTGCGGGAACTCTAGGACGGCAGGTTTTTGGCAGGATGCTTGAGCCAGTCGATAGACCGTCCCCTCACCAATCCCGAGCTCCGCTGCAATCTTCGCCCAGGAAAGCCCCTGTGCTCGAACATGGCCTATTCTGTCGCGATTCACGGTGACTCGCGGGCGACCAAGGCGTTTGCCCTTTGCCCGGGTATTCCGCAGACCTGCCCGGAGACGCGCTCGGCAATCAAACTGCGTTCCAGCTCAGCCACAGTGCCCAGACCGGTGAACACCATCCTGTCGGCAGGTGTCGAGGTGTCCAGCGACTCTGACAGCGAAACGAAGAGAATCCCTAGAGATTGAAACGTCTCCAACGCCCGCAGCAGATGCGACACGCTCCTGGCAAAGCGGTCTAACTTCCACACGATCACTGGATCGAAGTGACGCCGGCGAGCATTTGACTAATGGTATACGCGTCAGGGCTCCGTGGGGGCAAGCCTCTACTCTGCTCGTCGAAGTAGTATGAATTGGCTGTTCGACAAAATGAGATTTGGTAGGAGGGAGTGTGCCGACCAGCTCTGCGCAGGCCAGAAACTCCCCGCCCTGGAATTTCAGGAGGCCGGGTCACTGCGCAGAGCGTCGACACCGCAACCTAAGCACAACCCCACTAGGGGGTCAGAGCTGCGCTGAAGACTATTAAAGTTATTTCCATCAACACGGTCAGCAGAAATGCCGCGACAAGCGACCTGTATACGCCCTTTCCGCCCGGAATAACGATTTGTCGTCGACTATCGGGAATCACAACGGCTGCCTTTCCCTACGCGACTGTGCAACTTGCTTGCCAATATGCAGTATCGCGAACAAAGAGATTAAACGTTTATTTCCGCCTTTCGGTGCACGTTATTTCCCCTTTTATCCAAGCAGGTATCGGCCAACGGTGAATCGAATGGCTGGCTAGTTTAGGTCCGCGGGCTCTTCTGCGAAAGCCCCGCGGACGCGCAAGCGGTAAGCGATAGGAGGTAGCGCAATGGAAGACAGATCCAAGAGGTCGACTTCGGTGGGCGTGATTGCGAACTTGCGTCGCCGAGACAGCTACAGTCCGGAGCATGGCAGCTGGAATCCGCTGTCGTTCGCCAAATCGTTGCGCCGGCGTCACAAGGATTTCTTCCCACTTGACGTAAGTACTTCGGTTTTGTATAAGCACGCTGATTCGTCGCCCGGCGAAAGATGCTCGCAAAAAATGTGAACCGTGCCAGTCTGGGTTTCAAGAAGGAGAGTTGGTCTTCAGAACTATTTGCTTTTGAGTCTACGCTGCCGCCGCAGAGTGATGGTGCAGCCCGCCGAGTCTCGGAAAGGATTGAATCTTGCTTTCACCCGCAGAGCGAATTTCTGTTGCACGACCTGCTGGCGTGTCTGTGGCTCCCGAAAACTCCGACCGACTTCAAAATCAACAAGATACGGTGAGGCTATGTAACATTGTGACCTGGACGAAATTCTCCGGTCAACGGAGTTTTTGCGGACAACAACCCCTTTCAAACTAGTCAGCAAGTGGCGCCGCCACCCGAAATAGGAAAACCGTCGCCCCTAAACGGATCGTGCTGATAGGCCACTCCAGAACGGAGGCGAGCTAATCAAAAATTCCTTTGAAGCACCTTTCCCGTTCGCGCATTCGACTGCCAAGCGGAAGCGGTATTCACCGGGCGGAAGATAAGCCTGATTCGCCAGAAAGGGAGCCGATAACGCTAGGGGAATTGCAACCCAAGCTCCCACTGTTGGAGGCCGACCTTCAACACTGACAGTAAAGACCATGTCAAGGCGTCGTGGTTCAATTCCAATATCGACAGGCTCCGCAATGTTTGTGTGCGCTTTGTAATCGGTGTCAGCCCAGTGCAAGACGAACTCCTTCTCCTGAACCGTCGCGCCTGGCGGCGCCGAAATGAGCTTCAAAACAGCAACACACCGCTCTGCTGTCGCTCTTCGGTTATTTCGCACGTGAACTGTGGCGACTTTTTGTTTCCGCCCTCCACCAAGAAGATCCCACTCCCGCAGGTCTTCTGGGAGTGAAAATTCGATTCTCAGTCGTGGTTTCTTGAACCAACCAATCAATGCGCCGGTCAGGGCGAGAGCATCCTTGAAGTTGTATGGCATCTGATTCCCTCCGAAAGCGCGGAGGGAGCGACGCACTCAAATGGCCCGGACGGGTGTAGTGAAAACTGTAGTGACTCCGCACCTCGCATGGCGTAGCGCGGTAGCTGTCCGGGCCGAATTGTATCCTTAGTATGAGCTGGCGTGCTAGGAGCTGCGAGATGTTGCTTCGTCCTGAACGGGCTACGAACCAGAAGGCCGGGAGTTCGAATCTCTCAGGGCGCGCCACTTCTGCTAGAATCAGACAGTTGCAGTGAAATGAACATCTGGTGTTTTTCGTTCTTTTAGGTCGATTCCGTTTAATAACCGCCTTTCTGAAAATTTGTTCGACGGAATAACGAAACCAAAGCCTACCCAACTTTCCGGCTACGCGAACAAACCGGACACTACTTCCGAGTTGCTCGTGATGCGACAACAAAGTGCATTAAGGCACGCGGGGCGCTGATTTGCCTCAGATATTCAGAAGCTTACTCTAGGAATGGATCTCGCAATGGATCGATGTGACCAGCCGTGTCTGAGGACACTCTTCGAATCTGGGCCTGGATTGGCTGGCGAAACTGAGGATCACTGGGTGCGTACTTCAGAGCTTCAGAATAGGACCGCAGCGCCCGGTCGTGCTGGCCTTGCGTCAGATAAACGTTTCCGAGTTCGATGTGCACGAAGAAGGCACTGGGGTCGAGGGCCACTGATTCCTCTAACAATCGTTGCGCGGCTGTCCAGTCGGGTTTCTCGGCGAAGACTTCCGAGAGGGATTCTTGATAGAGGCTTCCCGCCAGAATGGGGCCGCAGGCGCAGGTTCCGCGAAAAACCAACAGATTCCCAAATCGAGTCGCCGGAGTGGCGTTTCGCAGGGCCGCATTGTCCCAAAACGGAAACTTCCCGAGAAAGCGCCCGTCAACGATTACAGTGCCGGAAAAAGTAGCGGATTCTAGCCTGGATTGGTCGCGGTCCGGCACTCGTCCCAGCCAATCAATGCCGCGCATTCTTTCTTCGACTTCGCTAATCGGTCCGTAAAATATAAAAGGGACTTCGCCGGACGGTTCGACGGCCCGGTGATAATAGGCGGCAAGTTCTTTGACGCGCTGACCGAGATCGACGCCCTCATCGCTGAAATACAGATAGGCACGTCTCGGACCGATGAATTCGTTGAAGTATTCCCATGGGCGCATTACTGGCAAAGCAGACGCAACGGCTATCGCGAGAGCAGCTCCAGCTGCGACCTTCCATGGTGCGGAGTTCGAAGAGAAGGCAAACTGCATGCCGACGCCTCCTACGATCGCGAGCAGGGCCACAAGGGGGAGGGCATGGCGGATACCAGCGTATGTAGAACCCGAAATCAACACCAGCGTGAACAAGGCCACGGCGGCGAGCACGGTGGTGAAAGCGTCGAGAGGCGCGCGGCGCGTGGAGAACGCAAAAAGGCCAATCAGGATGAGGATGCTCAGTCCGATTGGCAACTTTAGAGCGACCATCGCTGGGAAGTAGTATTTTGGGCCTCTGTCGATGTACGCGTGTCCAAATGCGTTGATGGGAATGATGCGGCCTTCCAAACCCGCCCGGAGTGTGTCTGCGAAACCCCAGATGTAGGCGCGGGGAACGATGTGGGTCAGGCGCATCCCCTGAAGCACTGCCCGATAGACAGGCGAGCGCACGTCGGAGATCTTGTCGGCTAGTGGACGATTGAACACCTCGCTTGGCGCCTGGCTTTCCGCGTAGCGGAACCTGTAGGTCGCCCACAGCACTGCGAACGAGCCCAATACGACCGCCATCACCATCGCGAATCGCAAGAGCCTGTGCGAGATTTGCGCACCGGGCGTGGACGCGAGAAACGCTCTGACACACCCGATGAGGAACACAAAGATCAGGAACACCAGGGCCGAATGTTTCGCCGCCATAGCGAGCCCCAGCGCCGCCGAGCACGCCGCAAGATCGGTCCATTTCCAAGTACGGAATGCAGGGATGGTGAGGAGCACGGCGGAAGCGCACAGGAGAGAAACAGGAAGGTCCGTCATCACCACGGGCAGGTGTGCGGCTACCGTTGGGTCAATCCCGAGAAATACGATCGTTCCAAGAGCGACGCCGGGACCGAAAGCTCTTCGAGTGGCGAACCCCAGGGCCACGAGCAGGAATCCATTCAACGCGAACATAGCGATGCGCGCACGTTTCTGCACGGCGTCCGGGTCGTTGTGGAGGTAGACGTCTTGTTCGGCGAAGGTGCGTTCGTCTTGCTTATCGGAGAAGGATCGCAGGGTGATGGTTCTAAAACCGGTAGGGGCGACCAAGCTTCCGACCCACAGCTTGACCAGGGGAGGATGCTCGGGATTGATGCGAAAATCGCCCAGGCGCACGTAGTAAACCCCGGCAGCGATGTGGTAAGCCTCGTCGATGGTGAAGCCATCAAGACGGGTTGCTACAGCGGATCGGATAATGGCACCACCTACAACCAAGAGGAGAAGGACAGTGAAGAGGCCCCAACCTAGATCAGTTCGGTGCTGCCTCTGATCTTCCATGGGCTTTGAGACGCTGACATCGCTCATGGGGCCTCGCTTCTGGCTGAATGCCAGGAGCCAAAGAGTTTGCCGAGATTCTAGCACCTGATGCGGTGGCTCCTGAATTTGCTGTTTAAACGCCCGTGGCCATTTGGAAGACGATGCGACCCTTGCTTACGTGTAGTCGGCAATACTGAAGTTGGAGCTCGCGTTGCGAATCTCAACTTTCTCAACTAATGGATTGCCCGTCATCCGATCTCGGTTTAAGTCACCCGGAACGGGCACTTGACCACTGGCGTAAGGCGCCGTAGCACCATAAATTAGCGGGGCCACTCACAACACACTCACCACTGGCAGAATAGGTGACCAGGCGGCCCTTTGGTATGGACTTCGAACCTTACATACTGCCTCTGCCCATGACGGGTCAAGCGAGGAATTTCAATTGCCAAAGCGTTGAATGACGCCCCTAAGCAGCGCGGTGCAAAATCACACAAGATGGCCCAGGCGTCGAAAATCGCGGTCCCGGTGCTGAAAACAAATCCGTTACTGCCAGAACCAAACAATGCGACCTATTCCTGTTTTGTTGTGTCGATGGATTCGATTGCCTTTTTCGTGCTGATCGAAAAATGATTAACGTCTACATTGTTCTCTGTATTGCCGGGCAAATTACGTCACAATTAAAATTTGGTTCTCAAATCTCGGAGGACCGCCGATGACCACGAGATACGTTCATACGCTCTTGTTTTCTTGCCCTAGTTGCAAGCTTCCGATGGCAGTCGTCCGCCTCAGCACAGATGAAAGTCTCGAACCGGTAGACGGCGAGCGACAGAAATTTATATGCCTCTTCTGCGAGAAGTCGGCGAATATTATCGCTGCCAAAGCGAAAATGCATTTGGTTGACGAGTGGCCGTTCGAGAAAATCCATCCATCGCCCCGTTGTCCCAGCTCTGATGTTGTGGCGCCCAGTCATGCGTGATGTCGTGCGTACATGCCGCGTTCGTCGTTGCGGTATCCAGGTGAAATGGCAGCAGAAAACCGACCGGAGCATTCGTCGTATTCGCTGGATCCGGCTGTTGCAACGCCGCACTTTGGTCGGAGAATCCCCGCACTCCGCGATAGTTCCCGAAATAATGATCGAACGAGCGGTTTTCCTGGATGAAGATAATCACGTGCTCTATGTCCGTGAGCTGCGAGCACGAAGGGCCAGGCGACGGCGACGTGGGCGTGCTGGTGGAACCCCCGCCACAACCGTGCATCGCGAGCTCCGCGAGTTCGGACATACCGGCGGCAGTGCCTAATTTCAGTAGGTCCCGGCGATTCATTTGCACGCGGTTGACGAAACGAATTCGAGTAACATCGTCGGTTTACGCTATCTCACCTTAGCCGCCACCTCCATACAATTCCTCACGGGTAGGAAGGCGCGTTTCTTCTGTAGGCTGGATCGCGCACCTGAATCGCCAATTTGGGAAACTCAATCCTTTTGAAGAACATTTCGCAAGTCCTGGTTTCCTGGATGGCCCGTGAAACGAACTCAAAGCACAAGCCTTGAAATTCGCTGGCTTTCTGTCGAATAGGGGAGGGAATCGGCCGTGACAGTGCCAGATTCTAGGCAACTAGATGGCAGCGTTCTAACCAGCTGAACTACGGCCCCACCGCCAAAATCAACGACTTACGATAAAATCCTGCGAATTAAGGGGTTGCAGGATTTGCATACAGCGCACCGGTTGCCTGGATTGCATGCGGTGGCATCTGTCCCTGCCAAAACCGCCCATAAACCGCCCATAAAAATCGGCGCGCTCATGCGAGTTTCGTACTAACACAGATGCGGTTCTTCGTGATGTTCACCCCGTGGTTTTTTGGCGCGGCGGAATAATAATGACGCAGAACAGGGAACTGAGAGGAGATTTTCGAGGGAGCTGTCCGTACTTCGCGGGTACCGAGCTCGGCAGTGATTCTGGACAGGTCTCGTTAATCGCGAAAAACATTACGGAATAAACGAATCATCTCCGCGAACGCCAGGTCGGTCGCCTCGGGATCGAAACGGGGTCCTTCATCGCGTGTGAAAGCGTGCTCGGCTGGATACAGAAGTGTCTTATAGTCAGCACCGGAGTGTTGCAGCGCCCGATCGATCGTTTCGCGTCCTGCATCGGGAACGTGCGGGTCCTTTGTTCCGAAAATCATCAGGAGTGCACCACGAATTTCTTTTGCGCGCGCCAAGGATCCGGCATCTGCGTCCTGACCGAGCTTGCCGTCATGGATGCCCGTCCCGTAGTAGCAGACAGTTGCGCGGACATCGGGCTGGAATGCAGCACGGAAGGCGAGGTGGCCGCCGATACAGAAACCGACAGCGCCGATTTTCCCTGACGCGACCTTGGGATGTTTGGAGAGCCAGTCCAAACCAGCCCGACAATCGGCGTCAAAATGCGCAACAGGAGTTTTCGCGGCGTCTTGCTGGCCGCGCGAGCGTCCTGCGTCATCAAATGGAATCACCGTTCCGGGCGGTTCGATGCGCCGATAAATTTCCGGAGCAGCGGCAACAAATCCGTATCCGGCGAGACGTACGCACGTTCGTAGCATAGGCGGAGTCAGCTGAAAAATGTCGGAAAAGCACCAGATGCCGGGATATCGGCCTTCCGCTTTAGGCGCCGCAACGAAGGTTCGCATCGCGGAACCGGGCATGGAAATATCCGCGTATTCGGTCGTGACGATCATTGTTTTGTTGGCGGAGAGTCTGGCGGAGAATCATGCGCCAGTCAACTCCTCCTTATATTCAGTAGCGGTCATCCGCCTTCGCAAGAATCACGGTTTGCACCAACGAGAGATCCCCTGTGTTGGCTCGCGCCTTTCCTAACGGTCTACACTGTTGCACATTCTGTTGCACATTTTGCTGACAAAGCCGCCCAAAACACCACATTTCGATGTAGTACTGTGCGCCTCGTATTGCAGCAAGCGTATCTTTCGTGCGTTTCGCGTCCCGAGCATGGAGCACGACATGATGGTGTAGTCCGCAATAATCGCGTACGCGGAAGCCTATTTCGAATTCGTGGTCAAACTTCCGCAGCATTCGGGTCGCTGCGGTAAGTTGGATCGGTCCCAGCCTCCACCGAGGGCTTGAACCAACCCCACGGCACTGGCCATGCGCCGGCCCGAGATGCTGATGGCCGTGACTTGATCGGAAAGCAAGGCATTTTGCGCCACGATGACCTCGAGATAGCTGGTGACTCCGCCCTCGTACCGAGCGACTGAAAGCGAAAGCGAGCTTTGCGCCGCTTCGACTGCCTGATTTTGGATGCTGGCCTCGTCCTCGAGAATACGCAGGGCCGCCAGGTTGTCCTCGACTTGTTGAAAGGCCGTGAGTGCAGTCTAAAGGACCGCCCAGAATCAGCTCTTCCTGAGGTTTCTCGGGTGCACAGCAAGATTTCGTGGTCAGCCGAGGCGGCGACGGCCGCGGCGGACGCGATTGGCCCAACTAACTGAAGATGACGGGACAGGCCCGTCGCTTTCTTGATGGAGTAGTTCCGGCGCATAGGTATAGAAATCCGAATCTGCCAGCTTGCGGAAGCCGATATCAGTCCAGACTTTGGCGTTTTCTGGCAGTTCCTCGTGTGCCACAAGCCCGCAGTGGCTCCCAAAGGTCGCAATCGTTTCGCGCACAATCGGCGTGATGTCCATTGACTTGAACTGTGACTCGAGGTCGATGCTCTCGATATACAGGACATCCATCGACATAATGTTGTCGCCGTAGGTCGCTAGAACAGATGCGTTCCATTCGTCATTCTTTGGATCGAACAACGCACAGTAGCAGTCGTGTACAGATTGGTCGATGGAATCCATCGCATCGAACAAACTCTCTCCTTCATCGAAGGAACGACCTCTCTGGACAAGATAGGCCCCGATGCGACCCACCAGCACTTCTCTTTCATCGGCCTCATCACCTGCAAAATCGAAGACTGCTCCCTCAACGCGTGGAACGAAGCGGCTAGGCTCTTCCTCTCCGCATGTCACCTCGATGGTGAACCGTATGTACAAAACCGCGCCTCCGCTGGTATTTTCGGTCCAACGTCTGTCTGATTGCGGCAGTCGAACTGCCTGATCCTGGCTTCGTGCTGCGTCAAGCTCGTTCTCCAGACTGTCAACTGGGCCGGCTGCGCGCGCTTTCTGAAGAATTCGTCAGCCGTTCCCACCTCGAAGAAGCCACCGCCTTGGACCTGTTTTACAGCAGACACGTGCTGCCAGAATGAAGAGAATCCAACCAATGGTCGCCCCCATGGCGAGTTCGGAAACAAGCCACCTTGCCGCGTTTACGCACTTAATGGATGACGCCACCGCAGTCCTTGAAACCGAGCGAAATCGCTATCCGTGGTGATCAATTCACAGCCGTGCTCGATGGCCAAGGCTGCCACATAAGCATCGCTGACCAAAGGGCCCTCAATGGCGTCGCACATTTTCACAAACAGATCCCAGTGTGTGCGACTTGGGAGGACGAAAACGGCTCGTGGCCACTCAACGAGCCGCCGGCCAAAGGCCAAGGCTGTCTGCATCGGGGTCGCCGGCCGAAAGATCTTGGGATTTGTCACGATTCGCAGGAAGCCGGCGAGCACGATCTCGGCGACCGCGAAGGGTTCCGGCGCCTCGACCAGGGCTCTAAGCCATGCCGCGTATCGATCGTGCTCGGGCGCGTCCTGCCGATGTGCGTAGATTAGGACATTGATGTCCGGCAGTTGCATCGGCTAGCGCTGCCTCCCAAAACGCTCGACGTCCTCGGTTTCAAGCAGCGCAGCGGTCTTGTCGATATTCAATGTCGTGAACCGACCTCCCTCGCCGAACGTCACCAAATCGAAACGGCCTCGCCGCTGCGGCGCGGAGGCCTGCAACAGCAGCCGCACCGCACGTTCGATCAGCCCGCTGACGCTCGTGCCGGTTTCCGCCGCGCGTTTCTTCAACCGCTCCAGAAGATGATCATCTAACGTAATCGTGGTGCGCATGATGCAGAATCATACCTTACTTGCATCACTGCATCAAGGCCTGCGGTTTGCGCTTACTGTGGGCTGTTGTGGAAGAAGGAGCAAGAGCGACCGTGACAGTGTGCAGGAACAGGGCAGCGTTCTAACCAGCTGAACTACGTCCCCACCGCCAAAATGAGAGACTTAGGATAAAACCCTGCAACTTAAGGGGTTGCAGGATTTGCATACAGGGCACCGACCGTCTAGGATGCATGCGGTGGCATCTGTCCCTGCCAAAACCGCCCACAAAAATCAGCGCGCTCATGCGAGGTTAATACTAGCACACCTTCGTGCGGGAGGCGAAGCGGAGTGCCATGAATCCATGAATCTTTGCAAAACCGCGCTTCCAGGAGCTTAAATGCAGTCATCTGTCCGTCTGCTCATTCGATTTCGCCATTTTTCTTCGAATCCGCGCAACGCGTGGGCGGCACTGGTGACGTACTGGCCGGCCTCGGAGCCCAGGAGCAAACGCAGCGGTGGTTCCGCCCGCGGCTATACGGAGAAGGCTCAATTTCAGAGTAGCCGACAAATCGAAATGTAACCGACAAATGTAGAATAAAGGTCTCAAGGACTGACAAAATCGCGTTCTTTCGGTGAATGACCGGAGAGGTGGTTTTCACACCTCGCTCGCGAGGTCGTGTAGTGCTTTTTGTTCGAGGCAGACTGTTCTCCAATCGTCTAAAAATGTGGCGCCTATTCTTCGGTAAAACTTGATCGCTCCATCGTTCCAACCGAGAACATTGAACATGATTCCGAAGCCGTTGGTGTCGTCCGTTATCCGGGCGACACGCGCCAACAACGCCCGTCCCACACTCTTCCCACGAAACCATGGTCGGACGAAGAGGTCTTCCAGGAAAATGCCGTGGCCTCTAAGCGATGAGTAGCAATCGAAGAAGAGCGCATAGCCTGCAGGTAGGCCATCGATTTCGGCAATCAATACTCGAAATTTCGGCCGGGCTCCAAATCCGTCTTGGCGCAGTTGCTCCTCGGATATGACTGTGGAAACCCGCTCATACGCCGCAAATTCTTGGAAAAATGTGTTCAGCAAGGGGACGTCATTTGGTGCGCCGGAACGAATCGAGAGCATTGTTTATTCCTCGTTCGGCAGAATACTACGAAACCGGGAATCGCATCATTCTCTCTTCTTGCCGACCATTCGGTAGCGATCGTCGTCACCGTGAATGACCAGCGTGGGCACATCAAATCGAGCCAGATCTTGGCGGAAATCTTCGGCCAGGTTGGAACGCGTGCACGACTCGTTGTTGGCGATACGCCGGCAGCGGTGTTCCAACTGCGCACGACCTCGTCACTGACACGCTTACACTCAGGCTTCACATTAATCTTGTTCGCTGGCCCAATCTCGAGGTTTCAAGTAACCGAGCAGCTCGGCTTCTGGTGTTCCCGTAGCAGGACTCTCGTTGTATCCCCACCGTACCTCCGGTGGCAAGCTCATGAGGATCGACTCTACGCGTCCGCCGGTTCTGAGGCCAAACGCGGTTCCGCGGTCGTGCAGAAGATTAAACTCCACGTAACGCCCCCGTCGAAGGAGTTGCCACTGGCGCTGTTCCTCGGTAAAGGGATCATTCCTCCGCCGGTCGAGTATCGGACCGTAAGCAGATAGAAAGTGATCGCCGGCATCGCGTACAAAGGCAAAAACCTCCTCCAGTCGTTCGTTGAGGTAATCAAAGAAAATCCCGCCGACACCCCTGGCTTCGCCCCGGTGCGGCAAATAGAAATACTCGTCGCACCAGTTCTTAAATCGCGTGTAGTCGGCCACAGCATGGCGTTCACAAACCTGCTTCCAGGTGCGGTGGAAGTGGATGATATCTTCGCGCCGCGCATAGAACGGCGTTAGGTCGGACCCGCCTCCGAACCAAGAGCTCCGTTCCCTCCCGCTACCTTTGCTGATCTGGCGGAAATTCGCGTGCACCGCAGGAACATTGGGATTGCGTGGGTGAAGAACCAGGGAAATTCCTGTCGCGCAAAAGGTGGCACCTTTTCCCGGAGTGGCAGCAACCAAATCTTCGGAAAGCGTTCCGTTCACCTGTGAAAAGTTCACTCCGGCCTTCTCAAACACGCGTCCATTCAGGAGAATCCGGGTGATTCCCCCTCCGCCACCGGGATGCTGCCACGCATCTTCGCGAAAGTGGCGGCCGTTATCCCGGCCGCCTTCTTCGAATTTTTCCAAAGCTTCGCAAATCGTGCCCTGCAATCTGCGAAAGTAAGCTCCCGCCTCGCGATTTAATTCATCAAGGTTGATCCGAGTCATTGAATAACTATCTCCCGCTGTGGTGGAACGAAGCGGTGAGCAGCTGTACGAACGAAAGATACTGATTATAGGCTTCTCACGCTACCCATAGTATGCTCTTCCATCGTTCGAGGAAGGGGAAATCGATTCTGGCGCGACAAAAGGCACGTTGTTCCTGATTACCGCACGTTCGATCAGCCCGCTGACGCGCGTGCCGGATTCCGCCGCGCTCTTCTTCAACCGCTCCAAAAGACGGTCATCTAACGTAATCGTCGTTCGCATGATGCAGAATCATACCTCACTTACATCACTCATCAAGCGCCCGATCATCGGGACGATGTTTGTAAACTCCAGGCTCGCCGAGTGAATAATGTTTTCTGTGACTTTGGCGCTGCGCCTTGCTTACGTTTCGACGTGGCAGCATGACGGTGACTCGGATTGGCGCATTCGGTCCTTGACGGAGGTGCCCTAAGGAATAGAATGAGTGCGCCTGGAGGAGAATCGTCGGGAGATGGCACTTCGCCTCAGCGGTTTTTGAACTCAATTCCAGAGGGAGAAGGCAATGAAAAACAAGACTTGGACGCTCGCCGCTGCCATCCTTTACGGCTTCACGTCTTTGGCCGGCACGACTCCCATGACTGGCACAATCATCTCGGAGCAATCCGTCGACTGCGGTACGAAGAACAAAGGAAAGAAATCCTCGACGGATATAGTTTGCCAGCAATACGTCGTACATACATCGACGACTGAATATCAGATTCGGCAGCCGAAGCCGAAGGATCAGGCGATCATACCAGCCAATACCTCGATCCAGTTCAAGATTGATAAAGACAAAATGAAATTCAAGGCAAACGGACAGGACTACGAATTTCTGATTGTCGGTACGTCGGCGCTTAGTCCGCAGTCGAAGTAATCTTATCCTTTCTGGCCAAACCAAGCTGCGCGCTGACCGGCAGCGGGTCGACGATTCGGCCGCGGAGATTGCCAGCGATGAATTGGACCGTAGGAAAGAACTGAACAATGGTGCGCAGTGCAGGGCTCGAACCTGCGACCTCCTGCTTGTAAGGCACGGAGTACAGAAATCTGAGTGCCGCTTCTGGTGTCGCGTACGAGGGAACCCGCCACTTATCTCGCCCTTGAAGTGGACCGAAGAGGGACTGAACGCCAGAACAGACCCAAACGGCCACGTCGGTTGTGCCCTTTCGGTATGGCGTCGCCCAATCGGCTGTGGAGTGCGCGACCGGCCATGGTGATGCGGCGTGTAGGGAAGCGAACAATCGGAGGCCAAACTTGGGACGTGGGTTCGATTCCCACCGCCCCTACCAAATATCTGGCTGTCTTTTCTATCAGTTAGGCTTGCCATTTTGGTTTTGTACGTCTTTTGTACCCGTCTGAAGCGGGTCATGTTCCCACACACTGCGCAAGTCTGCTTCTAATTGTTCTTGGCGCGAACGTACCCAGGGGTTGTAGTGGCGCTCAGTGATGCGAACGGACGAGTGTGCTAGCAAGATAGAGACGCGCTCCATCGGAACACCCGCCAAAAGCAATTCAACCGAAAATGTGTCGCGGAACCGGTGCGAAACAAGCTGGCTGTCTCCCGCCTCTACTTTAGCCTTGTCGAAAACCTTGCGGATTTTCTTTTGCCAGTTCTTTACCGCTGTTTTCAGTTTCCCTAAGCCATTCCAGAAATACAGGCGGTCCGTCATGCGTGGAGTCGCCGCGAGAATGTCGACGACTACAGGCGGCAGTACGGTATAGACCGGCTGTCCCGTTTTCTGAGTGTAGAGAAACAGCTTGTCTCCCTTGATGCGCTCTGCTGACAGATTCACAGCGTCGCCGATGCGCATCCCAGAATATCGCAAGGCCGCCGAGTGGCTCATTACTCATCTTGCGACTGCGGCTACCGAAAACTCCATCTGACTTCAAAATCAACAAGACACGATAGGTTTTGTAGCATTGTTACATGGATGAATTCCGGGTCGGCGGAGTTTTTGCGGACTACAATCTTACAAAACCGGAGAAGGAAGACACGGTAGAATACAGGATTCAACAATCGCTCTGGGACGACATAGAAAGGTCGCAACAGGAATTAAAAGAGGAGAAGGAAGGCAGGTTCGAAGCTCGGGTAAGATGCCTCGAACTTGAAGAGAAACTGAAAAAGCTCAATTCCGCTTGAACCGAATGATCTTCGCCTTCTTCGCGGGCGGTATCGGATCGCCTTTGTCGTCTTGGCCGGGCAGGTATCGCGGAATCTCTGCGAGCTCCTCGCCGTCTCCACGCCCTTCGACGAGCGCCTGAATTTCTTCGTCCGTTTTGTCGAAGCCCCAGTTTAATTCGCACCAGTTGCGACGGTTCAACGCGAAACCATGCTTCAAGAGCCATTCGCTAAGGCCGTCGAGCCTTCGGTTCGAGATGGGTTGCACCTTCACGACCGCCTCCGCAACTCGTCCTGCGCCAGCATCACGCCGCGCAACCAGTACAGCTTTCGCTAGTGCTGGTTCGAGACTTCGCATTCGATGGCGTTGTCTGAACGCGACATGTAGCATCTCATCGAGGGCCGTGTCGTCAGTCATCTGAATAGCCTCGGCCAAAGTTCGCCAGCGATTTGCGTGAATTGGCGAGGCCACCTAGTAGCTTGCTGCCCGCTGCGATCAGAAACAAGCCACCGAGCAGAAGTCGAACCGCTAGCAGAATCAGGTGCATTCGTCGCGACCCCCTGAAAAACACCAATTTTGTCTAGCCCAAGGGATCTAAACTGACAGGTGCCGGATTCTCTTTGGCGACCGTGCCTTGTGTCTTTGTCCTAGCGCAAACAAGCGAACTTCGCGTGCCTGAGATGGTTGACTTACGCTTCATACGGCACCCCCTCATGGCGTGAGCCACCAAATCACGGGCCCAAAAACTGCTCGCCACCACCTGCCACGCCCGGTTGGCTCTTGTTTCCACCGCAAAACGCACCGCAACTTCGGGATACGCCGCCGAAATGTTGTGCTGTGTAGGAAGGCCTGCTGGAATTTCGTTCGCTTGAACTCAGACTACTGTGGTGCCTGATTACGCGCTTATCGGCAGAGTGGGGGTACAGTATTTCGATTCCCGTTCTGCGGTTCTCACCCAGTCCGCATGTTAATCGTCTAACTCTGAGAACTAGGGTCCACCGTTTCTGGAGCCAACAAAAATGAATAAACATCTGCGTCTCCTCGCGCCGCTACTCGCACTCTTTACCTGTGCAGCCAATGCACAAACTACGAAGGTGAACTCCGTGCTCGACATGAACGAGTTCATTCAGGACTGGAAGATCTCTAAGCAATGTACTTCTTGTCTTCGACAAGGTGCCGCCATTTACCACTTGGATCTGAAGACCCAGCAGATCTCCAAACTGCCCAATTCCGACGGCTTGTTCGCCCCTCGCCTCTCCAGGGATGGTCGGTACCTCACCGCCTTACCCGCGGACCGAAACACAGTAATGCTCTATGACTTGCAAACTGAAAGATGGTCGGTGCTTGTTCAGAACTATGGCTCGATCGCTTGGTCGCACGACAGCAAATCTGTGTACCTGATTCGCAGGCGGGAAGCTCAAGTTGCGGAACTAGTCCGCATCAGTATCCCGGACGGCAAGACCGAGCGCGTGCTTGATCTTAAAGACGTGACCTTGGGTAGTTTCTGGGACTGGGTGAGTCTATTGCCTGATGATTCTGCGCTGCTCATGCTCGACAAGAGCACCCAAGAAATTTACCGGCTCGACCTCCAGTACCGCTGATTTGGATCTACTTTCTTTGGACGATGCGCAATCATGGTGTACTTGTGCCTGGTATGTCCTAGGGCTGTATCGGAAGCGCGAGTGGGCGAGAAGCGCAAAGGGCATGTAGTGTATGCGCGCTTTCGATACAGCGACATGAAGGAAGCCGCCCGTGATTGCGGGGGACGCGGCCTTATGCAGATTCAATGGTAGGAAGGAGCGGTGTTGGGGTGTGCGCAGACTATGCCGTTGTGCAGGGCACACAGGAGTCTGTGGGGAAAAGGT
>Ga0310912_10000797_pt1 | contig 16489 bp, 16 predicted proteins | sample GREbulkMGOX080_FD_203443 | JGI IMG/M metagenome (GOLD analysis project Ga0310912, IMG submission 203443) | Lab enrichment of tropical soil microbial communities from Luquillo Experimental Forest, Puerto Rico - GRE.bulkMG.OX080 | ecosystem: Environmental > Terrestrial > Soil > Tropical forest >...
CGCGAAGAGGTCCCGCGCGGATTTAAGAAGCGGTGTTCAACGAATCGATGATTCTAACGTGCGCCGAGATGGCCGAGGAAACAAAAATGTAGCACTGGCGCCCGGCTCGCGAAGAGCCCAGCCTTCCCCGTTCACGAAAAAGCCCACCCGCGAAAACCAAAACGGATGGGCTCTGACTGCAAATCCTCACATTGGGCTAGGTGTTCCCGTACAACCGCGGTTGGAATCGAATATTCCAGCTGCACGCCGTACACGTGCTCTCCTTGTGACGCGATGGCGCGAACCACAGCCACCATGTCATTGTCGGTGAAAGGCACGCTGGGCGGAGTAAACGTCACCTTCGCGGGATGCCCAACGGCATAACGCCGGTCATTCGTCCTCCCGACATACTGATCCAGAAGATCGACAAAATCACTCCGCGCGAGGTCCCTCAAAAAGCCCTCAGGATTCCCGCAGCAACTGGAGATTTCACAGTGGCCGTTGGGCAACATGTAAACGGCATGGGATTCCGCTGTTTCCACGACCGCCCCTCGCTGACATCGGTTAATGGGAAGACACAGACCCCTTTTCCCTGGTCGTTTCAATTCTCAGGATATGCGGAGAACCCAGCAATCACGCTGGTTTTAGGATGGCAGCCCCGTAGGGATTCGAACCCCAATAATCTGATCCAGAGTCAGATGTCCTACCATTGAACGACGGGGCTGACGTCAGTGTAACCTATCCCTCGCAAAACGCGGAAGTAGCCTGACTCGAACCACACACACCTTACAGATGTGTCATCCTGAGCGCAGGCGAGAGCCAGCCCTGAGCGGAGTCGAAGGGAACCTTCTGTTCCCTACAACGCGCTACAATCTCCAACAGAAACAGGCGCACTACAGACTTGAAGGAGCCCTCATGACCACCATCGGCGCCATCACCCCGCCGCACACCGACTACGCCGAAGTCGCTCTTCGTCCGCTTGAGCCCGAGCGCGCCGCCCTCATCGTGATCGACATCCAGGAAAAACTCCTCCCTCCGATCTTTCAAAAAGAGCACCTCGTCCGCAATTCGCAACTTCTCATTCGCCTCGCCGGCGTCCTGAAAATCCCCACGCTTCTCACCACGCAATATTCAAAAGGACTCGGCAACACCGTCCCAGAAATCTCCTCACTTCTGAGCGACACGTCCGCGGGCGAGGTCCCTTCGGCAAGCTCAGGGCAGGCTGCCCGCGCCAGACCTGTGACGCCGATTGAAAAGCAAATCTTCTCCTGCTTCGGCAGCGAAGTTTTCTGCTCCACTCTCAAGCGCCTTCCCGGTAACCGCAACACCGTCATCCTCTGCGGAATGGAAAGCCACATCTGCGTCGCCCAGACCGCCCTCGCCGCTCTCCGCGCCGGATACCTCGTCCACGTCGCCTCCGACGCCGTCAGCTCCCGCACCGAATGGAACCGCAACACCGGCCTCGAGCGCATGCGAGCCGCCGGCGCCGTCATTTCCTCGACCGAGATGATCATCTACGAAGCCCTGAAGTCATCCAGTACTTCAGAATTCAAGACTATGTTGCAGTATTTAAAATAGTTACCTCTATTACCGTCGCCCGCCTGTGGGCAACCCCGCCGGCTTCTCCTGCATCGGCTGCAACTTATACGACCCCCGCAACTTGCTTTCAGATCCCGGGTTTCTACCTTCGGAAGTAGAAGTAGGGCCAACCGCGCCGCGGCTTCTGACGTGAGTGCCCCTTGGGTTCCGGAAGTTGCCATCCGGTATCGGTAAGGAGAGCAGGCAATGAAAAACATCAAGCGCGCAACGCTGGCATCGATTTTCGCGCTGTTCCTGACGACCTCGATCGTCTGGGCACAGGACGACCAGCCCTATCCCGATCAAGCCCCCGCCGCACAGAATCAGTCCGCTGGGAGCTACGATCAGTCGGATCGCAACGATCCGCCCGGACGGGCAGCGCGTTTGCAATACATGTCGGGCTCCGTCTCAATCCAGCCCCGCGGCACCGAAGACTGGGTCGCTGGCTCGCTGAACCGCCCGCTCACGATTGCTGACAATGTCTGGACCGATAAAGAGTCGCGCGCCGAATTGAACGTTGGTACCGGCACCTTCCGAATGGGCGATGAGACCAGCCTCACGCTGACCAACATCAGCAACAGTGCCGTGCAGGTTGAACTGCACCAGGGCACGCTCAACGTCCACGTCCGTCACCTGTTCGGCGGCGAAATCTACGAGATCGACACGCCCAATCTCGCTTTTACGATCCAGAAATCCGGCGAGTACCGTCTCGACGTCGATCCCAACGGCGACGCCACCGTCGTCACCGTGCGCAAGGGTGAAGGCGACGCTACCGGTCAGGGTCCAGCATTCCGCGTCCGCTCCAACGAGCAGGTCAAATTCACTGACGGTACTTCGCTCAACCACGAAGTCGCTGAAGCTCCCCCATTCGACGGCTTCGACGGCTGGTGCTCGGTCCGCGACAAGAGAGAAGATAGTTCCCTCTCCGCCCGCTACGTAGCTCCCGGCGTCGTCGGCTATGAAGACCTCGACGACTACGGTACCTGGCGCGAAGTTCCGACGTACGGACATGTCTGGGTTCCCGTTGCAGCCCCCGGCTGGGCTCCCTATCAGTATGGTCACTGGATATGGGTCGAGCCTTGGGGATGGACCTGGGTTGACGACGCGCCCTGGGGTTACGCACCGTTCCACTACGGCCGCTGGGTTTACACCGCCGGATATTGGGGCTGGGCTCCTGGCCCGGTCTACGTTCAACCGGTCTATGCTCCTGCACTGGTCGCCTGGTTCGGCGGCCCCGGTTGGGGTGTCAGTCTCGGCTTCGGTTTCGGCGGTGGCTTCGGATGGTGCCCGCTGGGCTGGGGTGAGCCCTTCTACCCCTGGTATCACGGAGGCTTCGGATACTTCCGCCAGGTCAACATTTCGAATACACACATCGTGAACATCAACAATTACTGGGGACACGGCCCGGCGCGCTTCGGCGATCACGGATTCCGCTACGCTAACCTCCGCGCCCCCAACGGCTTCACCGGTGCTCCTATGCGCACGCTGCAGAACGGCATGTCCATTCACGGGACCGCGATCCGCGCGAACGAACGTCAGCTCGCCAACGCCCCCATGGGCGGGGTCGGGATCACGCCCACGCGCAATGCGATGCTCGGCGTGCACGCTGGTCAGCCGGCCGCCGCGCCTCCCTCGCGCAGCGGAATGCGTCCGGTCGTCTCGCGCATGCAGCCGCCGGCCAGCTTCAACCGCAATTTCGGTTCACCGGCACGAGCTGGCAGTACGAGTTCGCCTGCTCGCGGGCCTCTCACGCCCTCGAGCGTGATTCCGCACGGACCCGAGAGCGCTCGTGGCGCAGTCCCGTCGCCCTCCCTGCGCGGAGTGCCACGCCCCGGCAACGAGACCATGCCGCGGCCCGCAACTCCGAACAGCAACATGCAGCGTCCGGGAGTCAACAGCGAGACCGCACGCGGCAACTATCCGCAAATCGCCCGCAACGTTCCGCGGCCGCCGATGAGCTCCATGCCGCAGTCCCGCGCGCCTGAGTCCTCAACGCAGTCACGTGGCGGATTCTCGCCCACTCCAACTGTGCGTAATGTGCCGCGGCCGCCCGCGGGCTTCAACTCGCGCGCGAGCCAGCCGGCGATGAACTCCGGCTCCCAGCGCGCGAGCATGGGCTCTTTTGGAAACCGCTCGTCGACGCCCGCGTACAACAATCGTCCGACGACGCCGGCATACAATCGTCCGACGACGTCCGTTCCGCGGCCCACGGGCCCGGTTCGCTCCGCAAGCCAGACCGACCGTTACGCCGGAAACGGGAATTCCGGATACGGTCGTCCATCCGCTTCCACGCCCGGATACCGCGGCAACTCGAACGGAAACACACCGCGCTATAGCGCACCGCCCTCATATCGCAGTTCGGGTCCGAGCTACAGCGGCCCTGCGTATCGTGGCGGATCGCCCTCCTACAGTCGCCCGGCACCGTCTTACGGCGGAGGCCACCCCTCTTACGGTGGCGGCGGATATAGTGCTCCAGTTGCTCGAGGCGGATCGTATGGTGGCGGAGCTCCCGCGTATCACGGAGGCAGTTCCTCCGGCGGTTACCATGGTGGTGGTGGCGGTGGTGGTTCTTCCCACAGTAGTGGCGGAGGCGGCGGTGGACACGCTTCCGGCGGCGGAGGCCGCGGCGGTCATCACTAACCAGAGCTAGCACGGCTCAAACACAAGCGCCGTCCTCATCGGGACGGCGCTCAAACTTGCATCGCCCCCCGTCTCGCCAGCTGTCGCGAGGGCGTCCCACTCTCGCCTTGGCAAGTTCGCTCCTCAATTGCGAAAGTTGCCAATCGGTTAAGGTCTGATGCCCCAGATTCGCAGCCGAATTTCCGTCCCGATACACGCGGAAACTCACTCCTCCGCATCCAAGACGGGGTGCCCTTCCGGTCGCAAAGACCTGTTCCGCCCCTACAGAACTTCATCGAGAACTTCTGGCTGTATGACGGCTATTCGTCCGCCTATATGCGCGAGCGGATATTCCCTACCGGGGCTTTCGAATTCGTGTTCAATCTCCGCGACGATGAGCTGCGAATCTACGACAGCAAGCCACCTTTGTGCAGTCGCTATTCTGGCGCGCTCGTCTCCGGACCGTATGATGGATTTTTTCTTACCGACCGAGCGGAAAAGGCTTCTACCATGGGCGTGCATTTTCGACCGGGAGGCGCATTTCCGTTTCTGGGGATATCAGCGTATGTGCTGGCAAATACCCATATCGATCTCGTGACGATTTGGAGCCGACCGGTTGAGAAGATCCGTGAGCAATTGGCACTTGCTCGCTCCCCTGAGCATCGGTTCCAGCTTCTCGAAAATGCGCTGCTGACACGACTCCGTCGGTCGCTGGAGCACCACCCTGCAGTGTCCTTGGCACTACATGTTCTCCACTCCGGGAATTCTCGCGTCCTGGTGCGCAAATTGGTGCGCGAGGCAGGGGTCAGTGATCGTCGATTCGTCGATGTGGTTCGAGCTGAGGTGGGGTTGAATCCCAAGCTGTTCCATCGCGTCCAGCGGTTCAGCTACTCGGCCGCTTCGCTCTCCTTCTTCTTCACCCGCACCACCGTCACCTTCGAAAACCCCTCATCAAACGTTGGCGGACGCAGCTTCCCTGCCATCCGCCGCATCACGTCTTCGTCCACCATCCGATGTCGCCGTCGGTTGCGCTCCAGGCACACCTCCAGGGGCACATCAAAGAACAACGCCTGTACTTCGTACCCATAATCCTTCGCTAGCTTGGTCCACGCAGCGCGATCATGCGGCGTCAAATTTGTTGCATCCACGTAGTTCAGCGGCCGCCGCGCAATCAATCGTGCCTTCAGCATCGACCGCAGATTCGAGAACACCAGGTCCTGGAACCGCTGCTCGTTCGGATCGTCAAACAGCAGCATCCTGACCATGTCGCTCGAAAGCGGTGTGATGTTGTTCCGTTTGAACCAGGAACTCTTCCCCGACCCCGGCAGCCCAATCGCCAGCACCACTGTGCCGCGCGGGGGCCGAGGCACGGCCGCCGGTAGCGCAGCGACAGGTTCCTCCATGACCGGACGAGCCGCCACTGGCTCTGCTGCCGGAGTCGCCGCCGTCGCTTCCGGCGCTGTTCCTCCGGCACCCCGCCGCCCGCGTCCCCGACCGCCTCGAGTCCGCCGCCGACGTGAACGCGCCTGCCCTCCCTGCGCCAGATCGCCACCCTGCACGTCCTGCACGTTCGCCACAATCTGCGACTGCTCCGGCTCCGGAGTTTCAATCAGTCCGGAGTTCTCTAGCGGGTCCCGTGCAGGCGCTTCCGCCTCCACCTCCGCGGCTCCCCGAGGAACTGTCGATCCCTCACCTGGTTGTGCGTCGAAGTAAGCCGGCTGCAACGGAGCCTGCGCCGGTTCCTGAGATTTCTTGTCTTGGGCCTTTTTTCTGCGCTTCAAGCGCTCCGCCATCCATTTCCGCATGTAGCGCTTGTAACACATGCCCGCACTTGCGGGCAATCACGACGCAGGTCGCCGCCCTGTGCTCGCCTCGCCTTGTAGGTCTGGCACCGGTGTGCAGCCAGTCGCTTTAGCGACACCAGCCGCCCCCGCACGTAAGTGCGGGTGAGCTCACAAACAAGTCCCGCGTCCCCTTCAGGAGACGCAACTTGCCACGTCCGCCAATCGCCGTCGCCCAAATTACAAATTTCAAGATTAGAAATTTCCCGTGCATTACAATCTCTCCTCCAACATCCACATCCCCGGAGGTTCGCAGTGAAACTTCGCTACCTGCCGCTCCTCTTCGTCCCCATCCTCTTCGTCCCCATCCTCCTCTCCGCGCAGCGGGCTCCCCGCGTACACCTGAAATCAAAGGTCGCGCAGGAACGCCACCTCCCCTTCAGCAGTGGCGTCGTGGTGGGAAACACGCTTTACATTGCCGGTACCATCGGAGTCGACTCCAACACAAGATCCACCGTTACCCCGGAAGAGGAAGCACGGCTCGTCCTCGACCACGTCAAACAAGTCGTCGAGCAGGCCGGCATGACCATGGACGACATCGTCTCCCTCCAGGTCTTCTGCAGTGACCTAGCCAACTACGATGCTTTCAATGGTGTCTACAAGAATTACTTTCACGGAGACTACCCCGCCCGCGCCTTCGTCGGGGTGGACAAGCTCTTGTTCGGCGCGCGCTACGAACTCATGGGCAGCGCCGTCAGTTCCGGGAAGTGATTCACCTCTCGCTCAATCAGGGAGCTACTCATGAAGTCCGCCCGCAAAATCATCGTCTCGATCGCCACCAGCGCCGACGGCTACATCGCCCGGCCCAACGGCGATGTGGAGTGGCTCAATCGCCTTCCTCGCAAGTCCGACTACGGCATGCGCGCCTTCTACTCCACCATCGACACCATCCTCTTCGGACGCAAAACCTATGACTGGGCCCTCGCCTATCAGCGTAAGCACCCCGGCGCGAGTGTCTTCGACAAAAAAGTCGCCAACTATGTCTTCTCCCGCAAGCCGCCCAAGAAAGTCGCCCCCGGCGTTGAGTTCGTCACTGAACCGATCAAAAGCTTCGTCCGGCGGCTGCGGAAAAAGCCCGGAAAACACATCTGGATGATGGGCGGTGGCGAGATCATCGCCTCCTTCCTCGATGCCGGCGAGATCGACCAGTTCGACATTCACGTCATCCCCGTCTTCATCGGCAAAGGCATCCCCCTCATCGCCCCGCGCCATCGTGACCTCCCGCTGCTTCTGCGTTCTATCAAAAAGTATCCTGACGGCGTGATCCGGCTGCGCTACGACATAAGATGATGCCAAATGGAACGTCTGCCGGAGTGGCATCATTTGAGTGGACACAATAGACAGGGAACAATCCCCGCAGTATATTTCTGCCGCTTATTTTCGCATTTGGCAAAGGAGGGCATATGCGCAAGCTGTTACTCGTTTCTTGTTCCCTGTGCCTGTCCGCCACTGTGGCTATGGCACAAGGCAAAGTGGATTCGCAATGGACCTGCAGCAAGCCCAGCGCAGCACACAGCCTGGACGTGGGAGACCAATCTGGCCATGCCTACGCGATTGCTCAGTTCAACTGCACCGCCACGAAGGGGGAAATTGAGGGCGTTAAAGAGAAAGAGGGGATGGGCACCGAATTTGATGACGCGAAGGGAAACACGGTGCGACTCCATGGTGTTTTCATCGACTCCCTGGCGAACGGCGACAAGATTTTCGTCAGCTACCAGGGCACCGCGACAACGGAGAAGGGACAGGCGCAATCAGTCAGCAACACATGGTCCATTTCCGATGGAACCGGTAAGCTCAAGGGCGTCAAGGGGAAGGGCTCCTGCAAGGGAGAAGGCAACGCGGACGGCTCCACTACATTCGAATGCGCGGGTGACTACACCCTCGCTAAGTAGAGCACAAGAGTTTACAAGCGCGGTGCCTCAGGTTCGCTTGCGTTTCTTGCACGCCAACCCGGGATAGCCCAGCCGACACCCATGTTCGTGCACTCTTTGCTCAAGAGCGCCCCGGCTCCCAACTCTACCGCGCGCCCTTTGTGCGGTGGCGTGGGGGTTTCCGCGAGTGACCAGCGGACGCCATTCGCACCGCGACAACTAAGACGCTCGACCGTTCCCAGCACTACACATCACAACTTTCAAATTTAGAAATTACAGATTCCCCGGTGTTATCCTGTTCCGCTCCATGCTGACGCCGCCCGCTCTGGTCAAGTTCTTCGTCCTCGCCTTCAGCGCCCTGCTGCCGGTCGTGAATCCGCTCGGCTCCGCGCTCGTCTTTCTCGGCCTCGTGGGCAATGCCCCCACCCTTGTCTACCGCCAACTCGCCGGCAAGATTGCCCTCTACACTGTCCTCTTCTTCCTCGTCGTCGAACTCGTGGGCACAGCTCTCCTCGCTTTCTTCGGAATCTCTCTCCCGGTCGTCCAGGTCGCCGGTGGCCTCGTCCTCGCCTCCATGGGATGGTCCCTGCTCAACCAGCGTGACCCCGCGCCGCGCGCTGCCACCGACGTCGTCCCAGCCGCTTACGGCGACATCAATGAGAAAGTCTTTTACCCCCTCACCTTTCCCGTCACCGTCGACCCCGCCTGCATCGTCGTCATGCTCACCCTCAGCGCCCACGCCTCTACCAAAACGCTCGCGGAAAACATCCTCTCGCACAGTGCCATCCTGGCCGCCGTTCTCGTCCTCAGCCTCCTCGTCTTCTTCTGTTACGGCTACGCCCCCTGCATCACTCGGCACATCCCTCCGCAAACCGCTCACGGAATTCTCCGCATCATCGCCTTCGTCCTGCTCTGCATCGGTGTCCAGATATCCTGGAATGGCATCCAGTCGTTGATTCGAATCGTGATGAGCATGAAACCCTAACGCGCGGCCTTTGCCGTACATAGACTTGTCATCCCGACCGGTATATGAGATCAGTCATCCCGAACGGAGCAAAGCGGAGTGGAGGTACCTTGCGTTATTCTCGATTTCTGATCAATAGCGAATTTCCAATGAAGAATCCCGGCAACTTTGAGTCGCTTCTCTCTGTGTCTCAGTGACTCCGTGGTGATCAGATTCGTGACCACGAAATAGAGGTCTAATGAATCCGAGAGCAAAACGCGCCGCAACACACCTTTTCGCCACCTTCTTTCTGTTCTCTTTCTCCCTCTCCGCCCAACAAATCCCCCTGCAAGCCCTCGTCACGCCCTCCACCGTTATCACCAAAGACGGCCACCCCCTCACCTTCGCCCTGCATGGCTTCATCGAGTTCCAATCGCTTCTCGAAGCGTTCCACTACATCGACGCCCAAACCCGCCGCTGGTCCACGCTCACCGAACAGCAACGTCGCGACCTCGCCGCCGAGCTTCTGCGCCGCGCTGTCGAAAGCCGCGTGATCTCCATGACGGACGAGCGCCCCTTCGAAACCCTCATTACCCACACCAGCGATGAACTCCGTCACGCCCTCGCCGAAGTCCACGAGCCTGTTCCCTCCGGCTACGCCGAAGCCTTCCTCGTTGTACAGGAGAAATGGAAGCATTCCCTCAACTGCTGGAGCGCCGCTCCGTCCATCCCCGCCCGCGTCCTCTCCAACTGGTATCCAATTTCTGAAGGCATCCAGCTCTATGGCGCCACTTATGACTCCACCGAGCATTTCTGGCAGGCTGTAAAATTCTACCCCGAGGCGACCATCGCCGATCTCAATCGCGTCCTCGCGGAACTCCAGCGCCGTAACTGGGCTCCGTGGCTGGCCCGCCTCGACGCTACCCCCGACCTCTATGTGCCCAACGCCTACGCCGTCGAATTCTTGCGCCACAATCTCACCGCCGATCGCCTCCAGTGGTTCGCCGACGAACTCCAGCGCCAGCAGCTCAAGCCCGAAGAACACGCACGCACCGCCCAGCAGCGCACGGCTACTCCTTTCCGCTTCACGGCCTTCGAAGAGAAGGTTCTCTGGGGGGACCTCGCAGACCTGTTCCACCTCATCTATACGTTTTCTCCAGCTGACGATCCCATCCGCGCCACTCTCACCCTTCATCACTTCGATGCCATCTATCTCGAGAACCGCCAATTCCCTTTCATCAGCGAAGACTTCCGCTCCCTCATGCTCGACATCTGGAAAGTGAAATACCTCATGCTAGCCCGCTTCCGCGAAGTCATCGCCTCGATCCCCCTCGAGATCCGGCTCTCGCACTTCCTCAACGACGGCGACTCTCCCGACATCCCCATCCCCGTCTACATCGGCTACCTCAACCAGATCCGCCTCCTGGCTATAGCAGAAGAGAAATCCATGGCACCTAGCCAACACCAATAAAAAGCGGTGACCCAGGTTCGCGTCCGTTCTTTGGACGCTAACCTGGGAACTTCAGGTGTCTCAATTACCCTGAAAAGAGAACTGGCGGGCTCCACGCCCGCCGCTCAAATCCCAAATTACCCGCTTACAAGATCACCAAATCCCCGCTACGCCCGCATCTTCTCCCCAAACTTTTTCTCAAACTTCTTCAACTTGGGAGCGATTACAAACTGGCAATACGGCTGATGCCGATTATTTTCGTAGTATTCCTGGTGATATTCCTCCGCCGGGTAAAACGTCCCCGCCGGCTCCACCGCGGTCACGACCGGCTCCGGAAACGCCTTCGCCGCATTCAACTCCGCGATCGTTTCCTCCGCTTCGCGTTCCTGTTCCTCCGAGGTGTAAAAGATGACCGACCGGTACTGTTCCCCAACATCATTCCCTTGTTGGTTCAGAGTCGTTGGATCGTGTACTGAGAAATACACCTCCAGCAAATCCTTATATCGAATCTCCCGCGGATCAAAAGTCACCTGCACAACTTCTACGTGCCCCGTATCGCCCCCGCAAACCTGCCGGTACGTAGGCTTATCGACATGACCGCCCATGTATCCCGACACCGCCGACTTCACTCCTCGCAGCCGGTTGAACACCGCCTCAACGCACCAGAAACATCCGCCACCAAACACCGCAATCTGTTCGTTTTCCATGCCAGTTAGATGTCCGCCCTCGCTGCAAAGTTACAAGCACGTAATGGTGCCCAAGCTCCGCGTGCGTTCTTTGCGCGCTAACTGGGCATCTCATCTTGCGATCTCTACCTCTCCGTAATTCTCAGCCCCCGGCACGGCTGCTTCTTCGATGGCTTCCATTCGAACCCATTCGACATCGTCACGCTCTTCACCGCCACCGTCGCCGCATCGCGGCCGCCGCCGGGGTACGGGTACCGCGCCGTGTACTGCATTCCAGGATAAAGCAACGCATTCCGCTCCCGGCACACGCCCAGCTTTCCTCCAGCCGTGCAAGCGAACTCCAGCCTCCGGATCGGCAGTTTCCCCACGTTACGGAACGTCACCACAATTTCATCCCTCTCGCGCGCTCCGCTAACCATCATCACTGGACACACGCTGGCAAACGCTCCCGCCACTAACCCCAACGCTAGACCGACCCATATCACCGCCGACCATCCAAGTTGCCAAGTCCATTTCATGTCCACGCTCTCCCGTCACTTGTCATCCCTAGCGAAGTAACGCTCAACCGAACGAAGTCGAGGGACCTTGTGTTTGCAGGGCAGAGAGCAAGCGGCTCCCGCAAGCCACCGCCCTCGCAGGTCCGCAGCGCAATGGTTGTCCGATTGGACTGCAAACACCGTCCACGGTTAGCGGTGCCGTGATCTCGAACGCTCCCCAAAAACAAAAGAACTCCCCTCTCGGGGAGCTCTTTCACGGCTTAAGGAGGCTGCCGCCAGCCTCTCAAACTCTGATCAGCTTACGAAGCCGCCTTGATGTCTTGCACCTTGATTGTGTTGCTGCTCGTGTCCAGGCTGCCGGTGATCTGCACCTGCTTACCCTCGTAGTCTTTCGCCCGCGCCTGATCGTCCAGCTGGTAGGTCATGTTGTCGCTGGTCTTTAGCACGTACGTGTCGCCTGATTTCACCACCGTGCCTGTAAACGATTGCGTCGCCGCTGCCTTCTGCCCGCTGTTCTGTCCCGATGCGGCTGGCGACGACGGAGTTTCGGTCTGCGGCTTCTGCGCCGGAGGCGTCGATCGCGTGGCTGGTGTGGGTTCCGGTTTCTGGTCCTGAGTCCAGGCAACCAGCTCCGTTCCCTTCGTGCGATCGGTTTGCGGATGTGTGTTCTGGGCCACCGCTATCGGTGCCAGCGTCAAGCTGGCCAACGCCAGTGCTGTCAGTGAAGCTTTCATACTCCTATCCTCCATAGCCTGAGAGAGTGGCGCTCAGCACGAAGCGACGTCTGCTCTGTTTCTGCACGGAGCGTGCCAACTGGCTCGTTGTCGCTTTTCTTGAACATGCACGAATTGCATCCAACCAACACCCGAATTTTCGACTCGATCACCTCCCAAAACTACTCGAACGACCCGCGCTCAGACCCGTAAATTTCCGTACGGCAAACACCCGATTGACTCCAACGGCTTTGCCTAGCACACTCCCCGGCAAGTCAGTTCTTACAGTCAGCCTCTGCTCCACGCAGAGTTGGAGCGGGCGATCCTTCCCGGGTGCTGCCTGCAAACGCCCACGTGTTCGATCGTGGGCGTTCCTTTTCAGATGCATCCCAGCCCCGTGAAAACTTATCTCACGCTTCCGGGTTTATATTCCTTGAGTATTCGCGAACATTGAGGGAGTCCATCCCATGAAGAAGCTCAACGCCTGCACTCTTGCGCTGTTTCTTGTGCTGGCCACTCTGTTTTTCAATACGCTCACTGCCCACGCCCAGGATGACGAGCAGGATCCTCCCGGGCGCGTCGCCCGCCTGAATTTTTCTTCCGGCTCGGTCTCGTTCCAGCCCGGAGGCGAAGGCGACTGGCTCACCGCTGTTCAGAATCGTCCGCTCACCACCGGCGACAATCTCTGGAGCGACAAAGACTCGCGCGCTGAACTGCACATCGGCTCCACCGCTATCCGGATGGATTCCGAGACCAGCCTCTCGTTTCTCGATCTCGATGATCGCACCATCCAGTTGAAGCTCTCGCTAGGTGCCATCGAGTTTCGCGTCCGCCACATTGATGACGGCGATCTCGTCGAAGTCGACACCCCTAATCTCGCGTTCACCATTCAGCACCCCGGCCAGTACCGCGTTGACGTCAACTCAGATGGAACACAGACTCTCGCTACTGTCTGGCAAGGCCACGCTGAGGCTACGGGCGGTGGATACTCCTACACCGTCGTGGCCGGCCAGCGCGCCGCCTTCAGCGGTACCGACCAGCTCGAACACGAGATCATGCAAATTCCTCGCCGCGACGACTTCGACCAGTGGTGCGCCGAGCGCAATGATCGCGAAGATCGAGCCGAATCCTCCAACTACATCTCGCGCGAGATGACCGGGTACGAGGACCTCGATGACTATGGTCGCTGGCACTACGTCCCCGACTACGGCCCGGTCTGGACCCCGACTGCGGTTGCCGGCGGGTGGGCCCCCTATCGCTACGGCCACTGGGTCTGGGTTGAACCCTGGGGATGGACCTGGGTAGAAGATGAACCTTGGGGCTTCGCGCCCTTCCACTACGGACGCTGGGCTTTCGTGGAAGACAGCTGGTGCTGGCTTCCCGGTCCGGTAGTCGTTCGCCCCGTCTACGCTCCTGCGCTCGTCGCGTTTGTCGGCGGCGGTGGCATCAATCTCGCCCTCGGAGTCGGCGGAGGCGTCGCCTGGTTCCCGCTCGGCCCGCGTGAAGTCTACATTCCACCCTACCGTGTCAGCCGCGTCTACTTGAACAACATCAACATCACCAATACGCGTGTGAATGTCACGCAGGTCACCAACGTCTACAACAACTACGTCGTCAACAACAACATCAACCGCATTACTTACGTGAACCAGCGCGTCCCCACTGCAGTGACCGCCGTCTCGCGCGAGACGTTCGTCAACGCGCGTCCCGTGAGCCGTAACCTCGCCCAGGTGAACACGCACGAACTCGAGTCTGCTCCCGTCACGCACCAAGTAAACGTGCAGCCCGCTCGCACCAGCGTCCTGGGAGCCGGAGCCCCGGCTCGCTCCCATCCGCCGGCCGCCGTCGAAAACCGTCAAGTTATCGCCACCCGCAATCCGACACCGCCCCGCGCTCCCTTTGAGCAACGTCAGGCGAAAACGCCCAAGGTCCGCACCGAGCCGATGCGCCCGGCTGCCCCCGGGGAAGCCGCACGCACGAACCAGCCTGCGAATTTGCCTCGGTCCAACGAGCCAACGCGCGAAGCGCAGCCCAACGTGCCTAGACCGTCGGAGCCCGCACGCCCCAACGAGCCAGCCAATATCGCTCGACCGAATGAACCACCGAGGCCGAACGAACCGCCACGCCCGCATGAACCCTCACACCCAAGCGAACCGCCGCGTCCAAGCGAATCTTCCCGCCCGGCCGAACCCGCGAACGTCCCGCGTCCCAATGTCCCACGGCCCCAGCAAGAACAGTCTTACGAGCGTCCGCAGCATCCGTTGGTGCGCCCTGCTCCACCCGTGCAGCCGCGTCCGCAAGTCGAGCAGAACGAGGCCAACAAGTTCCGTCAGTGGCAGCAGCAGCGTCCGCCGCAGCAACAAAACGTCCCCCGTCCGCCACAGCAGCGCCCCGCGCCGAAGCAGGAAGAGCGTAACCCGCATCCCTAGCAACCGGCCACACTTAGAAAACTCGCGGAAGGGCCAGAGGCCCCCGAAGACGTCGCCCAGGATGCTCAGGCCCTCGAAAGCTCCCGTCGCGAAGCTCGGGCGGCTTCCGCACTCAGTCTTTCCAACGTTCTCTACAAGGCCGGTAGACTGTCGATAACAGTAACCATACCGGGATTAGCACTTCGGTAACTAAACGTTCGGACCATTTCCGCATCAAAATCAAGCATGGCAAACGAAATTTGTACCCTCCCCCTCGTTTACCAATGCGCTCTCTGTGAGTGGCGCTGGTCCGAGGATCAACCCCAAACCTTCAACACCGACTTCGACGCCGCCGTGATGTTTGTGGGCGCCGGAGCTTGCCCTTCCTGCAACGCGGCCCGCACCGCTCTGCAGAAGGCCAGCTAGTGCATAGTTCGTTGTCCGCTTCCGCGTCGTAGCTGTCCGGTCCTGGCGACCCCAGCTGCGACGCCGCAACGGCATCTCTCCGTATTCCTGCGAATCCTGTCAGAGCTCGTGATACACTCCCGTCGGTACCTCGCGGGTCCCGCCCGCATTCTGCAGTCAGCCAGGGACCCTACCTGCGTTCCTCCTCGCACGGGACGCGGATGGAGGAGTTGCGAGCACACTCGAGGTGTGCCGACTCCGAATCCGCGGCCACCTCAAACGGAGGAAATTCCATGAAGTTCACCAAGCTCACACCCAACCTCGTGGTCCGCGACGTTCAGGCGGCCGTGCAGTTCTACCAATCCGTGCTCGGATTCCGACTGGCCATCAAGGTCCCCGACGCACCGCCTTATGTTTTTGCGTCTGTCACTAATGGCGATGTCGAGATCTTCTTCAACGATCAGAAGGCAGTCGCGGAAGACTATCCCCCGCTTGCGAAGGATCCGATTGGCGGAACCATGACGCTTTTCCTGGAATGCGAAGGGATTGAAGGAATTCTGCGCATGGTCGAAAAGTCCGGTATGAGGGTCGTGATGCCGCTGAAGACCCAGTTCTACGGAATGCGCGAGTTCGCCTTCGTTGATCCGCAGGGGTGGACGGTCACCATTGCGGAACGGCTGAAATAAACTCGCGGATGCTACAGATTTAAGAACCCCGGGACGATGTTGTGCCGGGGTTTGTGTTCTCTGTAGCCGCGCCCCGGCTACGAGTCCGTCCCTCCCACGAACCGATACCCGGATTTGTGCACCGTGACAATCAGTTCCGGACGTTTGGGGTCCCTCTCCAGTTTCTGCCGCAGACTGGCCACGTGTACATCGACGGTGCGAGTAAAAGTGCCCGCCTCATATCCCCAAACGGCGCGCAGCAATTCCTCTCGCGACAGCACCATCCCCTGGTGCTCAACGAAATACCGAAGCAGCTCAAATTCTCGGGCCGACAGATAGATCGGGGCCCCGTTGCGGGTCACCTTGACGTCCCGGTGATCGCTGAGGCCACGAGTCTCAATCCGGATGGGTCCAAACTGATGGACTACTTGTCCGGTGCGGATCGGAGCGCGCCGCAACAATGCCTCGATGCGTGCCATCAGTTCCTGCATGTCGAAAGGCTTGGTCACGTAATCATCAGCGCCCAGCTTCAATCCGATGATCTTGTCGACGGTCTCGCTGCGCGCCGTCAGCAGCAGGATCGGGGTGCCCAGCCCCGCCGTACGGATGTCCCGGCACAAGTCGAGCCCGTTTCTCCCGGGCAGCATGATGTCCAGCACGATCAGATCGAACGGCAACGAGGTCGCCTTTTCGTACCCCCGCTCCCCATCGGTTACGAAGTCAACTGCATATCCCTCTTTGTGCAGGCGGTCGCTCAGTGCCATGCACAGGGCTTCTTCGTCTTCCACCAAGAGTATGTTTTCCTTCATGATTGAGAAACTCGCTGCTCGAGCT
>Ga0310912_10000804_pt1 | contig 16391 bp, 19 predicted proteins | sample GREbulkMGOX080_FD_203443 | JGI IMG/M metagenome (GOLD analysis project Ga0310912, IMG submission 203443) | Lab enrichment of tropical soil microbial communities from Luquillo Experimental Forest, Puerto Rico - GRE.bulkMG.OX080 | ecosystem: Environmental > Terrestrial > Soil > Tropical forest >...
CGCCTACGCCAAGGCCAACCCAGGCAAGCTCAATTACGGATCGGCCGGCCACGGCAATGCCACCCACCTCGCGGCCGAATTGTTCAAGCTGCGAACCGGCGTCGACATCGTCCACGTTCCCTATAAGAGTAATTGCGCTTTCCATGCGCCTGCGTGCGACTGTTTGGAACTGCTAGATGTGCTTGCAACACTGGCACTACCCGCTATGTTGGAGCTCTACGCAGTTCCACCCACCTGCTCCCAGCCGGAGCGATACTGGACATCGGCTGGACAGTCGCCGGAGAGGATCCATGACCAAGCTCAACCTGCAGACCCCCACCAGCCGCGGCCGGCTCGAGCCGCGTGACAAGCCCTACGCGACCAGGCTGCTCCCCGGTGTGTGGGTCGCCTACCGCGCGGCCCAGTCCGGTACCGGGGCTTGGCTTGTGATCGCCGCCGACGGCAAGGGCGGGCGCTGGCAGAAGGTGTTCGGCCACGCCGACGACAAGCAGCCGGCGGATGGGATCGCGGTGTTCGACTACGAGCAGGCCGCCAACAAGGCGCGGGCGCTCGCGCGGGGGGACGCGAACGCGGCCGCCGATCGGCCGGTCTCCATCAGCGAGGCGATCACCGCCTACGAGGCCGACTTGGTCGGGCGCGGGCGCAGCGCCTACAATGCCCAGTGGGTGGCGCACCATCTGCCGCGGCATCTGGCGGCACAGCCGCTTTCACAGGTGACCAGCAAGCAGCTCCGCGCCTGGCGCGATGCGTTGATCGGGGGCGGCATGCTGCCGGCGACCTGTAACCGCGTGCTCAAGCCGGCGCACGCCGCGTTCAACTTGGCCAGCAAGCTCGACGCCCGTGTCGCCGCCAATGCGCAAGCCTGGAAGGTCGGTCTCGAGGCGCTTCCCGGCACCGTGAAGGCGCGCGAAGCGGTGCTCCCCGACAAGCAGGTGGTCGCCGTGGTCGCCACCTCCTACGACATCTCCGAGCGGTTCGGGCTCTACGTCCAGGCGCACGCCGAGGTCGGTAGCCGCAGCAGCCAAATCGCACGCTGCATGGTCAACGACTTGCTCCGGGACAAGCTCTCCGTTCCGGCCAGCCACAAGGGGCGCGGCGGCGGTCGTGGCGGGCATGTGCCGATCCCGATCACGCCCGACTTGGCGGCGCGGCTGCGGCGAGCTGCGGCCGGCCGACCGGCACACGCGCCGCTGTTCGTGCGTGAGGACGGAACGGCTTGGCAGCCGAAGAAGGCCGACCACCGGCACCTGTTCGAGCAGGCTGCGCGCGCAGCCGGGCTGCCGGCCGGCACGACGATCTACAGCCTGCGACACTCGTCGATCGTTCGAGCACTGCGGCAGAACGTGCCGATCAAGATCGTCGCCGACTGGCACGATACCTCGACCGTGATCATCGAGCGCCACTACGGCAAGTTCATCGTGCATCACGCCGACGACTTGATCCGAGCGGCGCTGCTCGACACGAGCCCGATGACCTCGCCCGGCAAGGTCGTCAAGTTGCGGTCTTGAGCCGTGGACCTCCCCGACGAGGCCTGGAGGCAGGTCTGTGCTGCCGCGGAGGGGGCCGGGCTCGTGCCGGACACGGAGGCGCGGGCGCTGCTCTCAGTGGTGCTGTTTGAGGAATATCCGGCCTTTACTTACGATCGCGAGCGTACAGCCGAAGCCATCGCCGACGCCGAGAAGATGCTCAAGCGCATCGACGCGTTTGCGCAGATGTACTGGCAGCGGTGGCGGCCCGCCCTTTCACCGGAGGACTTCAAGGCTATCCTTGAGGGCCGGGCCGAAGCTTTTGCCCCCGAGGACGTGAGGCTCCAGCGTGATTTCTGGAGCATCTCACGGCTGCGGCGGCGGCCGATGTCGTTGTGGTGTGCCGCCCGTGCGATTCGCCGGGCCAGTCCCGCCAACCCGCAACGCGAATGGGTCATCTCCCGCTTGTGCGATATCTGGCTCAACAATTTTGGCGGCCAGCACCTTGGCGTCCGCCGGCCGAGCACAGGGGGCAAGCCTTACGGCCCGCTGATCGACTATTTGCTAGCGGCCCTACGGCAGGTCATTGACGGTGACTTGCCAGACGCAGAAACCTTGAAGGATCACATCACGCGTGAACGCCGCGAACGTGATCGGGCGCGCCAGCTTCAGCTTTTCCTGAAGGAGCGGTTCAAGCCGCCGGTGACGCCCCCGCCCGACGGTGCGACTCCTCCGTATGGTGGCGAGACGCCCGAAAAATAATTTCCCGCCACCATTTTTACTTCGCGCTTGTTGGGTGGTTTAACGACTCCATCCCTATTCATCCAGCGCGGAGCAGCAATCATGTCCCCCCGTCAGAAGCGGCGGCGGCGCAGCAAACAGCGGCGCCGGGTCGCATATCTTGAGCGCAGCCATAATCGCCGGCCTGGCGACGCGCACACGATCCTGTCGTTCTGCATCTCGAACGCCATCAGCCAATCAAAATACTTCGACTTGAAGCGCAAGGGCAAAGGTCCGCGTGAATTGAGGATTGACGGCCGCGTTCTCATCTCGCCCCAGGCCGAAAACGATTGGCGTGCTCAGCGTGAGGCTGAAACGGCAGAGGTTCGGCGGATTGAGCGCGAAAGTGCCGCCTAAAACTACGAAACCCGGCCGGGAGTGATTAGTCCACCGGCCGGGTTCCTGTGATCTCAGAGTATGCCTACCCTTGGGAGATCGTCGTGAATATTGAGGTTTCCAGTCAAAAAATCAACGGCCGGCTCGCCTCTGCGGAGGACACAGCCGATTCCGACCTCCGCGTCGAGGTCCTCGACGAGCTTGCCCGTCAAATTCGTACCGGTCTCGCGCTGGCCCGGCGTGAGCGGTGCAACGCGTTGCACCACGATCTCGATGTCGGCGACGCCTTGATCGCGGCACAGAAGCGAGTGTCGGGGAACTGGAAGCGCTGGCTTAAAGACAATTGTTTCTTGAGCGTACGGACGGCGTTTTTGTACATGCAATTGGCCCGCAGTCGTGATGCGATTGAGGCCGAGATCGAGCGAGTGGGTGAGCTGAGCCTGCGCGCTGCCGTTCGTCTACTCACCAAGCCTAAAGTCGAAGCCAGCAACGCTTCCGAGTCCACGGTGCAGGAGCCGGATCCGGTAGCCAGCGTGGTAGCAGCCTTGAAGGCGCTGACCAACACGCAGCTGACCGCAGTGTGGACCGCCTTCACGCTCCCTCCGTTTCTACGGACGATCAATGCGGACATGCGCTTGGAACTCGAGCGCCGGATTGCTGGACTGCGGTCGACGACCAAGGGTGCCGGGCCAGTGTTGTTGCGAGAGAGCGAGATCCTTCGGAATGCGGTCAGCCATATGCGGACTGCGGCCGCGCTGAACGCCGCGGCTGGAGACATCAAGCGCGCCGAGGATCAGGCCCTGCTTGCATTGCGAATGTTTACGAAGGTGCTGGGTCAGATTGATATCGACCGCATCACCATCACCGACGTCTACGCGAAGGCCGCGCGCTGTGCCGAGAACAAGCGCAGCACCAAGAAAGCGCGCCGCGCCGCATAGAGAGCTTTTGGGCATCCCGCCCAGAAACCATTCCGCCTCAGGACCTAGCGGTATGGGAGAGGAGACCGGCGTCATCAGCGCCGGTTCCTCAGGTTCAAGGTCTTTATGGAGATGCCCGATGGAACACGGGCTCAGCGAAGGTAATGGCGGATTTGCGCTAGTCAACTCCGCCACTCGGGTCGTCACCGGCCAGTGGGTCGCACACGTGCAGAAGAGCTTGCACGAGCGCGCCTTCGAGGCCGCCGACCTGTTCAACGACACCAGCCTGTTCGTGCGACCGACCATCATCCAGAGCGCAGAGCTTTGGCGGGTGAACCGGTCGTATGTCGGCTGGGCGCTGAAGCGGCAGAAGGAGCGTGAATTGATTCTTGCCGGTACGCTGCCGTTGGTGCCGCCGACGGTGCAAGCGTTGCCGGCGTCCGCGAGCACCGAGCAACGGCTGGCGGACATCGTCGCCAAGCGGGGCGTCAACGCCACGCTCGCCATGCTGGTCGCGATTGAACGCCAAACGGCGACTGTCTAGATCGATCAGCAATCACAACCCGGGGCGTCACCCGCGCAAATGCGGGCGGCGCCTTTCATTTGAGGGAGCATTGCCATGCAAAATCTTTATCAGACCGTTACCGACCAGATCATCGCCGAGCTGAAGAACGGCGTGCGCCCTTGGGTTAAGCCGTGGTCGGAGACGCCGGGCTTGAACGTCCCCGCCAACGCGGTGAGCGGCCGTCCCTATTCCGGCATCAACACGTTGTTGCTGTGGGCTGCACACCGGCACGATTGGCAACCTCGGTTCCTCACCTTCAAGCAAGCGCTCGAAGCCGGGGGTCATGTTCGCAAGGGTGAGCACGGCTTTCATGTCGTCTTCGTCAAGGACTGGATCCGTCATTCCGCCGCCGAGGGGGAGGAAGAGACTGAGCATCACACTCGGTTTCTGAAACACTACACGGTATTCAATATCGCCCAGTGCGATGAATTACCGGATCGTCTGACCACACCTCCGAAAGGTCCTAATCCCGATCGGCGCGACGCGTTGATCGATGAATTCATTGCCGCCACGGGCGCCAAGATTTGCGAGAGCGCAATCGTAGACCGTGCCTACTACAGCAATGAGTTCGATCACATTACTGTGCCGTCATTCAAGCTCTTCGACGGACGGGCAGAGTACTGCGCCACCCTGTTCCACGAACTCATTCACTGGACCAAGCATCCGTCGCGGCTCGATCGGCAGCTCGGTGCACGTTTCGGTCTAGAAGCTAAGGCCGCAGAGGAACTGATCGCTGAGTTGGGCGCGGCCTTCCTCTGCGCCGAGTTCGCGGTTGACGGCTTCATCTCGCACGCCGCGTACATCGAGAACTACCTCAAGCTCTTGCAGGGCGATCCGAAGGCGATCTTCACCGCCGCGTCGAAAGCGCAGGCCGCGGTCGACTTCCTGCGTCAGCAAATTCTGACGGAACCAGCAACACAGTCAGCAGCATAGGGGAGGCGTGTCATGCAACTCAATTGGCAGCCGCACCATGGCAACTACTACGCCAATCATAGCAAGACGCACCGCTATGTTGTCAGCCCACTCACGGACGGCTGGGCCGTTGAATTCCGTTTCCGAGGTTGGGTCACAACCATAGGCGCTGCCCATTCACTCGCAGACGCGCAGGCTATCGCGCAGCATCATTACGACGGCTTCGCTGAACGGTACGCGAAGCAGCAGGCAAAGAAGATGGGGGAGCAGCATCATGCGTAAGACACCTGAAAAGCCGTTGCTCGCGCTCATTGCAGTCGACGGAGTGAACAACACGCCTGTCCCCGCGTCGCCGGCAACCTTGGACGCGCTCGAGCCGGTGCCAAACCCACAGCCCACCGAATGGACCTTGGAATACGCGCTCGGCGTCGTGAAGGCGGCGGGCTATCGCGTCAGCAAACCGAAAGCAAAGTACGCCGCCAGACGCAGGGATCGAGTTGGACCGACCATCGTGGCCCGTTTCAGCGATGACGAAACCGTGCGCATGTCGGTCAATACGACACGGGAGAATTTGGACTGGTACCGCGGCGAGCGTCTCGCGCAAGCAGCATGGCGATCACGATGGCGGAGACGGCAGCGCATCTACACGCCCTACCCGGTCGTTGAACCCATTCCGCCCGCGATCACCGAAATGCGTTTCGAAGAGCCGGATGGTCGAGTGTTGGCTCGTCGCCCGGATAGCGGAGGCGTGTCATGAGGGTTATCCGCGGCATGCACAAAGGCGAGCTCGTCTATGTGTTCTCGACCGATCGGACGCGCGGCGGCTTCGAGGTCGCTGCCGACTTCGCCCTCCAAGGCATCCAGTGCGGTAGCAGCACCGCCTATTTCGTTCACGTCTGGAGCACCGGCGTGACGATCCCCGCAGAGCTTACCGATCGGGTCCTGCTGATGCGCCAGCTCGCCGCCGATCACCCGCAGATCCTGATCGCGCTGCAGGACGAGCACGATGCCTGGGTCGCCGAGGGGCGGGCCAAGATGGCGAAGAGGAGCGCGTCATGAGCGGAGCACGGCATCGTCAGAAGGGCGACAGAATAGAAAGAGAGCTGGTCGAGCGGCACAAGGCGATTGGCGTTCACGCTGAGCGTTATCCGCTGAGCGGCGCTAGCCGCTTCCGCGGTAGTGGGCACGACATCGACATCTATCCCTTTGGCCGCGAGGAAGCGCCCATCGTCGCCGAGTCAAAGGCGCGCAAGAACGGCGCCGGCTTTACGCAACTCGAAACCTGGCTGGGCGAGTACGACGTCCTGTTCCTGCGCCGGAATAACGCCGACCCGATGGTCGTCTTGCCGTGGCGTGTGTGGGCAGCACTGCTTTCTAAGGTTCCGCGCGAAACACCGTCTTCAACAGGAGGAGCAACGTCATGACGAACAAGAACAGCTTCGAAGCGGAAATCCTCTTTCGCTACACCACTGTGGTGCCGAGCGCCGCTGCGGAGGCACTGGCCGCGCTTGGCCTGCGTTATGAGACCGTCCCCACGGAAGACCCCAACGAGGACACTGCTTTCGGCCTGGTCAGGGGCATGACCGAGCTCGGCGAGAACGAGCTCGGCAGCTGGCTTCTGCACATCATCGCGCCGTTCGACGGCGACGTCGTGCAGTGGAGCCTCGAAAGGCAACCGGGCTGAAAGCAGGAGCGAAACGCCATGACCGCTCTCATGCTGTTCACCAGCGACAGATGGGTTGTGCTGCTCCCGGGTCCGCGCGCGATCGGGCCGTTCTCAAGCGGCAAGAAGGTGAAGAACTTCGCCGTCTGTCGTGGCGGCATCGCGACAACTTGGTGGGAGCCCGAAGGGGTGCGCCCGGGATGGGACCACGAATGCGCGATCTGGTTTGACAACGATTGGAATGCGCCCTTCGTCATCGGCGGCCCGTTCTTCAATTGCGAAGACGTATGGGCCGTCTGCACGTTCCTCGGCGCCGAGAGCGGCGTTGCGATCAACCTCGAATATCCCGACGACTTCTGGACTGGCCCCGACGACGATGGCGAGCCCATCGTCGAGTTCACCGCCAACGATAACGATGACGTCGGGGGGCAGAGCCGTGCGGCGTAGTCGATCCGAGAAGAAGGACAAGAAGCTCGCCGATGACGCACGCCTGTTGCGCTGGTGGAAAAAATTCCACGCCGAGGAGAAAGCCGCCGTGCTCACCGGGCCGCACAGCGCTGTGTTGAGCGAGCTATTCCGCATGTTCACGAACCTGAAGCACGTGCAGCCGTCGCAACTGATCGGGTTCGCATGCTCCATCGACTGGGCAACGATCGACACCAACAGCAAATTGGTCACGTTGCACGAATTCAACGCCGCAGTCACCCAGCTCCGTGAGCGACACAACATGGAGCCGATCGACGACACCGTCGAGGACGAGCCGCCGTTTCGCACGCTCAAGGCGATCCTATTCCCCGCTTCCCCTCACTGCGAGGGCGCCCACCGGGGCGAAGCCCGGCATGAGTAGCAAACATCACAGATCATAGGAGTGACAAATGAATGCGGTTATCCCGGGGTCACCATCCAATAGTGATGGTTTTCCCCTAGAGATATCGAGCACCCGTGTTTCCCACGGAACGCCCGCTCGATGGACTGAAACGACGGGTTGGCGAGACCGTGATGGTTTACCCATCCCCGACACCATGCTGGTGATCTACTACTTCAAGGCGCTTCGGAGTTGGGTAAACAAGCGGGCCACGTACAATATCGACGATCCGCTTCCCAATCTGGACGAGCTTAACGCTTCGATCCCGCGGTCGGAATGGCCGATAGGATTAAGCGGCGAGCCCGAGAAGCCGTGGAAGTTCGTCTACGTCTTTTACCTGGTCGACTTTAAGACGGGGACCATGTTCACGTACGAGCACGACACCTTCGGTGCCATGCTCTGCTACGACGCCTTGCACGAAGCAGTCACCGTACAGCGTATGTTACGCGGTTCGCATGTATTTCCAGTCGTGCATCTGGAACAGCGTCCCTGGAAGTCGGCGAGATTCGGACCGCAAATGCGGGCGCATCTGCAGCCGACAGGAGACTGGCGGACACCGGGTAATTTGCAGCCGGTACTGCAAGCGCCGGCTCCACAAATCAGTGGACCGACGACAACTGCGGCATCGACTCCTACACCGACAACGCCTGTGACGCCGGCCAACACCTCGCCGGCCTCCGCACCGACGCCGCCGCCCGCGGACGCGGCTTCGCCGTCATCGACGATCCTCGACCACATGACGCCGGTCAAGCCGGTCACCGTTGCCGAGGCGATCGCGGACAAATTGCCCGATTGGGCATGAGCCCGTCGATGAGACTCCAACACTAACGCGGGAGGCTAACTGCCTCTCGCACCCCTGGGAGGCGGCGATGATCATCTACTGGGATATCGAGACCTATTCGCAGGTCAGCCTGAAGGAGCGCGGCGCGCACGTTTACGCCAGCGATCCGACCACCGGCATCCATTTCTTCTGCTGGGCGATCGACGACGACGAAGTGCAGACGTGGCGCCCTGGTGATCCGGTGCCGGCGTCGTTCGCCGATCCCACCCGCTACATATTCGTGTCGGACAACTGGGAGTTCGAGCGCGCCATTCACGCCCAAATCCTGGTCAAGCGCTACGGCTTTCCCCCGATCCCGATCGAGAATCAAGATTGCGCCCAGCGGCGCGCGCTCGCGCACGCCTTCCCAGCCGAGGTCGGCTTAAGGTGCGAGAGTTTAGGCTTGCCCTACCGCAAGGATCCTGAGGCGCGTCGGGCAATGCTGCGACTGTCGCGCCCGCAGACCGCGAAAAAGCGCAAGAAGCCCGAGGACCCGGCCGTTCGAGAGCGCGATCTCGCGCTTCTGCACAAACGCTGCTTGAGCGACGTCGCCGCGACACGCGCATCCTACAACAGCCCCCGACTGCAGCCCCTAATCCCGGAGGAGCGTGCGCAACTCCTGCTCGACGCCGAGATCAACGGGCGCGGCATCCGCGCCAATATCCCGTTTCTCGAGGCCATGCGCACGCTCGCGGTCAAGGAGCGCAATGCCGTCAACGCCCGCCTGAATGAGCTGAGTGTGGGCGTGATCACGTCGGTCGACCAGGTGACCCGCATCAAGGACGCGGTGAACGCCCGCGGGCACGCCATGACCTCCTTGAACAAGCGCTCGGTCGCGGCGACTCTGGCGCACGACCCCGACGAGGTGGTGCGCGAGCTGCTGACCCTGCGCCAGCGCGGCGCCTATGCCAGCGTCCGCATGGCCAAGCGGCTGCTGGCGTTCGCCGATCCGAACGACAGCCGGATCCGCGGTTGGGGACGCATCTACGGCGCCGGCCCCGGCCGATGGTCCAGTCCTGGTCCGCAGCTACACAATCTCAAGCGCAACGACGCCGAGTACCCGGCCAGCCTGGTCGATGCGCTGATCGCCGGCAACTACGCCGAGCTCGCCCGTTGGGGCAATCCGCTCGCAGTCGCGGCCGAGCTCTCGCGTGCAGCGCTCTGCGCCAAGCCGGGGCACATCCTCATCTGCGTCGACCTCGGCGCTATCGAAAGCCGGATCCCTGCGTGGCTCAGTAGCGAGCAGTGGAAGGTCGACGCGTTCCGCGAGTACGATCGCACCGGCGACGAACGGCTGCACCCCTATCGGCAGACCGCCGCCCACATGCTGCAGAAGGACGTGCTCGCCATCGCCAAGCCGGAACGCCAGCTCGGCAAGGCGGCGGAGCTCAGCGCCGGGTTCGGGGGATCGGTCGGAGCTTGGCGCCGGATTGCCCACGATGAGGACGTCCGCAGCGACGCCGAAGTCCTGGCCTTCATCAAGCAGTGGCGTGATGCGCATCCGGCAATCCGCGCCTTCTGGCGCGAGCTCGCCCAGGCCGCGAGGGTGGCGATCCGCACCGGCCGGCCGATCCTGGTCGCAGCCGGGCCCCGTCCGCCGATCGTCATCGCCTTCGACGGCTACGCGCTGACCATCACCCTGCCGAGCGGCCGGGCAATCACTTACCCCGGTGCCCGCCTCTCCCCGAACACCAAGTTCGAGGACGGCGATCCCGACATCGAGTTCTTCGACAATGCGCGCGGACAATGGAAGCCGGCGCGGGCGTGGTTCGGGACCTTGACCGAGAACGTGGTGCAGGGTTGCGCCCGCGATCTGCTTGCGGCCGCCCTGCTGCGCTTCGAGGCCCACGGTCTGCCGGTCGTGTTCCACTGCCATGACGAGGTGGTGATCGAGGTCCCGGAGGGATCGATCACCACCATGGAAGTGCTCGCGATCCTGCTCGAGCCGCCGGCGTGGGCCATGAACCTGCCGCTCGGCGGCAAGGTGCACTCCGGCCGGCTCTATCTCGAGGCGCCGGCGACCGGCGAACCGCCGCCGATCGATCCCGCCGAGATCGATCTCGACCGCGCGGTCGACACCTTCGTCGCCGGCGCCGAACCGCTTCCCGCCACCAAGGAGATCGAGCGCGGCGCCGAGGAGGATTTCCTCGCCAGTTTGGGCACCAACATCGCGCCCCTGACCGATTTCGTGTCCTTGCCGATGAGCTCCGACGGCAAGGTCTCGTGCCCGTTCCACGACGATCCGAACCCAAGCTGCAAAATCTACGCCGACCACTGGCGCTGCTTCGGCTGCGGCGAGCACGGCGACCGCATGGACTGGCTGACTCGAGTCGAGGGCATGACCAAGGTCGAGGCGATCGCCGCGCTGCAGGACTGGTCGGGCTCGGTGACGATCGAACAGGACGTCACCTCGCGTACGGCGCTCGCCAAGGACATCTGGCTCGCCGCCCAGCCGCTCGCCGGCACGATCGGGGAGCGCTACCTGGCCGAAACCCGCGGAATCGACGTCACCAAGCTGCCACCCACGATCCACAACGCGCTCCGATTCCATCCCCGCTGCGTGTTCGGGATTCGCGCCGTGCACGCGTGCCTGATCGCCTTGATGCGCGATCCGGTGACGGCCGTGCCGGTCGGGATCCACCGGATCGGCTTGAGCGTGGAGCACGATCGGATCGTGAAGCTCGACCGGATGGCGCTCGGCCGCATGGGCGTCGTGATGTTCTGGCCGCTGAACGGCAGCGGCCGGCTCGTGGTCGGCGAAGGGATCGAGACCGTGCTCGCGGCCGCGACGCGCATCTCCTACCAGGGCGCCCCGCTGACACCGGCCTGGTCGGCCGTGGCGAAGGGTGGGTTGGGGCGGTTTCCCCCGCTGCGCGGCGTCGAGCACCTCATCCTCCTGGTCGACCACGATGAGAACGGGGAAGGACAGCGTGCGGCGGGGTTGTGTCGGCGTATCTGGCGATCGGCGGGCCGTACCGCGGTGCCGCTGATCCCCAAACACAAGAGCTGGGACTTCAACGACGTGGTGCTCGGGAGGAAGGCATGATCGAGTTCGACGACTTTTACGCGTTCGCGCCGGCAAACCGCTGCATCTACCGGCCGACACGCGACATCTGGACCAACGAAGCGGTCGACAACCGGCTGTCACCACAGCCGTTACTCGACGCCAACGGCAATCCGGTGAAAAACAGCAGCGGCAAGGTGGTGATGATCTCGGCCAGCAAACGGCTGGCGCAAGAGCGCAGCGTCGAACGCATGGTTTGGGCACCGGGCGAGCCCGAAATCATCGAGCATAAATTGCTAGTCGATGATGGCTGGATCGAAAAGCCGGGAGCGCGGACCTACAACACGTATCTGCCGCCCAATGTCGTGCTCGGCGACAAATCGCTGGCGAAGCCCTGGCTCGACCACATGCACAAGCTTTATCCCGCCGACATAGCAGAACACAGCATCGCGTGGCTGGCGCACCGCCGCCAACATCCAGAAGTGAAGGTGAACCACGGATTAGTGTTCATCGGTGCTCCCGGTATCGGCAAGGATGCAGGGTTGGTTCCAGCACGCTACGCTATCGGGCCATGGAATTTTCGCGACATCTCACTCAACGATCTGGTCAATAAAAACAACGATTTTCTATGTTCAGTCATCGTGCGAGTGAATGAAGCCCGCGATGTTGGCGATACAAATCGCGGACGCATCGATCGCTATGGATTGCACGACCACATGAAGGGATTGATGACCTCGCCGCCGGAAACACATCGCATCAATCGCAAATACGTTCCAGAATACATCTCTCTCAGTCGAGCAGGATTTATCACCACTTCGAACCATGACGATGCGCTCTACATGCCCTCGGACGACCGCCGCAATGGGATCGCCAAATCGGAATGTACGAGCGACGATTTCTTGTCGGATTACTTCGATAAACTGTACCGTTGGTACTTCCACGAGCATGGGATCAATCACGTCGCTGCGCTGCTGCAGCATTACCACTTGTCAAACTTCAATCCGAAACTGGCACCTCCTAAGACGGAAGCATTCTGGAGCATGGTCAATGTTGATCGCGGGCCGGAACACAGCGAGCTGGCCGATGCAATCGACGCAGTCGCCGTAGAACTCGGCCACAAGCGTGACGCGAACGGCAACATCAAACCCCCGGACGCTCTGACGCTTGCCATGTTGGCCACGAAGGCGCCGAGCGCTGAATGGCTGACGGACCGCAAGAAGAGCCGCACCGTTCCGCACCGCTTGCAGCGCTGCGGCTATGTCATCACGCAGAACCCGGATGCCCTACAGAGCGGCGGTTACTGGATCATCCACAACAAGCGGCAGGCGATTTACGCGCGTGAGAAGTTGTCACCCCAGCAGCGGCTTGACGCGGCATACGCGCTAAGAGACAGGCTCATGAGTGGATTGAAGCTGGTCGTGGACAACGAGCCGAAGAGAGATTGAAGTCGCGAACGACAAAGTCGTGAAGTCGTGAACAATCATAAAATTGCAAGACCCATGGTCGGCTTAAGTCGTGATCGTCGTGAAAACTGCGGTTTCCTAACCTCTCTCCCCTGTTCTGCTTGTTCATTAAAGAGGGGTAGTTCAGAGAGGGAAGAAGGTTAGGGAACTGCGATTTTCACGACTATCACGACTTGGTTGGCACCCGGTCGAATGGTCGTCCTTAGCTCGACCTGCCGTCGAGTTGCTGTCTGCACCCGGTCAAGGTGCGTGAGATGTCCCGGTCATGGCGATGATGATGACCATGAGGAACGGATCCGGTCTGGCGCCCTACTGGGTCGGCCCATGGTCTCGGATGGAACAAAAGTTCCACGGCAAATCCAGCGGTTGTAGGACTGCAATCCTATATTTTCAACCAAGGGACAGGGGGGATGGTATTTTTCAACCTAGGGTTCAAGTTGCGGAGCGCGGCAGTGTCTCGAAAGGAAAATGCGTTCTAAAGTACTGATTTCACGGCTATTTTCGAGCTACCCACAATGACTACTCCCGGTAGTCGCCCTAGGAAGCCAGTCCCGCCCGTCCGGATCCGACCTGAATCAGCCCTGGAACCCGACCATATCTTGCCTGAAGGCCGGAATCGGCGCATTTTCAGCCCCCAATCCGCTCCGGGAACCGGAAAATGGCCGGTCGGCACCCCTTCGTCACCCTCGACGTCGCTTCCTATGGGGCCCAGCGCCTGAAGGCGCCGGCAACCCTGTCGGCGGCCGAGAAGAAGGTGTTCGTCGCCCTGGTTGCCGCTTCCCCGGCGGACCAGTTCACGGCCGCGGACCTCGACTTGTTATCCGCCTGGGCCGAGACCACGGTGCTGCGCCAACGCGCCGCCAAGGAGCTCGAGGCCGCTGGTGGTCCGGTCCTGCCGGACGGCTCGATGTCGTCGTGGTTCTCTGTCCATCAGCGCTGCACCAAACAGCTCTCTGCGCTGGCAATCCGATTGAGAATTTCACCACAAGGCAGGTCGCCCACCGCTCGAGCGTCGAAGGTCAAAGCGGGGGAGCTTTCGGTCTACGAGACGATGGCGCTTAGCGGTGAGGAGCCTGACGATGTTAAGCCCAGCTGATCGCGACGCCTTTACGCGTGCCATCGACCTTCAGCTTCGCCGCGGTGGCGAACGGGAGCGGCAGATCCGCGCCATGCTGCAGAGCGACCCCTGGGACGAAGTTGGTAAGTTTGCCGCTTACTCACTGCAGACCTATCACCTCAGGCTCAAACCGTGGCAGTGGCCGCCGTGCTGGTGCGAGGCCGACGATCGTGATGCCGCGGGTGAGGAGCAGAAGTGCATCAGTCGGGCGGCCGGCATCGTGCGGCGCCTTGAGGCGGTGGGCCTGACTCGCTACGAGCCGGATCCGATCGCCGCTCTCGAACAAGCCGAAGCCGCCCGCCGCGACGCGCAATTGGCAGAGCGGGCTGCAGCATCCAGCTAAAAGAAGAGCCCCCGCTGCGAGGAGGAGCAAACGGGGGCGAAGAAGCCATGGCTATACTCATCGCAGATCAGACCATCGGTCACAACGTTACGGCACCGTCTGCCGTCACGCAACATGGGGCTGCCCGATGTCTGACGATGAAGATCCCGAAATTTTAATCAGCCGTCTCAGCGGCCCACTCGCTGGGCCCGATCGTGTCAGTTTTCGTCGGGCTGCCGAGACTGCTTTGGCACAAATTCCTTGCGCTGGTCCGGGCAATATCTATCGCGTGATCGCGCAGCTGCAGCGCGCTTATTTTCGCCCGCCCACCGAGCGTGCCGCGAGTTGGGATATTGGCGACGAGCTTCCCTCTTTCCGCACCTCTAAGCTCATCAACCGCCCGCCGATCGCCGCGACGGAGGAGCCGCAAAGTATTGGGCGCCGGCGCGCGATGTGGGGGCGGAGGTAGGGGTGCCGTATTGGGCGTGTGCGCAAACTGAGCCGCAGCGCGAGGCAGCGGCGCAGCACTTTCTGCAGCTCGGCGGGTATACGGTCTACCTGCCGAGATTGCGTGTGATTCGTCTTCGTCGCAGGCGCAAGGTCACGGTCACTCCGGCGTTGTTTCCGTCTTACCTGTTCGTCCAGATCACCAACGGCTGGTGGTCGGCGCGTTGGTGCCCGGGCGTGATGCGCCTACTCACTGCCGGAGATGCTCCGATGCCCGTGCCCGACGCCCTCATTGCCGAGATTCGTAGCCGCGAGCGCGGCGGGCTAGTCGAACTGCCCAAGCCGCCGGGGCTGCGTGCTGGCGATCGGGTGAGGATCCTTGCTGGCCCGTTCTGCGGACACCTCGGACTGTACGCCGCTATGAAGCCACACGAGCGGGTTGAGGTTTTGCTGCAGTTACTGGGTGCAGCACAACGGGTAACCTTGCCCAAGGGTGACATTGAGCCCGTGCGGCAAGGCGAAACGCGCCACCCTTTCAAATTTGATAGGATATGTGAAGTGATTCGTTAGTGGCGTTGAGCGTAGCTGACGCGAAGCCTACGCCGAGCGACCATGATAGCCGCCGATCTGCGCCCCTGATGTCTTCGGCTTCGCTCGATGGAACGCCGGTCCGATTGTTTGCCTCTATTGGTTTCGCCATTGCCTCCTTTTGGACCGAGGAGCGCTCCCAGAAAGAATTCGGAGCAGGGGACTATCGTGTGGGCTGGTATTTGCTCGACGATGACACAATCGAGTTTGATGATCCGATGGGATGGCAGCCACTAATTCACGAATTGATTTGAAAATGAGACTGCGCCAGCGAATGCCTGTCCTGGTTCATCAATTCACAATCGACCGCAATGGCATCACGCACACGCCGACCGGCTGGAGGCGTGATTCTTCCGGAACCATCACAAAGGGAACAGACCGCGATTTTGATCTCGACCAAGTCGCAGAGATGGGCCGCAGGCTTTGGCTGAAACATTTGCGACAAAAGAAAGAGCAGGTGAGCCGAAAAAAGCGCCCGAGGCTGCCATGGTAACAGATCAGGCATGGCCCACAGAGACCGGACTGTTTGGCTGCGATGCAGTCAGCCGCGAACCAGTCTCCGCACCAAATTCCCTGCTAACAGGGAAATTAACAGGGAATTTTCGTGTCCGATCGACGCGCGGATTCAATAGCTTACAGCCAAATTCCCTACGCAACGGAACAGGGAATTTCCAAAGGCGTATCAGGGAAAATTTTTCAAGGAACAGGGAAATTTCCAACCTACGAACGATGGAGCGAATTTAAGCAGGGGTGCTCAAGCGTCCAATGTCCAATGACGGGGCGAGCATCGAGGGAGAGGTCCTCCGCGCCTGCGACGCGCAGGCGTGTTAAGCGACCGGCAACTTACTCTCCATCGCAGCCAAAGTGGCATGCAGCGTCGCTACGACCTGCGCGCCCTCTCCGACGGCCGCAGCGACGCGCTTGATTGAGCCTGAGCGTACGTCACCAACAGCAAAAATGCCGCGGCGGCTGGTCTCCAGCAGGTTGCGGCTCTCGTTGCAGTCACCGCCGGTCAAAACGAAGCCCTTCGCGTCTAATGCGATGCCTGATCCCGACAGCCAGTCAGTGTTCGGATCTGCTCCGATGAATAAGAAAAGGTGTTGAATGGGCGCGCGAACTTCCTCCG
>Ga0310912_10000807_pt1 | contig 16348 bp, 19 predicted proteins | sample GREbulkMGOX080_FD_203443 | JGI IMG/M metagenome (GOLD analysis project Ga0310912, IMG submission 203443) | Lab enrichment of tropical soil microbial communities from Luquillo Experimental Forest, Puerto Rico - GRE.bulkMG.OX080 | ecosystem: Environmental > Terrestrial > Soil > Tropical forest >...
CGGTGGTCGCCGTATCATTCGTACCTGGCGCCTCCGGAGCAAGGAGCGCGGTTACGAAACCAAACGCGCTGACACTTCCCACCGCCGACATCGTCGCGAGAATTGCAACTGAGCGCCGCATGCGCCAACCCCCGTTTTTGCTTAATCCCGTGCAATCTCTGTGCCGAAATAAGATCAGCCGGATTTTCAATCGCATGCGCGAGGATGTGTAGAAGACCTGTAAAAATTTCCGACAAGCAGCCGTGCTTCCTTTGGCCTAGGTCTAATCGGGGAGAAGGAAATACTTAAAGAATTGAGGCGCTTAGGCGCTCCCAGATGCGGGTGTAAAAAACTTCGACACTCACCGTAGCAGCGAGTTCCAAAACGATGGGTGAGGTTGCCGCTGCGAGCGGTAGCGGCAGAAATCCTCGGCAAACCCTCCCCCATAAGGCTAACCGGTGACGCAGGAACGGTGTCGGTTTTTTTTACAATGTGGCCGCCAAACGATGCGCCGGACTCGGGCTCGTCTCGGCGGCCGCGATTACCTCGAAGACCGGTTCTCCGCGGGAGATCTGCTGATGACTACGGTGCTGCGCTTCCTGCGCCATACCGACATCGCCTCTCCGCCGTCGATCTCAGCAAATAGCGACGCCGCTCGGCGCCGCCGACCGAGGATGAACGCCGCATCCTCTTCAACCAAACCGCGCGGGACGTACTGAGGCCTTCCTGAGAGGCTCAGTTGGCCGGTGTCGGCGGCATTTTCGGGGAACGGCGCCTCTCGCCGCCTAGCTGCACCCATGGTTGCGCGCTGTCACAAAAGATCTCGCTCGCGGGCTTGACCCAGCTCGCGTCATCAAGCGTACCGGCCATTATCATCGTGACATTCGGCATGATCTCCGCCTCGTCGATGAGCGCCGATCCGCATACTGGGCAGAAGCGTCGGTAAGTCGCTTTGCCGCTGTCACCCCGGCCAGCGAATGTTTGCAGTGTGCCCTGTACCGTAAGTGCCGGCGTTGGTACCGCCACGACGACCGAAAAGGCGCTCCCGGTGCCCTTTTGGCAATTCGTGCAATGACATACGCCGACAAAAGTTGGCTCTACGTCGGCCGAATAACGTACCTTGCCGCACAAACAGCCACCCTCGATCTTCATTTTACCCCCTCCTGCTCCCTGAGCGGCGGCAGCATAGCAAATTGCGGAGAAGGATGGCGCGGCATATCGGCCTGTTACGGTCGGGCAGCGATGTAACAGGGAAGTCCGGTGCAAGACCGGCGTTGCCCTCGCAACTGTTAGCGGCGAGCCCGCGGCAACACGCAAGGGATTGCTCGACGATCCCGGGATCTGCCATCCCCGGAGGCCTTACCGCCCTTAAAACCCCAAAGATTGCTGTGCCGGCCGCGCGGACTCGACCTGAACGCCTTCCAGCGCGAGCATGCGGATCTTGGCCGCCGAGCCGCCTGGCGCGGAAAAACCACCAACCTTACCCCCCGCCGCCAGGACCCTGTGGCAGGGGATCATCAGCGCCACCGGATTCTTCGCCATGGCCTGGCCGACATCGCGCGCGGCTTCCGGTCCGGCGCCGAGTTCCTTCGCCAAGGCGCCGTAGGTCGTTGTGCGGCCCCATCCGACCCGTCGAGCCGCGGCGTAGACGTGCTTAAAAAATGGGTCCTGCTCGCCGAGGTCGAGCTTGAACATGGAAAAATCCGTCTCCTTACCTTCGAAATAGCGCCGTACAGCGGCGACCGCCTCGGCCACCTCTGGCGTGGGTGCGCCAGGGTTTGCGCCGGGCATCTGGCGCAGCAAAATTCGTTCGGTCGCGGTGGCGCTCTTTGTCGGCAACTGGAAGCGCACGATGCCCACGCTGTTCCAGGCGATCCCGCAAAAGCCGCCCGCAGTTTCGAAAATGAGATAATGGTGTGCCGCCTGGCCCGTCATACGACCCTCGCATTTCGATCTGTCATGGAGCTCGTGATGGCGTGCACCGCCGTCCCCTCCGGCAGCCCGTCCGTCAACGCCTCCCAGCGCTGGTCTCCGGCCCTCTGGCGAAAGATGCCGCCGCGTCCTCCGTCGGACGACCGCACCGTACCCGCGTACACATAGGATATCTCGGCCATCATGCCCTCCCGTCCTCGGTTGTAACTCTACCGAAGATTTTAACGCGGGTTGCCCGCCTACGTAAGGACGAACCCCATGAACGTGCTGATAATTCGGGCGAGAGAGACTCTCCGCTGGCATTGGTCTGAAGATCGCGGGCTCGCTCATGGCCCGCTTCATGCCAGCTGCTTCTCCAGCTGATTCAGCGTCCGATAGCACGGCAGCACCTGCTCTACGCTGGCGTTCGGCTCGCGGCCTTCGCGGATGGCGGCGAAGAATTCGCGGTCCTGCAATTCGATGCCGTTCATCGAGACGGCGAGCTTGCTGACGTCGATCTTCTCGTCGTTGCCGGTAAAAAGGTCATCGTAGCGCGCGATGTAGGTCGCAGTATCGCCGATATAGCGGAAGAAGGTGCCGAGCGGCCCATCGTTGTTGAACGACAGCGACAATGTGCAGATCGCGCCGTTCTCCGCCTTCAATTGAATGCTCATGTCCATGGCGATGCCGAGCGTCGGGTGGATCGACCCCTGCAGCGCATTCGCCCTCACGATCGGCGAGCCGCATTGGTAGGCGAAGAGGTCGACCGTGTGCGCTGCGTGGTGCCATAGCAGGTGGTCGGTCCAGGATCGCGGCTGGCCGAGCGCGTTCATGTTGGTGCGACGGAAGAAATAGGTCTGCACGTCCATCTGCTGGATGTGGAACTCGCTCGCCAGAATTCGCTGGCGGACGAACTGGTGGCTCGGGTTAAAGCGTCGGGTGTGGCCGCACATGGCGACGAGGCCGGTTCGCTTTTGCATCGCGACGACGGCTTCCGCGTCCCTCAGGCTGTCGGCGAGGGGGATTTCGACTTGGACGTGCTTACCGGCCTCGAGGCATTGCAGGGCTTGGGCGGCGTGCATCTGGGTCGGCGTCGCCAGGATCACCGCGTCGAGGCCCGGGAGCTCCAGGGTGTCGGCGAGATCGGTCGTCGCATGGCCGACACCGTACTTCCTGGCCGTCCCCTGCGTCTTCTCGAGCTCGCGCCCGACGACGGAAATGACCTCGACCCCGTCGATCAGCCGGATGCCGTCGAGATGCCTGAGGCCGAAGGCGCCCGCGCCGGCCAGCGCCACCTTGATCGATTTCGCCATCCGCGCTCTCCAAACCTCTACCGTGGGTTTTCCAGAATTAGATGGCCGACGGCGGTGTTCGACGCCGGCACGTGATAGAACCGGTGCACGACGGTCGGCGGAGGTCCGCCTGCGACGTCGCCCATCGCGCCGCGAGCGATGAGCCACATCACAAGCTCGATTCCTTCGCTGCCCGCCTCGCGCACGTATTGGATATGAGGCATTTGCGAGAGTCCGTTTGGATCGCCGATCAACCGGTCCATGAACGCCTTATCCCATCCGGCATTGATCAGGCCGGCGCGCGGCCCCTGTAATTGATGGCTCATGCCCCCGGTGCCCCAGACCTGAACCTCGAGGTGCTCGTCGTAGCTCTCGACGGCGCGGCGGATCGCCTGGCCGAGTGCCAAGCAGCGCGCCCCTGAGGGAATGGGGTACTGCACGACGTTGACGGCAAACGGGATCACCGGGCACGGCCAGGCGTCGGGCTGGCCACACATGAGGCTCAGCGGAACCGTCAGACCGTGGTCGACATCCATCTTATTGACGATGGTGAGGTCGAAATCCTGCTGGATGACCGACTGGGCGATATGGGCGGCAAGCTCGGGATGGCCGATCACCTTCGGCACCGGCCGCGGCCCCCATCCTTCGTCGGCCGGCATGTATTCCACCGCCGTGCCGATGGCGAAGGTCGGGATCAGATCAAGGCTGAAGGCGGTGGCATGGTCGTTGAAAACCAGGAAGATCACGTCCGGCTTGTTGTCCTGGAACCACTGTTTTGAGAACTCGTAGCCCTTGAACAGGGGCCGCCAGTAGGGCTCGTCGGAGTTGCCGAGGTCGACCGCCGCGCCGATCGCCGGCACGTGCGAGGTGTAGATGGAAGCGGTGATGCGCGCCATGAATCAGGCCCCCTTCTTGCGCCCGGCCGCGCCCTGAGGCTGACGGTGCGCCTGCGCGTCGCCGTCCTCGCCAAGGCGGCGATTGCCCTCGATCGAGCGGCCGCCCTTGATCATCATGTCACGATATTCCTGCTCCGACATGCCGGTCATGCTGCCCGCCATCTGCTGAAAGCTTTTGCCGTCGGTGGCACCAATCTTGGCGAGAAAATAGATGTTGCCGCCCAGCGCGATGCAGCGGTTGAGGTCGCGGTCGAGAACTCCCCGCTTCTGCTCTTCCGTCATGGGCCATTCATCGAGATAGGCACGCTCGTGCGCCTTGAAGCGGTCGCGGTTATCGGCCTTCATCAGCGACATGCAGAACTGGTTCAGCCAGTAGCCTTTGCGCGACTGGTCGGCGTCGAAAATCGTCGTGCCGGGAATGTCGAGATAGGGCTTGTCCAGTGCCATGGGTCAGGTTCCCGCTTGTTCGGGCCAGTAGAGCCGCATCGGATTGTCGACGAGCAGCATGCTCTGCAGTTCGGCGGTCGTGGCGATATGCGGGATCACGTCCACGAGCAGGCCGTCGTCCGACATGTGATCCGTGAGATTGGGATGCGGCCAGTCGGTTCCCCAGATCACCCGGTCGGGAAACTCTTCGACAATGCGTCGGGCGAATGGCACGAAATCGCGGTAGGGCTGGCGCTCCCCGTTGAGCGCCGGCGGCCCAGAGACGGAGAGACGCTCCGCGCCCGACACTTTGGCCCAGGCGTTGGCGTTCTCCCGCATGAATTTGAGGAAGAGCGCGAACTCCGGGCCGTCCACTGACTTCCTGAGGTCGGGCCGCCCCATGTGGTCGACGACGACGGTAGTCGGCAGCGCGGCGAAGAAATCCCAGAGCTCGGGGAGGTCCGCGGCCTCGAAGTAAACGACGACGTGCCAGCCGAGCCTGGCGATCCGGCCGGCGATCTCGATCAGCTCGTCCTTCGGCGTGAAGTCGACGAGGCGCTTGACGAAATTGAAGCGCACCCCCCGCACGCCGGCCTCACGCAGCCGCTTCAACTCCGCCTCGCTCACCTCCCGCTTTACAGTGGCGACCCCCCGCGCGCGGCCGCTGCTCGCAATGCAGGCGTCGACCATCGCGCGGTTATCGGCTCCGTGGCAGGTCGCCTGCACGACAACGTTGCGGGAAAAACCGAGCCAGTCGCGCAGCGCGAAGAGCTGGGCCTTGCCCGCATCACAGGGCGTGTACTTGCGCTCAGGCGCGTAAGGGAACTCGGTCCCGGGGCCGAACACGTGGCAATGCGCGTCGATGCTGCCCGGCGGCAACTTGAAATGCGGCTTGCTGGGGCCGTCGTACCAATCGAGCCAGTCTTTCGTCTTCTCGAACGCCCCGGTGACGGGCTTAAGTGTCGCGTTCATCACTCGCGCGCCCCTAGTCGATATACTTGAGCCCCACTTTTTCCGGTGGCTCGCGCAATGCGGTTGTGTGGTGACCGTAGCAATCGATGATCATGATCTTCCCCGGGCAGTGCGCCGGCAAGTCCTTTGCGACTAGACTGCTCTGCACGCGCGGATAGACCCCCTGCTTGACGAGCAGCGGGGCGGCGATGACTGCGGGCCTCGCGACGACGAGAAAGGTGTCGCCTAGCGGCAGTTGGCGCCGGGTGAGACTCGGCGACGAGAAAGGACCCGGCGATCCCGCCGAACCGGCCGATCCCCAGCATCCACCAAACTCCCGACGCGCGACCCCGCGTCGGGTAACACGCGGCCGCGAGAGAGATCTGCGCCGTATTCATCAATCCCCTCGATTGCTCGACGGCCGCGTCACCCGTGGTTGATACACCCTGCCGTGTTGACACTCTGAGCCTCGCCCTCGGAAGCTGCCCCGCGATGGGCGAGGTCAGCTTTTGCGGAGGTGGGCCGCGAGCTCCTGTTCCGTATACTGCGGGAGGGCGACGTGCTGCTCGAGAATTTCGCGCCGGGCGTCATGGATTGGCTTGGAGCATGGTCGGAACAAGGTCCCATCTCGGCGCGAAGCTGTCGAGGTTTGCGGCTTCATAGACGGCAAACCTGGGTGGGCAGTGGACATTGGTGCTGCATGCGGGTGTCCCGAAGGCGCGAACGTGCCGAAGATGCCGTGGAAGACTTGGGGCCGCTTCGGTTTTTATCCGCTTGTCGTCCACCTGGATCTGCATCACCCAGGCATAGTTCCGCTTTAGCATCTGGAAAAGCGCTGCGGCAGATACTCCTCCGAACGCAAATTTTTGGGCTCTGTCCAGGAATTGACGGCGGCTGATCCCGCCATGCACATAACCGTCGAACAGATCCAGCAGCTCTTGCGGGAAATCCGACGCCCTCTTGCGGCGCATATGTCTCCTCCACGTTGACCCCGAGCGCTGCGCAAATTGAAACGTTGCGGACGAGCCTACATTGGAGGCTTGACCCCATCCTTTTCGGCGGTCACGCGGCTGGTCAGCAAACTGCCGTCTGGTTGCTTTACCGCAATCGTCCCTACGGCGGCACCGTTTTTCAACAACGTTCTGTCCGCCAAGACATAGGCCAGCACCGGGACATCGGGTCCGACGACATATTCGGACTCGCCGCCCTTGTAGGTAACATGGACGATGCCGCCGTCGGTCGTCTGCGATACGTGCCTACCGTCGCGTTCGTCATAACGCCTTCGGGTTTTACGTCCCAAGGCCTCTGACCTTCGCCGACCCCTCGCATCGATTCCGGGAAGATGCGCAGCTCAACGGCGTGAATTTGGCCGTCAGTACCGCGCACGCCGCCCGAAGCGACAAAATCCTCGACCGCGCAGATGCTCGACTGGTTCAAGGGCGCCGCCCGCGAGCCGGGCGGGTTCTACGGGTATTACAAAACGCTCGCCGAAGAGCTTCGCGCTCCGGCAACAAGCCGGCCGGCACCGTTGTCGGCGAGCGGTCTCCGCCGGTGGTGACACTGGTGGGCATGATCGCCCAGACAGGGCCAAGATCCTGCCGCAAAGCCGGCTCTCGACCCCGAGTAAACCTTCGATCCGGAGAGCACACGTCAAAGACGTGCCAATCGTGGACCTACGACACGACCGGTCGGCCGATCACGTGCCTCGTTCAGCCTGTATCAAGACCGGCCTCGAATGGGTGCTTCTTCTGACGTGAGCTACCTTGCGGTGGCGAAATCGGCTGGCGAGATGTCTTTGCCGCCAAACCTCTTGCGGTAGGCTCCCGGCGCCGAGCCCACGGCCTTGCGAAATGCACGCGAAAATGAGGCCATGTCCTTATAGCCGATAGATTCGGCGATCTGTTTCTGCGAGATCTCCCCGCCCTCCAGAAGCTCGCGCGCTCGCGCAATGCGAACGCACCGACAATACTCGATCGGGGTCATGCCCGTTGCACTCGCGAACCGTCGTAGCAGCGTGCGCCGTTCTAGTCCGGCCGCCCTCGCTAAGACAGCAAGGGAAACGCCTGTTCCGTCCCTCATGTGCACCCACTGCTGAGCTTTCAACACGGCCCTATCTACGTGCGTCTGAGGAGGAGCAAAGCCCGCAAAATACCGCGCTTCACCCGCTGCAGGGTCGTCGAGAGCAAAGCGCGCCGTCTCCGCCCTTACGGCCGGGCCGAGAATCCTGTCAACGAGAAACAGGCATAGATCGACCCATGACAGGAATCCGCCCGCAGTGATGATGTCGCCGTGATCGATGATGCGCCGATTTGTGTGGACGACGATTTTCGGAAAACGCTTCGCCAGCGCCTTTGCGCAAATCTGATGTGTGGCAACCGACTGCCCATCCACGAGACCCGTTTCGGCAAGGATAAACGCACCCGAGCACAGGGAAACCAAGGCGGTGCCGGCGGCGTGGCGATTGCGGACCCACGAGACAACGCCGGCGGGTATATCAGGATCTGGATCCACCATGGTCGGCGGGATGATCAGGGTCCGCGGCTGTGGGCTGCCGCGCGGTGCGTTGTCATAGACACATGAAAGATTCGCGTCAAAGCTGTCGATCGGCTTCCAGTGCGTAACGCGAAGCGCGGTTTGGCCGGATCGCCGTTGATCGAGTGCAATCGTGGACGCGATGCCGAACAAATCGGTTAAGCCCAGGATACACGCCACCTGTGCGCCGGGGTAATCTATGATGCCAATTTCGTGTGCGGGACTTCCAGACATCGCTTTGTCCCTCCCGGTCAAAACTTTGACCCTTCCGGCAATTGATACTGCCGAGCGGACGGAGCAACTTAGCAAAATCAGGGCATACGGTCGCGGTGCTCGATTGAGGCCGGATCGAGGTCGGGTGGACGCTCGGGCGGTGCGCCTGCTCCACCTTCGCGTCGGCTCGATCCCTTACACGCTCGGCGGTATGTGCATGCCGCCTTGATTGCTGAGATATCGGTCGAAGGAACTGAATGATGGAAAACGCGTCGACCTATCAAGCGGTGCAGGCCGTGGCGCCGGGGCGGCTTGAGCTCGTGCGGAAGCCCATTCGCGATCCGGGGCCAGGCGAGGTACGGATACGCGTCGAGGCGTGTGGGGTCTGCCATTCGGATTCGGGCACAGTGGAGGGCCTGTTTCCGATCAACTGGCCGCGCGTCCCGGGCCATGAGCTGGTCGGCCGCATCGACGCGCTTGGTTCCGGCGTTCAGGGCTGGGTGGTCGGTCAGCGCGTGGGCGTCGGGTTTCTCGGCGGCTCTTGCGGCTATTGCGAGTTCTGCCGCAACGGCGATCTAGTGAACTGCCGGAACCAGGAATATACCGGCATTCATCATGATGGCGGCTATGCCGAAGTAATGATCGCGAAGGCCAGCGGGCTCATGTCGATCCCAGACTCCCTGTCGTCTGTCGACGCGGCGCCGCTGCTGTGCGCGGGACTCACGACGTTCAGCGCGCTGCGAAACGCACCGGCAAAGGCCGGCGAGCTTGTCGCTGTGGTCGGGATTGGCGGACTTGGTCATCTGGGTGTGCAATACGCCCGGCACATGGGGTTTGAGGTCGTCGCGATTGGCCGTGGCGCGAACGGGGCGGAACTGGCGAAGAAACTCGGCGCCCACCACTACATCGACAGCGCGGCTACCGACCCCGCCGAGGCTCTGCAGGCGCTCGGCGGCGCCAAGGTCATTCTGATAACGGCTTCCGGCGGCAAGACGGTGGCCGAGACCTTCAAGGGGCTACGTCCGGGCGGTGTCTCGATCGTCCTCGGCGTCGGGCCTGAGCCGATCGAGGTCTCGGCCATGGATCTCATATTCGGAAGCCGCAAGCTCGAAGGTGCCCTGACGGGGGACCCCGCGACCGGTGACGAAACGCTCCGTTTCAGTGCGCTGAGCGGCGTGTCCGCCATGATCGAGACGGTGCCGTTGGAGAAAGCGGCTGATGCCTACGCAAAGATGATGGCCGGCAAGGCGCGCTTCCGCATGGTCCTGACGATGGACTGAGGTCCCGAGCGGAGGGCAGGCGAAGGTGAGTGAAGCTTGATCTGACGCCGACTCTGATGTTCGTGAAAGCCGGTGGCATCGACTTCGACGAATGGTTCCGCCCGGTCATGGAACTGTTCGTCGGCCGCCGCCGTCCGTGGATGACTCCCGTAACGGGCGCCCAGCAGTTCGACAGTAATCCCCCTCTCTGAGGAATGGCGACCATGAATTCGTTCCAGGATCTATTCGATCGGCAGAAGCGGCACTTCGCGACGGGAGTGACGCGGAGCTATGCGTGGCGGATTGAGCAGCTTGACGGCATGGCCCGGCTCGTCGCCGAGAACGAAACAGAGCTCCAGCGCGCGATTGCGCGGGATTTCAAGACCGCCAGTCAGGAGCAGATTTTCGAGACGCTCGCCTGCATCGGCGAGGTTGCCTTCCAGAAGAGCCAGCTCAAGGACTGGATGAAGCCGGTCGAGGCGCCCGTGCCGCGGGCGCTGGCGGCCACCGGGCATCGCGGTGTTGTCTATCGCGATCCTTACGGCGTGGCATTGATAATCGGTCCCTTCAACGGCCCGCTCCTATTGCTGCTCCGCCCTGCGATCGCGGCGCTTGCGGCGGGCAATTGCTGCGTGCTGAAGCTGAGTGAGAAGCTTAATTCAACGTCCGCGTTATTGCTCGATTTGGTGTCGAAGTATTTCGAGCCGAGCGCGGTCGCCGCAGTGGCAGGTGATCGCGAAGAGGTTACGGAGCTTCTCAAGCTTCCCTTCGATTTCATTTTCTTCACCGGCAGCACGATCGTGGGAAAGGTCATCGCACGAGCGGCCGCCGAAAACCTGACGCCGGTCCTCCTTGAACTCGGCGGACAGAACCCTGCGCTGGTCGACGAGACTGCGAACATCAAAGATTCGGCCAAAAAGATAGTCTGGGGCGCGATGGCCTGGGGCGGACAATGGTGCACCTCTCCAGGCTATGCCTATGTGCACGAGTCGATCGCCGAGGAATTTGTCGCCGAGGCGAAGGCGGCGCTAACCAGGCTCTTCGGCGAGGACCCGAAATCCAATTCCGACTATTCACGTGCCATCAGCGCGCGCGAGGTGAACCGCCTTGCTGGCCTGATCGACCCCGCGAAGGTAATCATCGGCGGCCGATCCGATCCCGCCGCGCGCTACCTCGATCCGACGATCGTCTATCCGGTCACGTGGGATGACCCCATCATGGAAGACGAGGTCTTCGGGCCGATCCTGCCTATCCTGAGCTACCAGACTCTGGACGAGGCCCTGGGCAGGATCGCCTCGACCCCGCTTCCGCTGGCAGCCTTCATCTTCAGCCGAGAGCAGAAGACGATCGACCGCTTTATCAACGAACTGTCTTTTGGCGGCGGCGCGGTCAACCAAGTCAATATCCATCTGTTCATCGAGACGATGCCGTTCGGGGGCGTCGGACCGGCCGGCATGGGCCATTACTACGGAAAATATGGCTTCGACATGCTGACGCACGCCAAGTCGATGCTCATCTCGCCCCCCGATGTCGCGATCGATCATTTGTTCCCGCCCTATACAACGGAAAAGAACTCCGCGCTGAAGCAGTGGTTCGAATATTGAACGCCGCCTTGGCGATAGCCTCACCGAAGGCCCTTAGTCGCTATCGACGTCGGTGAAGCCTACGGAGAACGCCAATGCCCAACGAGACACACGAGACCGCGCCCACGCAGCTTGTCCAGATTGGGGATGTGCAGTTCGCCTACCGGCGCTTCGGGCCGCGCGGAGCGACGCCGCTGCTGCTCTGCAATTATTTCGCCGCAAATATGGATGACTGGGATCCGAAGGTGACGAACGGTTTGGCCGCGGAGCCTGACGTCGTCCTTTTCGACTACCCGGGGGTCGGCATGTCATCCGGCGAGACACCGTCGACCGTCGTAGCGCTGACCAAACACTGCGTCGCGTTCTGTCGTGCGATAGGCCTGACCCAATTCGATGTGATCGGCTTCTCGCTGGGGGGCATGATCGCGCAGCAGCTCGGCGCCGAATACCCGGAACTGCTCGGGCGGATCATCCTGCTCGGGACAGGACCGCGAGGCGGCGAAGGAATGGTTTTCGACGATCTCTCCGTCGACGATTTGGACGACGCGGCAGCCTTGATCATGAAGGCGTTCTTCACGCAGAGCGAGGCAAGCCAGGCGTCGGGGCGTGCCTATATCGAGCGGCTAAAGAGCCGCAGCATTGACCGTGATGTGCCAGTGTCCAAGCAGTCCGCCTTGGCCCAGCTCGCGGCGATCCGTGAATGGGGGGTCATCCCCGCGAGCGATCGCTTTGCGATGCTCGGCAAGATCCAGCACCCGACCCTGATCGGGCACGGGAACAAAGATATCGTGGTCATGCCGATCAACGCATTCCTGCTGGCCGAGCACCTGCCCAATGCTCAACTGATCATGTATCCGGACTCCAGCCATGGCGCACAATCTCAGCACGCGGAAGTCTTTCTTCAGCATGTGAAGTTGTTTCTGCAGTGAAGCGGAAGATGCCAAACGACGGGAGGCGTTTCATGTCCAAGACAACCCCGGAGCAGAACAAGGCGCTCGTTCTTGAAGCCTTCGACACGCTCTTCAACAAGCGCGACTATACCGCCGCGGAACGCTATTGGTCGGACCGCTACATCCAGCACAGCGCTCACATCGCGCCGGGCCGCGAGGGTCTGTTCAACCTGATCCGCACGCTGCCCGACACGCTGAAATACGAGAACCAACTCATCGTCGCCGAGGGCGACTACGTGATCGCGCATGGCCGGTTCTCCGGCAATGGCCGGCCCGCGGCCTGGGTCGCGGCCGACATCGTCCGCATCGAGGACGGCAAACTCGCCGAGCACTGGGACGTGCTTCAGGACGAGGCGACCAAAGCCCAATCCGTCAGCGGGCTGCCGATGTTCGGCGACCGCTTCCCCGACTGACTTTCCGGATCTGACCTCTCCAGGAGACGGGCCATCAAACTTACAGGCAACACCATCTTCATTACCGGCGGACGAGCCTAGTCAGAAGATCTCGCCGTGGTGATGATAAGATGTCGGCTAAGAGTTAGATGCCATGGCGGCGGCTGAACCCCAACCGGGAATCCGATCTGCCGAGCCAGTGCCGGCGCCCTTGACACGTGCACCGAGCAGCTGGGCGCAGCGGCTACGTCGGCGGGTCGGCGGCGTCCCCGTTACGGTCGCTATCCTGTTGCTGGCCGGCGTGGTGGTCGCGCTGTTCATCACCCGGTGGGATACATGGGTCGGCGCCAGTGTTCGGCAGACGACGGACGATGCCTATCTACGCAGCGACATCACTCCGCTCAGTGCCAAGATCGAAGGCTATATACGCCGGGTGCCGGTCAACGATTTTCAGCAGGTGAAAGAGGGCGATCTGCTGATCGAGATCGAGGACGACGACTACCGGGCTCGATTGGAGCAGGCGGAAGCCGAGCTTACCGGAGCCGATGCTGCGATTGAGAATTTGAAATCACGCAAAGCGCTGCAGCACTCGCAGATTGCCGAGGCTCAGGATGCGATCAGCGCAACCCAAGCCGATGTCGACCGCACCCACAAAGAGGCGGTGCGACAGCAAACCCTGTTGGCCACCACCTTCGGCACCCCGCAGAGGGTCGAACAAGCGGTCGCCGAGGAGAAGCGGTTCGCGGCAAACCTCGCCCGCAACGAGGCTGCGCTCGCGGCCGCGCAGCGGCAGATGGCGGTGCTCGACACCGAGGAACATCAACTGCGCGCGGCGGCTAAGGCAAAACAGGCCGAGTTCGACCTCGCCAAGATCGAACTCGGCTACACCCGGATTGCCGCGCCGATAGACGGCATGGTCAGTGAGCGCGGCGTGCGTGCCGGCCAATATGTCCGCGACGGGACCCAGGTCATCTCGGTCGTGCCGCTCCGTAACGTCTGGGTCGTTGCCAATTACAAGGAAACCCAGCTGACCAATGTCAAAGTCGGTCAGCGCGCGGAGATCACGATCGACACCTTTCCCGGCGTTGTCGTCACCGGACTCGTCGATAGCATTTCGCCGGCCAGCGGATCGCAATTCACGCTGCTGCCGCCTGATAACGCTACCGGCAATTTCACCAAGGTCGTGCAGCGCATTCCGGTCAAAATTACGCTTGACCAGGGCCACCCGCTCGAGGGGCAACTGCGCCCCGGCATGTCGGTGATCGCTACTATCCGCACCGACACTGGGCTCAACGCTCCGTGACCGTCACCGCGCCGGCGGTCCCGATTGCGGGACCGGCTCCGCGCGCTGCGCATTGCGCGAGACCGCTGCTCGGCGTCACAGCCGTGCTGCTCGGGGCCTTCTTGTCCAGCCTCAATACGCGTCTGACGACATTCGGCCTCGCCGATATTCGCGGCGGCATAGGGCTGGGGTTTGATGAAGGCTCGTGGCTCACGACCGTTTTTGGTGCGGCTCAGATGGTTGTAGCGCCGAGTGCCGCCTGGCTCGGCGCGGCGGTGGGCGTGCGGCGGTTTCTGGTGTGGACGACCGTCACCTTCGCGGTGACGTCGCTTCTGGTCCCGTTTACGCGCGATTTCGAGACGATCATTGCGCTGCAGCTGTTGCGCGGGCTCTCAGTCGGCGCCTTTATTCCGGCCTCCTTGGGTTTCATCTTGAGCAGCCTCGCACCGCGATGGTGGGTCTGGGGCCTCGCAGCTTACGCGTTCCGTTTTGTGTTCTCGCAGACCATCGCGGGATCAATCGAAGCCCTCTATTCGGAAAGCGGCGCGTGGCAGTGGATCTTCTGGCAGAACGCCGTCTTCACTCCGGTCATCACTGCGCTCGTCTGGTATGCCATGCCGCGCGAAGCCGTCAACCGCACTCTGCTGCGGCAGACGGACTGGCGCGGGCTCGCATTCGTCGGGATCGGGCTCGGGATGATCTTGCCGGGCTCGACCAGGGCAACCGTCTCGATTGGCCGAATTCGGGGGTGGTTTCGGGGCTGTTCGCCGGCGGTGGATTGCTGGTGGTCGCCTTTATCGTGACCGAGTTGATCACAGAGCGTCCGTTGATCCGGCTGCGCGTGGTGGCAAAGCGGAATATCTGGCTGTCCGCTGTGCTGATCTCAATATACGGCTTCGGAGTTATGGCGACGGCGTTTGTGCTGCCCGATTATCTGACGCGGGTGCAAGGCCTGCGCGAGCTGCAAATCGGTGACGTCCTTAATTGGGTCGCGGTGCCTCAATTCGTCTTCGTGCCGCTCGCCGCCCTCTTATTGCGCCGTATTGACGCACGGATATTGGTCGCGATTGGCTTCGCGTTGATCGCCTGCGCCGCCTGGCTCAACACCGGGCTCACCCATGACTGGGCGGGCGGCGATTTCCTTCCCGCGGCGATCGTCGGGGCCGTCGGGCTCGCCTTCGGCATCACCGCCCTGATCGTCTTCGGCGTCGCGAACATCACCCCGGCCGAGGCGCCGACGATCGCCGCGGTAATCCAGATCGGCCGGCTTTTCGGCAACGAGATCGGCACCGCCTTTATCCAGACCTTTGTGAGGGTCCGCGAACAGGTCTATTCCAACCTGACTGGATTGCACTTCATCGCCGGCTCACATCGTTCCGACAGCGCGATGGCAACGGCTACAGCGCTATTCGCGGGGCACCCGATCGGTGCGGGCGACCCGACATTGCAAGGCCTCGCCGGGATCAGCGGCCTGATCCGGCGCGAGGCCTATGTCCTCGGCTATATCGACGGGTTTTGGATCATCGCCTGGGTAATGACCGCCGGCATCTTGCTGCTGCTGTTGCTACGTACGCCACCGCCCAATCCGCTGACCCCGCCGCGCAGCGACCTATGACGGGATGCCCCCGCCCGGATGCGAGCGGGGGCGGCCGATCGGTATAAGCCGCTTGATGGCTGATAGGCGATAAAAAGACAGGGGCCGGGAATTGGATCATCGGGGCCGTGTGCCCGGCGCGCGACACTGGCGTCGCGCTGGTGATGACGCGGATTGATAACGCCGCGATGAACCGGTTTCTTGTCGAGCTGTCGCAGGCAGTGGCGCCAGGCGCGCACGGCATCTTGCTGATGGACAAGGCCGGCTGGCATACCGCCGGTGAGCTGCGCGTGCCCGAAAACCTCAGCCTGGTTTTCCTGCCGCCCTACTCGCCTGAGCTCAATCCGATCGAGCGGCTGTGGCTGCATCTGCGCGACAATCGCCTGTCCCACTGCGTCTTTCAGACGACCGAGGGGATCATCGACGCCTGTTGCGAGGCTTGGAACTGGCTGCTCGCCGAAACCGGCCGCATCCGCTCCCTATGCTCCGATCCGTGGCTCGAACAGGTCAGCAGTTAATCAGGCTGGTATAAGACCGTTACTCAAGATAGGTCTCTGACGACGCACAAACTGCACTGATGAGCATTTCGGGTTGCCGCGTCAAAAACGCTGTTCTGATAGCTCAGACACGATAGACATTCAGTTTCAACTTTCGGGTACTACCCTGCGCTTCACGCTGCCTTCGATTCCTACGAAGCCCAAGACAGAGCAAGAAAATCGACTTGTGTGAAGTAGCTCACACCTAATCGATGATAACTTGGTTAACTTGGAACATCGATGGGACCCGGGAGCTCGAATGTGCGACGCTGCTCGGATCACATCGGCGGATCATGATCGCAGACTAGGCGGCGTCGCACAAGCCCAACCGCGAGGAAAGATACGATTACCTGAATAGTGGCCTTTGAGAGTGGAGGCATGAAAACGATGACCGAAAATGTGACGGTCGCCGAAGCGATAAAGCAGCTCCGCGCGGAGCTCGAAGATGCCCAGCAAGAGGGCTCAGACAAGGGCCTCCGCTTTGTTGCCAAGAGCGTCGAACTCGAGCTCGGCATAGTCTTCAAGAGCGAAAAGGAAGGCGGCGGTGGCGTA
>Ga0310912_10000811_pt1 | contig 16324 bp, 17 predicted proteins | sample GREbulkMGOX080_FD_203443 | JGI IMG/M metagenome (GOLD analysis project Ga0310912, IMG submission 203443) | Lab enrichment of tropical soil microbial communities from Luquillo Experimental Forest, Puerto Rico - GRE.bulkMG.OX080 | ecosystem: Environmental > Terrestrial > Soil > Tropical forest >...
GAGTGCATCACACAGGCAAGTCAACAAAACATTGCAAAACGAAACCGAGCTGAATTTGTCCGAAAATGCATGGCCGACAGGCAGGGCGCGAGAAGGCGGCAACAAAAAGGTAAACTCTGATCGGCAAACCGCGATGTCGCTTTGAACCTAGTCACCGTGGTGAGAGCTCAAACAACGCGCTTATGAAGAAATATGACTTTGTTCATCAGTTCGCCTAGCGGTTGGTCCGCAAGAGCGACCCATTCCGCTTAGGAGCCAAGGCCGGTTCGATCGTCCCGTCGACTTGTTCGACGTGCAGATTACCGTCGGCGTTTGCACGTCCAATCAAAAGTCAGATCAAAGGATCCGGTAGCGTCGACATCGAACAGACTTGTCTGGTCGCCCATCAAATCGCCTTCCTCAATGCAGGCATTCCCAAATGTACGGATATTGCGGCCATCAAAGATCTGATCTTGCAAGCTCGATGGCCAAGATTTCGAAACTGAAAGGCTCATTGCTTGATTTAGGAGAATAGCGAGGAGGCGTCGGGTGCCGGATTCATTGACACTAAAATTAAAGGTGGCCATAGTTTGCGAAAAGCTGATTGCCATTCCGATAAGCAATTGGGAGGACGGGGACGTGACAAAAAACATTCGACCGGAACGGAGCGCCTTTCTATTCCTATTCGGATTTTCGGCCGCGCTCCTGAACGGACCTGCGCTCGCGCAGCAGGAAATTAATTACGGTGTGCAGCCCGACACTGATCCATCTTTTATTGCGAAGGCTCTCGGTTATTTCGAGCCGATCGAGAAAAAACACAATGTCAAGATTGTATTCCGCGAGTTTTCGTACGGCGCACCGGAAAACCAGGCGATGGCCGCAGGCGCTCTGCAATTCGCTTCCGCTGGAATGGGACCGGCAACAATCGCGGTTTCGCGCTTGCCCGCCAAGCTGGTCGCGATCAACATTCTAGAGCAGACCGCAATTCTAGTACCGACAGATTCGCCTTTGAAGTCGCCATGCGAACTTAAAGGCAAAGCCGTCGCCTATCCCGGCGAAGGATCCCAGCAGTATCCACTCTTGCTCAAGGCCCTCTCCAAGTGCGGGCTAGGCGCACAGGACATCAAACTTTTCAAATCCAGCGGCCCTGATATTCCAACGTTGGTCCAGAACAAATCGGTTGATGCGGGAATCACTTGGGACCCATCGATCTCAGTAGGCCTGGCGTCCGGCAAGGTTCGGTTGCTGGCCAAAGCCGAGGAGATCATGCCGATCATGGGCGGCCACTATGTCGGCAACGGCCTCTATGCGCGAAACGAGTTCTTGCGAGATCAAAAAGACGTCGTTCAAGAACTGGTGACGGCGAACGTCAAGGCAATCAATTATATTCTTTGCCATCCGAAAGAAGCGGCCAAGCTCTGGGCCGAACAAATCCGCATCAATGAGGATGCTATTCAACTCTCGCTTGATCGAGGCATCTCGGTCTACAGTCTCAACGTCATCCCGACGGAAGAGACGATGAAGGAGTACACAACGTTTCTGAGGGACGCCAAAATCCTACAGCCCGACGATACGCCCAAAATCGACCCATCATTCGCCACCAAAGCCTTGCACGAGGTCAAGAGTGGGGAAACTTGCATGGAGACAGGCCCAAGCCGGTGAGAATTGCTTTTCGTCGAGGATAAACGCCGCGTGTGAACGGAAACTCGCATCGAGTGGTAGCCGGAGTGGCGAAGGCCTTGCCTTTTTTCTACGCCGGCATCGTCATTGTGCTGGCATGGCAGTTTCTTGTCACCGCTACCAAACCTGATCGCTCGATCCTTCCCCCGCCGATAGAGGTGGCCCGGACTTTTGTCCGTCTCGCTAGCGACGGCGAGCTCGCCACACATGCCGTGTATAGCGTTGCACGGATCTTTTCCGCCTGGCTGCTTTCGGCTGCTATCGCTATCCCTCTTGGTCTTCTGATGGGAAGCTCTCGTAGGCTCGATCACATCATTAGCCCGTTCGTCGAATTGTTTCGGCCAATATCGCCGCTAGCGTGGATTCCGATGGCGATCCTCTGGTTCGGCATTGGTGAATCGGGAAAAGTTTTCGTGGTCTTCATTGGTACTTTTTTCCCGATACTGCTGAACACTGTCGCCGGCACCAAGAGTGTCGATCCGGTCTTGTTGCATGCCGGCCAGATATTTGGCTGCACCAGCCGCACAGCTCTGTTTCGCCGCGTGGTAGTGCCCGCGGCCATGCCTAGCATTGTCGTCGGATTGCGCGTTGCCTTTGGCACAGGCTGGGCGGCGATCATTGCGGCCGAACTGGTGGCAGCTCACAGCGGTCTCGGCTATTTGATCGCTAACGGCATGGACATCCTGCGCGCCGATCAGGTTCTCGTCGGGATGATTACGATCGGCGTGCTGGGCTTTCTCTTCGACACGCTATTTCGGTACTTGCAGGCTTACTACGGACGCGCCCAATGAGGATGGCAGCCACCACCGGCAAGCCTCTGTGCATCAGTAGCCTGGCCATGGTCTATGAGACTCGGACGGGCGATCGGGTCGAAGCCTTGGGCCAGATTTCGTTTGATGTTGCGGCCGGCGAGTTTTTGGTCGTCGTCGGCCCTAGCGGCTGCGGGAAGAGCACACTCCTCCAAATCCTGGCAGGGATCCTCAAACCAACCGATGGCTCAATCTCGGTGGATGGAGAGCCGATCGCCGGTCCGAGCCTTGACCGAAGCATGATTTTCCAAAGCTACGCCCTATTTCCTTGGCTTTCTGTTTTGGACAATGTCCAGTTCGGGCTGAGGCGAAAGACTATTCCGCGCCAGCAACAACGCTCCATCGCGCTTCAGTATCTACATCTGGTGGGCCTCAGCGATTGTGCTCACAAGAGCATCGATGAGCTTTCTGGGGGCATGAAGCAACGCGTCGCCATTGCCCGCGCTTTTGCCGTCAATCCCTCGATCCTACTGATGGACGAACCGTTCGGCGCCCTTGATGCCCTCACGCGCCGGTTTCTGCAGCGAGAACTGTTGCGAATTTGGCAGGAACAGCAGCGCACTGTGGTCTTTATCACTCACTCGGTGAGTGAGGCAATTTACCTGGCCGATCGCATTTTGGTGATGTCTGCCCGACCCGGTCGGATCAGGGCGGAGTGGCGCGTCGACAGCCCCCGCCCGCGTGACGTGACCTCCGACCAACATCGCCAGCTTGAGGCTGAAATCTACGCTCTCCTCGATGAGGAAGTCACCAAAACGTTTGCGTGACCGCATTGACGCCGACTGATGAAGAATTGTGATGTTTGTCCACCAGTCTCCTAATGACTCAGGTCTCGTCGACGAGCGGCTCAAAGGCTGGATGCGCCCTATCAAGAAAATATTTTTTCCCACGTTTCAGTTGTTTAGATTCAGATCAAATATTCGAGGTGCTTTGGTCGCAACGTTATCGCAACAGCATCAGTGATACGCTGAAGTTCGCCCACGTTCAGCCTGACCGTGCTTTCGCGGCTGGCGTGAACCAAGTCACAATCAGATTGACGTCAAGCCGCAGCAACTCCGCGGCCAATTCGGGAAGGTGGCTTGCTTGTCCTTGATCCGATCGAAACTCGTATCGAACGCTTTTCCCCTCGACGTAACCGAGTTCGCGCATCGACTTCTGAAACAGTTGCCAGAATTGCTCCGAGCCGGGAGAGCCGACCACCAAGACCCCGATTGTCGGCACTTTCCGCTGCTGGGCGGCGCGCGCTAGCGGCCAGCCAACCGCCGCGCCCGCAAGGAGCGTGATGGTCTCGCGTCTTCTCATTGCCTCCCCCGAGGTTCGGCAAGCGGCATCGTAGCAACACAAACTAGCGCGCTGGAAGGGCCGCTCGTATGCGTTTTAACGAGGCCCGTTAAGGGACGGCTCCATGTCCGCTTTGGGCCAATAGCGGACATGTCATACGTGTGTCTCTCTACCCCGTGAGAAGCCGGGCTAGCTCTTCTGAACTACGGTCGCGGCCTTGCGGATTACGTCAAGGACGAGAGGCGGTTGGGACAGCATGGGGACATGGCTGCTGTCGGTCTCGACTGTGGTCGCGCCCATGCGTTTCGCCACGAAGCGTTGCAGATCGGGATGGACGGTACGATCTTTGGTGCCCACGATGTACCAGCTGGGCTTCGTCTTCCACGCGATACCTTCGTGCTTCTGATCGAACAGGTCCGCCACCGGCGCTCCCTGCGTTGCATAGACGAGCTTCTGCTCCGCCTCAGGCAAATCTCCCGCAAAGCAGGGGACACCGCTGGCCTTGAGCCACACGCGCCCATCCGGCACCTCGATATGGGCAAACACATCGGTCTTGGGAAACTTGTTCTGCAGGCTCTGTGAGGTCTCGTCGGCATCGGGCGCGAGCGCCGCGATATAGACGAGCGCAGCAACGCGCTTGTCCATCCCAGCGTGCGTGATCAGGGTGCCACCATAAGAGTGGCCAACGAGCACCACGGAACCGCTGACCCGCCCAAAGCAGCGGGTGAGGCACGCCACGTCGCTTTTAAGGGAGTCGAGGCCGTGTTGGGATGCCATCACTTCGTGGCCCTCGGCCTGCAGCGTCGGGATCAGTTTGCTGAAGCATGAACCGTCGGCCCAGAGGCCGTGGGCGAAGACGATGCTGGGTTTGGCCATTGTTATCTCCTCTGATTGACGTTGCTGGATGATAATGACCCAGCACTATTCCCGCGAGCGTGGCCTATAAGTACGGAAATTACAGCAGGGATTTACGATCCGCAGAGTGGGGTCCGGCCGTCATTTTGCGCAGCAACAACGCTCAGGATCGAATGTCCGCTTTGGGTCAAAAGCAGACATTTGCAGTGCAAGAGGTCATGTCCGCTTTACCCCCAATAGCGACCACGAAAGCGGACTTCTGCAAACGGTCATGTCTGCTTTACCCCCGAAAGCGGACATGTGCGCTGCAACTAGGGATGTCCGCTTTGGGCCAAAAGCGGACATTCCAGCTAATAGGTCTGCCGCGTTAAAGTTTAGGCGACGCGTGCAACGCGCGTATGGATTTCGCCTGCCCCGGTGCACGCCGCAGCAGGTCGGTCATACCGACCATGGCGCGACACGCAGCGCTGCGGTGCGGCGTCGGCTAATAGAAGCCGAACGCCACGGCCAGCTTGTGGGTTCCGTCGTTCACACTGCGGTGCGTCGCGGCGGGCGCTGATAAAGGAGCCAGATTTCAAACCCGGCAAGAACGGCAACAATGACACCGATGACGATGTGCACATGCATCGCCGTGGTCCCTGCAAAACCAAGCACCCAGGGCGAAACCAGGACCCACACGCCCACGATTAGATTGAGCCACTCTTCCCAGACGGTAAACGCCGCCAATGCGGCCAAAGATATCGCCGCAATTACAATCCCGGTGATAACGGCGTTCTGCGACGCCGTACCACTCGGAAAGCTAAAGATCCAAGGCGACGCCAAAAGGGCTACTCCAAGGATCAGATTGGCGACGTCGCAAAGCTTGGCATTGGTCCATTCACTCATGACGTCCTCCTTTGTACTCAACCGCCTTCAGCGTTGATCGCGCCGACCGCAGCATCATTGGATGTCTTCAATGCGCGCCGGGGGACAAGTTGAGGACAACGCCGCAGGGCCAAGGAGGAGGCGACGATCAGAAGCTAACCGTGAAAAGCGTGGTCCACATGGTCCCAGGCTCCGCGTAAACGCGGGCGGACGGCTCGGTGGCCTCTAACGCGCAAGGGTCGAATTGGTTCCAAGGATCGGGCGAAAGGCTCTGCGCCCCGATACCCATCAGTGAAGGCTTGCAATTGTCATCTGTTAAGATGCAGACTCTAGATAGGTGTCAACGCCTACCATTCGAGTGCGCGATGTGTTCACTCGCGCAGAAGAGGAGTATGACGCCATGAGAATCCACGAAATCGACATCCAGGACTATGCGAGACAACTATTGGAAGCACATGGTGCTCAGGCAGTTGTCGAGGCCGCGCAAAAAGCATGCGCTTTCGAAATGGAAGGCAAAAAAAAAGATGCCGAAATCTGGAGGCACATTGAAGCAGCGCTGAAGCTGATGCGTGGGCCTCACCAAAGCTGAAATACATTGACTAGAAATGCTTGCAGGTGAGCGTCACTTTCGCGAAGCGACGCTCTGCCGGTGTTCGACACTGGAGGGCAGCAAATGTTTCTTAGTTGTTCCACGACCGACGATGTCCTCAAAGCCATCAAGACCAAGAACGTCGAGATGATCGACTTACGTTTCACGGATCTGCCGGGCACCTGGCAGCATTTTTCCGTCCCGCCAAGCGCAGTGGATGCCGATGCAATGAGCGAGGGCATCGGGTTTGACGGGTCATCGATCCGCGGCTTCCAAGAGATCCAGGAAAGCGACATGCTGGTTGTGCCTGATTCGACCACGGCCTTTCTCGACCCATTCTCGACGGCAACGACGCTGGTCTTGATTTGTAACATCAGAGATCCGGTCACCGGCGAAGCCTATAGCCGCGATGCCCGTTACATAGCCCAAAAGGCCGAGGCGCATCTCAAACAGACCGGCGTCGCTGATACGGCCTTTTTCGGGCCGGAAGCCGAATTCTTCGTATTCAATCAAGTGCGCTACGATCAAGGCGTGAATTTCGCATACCACGAGATCGATTCGAAAGAAGGCATCTGGAATTCAGGGAAACAAGAAGCGCCGAACCTTGGCCACAAGCCACGCCAGAAAGAAGGCTACTTTCCAGTTCCGCCTGTCGACAGTATGCAAGATTTGCGCACCGAGATGGCGTTGACGATGGAGACGTTGGGAATCCAGATCGAAGCTCACCACCATGAGGTGGCAACGGCTGGCCAAGCGGAAATCGACATGCGATTTACCAAGCTAACGCGCATGGCCGACAACTTGATGCTCTACAAGTATGTGATCAAAAACACTGCACGCAAGTACAATATGACGGCGACGTTCATGCCTAAGCCTCTCTTTGAAGACAACGCCTCTGGAATGCACGTGCATCAAAGCTTATGGAAAGGCAACGCCAACCTGTTCCACAGCGACGGGCATTACGCCAACTTAAGTGATCTTGCCCTCAACTACATCGGTGGCTTGCTGAATCACGCTTGGGCGCTCTGCGCGTTCTGCGCACCCACGACGAACTCTTACCGTCGGTTAGTGCCGGGCTATGAGGCGCCAATCAATTTGGTCTATTCGCAACGCAACCGTTCAGCTTGTTGCCGGATTCCGATGTATTCACCAAACCCGCGTGCCAAGCGGGTCGAGTTCCGCACGCCGGATCCATCCTGCAACGGATACTTGGCATTCGCAGCAATGTTGATGGCCGGCCTTGATGGCATAGACAAGCGTATTGATCCAGGTAAGCCGATTGACAAGAACCTCTACGATCTACCGCCCGCGGAAGCGAAGGTAGTGAAGTCCACGCCCGGCTCGCTACAGCAAGCACTCGATGCACTCGAGGCCGATCATGCGTTTCTGCTCCGCGGGGATGTATTCACCAAGGATGTCATCGAGACTTGGATCAGTTACAAGCGGGAAAACGAGGTTGATGCCATTGCGCTGCGGCCTCATCCCTATGAGTTTCACCTTTATTTCGACATTTAGCGGCGCACCAGCCGATGTCCGCTTTACCCCCGAAGGCAGACATATGCTGTGCACAACGGCATGTCCGCTTTGGGCCACAGAGGTCAAATTCACGCCGAGCCACAATGAGCAGCGGATTACGCCGCACCAATTACTTAGCCACGAGGTGGTTGGCGCGGATAACCTTACCCCAGAGCTTGATCTCGCGAGTTAGCAACGCACTCGCGGCCTCGGGCGTTTCTTGGTCGGGCGGGTATTCGTCCATGCCGCCTTCCAAAAAGTTTTTGCGCACCTTGGCATCAGCGAGCGCAGCGCGCAGCGCGGTGTTGAGTTTGTCGACGATTGGCCGCGGTGTGCCGGCCGGTGCCAGCAACATGTGCCAGAAATCGATATCGAGGTTCTTGTAGCCAAGCTCACCCATCGTCTTTAGCTGAGGCAGGCCGGCAAACCGCTTGCTGCCGATGACGGCGTAGGCTTTGAGCTTGCCGCCATTGATCAGCGGTTGGGCGACCACGGCCGAGATCGGGCCCAGGTCCACTTGCCCTGCCAATAGATCGATGAGCGCCGGACCGGCGCCGCGATAAGGCACCTGGATGACCTTCACACCGAGCTCCTGGAAGATCAGCACCTCGCCCAAATGACCGAACGAACCGATTCCGGGATGCCCGACCTTGATGGTCTGGCCAGGCTGTTTCATCCAATGCAAGAGCTCGTCGAAATTGTTTGGCGGCAGGGTCGGACGCCCCGCCAGCGTATTGATCGTGGTATTGACGAGCCCGATGGTGACGAAGTCCTTCTCCGCATCAAACGTGCGATCCGGATAAAGCGTCATGCCAGCCGCCAGCGCGTTTTGATGGAGCAAAATGGTGTAACCGTCAGGCGCGGCGTGGGCCGCCTTGGCGGCGGCGATCATGCCACCAGCTCCACCGATATTTTCGATCACGATCGGTTGGCCCAGCGCTTTCTGCATGGCGTCCTGGATGAAGCGTGCCGTCGCGTCATCGGCGCCGCCGGGTGGGAACGCCACGATCATAGTGACAGAGCGATCTGGGTAGGTTTGGGCCGAGGCGGCGCCGGTCGCCAAACATGAAGCAAGAAGCGCCGCGAGCGCGCGAGCAAAAATCATTTTGTCCTCCGCCTGCGGCGCTCATTATTCTTGTTCTGAAGACCACCGCCATTCTTGTTCTGAAGACCACCGCCGCGCCGCCGAATAGCGTGATGGATTCGGCTGTTTCATCGCCCCACACAAAGAGCCACGAAGAGTATCGAACCTAGTCAAACTAGTGCGTTGAGTTGGATGATATAGCAGCAGCATTGACCTAAACGATGCATGTCCGCTTTGGGTCAAAAGCAGACATATGCAGCGCAAAACGGCATGTCCGCTTTACCCCCGAAAGCGGACATAAGTAGGAATTCGGCTGATTGAGCCAATTAGAGCATCTTGGCGACGATTTTCATCATGTCTGATGACGAAAATGCCCGCAGCGATTCCGTACGGATGTTGCCGAGCGCGTCAAGGCTCAAGTTAAGCGCGGTAGCCGAAAGCTCATCTGGAGCCTCGACGACTGTCACGATGTCGTATCGTCCTTGCGTCCAGAATATGTCTTTCACGGTCACTCCAAACGTCTTCGCCATCTGCTTGAAGGCTTCTGCCCGCTTCGGAGAGTCTTTAGCATTTTTGACGCCTTGATCGGTGAACGTGGCAAGCACGACATAGGTCATCATGGCCGATCTCCCTGGCTGTTGGTTTACCTGATACTGCCGCCCGGACCCTCAGAAGGCTCGCTGGAGGATTTCATGCCAAAGCTGGATGGTATCTTAGAAACTGCGATCCATACCGAGGACATGGTGCGTGCGCGCGCCTTCTACGAGGGCGTGCTCGGGCTGGCGCCGATCTATAGCGACAACCGATTGCCCCAGCCCCGCTTTAAAGATTTTTGGAAAGACTAGGAGTCTCGCCCATGCCATATTTGGCGCATGCCAAACGGTCAAGTTGTCCTCGTAACAACTGAGCCATTAGACGGCGGTCTGCCAATACGGACCGTCTATTACGTCGCCGAAGAAGACCCATCTAAGGCTGAGGCCATTATTGCGGCATGCATGGCTCCGAATGAGAAGGTTGAAGCGTATGGTCCGCTTCCAGAGGCAGCGGTGAAGGCTCTTGGATTGAAACCAGGCAGTTTCAAGCACGGATGATTAAATACCGCAAACACCCGATTGCCGGATGGTGCTCGGCGCGCTGAGGGCCTGAGCCGAGGCCATGACGGCCGCACCGTTCGCCTGGGGGCCCGAAATGATCAGGTTATGCGACGCTTGCAAAGCGCAGATAACGAAGGGCCCGGATGACCCCGGACACCCGGGGCTAAAATTCGTTTTTAAAGGGCCAGGTCGAGAAAAACAGTACCTTTGCATAAACTGTGGCGAGACGATCTTTCATAACCCGGACATAACTCCCGCTTGGCGCGCCGATTAGAATGGCGGCGTCAGGCATCCGTCCTTGGCCAACCGTTACGATGCATTGATGACTTCGATAGTCCCGTCGTCGGTATCTACAATCGTGACCATTACCACGGGATAAGCTTTCTTTACCGCCGTGCCGGCCGTCATCGCGGGGCCTTCGCTGCTGAACGAACGTTTGGTTTGTCCGTCCACCCGAAACAGGAACCGTTCTTCTTTAGGTCGCGCCTGACTCTTTGGCTGCTCGGCAGCGGCCTGGTTGGGTGGTTTCGTCAGTGTAGGTCGTGCAAGCATCCTAATCTCCACGGCAGGAATGCGCGTGACCATCCAGCCACGTTACCTGAATCATCGCCAAGATCGCGGCGCCGTACGCCAACCGATTACGGTTGCTTCAATGGTCTTGGCGCTTCCAACTTTCCGCCACGCGCCATCGGACCACTGGCAGGGATACGGAATTATGTAAGTACCGCACTGGTCCTCGCAAAGAATTTGCAGCGGACGATTTTCTCTCGGGATACCGAGGTTAAACTCAGCTAAGCGGGCCTCTCGCGTTTTCATCTTGTGCGTCTGAGGGTTTGCCGTAGGGCAGCGCAGCCTTAAAGGGAATCACCCAACCCTATTGTAGCAGAAGGAAAGCCGGCGAGCGGACATCAGTGCCAGCATGAGCAATCGTGCAGGACCGCGTTCTCCTGCTTCTGCTGCATCAAGGATCCGCGCGGCCAGCAACGTCTTGCTCGATTGCGCCTGGTGTTCGGGCGCTCCGGGTCGCTTGTTGCAATGCGGCGACAGCTGGAGTGGTACTGGCAAAGATAACGTCCGGAGACAATGCCACCAATTCGCCTGCCGCTTTCTGCAGATCGCCGGTATCCCATCGATACTCGATTTGTAGATTGCGACCTTCGGTCCAACCCAATTTCTGCAATCCTTGAACCAACGCCACGATGCGTGTCTGCCCTTCCGGATTGTCTTTGGCAAACGGCATTAGCACACCAATCCGCTGCTGCCCGCGTGCCACCACCGGCCAAGCCACCGCAGTGCCGACTAGCGTGATGAACTCGCGCCGTCTCATTGCCTCCTCCGAAGGCTAAGACAAGCGAATCGTACCGATTTACATCAGCGGCATTGCATAAAATCGCTGTTAAGTATCAATCCCATTTCCGCTTTGGGCATGTCCGCTTTACCCCCGAAAGCGCATATGCGGTGCAAACGGAAATGTCCGCTATGGGCCAATAGCGGGCATTCCGCCCTCGATGGTGGTCTCAGATCAACTGGGGAGCACGCGGCAGGACAATCCTGATCTCGGTGAACTCGCCGGGGCGTGTATCAACTTCGATTGTGCCTGCGTGCTGTTTTACGATGATGTCGTGGCTGATCGAGAGGCCTAGGCCGGTGCCTTCTCCGGTCGGCTTGGTTGTGAAGAATGGCTCAAACATCTTTTCCTTCACATCGAGCGCAATACCGGTCCCGTTATCGTGGATTCTAATTTCCACATGGTCGCCAAGGTTTTTGGTCGAGGCCGTGAGAGTTGGATCGTAATCGCCCCCCATGGTTTCCGCTCTACGCTTGGTCGCAGCATAAAATCCGTTTGCAATCAGATTAAGAAGAGCCCGCCGGATGTCCTGCGGGAAAACGTCTGCCCCGCCAGCAGACGGGTCCAAGGATTGCTTTAGCTTGATCTCAAAACCCTGGGTCTCAGCCCGCGCTCCATGCCATGCGAGATTGAGGCTCTCCTCAACAAGTGCATTAATATCAATTACCCGATGTTCACCTGAGCCTTCACGCGAGTGCTGCAGCATGTTCTTGACGATCGCATCCGCGCGTTTGCCATGATGCACGACCTTGTCGAAGTTCCCTTTTAGCGTGTCCGTCAGTTCCTCGATTTCAGTGCGGGTTTTTTCATCGAGCGAAGCGCTCCGCAGTGTGTCCTGCAATTCATCGATCAGCTCGGCAGAGATGCCCGAGAAATTGTTGACGAAGTTGAGCGGGTTCTTGATCTCGTGCGCGATACCGGCAGTCAACTGGCCAAGCAACGCAAGTTTCTGTGTCTGCACGAGGCGATCTTGCGTGGTGCGCAGTTCCTCCAGCGATTCTGCCAGTTCGCGCGTGCGGGCCTCGACACTTTCGAACAGGCGCACGTTCTCCATTGCAATCGCGGCTTGGTCGGCAAAAGTCGATACCAGTTCAATCTGTTTGTCGGTGAACGGCCGAACCTCTCTACGCGTCAAGGCGAATACGCCAATTGGGACGTCTTCGCGCAGCATCGGGACGCCAAGGACCGTGCGGTAACCACCAAATTTCTTGCCCTCTAGGAAAGTGTAATTTGCATCGGCTTGTACGTCCGGGATGTGGATCGTGCGCCTTTCCAATAGGGCTCTTCCGGCAGCTGAACCCTGTCCAGGTACCATCGGTAAATCCCTCACAACCTCGGTAAATTCAACTGGGAAGCCAAAGTTTGCGGCTCGCACGAATTCACTCCCCTGTTGCCGCATAATGGTGCCCTGATCTGCTTCGCAGAGTCGCGCGGCAACCTCGATCAACGCTTGCAGTACGGTTTGCAGATCGAACGTCGAGCGACTGATGACCTTGAGCACATCCGCGGTCGCGGTCTGTTGCTGTAAAGATTCGGAGAGTTCGCGCGTGCGCTTCTGTTCAGCTTCAAATAGCCGTACATTTTCGATCGCAATTGCTGCCTGGTCGGCAAATGCCTCAACTAACGCAACCTGCTTGTCGGTAAAGGGATTGACTTCCAAACGATAGGTAAGGATTACCCCGAGTAGGTCATCGCCTTTGAGTATTGGTACCGCGAGGACAGTCCGAACCGGAGCGATGTCTTTTGACTTGAGGGTATATTCAGGATCAATCGTTACGTCACGAATATGAACCGTTCGCCGCGCGAGGGCGGCGCGACCCGAGCCGCTGCCTCGCCCGGGACGGATTGGATTCTGCCGAATAAACGACTCAAGTTCCGGCGGCGCATTATAAGCAACAACGCACCGCAGCATCTCTCCATCGAAGCGAAATATAAAAGCTCTATCGGCCCCACAAAGCCGCACCGCACTTTCCCCAACAGTTTCAAAAACTGGCTGCAGATCGAACGCCGAACGGCTAATGACCCCCAGCACATCCGCGGTTGCGGTCTGTTGCTGGAGAGATTCGCGCAACTCGTTAAGCAGCCGCGTGTTCTCGATGGCGATGACGGCCTGTGCGGCGAACGTCCGCAAAAGTGAAAGCTGTTTATCCGAAAGCGGGCCGGGCGTACGGCGCACGACGCTCAGTAGGCCAATCGCCTCATTGCGGCGCATCATCGGCATGATCGTGATCGCGCGGTTGCCGCTGGTCAGGAAGTTCCGAGCTCCAGCAGAAAATTCGGCCGGGGCCCTACTCGCGTCAGGAATGTCCACGATCTTGCAATCGAGCATGGCTACACCATGCATGTACTCTCGCGAGAGAGGGGTTCGTGAAATCGTACGTCGCCACGCTTCGGCGCGCTCGGGGTTATGATCAGCAACGGCTGCGGCGTTGATCCTATCGCCGTATCTAAGCGCAAGACTGATGAGGGCGTCCGGAAAGAGCTTTAGGACGCTCTGCACTATGGCCTCGAATACCGGCTGGGTATCGGGAGGCGAGCTGCTAATAATGTTCAGAATATCGGCAGTCGCGGCCTGCTGCTCGAACGCTTCGTTCAACTCACGGCTAAGACGCGCAACATTTTTTTCCTCTCTTGCAGGCGAGAAATTGTTCCGGTGCGGTGCCTTTGAGGCACTGCGTTGCTTGGGCGTCAACCGCTTGCGGCGTCGCGTTTTGGCTGCTTTGTTGCGCCGTCTCATTGCCTTCCCCGAGGCTCAGCACAAGGCATCGTAACGGTTCAAATTAGCACGCTGGTGAACAGGTGTGATGTCCGCTTTGGGTCACGTGTGGACGGCGCCTTGGCAAGAACTTTCTGACGTTTTGCAGCATTGGTCGGGTGCGGTCACGTGTCCGGCCTGTTGATGCGGCGGATGTGGCCGCTGGCCCTAATGCTCTGCGCGGATCGGGTCCCAATCGTTAGCGCGCACTTTAAAGTGCGATGACCCAAGCGGGTTCTCCCGATCCCCGGAACGACCGTGTCTGCATTACGTCGTCATGCCCTCGCCAATAGGTGTGTTCATGCTGCCAACAACAGCTTCGGCTCCTTGTATCGCTCACGGCGCACCATGATGGCCCAGGCCATCCGTGCGATCTTGTTGGCGAGCGCAACCGCCGCCACTTTTGCGGGCCGGCGCTCCATTAAACGTGCGAGCCACGGCCGCTTGGTGCCGTACTGTCGCGCATATCGGATAACGGCCATGGCCCCGGTAACCAGCAGCCATCGCAAGTAGCGATTGCCCTGCTTGGTGATGCCGCCGAGCCGCTCCTTGCCGCCGGTCGAATGCTGTTTGGGCACCAATCCGATCCAGGCGGCGAGATTGCGTCCTGAGCGGAACTGCTTCCAGTCGCCGATCTCGGCAACCAGCGCGGTGGCGACAAGGGGGCCAATGCCAGGGATCTGCTCCAGCCGCCGGCTGTCTTCACACGATCGGTGCCAAGCATGAATGCGCTTGTCGACAGCGGCGATCTCTGCGGTCACGGTCTTGTATTGGCGAGCAAGCACCTCGAGGCAAAACCGCGCCACCGGCGGAATACGATCATCCGCAGCGTTGGCAATGACCCGCAACAGCTCGGCCGTGCCATTGCGGCCCTTGGCCGAGATGATGCCGAGCTCGGCCATGTGCCCGCGGATGGCGTTCGACAGCATCGTGCGCTGCCGCACCAACAATTGCCTGGTCCGGTGCAGCATCAGGCCGGTCTGTTGATCCTTCGTCTTGATCGGAACAAACCGCATCGAGGGTCGCGTCACCGCCTCGCAGATCGCGGCCGCATCGTTGGCGTCGTTCTTGCTGCGCTTGAGATACGCCTTCACATAACTCGGCGGCATCAGCCGCACCGTGTGGCCGAGTGCCTGCAGCTCGCGGCTCCAATAATGTGCTGATGGGCAAGCTTCGATCCCGACCAGGCAGGGCGACAAGCCGCCAAAGAAATCCAAGACCTTTGCCCGACTGACGCGTCTTCTGAGCACCACCGCGCCAGCGTCATCGACCCCATGCACCTGAAAGACCGACTTCGCAATATCAAGACCGATCGTGCTAACCTCGCCCATGGACGGCTCCCCTCAATGTGGTTTGCTTTGCACACCACCCTATGGCACTTCGATGCCTCAGAGCGGGCGCCGTCCACAGCATCATTAGCGGATGTTGTCGTCTCTCGGATCGATGTCCGCTTTACCCCCAAGAGCGGACATGTGCAGCGCACACGCCCATGTCTGCTTTGTGCCAAAAGCGGACACGCCGGACATTATTCGATCACCTCATCGGCGCGCTGCAGGAATGATTCCGGGATCTTCAGGCCGAGCGCCTTGGCGGTCGTCAGATTGACGACGAGGTCGAACTTGGTCGGTTGCAAGACCGGCAGGTCAGCCGGCTTTTCGCCCTTGAGGGTGCGACCTACATAGAGGCCGATTTGCCGAAAACTCTCCGTCTGATTGGGACCGTAGCTCATCAATAAGCCGGCGGCGACGGTCTCGCGAGAATCCGCCATCGTAGCCAGCGCATGGCGGAGCGCGAAAAAGGCAATCTGCCGGCTGCGCGAGCTAAGGTACGCATCGGCGGCGATACTCAGAGCGTTGGCGTGCTGTTGCGCGGCAGCGACAACGGCGCTTTCGATTTCGCTTTCAGTCCCGGCCCTGAGAACGACCATCTCCAGCCCGAGGCGGCGCAGCGCAGCCTCTGACTGCTGGATGTTATCCCGCGTGAGGCCCGGATTGTTCGGATTCACAAGGACCGCAATCCGGGTCACGCCGGGAAGGACCTCATGCAGCAACTCCAGCCTCTTGGCGAGAAGCTCGGTTCCGATAAGAGTGACGCCCGTGACGTTTCCCTCCGGGCGACTGAGGCTGGGCACGAAACCAGCATTGACCGGGTCGAAAGATGTTACGAACACGATCGGGATCGTCTTCGTTGCCGCCATCGCCGCACGAACAGCGACATCCGGCGCGCCCGCACTGATGACCGCAACCTTGCGGCTGACGAGGTCGGCGGCCATGGCTGGCAATCGGTCGAACTGGCCTTCCGCCCAGCGGTATTCGATGGCCACGTTGCGGCCCTCGGTGAAGCCCGCCTCGCCTAGACCTCGGTGGAATCCGACCATGCGGTCCGTCCATTGCCCGGCCGACACGCCGTGCAGCACGCCGATCACCGGCATCGCAGATTGCTGAGCCCGCGCCGCAAGTGACGACACCGAA
>Ga0310912_10000821_pt1 | contig 16243 bp, 10 predicted proteins | sample GREbulkMGOX080_FD_203443 | JGI IMG/M metagenome (GOLD analysis project Ga0310912, IMG submission 203443) | Lab enrichment of tropical soil microbial communities from Luquillo Experimental Forest, Puerto Rico - GRE.bulkMG.OX080 | ecosystem: Environmental > Terrestrial > Soil > Tropical forest >...
TCCCCACCACGGGTCACGTTGTTGGAATAAACCATCTGAATTCGCATCTTGACTTATTCCCTGATGTGGGAAATTAAGCGAGGCAGGATCGGATTCATTCGCGTACATAACAAAGTCGGACTCGACATACACTGTCGCTAAAGCGATTTGGATGCCGCGCGGTGTGATGCCTCGCTTCTGCCCTGCGAGGATGATGGCCTTGGCGTAATCGTCTTGCTGCGTCATGTCTCTAGCCTAGCCCATGTCAGGCCGGTGGCGGGGTAGGCGCGGTGGCAGGTTCCATGACAGTCCATTTACCAACTGTTTCATCATCTGTTTCCCAGTGTCCACCGTTAACGGGATTGAAGACTCCCCAAGTAAATTGTTGTAAACCGCTCTTAACTGCGACAGAACCATATTGTGAACTTTCAACATCTTGGCATTGACGAACTTCTGGTAATGGGCCTTTTGGTGGTTTAGGATCAGTTGGTGGTGGCGCTGGTGGTGTAGTCATCATCATCCCTGTGTTGATATTGTATAATAAGCATCGACATCGTTCTGAGTGATCCTTATGGGATTGCGCGTGTCATACGCCAGCCAATCGGTGTACTCGATGATGACTGCGGGATAGCCGGTGCGCTGAAATACCAGATACCAATCAGGTGGAGTTTTCTCACTCATCGGGTTTGGGCTGTTGGTAGGGAACCATCCACCATCTTTGCCGCCAGTATCGACGTAAACTAAATTGCATCCGGCGAATATGTCAAGAATATTTTCCTGCAAATAGTGCCAACCCAACAGCGGAACAATCAATCCGGTGCCAGGATCAGGATTCTTCGGTGTCAAAATCGTTTGCGGCATTGATTTCTCCTATTGACGGAAAGGGTAGACGGGACTCAGAACAACACCTAGTTCCCACCACTCGTAGGCAAGAGCAGTAATAGCGGCGCTGAATGTAATTGGGCCGCCACCAGGGCTGTCGCCGATTATAAACGGTAGGTACTTGTTTCCAGGGTCAAGATAAGTGAACCTCGTGTTGGCTGCGTTGTAACCAGAGAACCCAACTGAAGACTGATTACCACTGTAACCAAGGAAGTTAACTACTTGTTGACCATTCATGGTATTGGGAATTGTCAATGTCGGGTTGCCTGAAGTCCCTATTGAAGTGTAGCCCGCGTTTGATCCACCCGGTGTTGCAGTACCGGGCCACACACTACCAACTCCGCTGTAAGCAACGGAAGCGCCCTGAAGGTATTGAGTACCTGCCCCGGTGGTGTTGGCAACTACTATCTGCTGGTTCCCTTTTGGCGGGTTTGGTACTGAAAGTATCGAAGCGCCATAAGTATAGTTATCGCCGCTGTTGAATATATCTGACGTGATAAGAGAGGTGTAGTTCTTACCACCAACTGTCGCAACAATCGTCAGAGAGTTACTCACCCAGCTAAGCAGCACCAACAGCATGTTGGCGTTGCTGCCTATATTGTGGTGCCAGCTTGTGTTGGTATTACCGGCAACACCCCACGTATCGGGGTTCTCAGCACCTGCTGCAGAGTCGAATACGACACGCGGAAAGCTAACTGGATCAGCAACCCGAGATATAGGGAAGCGTCTTCCTAAACGTGCCAACGATTTTCACTCTTCCCAAACGAAGTATGAGATCACGCTAACGGCTGCTGCTGTAGACGGTGTGACCCTGATGCGTAGGAAGTTCCCTGGCGCAACTTCCGGTTCACGCCCGAGCGGAAACTGCTGTTTGAAATAAGTAGCCAAATCCATTGTTGCCGCAAGCAATCTCGTTGCCGTGATTGTGCCTTCAGCAGTCGGCCCGAAACATGTTGCAGCCGCACCAGGTGTCGCTGTTCTGGTGACCGCTGCCGTGTCGTTGTACGGAGTCACGACTCCCGACGTGCCACCAGTCCCACCGACAGCAGCAGTATCAATTAATTCCATCGTCACCGGAGCCGTTGGGGAAGTAGTAAAATGATACCCCCATTCAACGATACGGATTTTCGATGTTCCTAACTGTAACTGCTGCATGGTTTTTGGTGTTACAGTCGCCGCCGACGCCAATGCACCCAACGGTGCAGTCAAAGCGCCAGTGGCACCGTTCCACATGACGAACAGTGGTGCTGCCATGATATTTTACCTTTCCTAAAAACTTGAACCTGCTGGTAGTGATACAACGATTTCTTTTTGAGTGCTTAGGGCAACTGGTCCCGGTGGGGCTTGGCGCAATGCAGTTGATCTTGGCGGGTCTGTTATTCCCATTCCGGTAATTCCTGGCGCACCTAAGCCCCCAGTTGCCGGTGTCGTCCGACCTAATCTGCTCATATATTAATCCTATCTCGTTGCGGCTCTTGGGATTACAACTGGTATCTGGCCCTGTACCGGCGCATATGGAACGCTAGCCAACGGGACAGGATTAGGTGCGTAAGCAATGAGAAACACAGCGCCATTCGCACCAGCACCGGCACCTTGAGCGCCGTTGACACCATTTTCCCATACATACCAATGGTTAGGCGGAACATTACCGTCGTTATAATCGGTCACATATGTTTGTCCGCTACCACTGTAGCAACCCGCCCCACCACCACCGGGAGCATTGCCGCCGTACCCGTTATATGCTGGCGCGGCACCATTGACAAGTGATTCGCCATCCTGTTCTGCACCACCATAGAACGTGTTCTGATTAAGCATTTGATTCGGCATAGCCTGACCGGGATAACTGCCGCCACCTGCAACACCACCCAAACCTCCTGCGGCAGAAAGGTTTACGGCCCCATTAGGGCTATTAAACGCAATACCACTAGCGCCACCAGCCCCACCAGCGGCTGCATAGACGTTGTATGCGTCAGTGCCGCTATTGCTGCCGCCTTGCCACAGATACTCAGTCCAATGTCGGTAGTAGTATTCGCTTGATCCGGCTGCGCCACCGGCACCAACAGTGATATTTAGTCTCGATTGGGATGTTAATGTGGATGGTGGTGGACCGTTAATACCACCGACTTGCAACGTACCATACAGCCAGTTACCATGCGCCCCACCATTCCCCCAAGCGTTAACTCCACCAGCACCCCCGCCACCAGCAGGGCATATTGCATAATCAATGAATTGTGCCCAAATCGGAATGTCATAAGTGAAGCTACCGTTGGTAGTAAACGAAGCCGGTTGCGGCGCATAGGTTGTCGCTCCACTAGAACCTGTCAACGAGAACCACGGCACATTCGATGGTGTTTGATAGAAAAAGTCAACAGTGGGAGTTAATTCCTCTGGTGGCGACGGAACTGTTGTGCCATTGCCACGGTAAGCGGCCATATATGGCGGCAAGACACCAGGATACGATGCGTGGTTCATTTGCAAGCCAGCAATCTTATAAGTGCCTGTACCGGCTATCACCATTTCGACAGCCCACACATCGGTCTGACAATATGGAATCCCGTGGAAAGAAAATTCAGCAGGTAGATATGGCTGATTAGGAATGATGTTGTAGAAGTAGTAGTTCAGTGAATTAGCAATGCTGCCAACAAGATTAGGTGATTGGTTCCACAGATCCATCTTGCCTGAAACCGTATTGAACTTGTATATGTTGATCCATAGACCCGTGATTGATCCGGTATAACCAGTAGACTTCCAAGCAACAGCTTGCTTATTCGGCCATAGTGTCATTGGCGTATTAGGGTTGGCTCCGGTCGGGGTCCGAATAAACCCAATAATGCTATTGCCTTGCGTAACATTCAATGTCGGCAATGTAGCGCCAGACAGCATAGCAAGGTCAAACGTTGCGTCTCCGGTAGGCGCAACGGCATGTGAAACAGACCTAGTTGCAGCCATAGCCGCTAGAGTTTGGCTATTAGACGTAGTGGTCCCTGCGACCGAAGTCAACGGCGGATTGTTAGGTGTATAACCATAAAGCTGATTTGCCATGCCGCTTAAGAAGTTTGCTACACCAGCAAGTGTGTTGCCGGTTACCGGATTGTTCGTCAATCCCTGTAACACACTGTCGGCTAAGCCTTGCAGCGGTCCTGTTCCGGTGCTGCCTGGTGACCCGGCTAAGTTTCCGAATGGGAATTGCTGCAGCGCACCTTGAATATCGGTAAGTGGTTGACCTGTATTCTGATTGGAAGCACCGAAGATTTGATCGGCAATAATTTGCTCATTGGCGGTAATGCCGTTGATAAGACTACCGGCGACAGTGCCAGTCCAACCACTCGTTAGACTTGGAATAAGAGATTGGTTAAAAAGACCACTAGTGATCTTGGAAGCGTCCAGGCTTGGAACAACACCAGATGAAATCGCCGTGGCAATATTCGGGCCGGGAATATTTTCCAGTGCCGTCGTGACGCCACTGGTGCCTGAGCCGGTTCCACCCAAGCCAGTAATGATTGCGGAGATAAGACCTCCGACACCGGGGATTCCGGCGAGCAGGGTTTGCAGGTCAGAAAACCCAAGTCCCGTCGTGCCCCCGAATCCCTGTGATATAGCATCGATTAACGGCTGAAGCACAGTAGAAATAAACGTACCTGTAGTAATCTTAGAAGCATCTAAGCTTGGAATCTGCGATGCAATAAGAGTTCCGACAATATTCGAAGCATTAACAAGAATCGCCCCAGTAGGATTCAAATAATCATTAATAAAACTATCAACTACTGGCCCAGCATCCCAACCTGTCGGTGCATCCCCAAATCCAAAAAGAGACAAGATACCCAGAATATCATCAATATACGGATTCAAAGCATCTACAACATAACCAATTTGATCAACAATCGGATTCAAAGCATTGACCACTACAACAATGATATCAAGTATCGGCATGAGAGCAGAGATTAAATCGCCTAGTACTTCAATCTCTGGCTTAAGAATTCCACCAGCAATTTCAACTGTATCGGTCAACAACGGTGCAAGTGCGGTAATCACTGACGCAATCAAGTCAATGAAAGGCACTCCCCACAAAAGAATTTTATGTAAAATGGATGAGAAATCCGGCAGTTCAATACCATCAAGAGCTTCTGCTAATGAATTTAAAATTGGTGCCATTGGGCCGAAATAACTTGTGACACCAGAGCCGTTACCAGGATCAGTAATGGCAAATGCGCTAAGAAGTGCATCGACAGCTGCTGCAATAGGGTCAAGCAAATCCCTGATATCGCTGATGACTACGGCTAACTGCTCTGCGGCCTGCCCGACAACTGGTACGTCTCCCAGAAAGGTGAGCATGGTGGCGATAACGCCATCAACAATCAGATCGATAACCTGTTGGAAGTTATCAACCGGGAAAATATACTCAGAGAAAAAGTGCCATGCCGCATCAAAAAGATTGATTGGCAAAGGAATTCCATCGACAGATACAAATCCGAACAGTGCGCCAATCATCTGAATGACATATTTCAAGTCACCAAAATCAATGCCACTGTTTCCGAATGAACCTCCACCCAGCAAGACGATAATATCATTAATTATCGACTGAATCTGTTGAATAAAGTTTTCGTTGGCTTGATCAATGCCTCGTTGCATCTTACGCATATATGCAGCCATATATGTACTATCAGATGCAAGCTTGCCTAAGAACCGTGCTTGGTCATCATAGATTTTGGAGTAAGACTCCATTGTAATTGTGCCAAGCGCACGACTTTCCGGTGACTCATAATGTAATGAGCCATACTGTCCAGCAGGACTACCCATTAGCTCACCGTCTGCAATTCATCGCCCATTGTATAGACACGACAAAATGTCCAAAAAGCTGTTCCATGTGTAACTGTGGAATTGACTGTCAACTGTAGCGCGACTTCATTAATCCCACTTGGTACAAGCCAATCCATTGTTCGTAACATTGTCCAACCAGCCGCCCCAACAGGATCAATTACATGACCGAAATCATATGGACCCGCAACCGAACCACCGTTCAAATAAGTATATCCTTCTAGAATAAATCCTGGTGTACCACTTGGAGTTCCAGAAAGAACGTTCTCGTATTGCACTACAGCGCAAATAGTCAAATGCTCACCAGGAGTGACATAGCATCGATTTGAAAGAAATCCTTCGCCATGATCATCACAGTCAATTCGAACTGATCCAGCATCAGGCGCATATGGCGTATCATAAGTAACATCTGCAACCCGAATCCATTGGCCACGAGTAGGTACCCACCCTTGTAAACTATGACCAAAGTAACCGTTAGTAATACGATTAGGATCGGTCACAGGTTGTGATGCATAATCAGGATTGTAACTAATTGGATCATAATCAAATGCACCTTCGATTTTTAAATCCAATTTAACCAATCCTGCCGGGACTCCTGCTGACCCGCCAGAGCCTTGTTTCCCGCCACCTTGCGACGAATCTTGTTCTGTGTAAGTGATTCCAATGATGCGATGCCAACCTTCAATTGTCCCAACCCAAGGATAATTTGTAGCTGAAACCCAAATGCTATCTCCAAGACCAAAACTCCCCAATGGCGCGGAAGGATGGTTAGGGTCGATCAAAATCTCTTTGAAACTGTTAGGAATATTGCGACGAGTCAACTTGCGATGTGCCCATGCTGCTGCACGCTCTGTCGAATCGATCTGAGCGTTCTCTTCCATAACGGTACGCCGATAGCGAGTAGGATCGGCATTAGTAACTTCGGCTGAGTAAACCTGTCCCGGTAGCCAACCACGAATGATCACATCTGAAACAGGTTGAATCTCACGTTCGTCGGCTTGCTTCGCCTGAATTACATTCTCGCCCAATCGAAATGAAAGATAGTTCTGCTGATATCCACCGCGAGGATACCCAAGATGAAGTTTCTTGGTGAAGACAGTTCGATCACTGTTCCATTCACCCTCTTCAATCATGTCGAAAGGAATATCACGGGCAAGTCCAGCCATAACATCTTGGCAATCGTTAAAGTCTACTGATCGATAAAAGACCGCAAAGAAATCGAAATTAAGAACGCTGCCGTCAAAGCTATAGCCAGGAAGCATCTGCGTCCCACTGCTGGCGGGATAAACATCGACCTCAAGGTTGGCATTGCTGAACGATGATAAATGCGCCCAAATTCTCTGCACAATCTCAAATGGATCGACCGCAATTGGATTGAAATTGATAAGAAGAGGAATGCCTTTAGCATATCCAATGATTCCGGTTGTCGTGATTTTATTGTCTCCCGTGGTGGGATCAACTGTCTGGTCAGTGACAATCCCAACTGCAAAAACTTTTCTTGCGCCGTCTATCTCGATTTCGGCAATAACTACCTGACCCCAAGTCTGCCAATTGATTCCATAACTCGACGCAAAAAACTCGCCTTGCGGGATAACAAATTCCATTGAACTTGGAGCAGATAGATTGATAGCAATTTGTGGGTCTTTGACAACCAAGTCACGAGAAAGAATTACATCAGTGTTGGCTTGCAAAACTGTGAAGCGCATACGGTCTGTTATCATATCAACCTACTATCTGATATGCGTCACGGAAAAGTAAAACTGCATCAGTAGCAGATGTCATTGAGGCAGCCGTAAATAAAACCTCTAAATCTGCATCATGGCCAAAACGTAACCGATCAAGATATGGCGTATCGCCAGATAGTGAGGTTGTAAGATTCAACCCGGTAGAAGAGACACACCGTCGTGGCCCCCAAGGATAAGAATTAAGTTCAACAATTTCACCGGCAGCTAAAGTATGGTCAACTGTAATTGTTAACGGAGTCGATTGTATCACGCCATTAAGATATAAACCTGTGAAAGTAAATGAAGGATTAGTGCATGGGCCTACTACTAAAATTCGGAACCACGACGGTCCATCGCCCTGAGTACCATTAATAACGACATCAGGAATTGCCTGGGTCATAGCAATTCCGGTTTCTTTAACAGAATAGCCAAATGCATCAGAACGTCGAAACTCTGCTACGCACTGAATCGCCTCAGTGTAGTCTGTCTTTTTAGCATAGGTGAATTGTCCTGGCCGACCATAGATTGCACGGGTGATGCCATCCGTACCACAGCAATACAACGGCTCTAATTGACCCCATTGATTTCTGATATTATCAGAACGCCATACCTTTTGAAAATCAGCAACCGTTGGCATCTCATCCCAAAAGTTAGGAATGTAATCTTCATAGGGATGCAATAGTCGATTGATAAGTACATTAAAAGTTATCTCAATTGTGGTCGGTTTATGAGAATCCCAGCCAAATCGAGTTTCATCAGAGCGAGTGACCTGATAATCCTGAGCGTTGATGTCATACGGTTTGATATCAAATGTCTCAACCCGAACTGTCGTTCCTTTACCGAATACCATATTCCCAATTTGGTACTGTCCTGAAATCAGGTTATAGATAACACCTGGAATGCCCCCGGTCATTGTGCCGTCACCGTATTCATCTGAGAAGTCTTAACCTGGTACATCATCTGTCGTGTACTGTCTCGCGGGTCTTGCCCCGGTCCTGCATAGTAGTTTAGCTGACCAATGGTTTGATTGTTAGCTTGTGGATTGAGAACTTGGCCTGGCACCGGCAAAGCATTTCTTTTCAGAGGATTGTCTGTTGAATAAGAAATCAATTGACCTGTATTCTGATCTAAAAGGAACTTCACATTGCCCATAAGTCCTGCTGGCCCACCGGCCAAGAATCCCAAGAATTGCCCAAAATACGATCCGAAAATATGCCAGGATTCAATCCCAATACTGATTGCAGCATTGATTCCCTGGATCACCCCGGCTATCACCTGAGCAATAGCCTGTACGGCTTGCAGTGCGGCTCCTGCTGAACCGGCTCCCGGCATACCGCTTGCCCCACCGGCAGCAGACATAATCCCACCGATCTGACCGGCGATGTCTCCGACCGTGTTAGCGATCTTTGCTGCAAACTCAAGGTATTTTTGGAAGTTTTGAATAATCCCAATAACATCCTCAGTGCTGGCGGGACCACGAACAAGAGTGTCAGCAATGTTCTTTGTTGCGCCAATCACTTCCACGAATGATTGGAAATCTCCAATAACATCGCTTGCGATACCACCGACCCCACTAGCGATGGAGGCAAAGGTATCCAGACCAGACGGCGCTTCTTTCAACCCCCACTGCTCTTGAATAGCAGAATGAACTTGGCTTAGTTGATCAGCCATCATTTTGCCTTGCGGCGTTTGCAGTTCGTTCTGCCGGGTTATTTCAGCGTCGATAGCTTGAAGAGCCGTTACAGCATCCGCTTGACTGCTGATAGATCGCGGAACACCGATATCTTGCAAAGCCTGTTGAACTTGTGTCTGGGTATCTAAATTCCCAAGTTGCCCTGTATCTGGCGTAGTAACATGAAGTGGATCGTTTGCCGAACCGTCTGGCGCTGCTGGCCCTGCTGCTGCTGGTGGTGCAGCGGGTGGTGCGCCTCCAAGTGGAGTAAAAGCCCCTTCACCATGCGGACCAGTTCCACCCCATGTTCCTATTTTATTACCACCTGTAATTGCATCCCAGACGTCACCGTTACTATCAATCCAACCAACAACATTCAGTTCTTTTGGTAATCCCGTACGCGGTCCAGTTGCCGGTGGTTTGGGCGGTGCAGGTGGCGCTCCTGCTGGTGGTGGTGGCGCTCCTGCTGGTGGTGGTGCAACAGGCTGTCCATGTTTCGCCTCTGCTGGCCCATAAACTTCTATGCCTTGTGTATTATACCAATGCATCTTCCCGTCAGGCCCAGTTAGTAATTCCATTCCATTTGGAGCGCCTGGCCTTGCTTTTGGATTAGTTGTTGGTGCGCCTGGTGGTGGTGGTGGTGCCGGTGCCGGTGGAGGAGGGGGGGGCGGTCCAGCGGGTGCAGCGGGCAAAGGAATTGAACCCAACGGAACAATATTGCCAGTTCTACCAGGCTGATAAAAAATGTGAACGTGATCGAGATGAGGGTTATCACCAGTATAAGGTCTTCCAGCAGCCCCATGTTCGTATCCATATACTTGCCTATTAAAAATGGCTCCATAGACATTTGGATCTCTAAGTGCTTGCGCTAATACTTTATTGCCTTCTTCAATAGAATTAACCATAACGTCAATCGCGCCATGTTGATGTTCGCCAAATTGGTCTGCGGCATGGTCGCCAACTTGAAATCCCAACTTTGTCCAAAACGGCATCATTACGTTATGAGCAAAAGTACGTGCATCTTCACCGGGTTGCCCAGGAACACCCGTTGGCGGGTAAGCCCCAGCCATTGCTGCTGAATAGATGAGGCCAGTAGTCCCGCCAGGGTGTGCAGCCACATAGGGATTAGCCCACTGACCGTAAAGATTACCCCTATTCCGGTTATAGTTTTCTTGAGCCATTCGCGCTTGGACTTCGGCGGGTGCAGTGCCAGGATTCTTGCCAACCCATTCTGGCGCAATGGATTTTGCGATAGAATCCCAAGTGCTTTGTGCGAATTGAAATAGACCGAAATGAGTAGGATTTTCCTGTGGATTGAGCCTACCACCCGATTCAGCTTGTATGACCCCTTCCCACCAGGGATCGCGAGAGTGCCAATTGCCAGCGGAGTCCTGGTAAAGGTTTGCACCACCACCCCCTCCACCGGGAGCGCCCCCACCTTGCGGATTCCAACCGCCAGGCGACCAAGGAAGTACCCTACTATTTGGCGGCAATCGTAAAGGATCAGGAACATAACGCTTCGGGAAAATCTTTCCACCTGAAAGAAGATTTAAAGCTTTACCGGCTTCGATAAAAGTTGAGGTCATCTGTTTTGCGAAGTCAACTATATGACCGATAAGACTACCTATATCAGATAGTTGTTTGAAAGCATCAGTTGACTTGTCTTTCATTCCGGTGACGGCACCATAAGCAACGTCTTTTGCCGCGTTTTTGACGATACCGGCACCGGAGTTAATGCCACCGGCCCAATCCGTTGTGAAGCTCTGACCACGATAATACGTCCAGCCGGTCCCGCTCAGAGGACCGTATTTTGCTGGCGATGAACCTAAACCATCACCGGCAGTTTGCGCCAGAGCAATGATAGCCTTTTTGACATCATCATTACCGGACATGATACCGGCGGCAAAAGCTTGGGAAAGACTTATTCCCTGCTCATGGGCTTTGTCGATATATGGCTGTAAGGTAGCTTGTAAATCAGGATGCTTTGCCAACAAATCGGTTATTTGCTGATCCGAAAGATTTTGTAAACGAGCGAATTGTGTTGCTGCTGGTCCGATTAATCCTGGTATATCTTCTCCGCGCGCCGGAACTTTGAGCGGCCCCGGTGGTAATTGCCCCGCTGGTGGTGGTTGTGGCCCTCCTGCTGGTGGTGGTGGGGCATTCGGGTGTGGTGCATTCGGAGTCCCAGGAGGCCACCAATATTGTTGCGGCACAACATCTATAACACTTGGAATATGAAGTTTACCGTCAGGACCAAGAAGATTATTAATGATATCTTGAGACTGTGTAAGTAGAGCCAGTTCAACTTGAAGCTTTACAGGGTCTTTAATTATAGCTTTCAATGCTTCTTGCGGATCTTGCGCTTTAATAGCGTTTACCATCGCATCTTTGGGGAAGTAAGTATCGATAATCTTCTGTTGAATATTGGGATCAACAATTCCGAACTGAGTCAACAGTCGCTTTATGGCTTCTGTCGTGTGAGCAAATGCCTCTTCCGGCGAAGCACGACCGGACTCAACCAAAGCAACATTATCTTGACGTAACTGTTCTAATGTAGCTGAAAGTGTACGACCATTCTTAGAACTAAGATCAAGCTTGCCGCTTTGTTGAACAAGCGCATTTCCTGTCGTATCCAGCATATCGACAAGCTTGGACATTGGGCCGATAGCGTTATCAATGTCTTCGTTATATTTTGACAAGGCTGAATCATCAGGAACCTTGCCAAGTTTTTTCAGTGACTCAATAAACGTTGTTGCTTTATCATCAGCAGATGCCATCGAATCATGTAGTTTGTCAATAGCATCTGCGAACGATTTGACCTGAGCGCCACCATTTTCGAACTGTTGGCGAAGTTGTTTAACCGTATCAATAAGAGCCGGTGCGGCTTTTTTCTCCTCAAGTGTCTTCAAGAACTTGCGGTAAGTATCAGAACTACCTGTAATTGCATCGTTGGCCTGATCGGCTTCGATTTGAATATGAGCGAGTGCTTGAGCAAGAGTATGTGCGCCTTCGCCATAAGCCGCTGCCGCCGCTTGGGCCTCTGTCATCGCGACAGTAGTTTTCTTGGTAGAATCCGTTGTAGCTTTGGCCTGTTCTTCTGCCTCTTTGTATTTATTACGAAGTGTCTCTAGCATTTCAGCAAGAGCTTTACCACCCTCGCCCTGTTGTTTCAGACTGTCGGTAAATTTGTTAAAATCTGCATCAGACCCTTGAACAATATGTGCAAGTTCACCAGTTGAAAGCCCAAGCTTTGTAATTTCTTCTCTGGCAGCTTTTGCTTTGGCCGCACGATCCTGCCATGCATTGATATCTTTTGGATCATGGAACCACTCAAGAAGAGGACTATTTTGATCCTTTTCGGATAAGCCACCAGCAGTTTTAAAGAACCCAACAACGTGATCCCACCAAGACGGCAGATTATTTGCGGTCTGATCTAGCTCCTGTTCCATTAAACTGAGTTGGGCTTTAATGGCAGTAAAAATGTTTTCCCCTGAATTGATAGTATCAGCAGAAATAGCCTCTTTAATACTGCCTTGGAACTCAACAAGACTACGACTATATTGTTCTTGCGCTTGTTTGGACTGAGCAATAGCATCATCATATTGAGAAAAGGCTAAAATTGCACCACCAATAACAAGAGCAATCAAAGCAATCTTACTGGCGAATGCCGCCACAGCATCACCGGCAAGCATTAGTTTTGCAGACGCAGCTTGCCCTACAGTTCCCAGTCTTTCGAGTGCAGCGGCAGCACTGACAACTATTCCATCAATGCCCCTGAAAAAATTAAACGCACCAACGGCTATTCTTACAGCATCTCCAATTGGGCCTAAAGCAAGTTTGACAAGTTTAAATGCTCCGACAATACCAAGAATTGTACCAAGTACAGCCCCACCACCCGTTGCATTGATAATTGCAAAAAATACATTGAGAACGTGAGAAGCCAGTGTTAATGCCGGAATAAGTGACCCGCTTAACGCCCCAACAAATTGAGCAAGAAATTCTACTACTTTGCCAAAAGCGGGAGCCATTTCTTTAAGAGCATTTGTAAGTTGTTTGATATTGTCTGTTCCGACACCTTTAACAGATTCAGCAATATCATGCAACACACCACTAGCCGCTGAACGATGAACTGCTTCGTTAAACCTCTTCATATCGTCGGCGAAGTTCTTCAAAAAGTTATCGCCAGTCCCGGTCTTGAACAGAGTCAGTAATTGCCAAACGGCTTGAACTACATTCTTTGTTCCGATCCACAGTTCTTTAACCGCGATAACAGAACGATCCATCCATTCTCGCATTTGCCCGGTTTCGCGAGCACGCGCAGCCCAATCGGCAAAACCCTGTGCAATGCTTGGAAGATATCGCTCAGCCAAATCTTTAATGAATTCAGTACCGACAATACCGATATCGCGAAATGCTTGTGAAATCGGAGCTACTGTACGAGCAACAGCATTAAGAGTTCTAGCCGTATTAGAGAATAATTCGTTTGTGTCCTGAATGGTTTGAGCTTGTAATAAAAATCCAACAAACTCATCCTTGATATTTTTAAACGATTGAGAGACACGAGTCCCACCGTTATACATTGCCGGAAAATAGGTATCTGCAATCTTTTCTATTTGATCGCCCATTCCAGCGGTAAATGTAGCAGTAAACTGATTGCCCAAATCTTTCAGTTTTGGGGTAAGTCGTACAAGTTGGTCGCCAAGAGGACGAAGATAATTCGGCATCTTATTCAAGTCTTGGGTGACCTTTTGAAAATCACCGCTCATCGCATCTTTGAAAAGAGTGCCAAATGAATTTTTCAGCGTTAAAAGAATCCCAACCAAAGGAACTACCGAAGCGCCAATCATGGCGAATATACCTGGAATAACCAGGAATGCACCAGATAAATCTTTAAGACCTTGCAATAATCCGACAAGTAAGTTTGACGTAAAACGCAGTGATGCAGCCAACCCCTCAACGATGGCCGGTCCCATCAACGCAATCGCACCGACAACGGCTTTGATCCAACCTGGCAGTTCCTTGAATAATCCAAGCAAACCTGAAACACGACCCATAAGGCTTTGAATCCCACCACGCATCACGTTCCAGCCGATAATCGATTGGCCTATACTACCGGCTAATTTTCCAATACCGCCGTTTAAATTATTAAAGTGACCGGCAAGAGGCCCGAGTATCCCAGCAAACGGACGCACAACAGCGAAAAGAGCTTCCCCTGCCACAGCAGCCGCATTACTATGTAAAGCCAGTTTGTTTAAAATATCTGGGACAAACTTCAACCCAGCAAAGGCAACAGTGGCAAGCTTTATTTGATTTGACATGCCAAGCAAGCCACGTTGCCATTGCGGCGCATTGGCGAGAGCGCGATTGACACCAAGGAAATTATTCCACAACGAGTGAACCGCAATATTTGCGACTCCAAGTTTATTCAACGAGGCATGGAATCCAAGAAGACCCCCTTGGCCCTCTCGTGTGATGTTGACAATCTGTCTCAATTGTTGGTAGTGCAGGGCTGCCGCAGCAGTCGCACCGATCATGGCTTGGCGGGAGAAGTTAAGGTTGCGCCCGAAAAGATTGGTTGAATTAGCCAAATCTTTTTGAGAAACGTGAACGATTGTCAGCGTTCGATTGTAGTTATTAGCTGCTACTGAAGCTTGAAGGAAATCATTTCGAACTTGTTTCAGTTCGCGTTCCATATTGTTCATTGCACTATCGAACGCGGCAGTTCTAGCTGTTATTGCATCAATAGCTCGCTTGAACTGATCGATTGCCTGATTTACTGCCTGAACACCAGCCGAATCGGCTTCAATACGGATTTTACCGTGAGCGGTCCCAAGATCATAATCGGGAATAGGAATCGCCTCCTAAAATCCTTTTCGTATTGACTCTACGTTATCCTCTTTTTGCCCGTCAGGCATATTGACTCTGACAGAACCAATTTGATCAGGAGTTCTGTACCTCTTCAATTCGGTTCCCAGATACTTGCTCAAAACCCCCAATCTCGCTGTCTGAGCTAATGCGTCCGTCGATGGCCCGTTCTGTCTCCCCCTCCGACTCGCTTGTTCCGCTTCGTTCATCTTCGCGTCCACCATCCGACCCCAACGGTAGACTCCCCTGTTGAAGTAATACCCCTTCGGTGTCGCCGGATCGAATGTCCATAGATCGGTCGGGAGGCAATTGTACGCTTGGCACATTTGCCACGTTTCCCACACCATCATCTTGTTCTTCGCGAAACATAGCAAGTCCTTCGGCTTCGAATATCACCCCAAACAATTCCATTCGATCCGAAAAAGGAACTGAATCAAGATAGACCAGACCGGCTTGCCTTGCGTTCTCATGTTCCGGTGTTGCATATAACTTGGGTTTAATCACACCGGCACCAACCACGGCGTTGATCATGGCTTCCATTTGTTCGAAGTTGCCAGACTTCATCACAACTTCCGCAAGCGTCTTTTTTGAATCCTCATCTGTTTGAGGTTTATCCTCGGCCATCAAAGCTTTTGACATCAAGTCCATTTGTTCTGCAATACCCAAACGCAGAATATCGCCCATGTCAAGGCGACGAATCAGAACAATCTGGCCAGTTTGACTCAGTTGGTAATCAAACGGTTGCTTGTATTCACGACCACGCGACCAAGCTTCGCTGAGTGCGTATTTGTCGTCGGAAAGATTTTCCATTGTGCGCTCCTGGGCGTCCTAGAACTATGGATTTGTTTTAATCGATTTGGTTTAGGTGAATACCACCGCAACTGCCGGACATGGATCACCCATGACGCTACTGACCGTAGCTTTCACGCGGAACCACACCGTACCGGCACCCAATCCAGTTTCGGTAACATTCGCCGCAGTTGACGTTGGCGGGACACCGGCCACCCAAGTACCATCGATTCCGTTTGTTGAATCGGTGGACTTTTCGATTGTGTAAAGGCTTGCGCCGGTAACCGGACTCCAAGTCAGAACCACCGTTTGTGCCGAACCGCTGCCGCTCTTTGCCCCAGCCGTCAGGTTCAATGGAGAACCAACAGGGTTAGGATCGGGAGTGAGCGTAAGCTGCGAAGTTGTTTCGCGGCGGAAGATCGAATACAGAAGGTCATTCGTGTCGTCCAGCAACGGAAGCCCAATCCCCGCAATTTGCGAAGTCTGGAAGTTTCCATCTTGGAAGTTGGCCTGAATG
>Ga0310912_10000829_pt1 | contig 16204 bp, 28 predicted proteins | sample GREbulkMGOX080_FD_203443 | JGI IMG/M metagenome (GOLD analysis project Ga0310912, IMG submission 203443) | Lab enrichment of tropical soil microbial communities from Luquillo Experimental Forest, Puerto Rico - GRE.bulkMG.OX080 | ecosystem: Environmental > Terrestrial > Soil > Tropical forest >...
TCACAGCAGGCATGTTACTGACAACGGCCTTTGCATTTAGCCTTCTCCCACTGGCTTTGACCTGAGCAGATGGCCACGAGTTTTCCAGACGTGATCGATTACTTTGCGATTGGCGTCTTGGTCGTCCTTGCCGCTACTGGCTGTCGCAAGGCTCTTTCCGCCACCTGATCGGGCACAATAGGCTGGCGCGCTCTCAATAATCGGCGGCGGGAATACGCCAAGCCTAACATCACAAAGGAATTGATCGCGCCGCAAAGAAGAAATTATTGAGGCCCCGTTACCGACAACTGCTATGCTGCCCTGGTCGGACTGGGTCGTTCCCTCCGCCTGCGTAACCGACGATGGGGACGAAGGTGAAGAATTCCATCACTTCACCGCCCGTTCGACACCCGCACGATGCTGTCCAAGAAAACGGCACGTATGGGGGACAAGGCAAAGCCGTCCGGTGTCAGCGACCGCCGACGGCTTTGCTGTTTGAGCAACCACCGCGACGCTAGCATCCCCCTGCCGATGTGATGGGCGTCACAGCGCACTCCCAGGACTAATGCTTTGCTGAGGCCGCATCGTCGTGTCCCCGACGGTGCAATGCTCACTTAGGGGTCGCTAATGGCGACCCCTCTTTTTCCGGAAAAAGCTCCAAAACGTGATGGCGATCACGGAAGTCCTTGCGCTGCTTTGGTAATCTCCACACAATCAAAAAAGGGGCACGCCATGATACCCGCAATTTTCGCTTTAGGTCTCGCCACAGGCATCGCGCTGACAACGGCCTTTGCGCTTGGTCTTCTACCACTGCTTTTGATCTGAGCAGATGGCCACGAGTTTTCCGGACGTGATCGATTACTTTGCGATTGGCGTTTTGGTCTTCATTGCGCTGCTGGCTGTCGCAAGGCTCTTTCCGTCACCTGATCGGGCACAATAGGCGGGCGCGCTCTCAATAATCGGCGAGAACGAGCGTGAAGCCCCAAATTGCGATTAGGCCGGCAACGACAAGGGCAGCCCACGATACATTCATGGATATGTTGTACGGCCCAATCACGACTGGCCATCGATTGATTAGCCTCACAACGTGCATCACTGACACTATGGCGTAGATCAGGGCCGAAACTGCTGCATAAGCGTTCCACATCTTATTCTCTCCCCATTAGAGCTTTCGCAGCGTCACTTATCTTGTCGGGATCGATCTGCGCGCTGGCGCAATTCATTTTCGTGGGCGTCGAACCAGATAGATGAAATTGACACACAGATAGATCAAAATCCCATACACAATGACGTAGTCTAGAATTGGCTCTTTGTGTGGGTGGATGATGGAGCTATCAATAACAACGTAAGTAAAAAACGCCAAAAGGAGCGCGGTGCCGATCAATAAGATGAAACGCAAACGTCCCCACATAGCTCAAGATTAGCACGCTATAGCTTGGCGCTAACATGCCCTCCTCCCTCGTCGCTTCCCACCACCTTGGACTGTCGAGGTCTGCCCAGCAAATAATTTTCCAATTAACCTGGTCTATTGTGTTCTCGCTTATTTCGTTGCCATGATTTTGGTTGCAACCACTTGTCTATCATACGGTGCGCGTGAACTTCTGCATCTTCTCGCGTTCCAAAAACTTGTCTTGATGGCACCTCGACCCCGTCGGGATGAATGACGACGAGCCATCGCCCCCGCTCAATTCCCGCGCGGATTGTGTATCGTATCCCCCGGTACTCCATCAGATTGAGCTTTGCGCGAAACTGGAATTCACACAAGGCCGTCAGCCGCCAAGTTGCTTAGCAAGGATGAGGCTCGCCGCATCGCAGCAAATATCGCCAAGCTGCCAGAGCTAGTGCGCAAGACTTGATGAGCGTGCCGTGTTATAATCTCTTATCGTGGTCGTACTTATGGGAGCGAACCATGATTGCTCCTCTGACCTCCGGTAACGGCCGTAGCATTGCCTTGGCCTTCACCTTAGCCATCCTAGTGTCAATCGCCCCACACCAAGCCTTAGCCAAAGGCGGGATGAAAATGTGTTGCTTAATTCCAAGGGCGGAAGCAGCGACTATCACTTCTAAACCGCTAGAAGCACACGCACCGACCATGATCATTGGCGGCTGTGGCGGGAAGCGATACAGAGACCCGATTACCCATCAGTGTCGCGGCCCTGCTGATTTTGGCCATTGAGGCGCGAAGGATTGCAGCGAATATTGCTAAGCTGCCGGAGTTGGTGCGGAAGGCATAAGGGCTAATAACGATAGCGCCTTTTAATCCATGTCGGCGGATGCGGTCCCGGTGGAGGCACATATTGTGTATTTCGCTGGCAATTGCTGCCGAGACCCCGGGCCGTCTCCATGCACTGTTCAAAGGTTATGAAACCGCAATTCGTGCCGCCGCCACCCCTGCCACTGTAGTACGCACACCACGGATAATTTTGTGCCTCGACGCGTGTTCCGATGCCTATAACAGCGATGCTAATTCCCAACACGAATAGCAAGAGCCTCATGGCCGCCTCCTTGGGTGGCCCTCCAGCTATAAACTCCTGTTCTCGTATTTTATTCCTTCTTGATAACGGTAGCCAGTAAAGACAAACGGCCGAACATCTGGTCCGGCCGTTTTGGCGACATCAAATCGCGATGCTCTAAATGAGGCTCACATGCCCTTCGATTTCTTAGAGCTCTTGCCCTTCTTCTTCGTTGCCATGGCGCTACTCCTTGAATGCGCCCCTACCCGCCGAAACAGTGGCGCATTACAAATGAACGCCGAATGAACCAATTGGGGCAGCGAAGGATCGTGGCGAATATCGCTAAACTGCCCGAACTTTTGCGCAAATAAAAAGCCCCGACAGTCGCCGGGGCCAAGCGTAGGGGCACTGACTGGAGCGCGTGTATGAAGAATAGGCACCGCGTCAGTCAGGTGGTGAGTGAGCTTATCTGCTCACGACGCTTTGGCTGTCAATTACGGATGTTTACGTAGGCAAGGCGGATTGCCGAGAACATTGCCAAGCTGCCAAATTTTCTGACGAAGACGCGTTAAGCTGCGCGGTAACGTTTCGCAAATCGGCGTACGCGCCGGAATGAACTGAATTTCGGTATCCTTTCAGAGGCGGTATCGTCAGAGGACCGCCCTACCGACACTCCTTCCCAACGTTGCGTCATTTTGAGCCAAAATTGCCTGTCGTTCTTGTTGGAAGCCTGCTCAGCAAGGCGTCTACATTGGTTGATTTGCTCTTGGAAAAAATCTGATTTGTGGAGCATTGCCATAACCAAAAGGCCCCGCTCAGAGGCCCCTCAATAAAGTAACGTTTGTGCGCTGTTAATTGTTCCCGCAAATCTTAAAAGAGGCCGGTGCCATTAGGCGCGGCGGATCGCGCCCAACGTGGCGAAACTGCCGGGGATGTTGTCGCTCAGATGTGCAGTGTGCCTTTCCGGCAACTCTTGTGAGAAATCAAAGCCGGGTAGATTGACGGCCCTGTGGCTCTAGTCGGACGATGCTTACGGCTTCGACGTTGACTGACGGATGTACTCATCATGTTGAAGCCTTCGGAACTAAGGGGGAACTCGCCGGGACTGCTACCCCGGCGAGTTTCTTTGTGTTGATGTGGTAAACTGCTGACAACCCCAAGCGCGCACAAAGCATGCTTCGCTAATGCTGGCAGGGAAACGTATTTTGCAAACCTTGCACGAGAAGAAGTCCAATAGGAAGCTGATCGGGATCGGTCATCTTTTGAGCTTGACGCATCATAATATCTTCGGCCTGTTCAATCGTCAGCTCCAACCTCTCGGGCAAGCAGAAAAGCGGCTGCTGTCTCTTCTCTTCCAGTACCACATTAAGTTCGACAATTCCTTCTCTGACACCATCGAGATACAAATAATAAAAAGCCTTTTCATCGCTTGTCGCAGCTTTGTAGTCTTTAAATATTACCGTCATTGCATCCGCGCTCGAAGTTAAGCTGACCAACATCAGCGTAATTTGCATCCGTCGCAGCATCTTCGCTCTCCATTTTCTTCGACCTTAATCTTCGCAACCTTGCGCTACAAGGCGCGTCTAGGGGCCGAGGATTTTCTCACAGAATTTGCTCAGGGATATTGCGCGGCGAAGCGAAGCAATTTTTTGGCCCCCGGCCCCCATTGATCTTCGAAAATCTCGGATGGTCGCGCTGGCGCAATGCGATCAACAAAACATCAAACAACAATCAGATAAAGTTGCAGAGCTTGTGTGAATTAATGTGATTATTAGCTCGTGATCTGATAAACTGCGCGTGCTGAACAAACAGCGAGCTGCGCACGATTGGCACATCATGCGCAGCTCTAACCTAAGCCAGAGGAGTGACCTCGATGGCCCAGGCTAACGGAAGTCTACGAAATCGATTTGCAAAGCGCCACTACGAGGCAATCGCCACTGCAATTCAGGAGGCGAGAAGGCTTACTGATTATAACGGCCATGACAACATCGGAGTTCAATTCGCTATTGCCGAATTGTCGCGCATGTTCGCCAGGGACAATGGTCGGTTCAGTCAGGATCGTTTCGAGTGTGCTTGTGTGCCTGGAGCGAATGTCAGGGCGCGATCATGAGCCGCCTGAACAAAACTCTTAACTAAAGTTCAAAACAGAAGTCCGCTAACCATGCGGACTTCTAATGCTCAAATGTCACGAACGAAATGGAGCAGGAATGACAACGATTGGCTACGCTAGAGTGTCCACGGATGGGCAGACACTCCAGGCACAGACAGAGGCGTTGCACCAAGTAGGTTGTGCCAAGATATTCGCAGAGAAGATCAGCGGTGCTTACAGCGACAGGCCACAACTTGCTAAAGCTATAGCAGCGCTAGGCGCTGGCGACACGCTGGTGGTGTGCAAGCTCGACAGGCTGGCAAGATCAACGCGGGACTTGCTCAACACACTCGACACGATTGGTAAGGCTGGCGCAACGTTCAAGTCGCTGGCTGATGCTTGGGCCAATACCGATACAGCGCATGGGCGGTTGATGCTCACAGTGCTTGGGGGATTGGCCGAGTTTGAACGCCATCTCATCTTGTCGAGAACTGCCGAAGGCAGGACCAGAGCCCAGGCCAGTGGTGTGAGGTTCGGACGCAAGCCAACTCTCACACCTTATCAACGTGCAGAAGCACTGCGTCGTCGCGCGAATGGTGAGACCCTAACCGAGATCGCCAAGAGCATGGCGGTTTCGCATATGACGATTGCTAGAGCAACGAGCAACGGGAGCGGAGAGCAATAAAAACGTGTTGAGGTACCTTATCGGTAATCGAAGGAGCAACGAACAATGACAACCACAACGACGGTCTTGAGTGCAAAGGAACTTGCACAACAAATCAAATACAACGCCTGTGTAAGGACCTTTGCCAAAATGCAGGCGCGGGGGAAGGCCAAGGACTTAATAAAAGCTCGGGGCGATAAGGTCGCCCATTACTCGGCGCGGGAAATTTCAGATATGGCAGAGGTGATCCTAGCTCAAAACCCTGATGAATATCTCACCCGCGCTCGCGCTTGGGCCGATGATTGGAAGAGGCGGGGTTGGCGATAATCAAAACTCAGGGGCCAGTTAATCGCTGGCCCCTTTTTTTATTCGTCGTTATTTGAATTGTAGATAACCTTACCCTCAATCAACTTGGCTTTCTCAGAACGATCAACTGCCCGATCCAATCGAGTATAGAAGTCCTGCCCCTTTAAGTATCCAACCGCAACGGCTGTGAGCTTAGGCGCATAATAAGGAAGTAGCTCAATCAACATTCGCATCTGTGGTCGTGAGAGCTTGCGCTTTCCTCGCACAACATCTTCGGCCAATTCCGTCATTGATATGTCATCAGGGATCGGCTCGGGCTCTTTTTCACCTTCGTCAGTGAAATTTACTGGGTTTCCAAAGCTCGGTTTCCACATGTTACCCTGCCTTCGTTACCATCATTTTTCAACTTTTACTCCACCTACTCCACCTACTCCACCACTGTCCCAGGGAATAGATTATGAAAATAGTATGAGAAAACACTCTTGGCGGATCGGGGCACAAACTGGTGGAGTGACCAAGAGGACGTGGAGTAACACAGGTTTCATCTGGAGTGACCCTTTGGCCAGGCCGTTGCCAATGGCGTTACGAATGCTTCGTGGTCTCGCATCTTGGCTTGGATCAACTCAAAACAAAGTTCCCACTTTCCATCTTCCATGACCTTGATTGTCGAAGCCATTTCTTCAGAGACAGAGCCGAGTTTGAGGACGAGGGGATACTTGCGGGGCTCAGAGTTGTGGCGGGTCCATTCAAGACAGCGCCATTCTTTGATTTCCCGCACCAACTTTTTAATGCCGTTCTCGTTGGTGGTGGTCCAATGCAAAAGGCCTTCGGCGCGCGCCCAATATTTGAACACCGCGTTGAACACGCTTACTCGAACCCAGTCGGCCTTGCGCTCGGGATCAAGTTGCCAATAGCGGTTCATGAATTTGAGTTGGGGCAATTGGGCTTCGCGGAGTTGTGACACCAGCACCAGCCCTGAGGCGGGTTCGAGCATTCGATCCCTTGCCAACAACCGGCGATAGGCCACTTGGCTGCGCCAACCAATTCCCGCTTTCTCTGCCGGGAGTTTCACCTTCTTGAGGAGCTTGTCCTCTCTATCCAACCGGCTTTGCCCAAACCATTGCAAATAAAATCTGGTGAGCAAAACAGGATCACGAACATTGAGGATTTTATTGGTAATTACCGTCAGTTTTATCTCGGGTCGTTCGTTCTGCGCTGCCTCATACATTCGTTTCATTGAGGTAGCGTCGCCCGAGGAGAATTCGAGCAGGTCTTGCACCGAGTTTTCAGTGAGGCCCCCAGGATCAAGGCCAGCCGCGCCAAATTGCTTGGGCTCCTTCAACCGCACGTCGTGGAAAATCCCAACTTTCTTGCCGATCATTCCTTCTTTGGAGTTCTCACCTCTGTTCCAGTTGTGGATGTTAAGCGGAACGTGGTGGTTGTTGCCGACCAATTCTTCCAACACCCGCGCGATGGTCCCACGACCGGAGCGCGGTTCGCCGACCCATAGCGCGATTTTCTCGAAGCGATTGTCCCAAGTCATGCAATAGCCCAACCATTCCTCAACCGCCATCTGGGCATCGCCATCTTGGGGCAATATGTCATCAAGGAACCAGCGCCACAGATCACATCGCGCTTTTTCGTTGTAATCATAACCAAGTGCGTCGGTCACAAGTAGTTTAGGATCATGACCAAACGTCTCGCCAGTGCGAACATTGAGCACGCAATTCCGGAACGCCAACAACTCCTTTGGGTCGGCCCCGCCTTCATAACCAGGTAGCCAAGTGGGCGGACCTTCCTCAAGGGCGGTGCAAGTACGAAGGAATTTAGCGGTCTCATTAACCTGTTTACCCTCCGGTCGATACGCCGCTAATCCATAGTCGCCGCTTTGGACTTTGGCCGCGTCCAAATAATTCGCCATCATATCCCACAAGCGTTGATCGCTGGCGTACTCATACGCAGAACCATTCCATTGCAGCCATCGGTTGTTGTGAAACCAAGTGCCCAGCACTCGCTCGTCGCCGCGTTGGTAGGTGAGCATATTCGCAGCGAAAGAACGGGCAGCTTGGAGTGGATTTTTCTTGTTCAGTACGGGAGGTTTCAACAACGGTGGAATAACCCATCCCTCCTCGGGATCGGTTGTGGGTTCTTCTTCCGGCTCTGCCGCTGGCTCAGCAGCCACTACTGCAAGTCGGGCCTTTCGGTTCTCAGCGGCGCGTTGCACAAGTTCATTAGTTGGTTGTGCCTTCGGCTTCAGGTCCACCAAGCGCCGGGGGTAGTTGGGCACTCCCTCCGACTTTTTTGTCGGGAAGGCGTTAGCCTTTGCTTCGGCAAGCTCCTTCTCATTCCGTCTATTCTTGCCCCTTCGCCACCGATCAACAACCCATTCGTCTCCGATGCCAAGGTCTCTGGCCAATTGGCATTGGTCTTGACTGTTGTCGGGCTCACCATCCCGTTCGTAAATCTCCGCAGCCTTATCTACATCTGTGACAAGCGCACGGACCTTGGGGTTGTCAGAGTTAAGAAGCCGTAGCCTAAGAGCGCTAAAATCCTCCCTCATTTCACAATCCTCTTATAAATCGCACCGACTAAATCATCCTCACTGGGCTCCTTCTCTCGCCAATCGAGATGGATGAGATCAGCGCCTTCCCAACGAATGACCACGCCATCCTTGCCGCGGACTACAATGCCTGTGACCGTGGCGCCTGCTTCGATCTCCCGACCAATCTGCTTTGATACCCGCAGCCATAAGCGGGGATTAGGCAGCGGCTTGAGAGTGCGAACAAACTCATCGACCTTTTCCTCGAAGGTCAGCTCTCGATCTTTGAGTTTCATCTTGGTCTCCGTGCTTCCCTTGCTAGTTCTGCTTTTAACTTCGCCTGGACATATAACTGCTCAGGCAAGCTCAGTTGCTGCATCCGCTTCCTAAAGCGATACTCAAAGGCTTGAAACTTCTCCCTTACTCCATTTGGATCGTCAGTCTCGATCATCTCCCATCGATCCTCACCGACACGCATGACTAGACCTTGACCATGTTTGAAGCGGACAACTTTGTTTGGTAAAATAATCCATTGTCGCTCTCCGCCAGTTACGATGATTGTTAGGAACCGTCCGACCTTGTTACTGCCATCCAATCCACTACGGGACAGCGATTTCAGATCAGAGAACCAAGGTTCTTCTTTCCAGCGATTGGGATAACCAGGGTCGATCAAAATCTCTATGACAGTATCTTCCTCCGCAGCACGTGGAAGCCACTGCACAACCATCTTGGCTTTGGCAGGGAACCAGTAATCGTCAAACGCATCATTGACGAGCCATTGACAATGCCATACGCGGCAAGCTGGGGGGCGGTCGGCGTAAATTCCGCAACCCTTACCGATCACACGATGTTGGCACCATTTATCGACGGGTTTTGTAAACTCCTTGGTTTCGATTGGCACTATTTTGCAGCAGAGAGTACAGTTGCCGCAGCTTCGGCCAAGCTCCTTGGCTTTCGCGGCCATACGTGCACCAAGTTCTTCAGCGAACGGGTTTGTTGTTTCCATTTTTAGATTTCACGTTGCGTCACAATTTCACGATCCACCTCAATCTGGAGCATCGACAGCGAGTTTGAGATTGAGGTAAGGATGCGCGCTTCTTCTTTGTTCAGGAGCAAAGGTTGGATGCGCTCGATTTTGCGCCACACCCGCCGGATCAAGCGCTTCAGTTGGTCTCTGTTCTCGGGGCCACTCCTTTCGAATTGCGCGCCATTAAGTTGTTGGGTTGTTGTTTCCATCCTTCTTGGCTTTCTCCTCAAGGTAGGCCTTCACCAACGGATCATCAGGGTTGGCGGCGATAAATTCTCGGCGACGACGCACTAGCTCGGTCGGTTCAAGAGCGTTTGCAATTGCATCCACCAAGGCAACCCCGTCAGGTGGGCCTATTGGTATTTCTTTGCGCCAGCCCCAGCCGCTCATCGCCTGCCATCCTTTGCGATTTCCCGAACAACTTCGTCAGGCACAGCAACCTGCATCTCAAGGAGAATGTGTCGGGGTACACTCATCTTGTCGATTGCAAGTCGCTCTGTGGCCGAGATCCCTTGCAGCGGTGGGGCCACGGCGACTTTGGGCGGAGGTTGTGTTTTCAGTTCGAGTTCTGCGATCCTCTTCTCAAGGGCGGCGATCTTTGCCTTGTCGTCGTCGGTGCTCATTAGCCTGCTCCACCAGATCGCTGGGATTTAGCGCTAGGATTATCGGCAACATCGCCACTTGTGGGCTTGGCCTTTGTTGATGGATCGACAGGATGTCCGGCCTCGTGGATATTGTGGAAGGTTCTGCGCGCCCCACTTCCTTCTTTGGTCATGTGATCTGGATCAGCACCAGCCCCGCTGTTCTTTAGGCGTGACGCAATTCGCGCCTCGGGTGTTGCCCCAGCGTGATGTTTGGGGTCGTATCTTGTCTCAACCACTTGTCAGTCTCCTATGTTTGAGGTTGTGATTGTTGCGACGTTGTTCTCGAATTCGTTCCAAAGCTTTTGGTTGCTCTGGCTCCAGCAAATGATCCCAACGCACACAATTTATGATTTGCTGGACGGTGCTTTTGTGAACACCAAATTGCGCAGCAATGTAGGTGTAGGAATGCTCGCCTGTTAGGTAGAGAGCCTTGATCTCTCGAACCTCTGCATCGGTTAGAATGGCCGCGGGATTGAATTCGCCGTCGATGCTCATCACCCCACCAGTTTCATTATCTTGCGCTTGGTTTCGTCATAAGCGCCTTGGGCTGAGGCTTGGGCATTTTGCGTTCGGATCAACTCATTCTTCGCAGCAATCACTGCTTGCTGGAGAGCATGGCGTTCATCCGCCAGCTCATTCGCGGCTTTGCGGGCCACGGCGCACTCATTCTGCAAAGTGGCTAGCTCTTTCTCACGGTCTTTTATTTCCGCCTTGAGTTGGGCAAGCCGAGTGTTCAAGGCTTTGACTGGAGCGACCAAATCTTGCGCGATATCGTCGATGGTCATTAGCGTTTCCAAGGTGCAAGAGGATCGCCACCAGCCATAGGATTTCCGGGATTAGGATTGCCTTGGACGCCTTGCGATCCCGTTTTGTAGACAGTGCGACTTCCACCAGGTCCGCACTGAGTTGTCGCACTGACAGCGTTCCCATAGCGAACGGGATCGAATGTTGGGGCGCTCCTGTTGTACAAGGTCTCGCCCTTGTAGCCGGTTGCGCCTTTGCCGGTGACGTGGTCTCCCACTTTGCCACCCAGGCGTTGATTGGTGGCGGCAACGTGGACACGATTTGCGCCGGTGCCGAGACGTTGGCCAACGCTGACTTTATTGCGACTTTGAATTCCTTGGTTCTTACTCACTGGTATTCTCCTTCGTTGGTTGAGATTGACTTTGGTGTTGGCCCTGACTTTGAGATTGACTTTGGGGCTGAGCCAGGAATTGGGGACTGTCGGGCCAATTCCACCACGACGGCCATCGACCAGTGCCCATGTTGACTGGTTGCCAGTCGGTCGGGGTGTCCCAGTTGGGTTTAGGAAAAGATGAGGACATCAGCTCGCCCTCGCTATTCGCTCTTCCATCCACTGAAGGTGAGGCTGTAGCGCAGCGCAAAGCTCGGCTGCCTTGGCCTCGGCTCTGATCCTGAAAGGATGGCCTTCAGGAAGCCCACCGATCAAAATCGAGTTAAATTCAATTCCTTCGCGGATCACATCGAGCCAAACTTCCGTCGGAATTTTTCCTTGCCAAGCATCGAGGAAGGCTTTGTGTTGCGACCAACGTATTTTGCAATCGCTCAAAACCTTGCGAATGAATTGAAGGCAATCCAGTTCCTCGTCGTTGAAGATGAGTTTTTCGCCCTTCCAGATTTCGATCAGAGGTGTTTCGTCTTTTCTCAAAGTTGCTGGTGCACCATTCCTCATCTTGCTCCATCCCATTGGGGCTTCCTTTCCGTTGATGGTCATCGCAGTCGTCGTTTGATTGTGGGGGTGGTGGACGGTGCACTGCTACCTCTACCGCCTTGGTTTGAGGATATTGTTGCACCGTCCACCGACGCAGCACGCGGCTCGGACAACGAGGTCGAGCATCCCGTACTCGACGAAGCTGGAGCGGCGACTACGTCATCGACCCCAACACCCCGATGCGACGAAAGGGAGTTGGGGCGATCTTTCATCCAAGAGAAAGGTTGTTGGCTGGCCTCGACTTCAAACGGCTCGCCAGTCACAACAGGTTCATTCACGTCAATGCCAAGTGGCTCTTCTGGCGGTACCGGATCGCATGACCATGGCGAGCTTGTTGGTAATTTGGGATAATGCACCGCTTGTTGACTGGCGTTCACAGTTGCCGGTTTTGCAAATCTTCCGCCAATCTCCCCAGCTTCGCTCGAAGCAAATTGATGAAGCGTCGAAGCGTTGCGCTGGTCATTTCGAAGTTGCTCGACTTTCTCTTTCATCGTTGCACGGTTGTTGAAGGTCATCGCTTGGCCTTGCCCTTACGTTTGTTCGTCATGCTTGCCTGTTGAGTTGCATCGCCAGTCATTGGACCACCAACGGGGATGAGATTGCCGAAGGCGCGCATGAGGTCTGCGCCGGTTTGCGCCATTGGTTGTTGAGCAGTGCGCCCTGGGGGCATTGGTCGAGGTGGTGGTGCTTTACGCTTTGGCATTCTCGGTCTCCTCGATTTGTGCTTCCCTCTTCGCCTTGACTTTGTTCTCGATGAAAATCTTCAGCTCTTCGATCCTTAGTCGCTGGGCCTCAGGATGGAGGCGCTCGAACTTCTCCGCTGCGGAGGGAGGCATCAACAAATAGTCAGGGACCTTCCCATTGACGGTGACATCAGCGCCCACGAAAGCGCAGGTATGTCCAGCGCGCTGAGCACGAAGAACAACTGCATGGAGGTCTTCTGTCGTTGTCGTCATGCGCGGGCCTTTGTTTTTTCTTCCAGAAAATTCTGCGCTAGTTTCGAAAGCTCCCTTGCCTCGGCTTTGGTCCAGCGCTCTAACTTCGGCACGCGCCTCGGAAGCTTTTTTCGCTTGGGCTTTTTCATTCGCATTCTCGGCAGTGCTCCACAGTGTCGAGAGATGGCTTGCCAGACTTGCGCCACAACAATCGCGCGGCCCGCAATTCCGCGTTCCGAAATTCCTCTCTGCATTCCGCACAGCACCATCGTTGGGTCGGGTAGGTCGCCACGTAGCGCTGCCCACAATTTTCACAATCTCTGCTCCAGCCAGGCATGGCTCTCCCTTGACGCTGATCCTGGGCACAACCCAGAGTTCTAATTGTCCTCCTATTATGCCACAAGTTGCGCCGAAAGTCAAGTCTTTTTTACTCAGTTTTTAGTCTTTTAACGATCTTTTTCAATGAGTTAGCACATGTTGTTCAGCACGAGTATGAGAACAACTCATGGTGGGATAGCCCAAAGAAGAAGGGGCCCCCGAAGGAGCCCCTCTGCATTTTCGTCCGTGTGAGAATTAGGCCGCTGCCTTTTGCTCTTCCTCCTTCTCCTCTGGCTGCATCTGGTTCAGCTTCTTTTGCAGCTTCTTGATCGTCGCTTCGGCATACTCACTCGCATGGGTGAAGGAGGATTTGTCGTTTACGTCTTGAAGAGCATCCAGCAAATGTTCTTCAAGTAGCGAGTACGCACTAAGTGCAGACTTGCCATCGTGTGGCGTGATGTACTCGATGGTAGTCGTGTCCTGCTTCGGAGATTTACGTCGCGGGGTTTTTCCCTGCTTTATCCTTTCCTCTTCGCGAACCTCCTTCGCAGCTTTGTCCACTGCCAATTCGCCTGTCAGGACTTTACTGATGAGATCAGGACGACTTGCGTTCAATACTTTTGCTGCGTCAGTCACCGTCTTGGTAGCGACGCCAGCCAGCGTAGCGACTTTATCTTGGGTGATCTCATTTGGTAATTTTACCGAATGGCGATCCCCGCCGACGCTGCTATTCACCAACCTCGTAGCGATAAGCGCACGTTGCGAGGCAGAGAGATGCCGACGTTTGACATTCATGCTTATGACGTACTCAATGGCAGCGTTAGCATTGCCAGCATTGCCGGTGAAATACTCCTTCCTAAATTCCACCGAAAGCCCTTCCTTCTCAAGTTCAACACAAGCCTTGTGCCGACTACGACCATCGAGAATTTTGTTCTCGAAGATTTTGATCGGTATTTGAAGCCCATTCTTCTTGATGTCCTCCTTTAGCTCTTTGAACTCTTCGTCTGTGCAAGGTGGGATGATCTCGCAAAGTGGATGCAAGGCTAGGTCAGGCACTTTCTTGAGATCGACTGTGGTGGTGGTGGTCATGACCGCACCTCTGCCATTCGGGTGAGGGCAGCTTCACACTCAGCACGCAGCCAACGGCTTGAGCCTGGGCCAATCTTCACAGGCTTGGGAAAGTGGCCCTGGCGTATGCCACGGTAGAGCGTGGCTGGGTTCAGGGGGCGACTACCACCGAAGAAGCGGCAGACCTCCCTGCGGTCGAGTAAGTCGGCTAGTGAAACGAACATGATTTCATCTCCGTGTTTGCCGCTGCGGATTGCTGCGGCGGGAGACGACTAATTAAACCCGGTTGCGAAGGGGGTCAGTACGAAACGCTGGTATTCCTAGCGTTTCCCAGCGCTTCCCTGCTGTCGATTGTAGGCATCGATGGCTGTCTTGAGTGTCTTTGGGTCTAGCGGGCTGAGACTTCCATCACGCTTGATAAGTTCAGCGGTCAAGGGTTGGCGCGGGCAATCATTTCGGCTTGGCACGCCAGTCGGAAACATCTCTTTGAGCAGTCGGATAATGCGGGACTGCTTGCCGCCTGCTGTGGCTGGTTCAGCCTCTGGCTTTAGCTTGTGGAGCCAGCGCTTGCAGTCGTCCTTATTCACGTAAACGCCAAACACTTGCATGACCGACTTTCTGGTTTCCCATACCTGCCGACGCGCATGGCACATAGCTTCATAAGGCTCCCGAATGTCGTCAGGAAGGTCCAGTACATTGAGTTCAATCCAATCAACAACACCCTCGGTATCTTTACTGGCATGCTCAAGGCCGAGATAAAACACCCTGGTAACATCTTCTCGTGTCTGCCATTTAAGGTCCATTTGATCTTCAAGCCATTCGCTGGGCTTGATTAGCTCAGGCACCCATCCAAACTTCTCATCGCATATCAGTTGTTGTGATCTCACATCTCCGCTGGCACAGGCCTCCCGCAACATTCTCTCTGCTACGCCAGCGCCAACGTCGAGGTAATCTTTAGTGATGGAGGCCGCGAGAATAAAAAGGACCCATCCATCCTTTGTCAGCGATTTACGGTGCCTGGACCATTCGCCAATAGCCTGATCGAAAGGAGCAATATCGATAGTATTGGGAGTATCGTCGTGGGTCATCGTTTACCCCGTCCCATCGACACGACTTGGGCCCCACCAGCAATGATCCCCTGCAACCTATCCGCCCAAAGCTCTAGGGCCTCCCGCTTCTCCTTCTCATAGGCGTGTTGGACATAGACGCTGAGTGTCATCCCTGCCTTGGTTGTGGTGCGATGATTGGCGACGTGACCAATCACGATTGGCGCAACACCAAGCTTAGCCATCCCCGTTAGCGCTGTTCGGCGCAGATCGTGCGGCGTAAAGGGCGTGAGGCCAAGGCGTCCCCTTGCGAGGCCAAGGGTCTTGGAGATTGATCGTGAGGGCACCGCGCCACTTGCGCTAACGTCAGAAGGAAATACAAATGGCCCATCGCCAGCGTCCGCTAAAGCCTCTTTAATGATCCCAATCGCCGCTGGCGAGAGCGGCACTGCATGCGGATGCCCGTTTTTGGTACGTGATCCTGGTAGCGACCACAATGCATGCCTGAAGTCCAGTTCTGCCCCGCGCATCCCTGTTACCTCCCCTACTCGTTGAGCAGTAATGAGGCAGAGCTTGATGATCCGCTGACATGTCGGTGTCTTGGCCAGCGCTGTCGGCAGTCTCGCCCATAGCTCTTTGATTTCATTATCAGTCAGGACCCGCTCTCTGGGCTTCGAGGTGGCAGGTTTCTTCATGCCGTCGATGGGATTGTGGTCGAGGTCTCCCCGGCTGACTGCCCAGCGGAGCATTGCTCGAAGGTCCTCAAAAGCCCTTGCAGCTTCGATTGGTGAGCCGCGCTTGAGGATTGGATCAACGCATCGGTTCACGTCGCGGCGATGGAAATCGGCAAGCCGCACGTCGCCAATCACGGGGACGATATTCTTCCTAATCCGGCGCTCAACTTCAGTGGCACTTCGCAACGCGGCGACATGCTTCTCCACATAGCTCTGCACTAGGCTTGCCATGGTCATCGCACCGTTTGTCCGCGTTCGTGGATCAGTCCCCGCCTCAACGGCACCGCGAGCCTCCGTTGCTAAACCTCTTGCGTTGGCCAGCGTGGTTGCCGGATAGGTGCCCAATGTAAGCCGTGCACGTTTTCCATCGCTGGGCGAGGTGTAATGGAAGGTCCAAGTCTTGCGGCCACGAGACGAGACACGAAGGGCGAGACCGATGATGGCTTCGTCAAAGTAGTCAAGTTGTGGAAGGCCCTGCGCTTTAGCGTGGGCTACAAAGCGATCTGTTAGAGCTATCTTTGGCATCGACCCCTCCCCTGCGATTGTGGGCTGTGCCTTTAAGGGCCGATCTTGTCATTTTTGCGTACCTAACAGGTACGCATGCACGCGCTTGGGAGCGATCGCCTGCGCCACCGTGATTGTTGGTGCATGATGGTTCTGCCGATGGAAT
>Ga0310912_10000833_pt1 | contig 16142 bp, 15 predicted proteins | sample GREbulkMGOX080_FD_203443 | JGI IMG/M metagenome (GOLD analysis project Ga0310912, IMG submission 203443) | Lab enrichment of tropical soil microbial communities from Luquillo Experimental Forest, Puerto Rico - GRE.bulkMG.OX080 | ecosystem: Environmental > Terrestrial > Soil > Tropical forest >...
GGATAGGTGTTGTAAACTTCGAGCGCGTAGCTCGGATCGTATTCATAGGCGCTGAACGACGAGACCATGATCGCACCGTCGACGCCGACACTCTTCATCGCAGCGACCATCTCTTCGCCTGTGGCGGAGGCGAGTCCATGCGAGGGACTGGCCCACGGCCGGCCGGGATGATTTCGATCGAAGGGATGAACCTGAACGTCGATGACTGGCATGGCCGTCCTCCTGCTTGTTCGACCAATTGTCCGCCATCGTGACCGGTTTGCACAGAGTGATGAGCGCGGTGACGGGTGGAGCGCGTATGGAGAACATCTAGGCAGAGCCCGAGAACATCGAGGTTCGAACGCCGGCTTCCTCCTTGGTCATCACTTGGCTCGGGACGCCCGAGACAGTCAGACGGTTCGGTTGCTGCCGTCCGCGATGATGATGTGGCCGGTCCCCAAACAGACGGCGGTGACGGCTACCACACCCAAAGTTGCGAGAGACGCAGGGACGCCAACGCCTATCACAGCTTGCCGCTCCAGTGGCGACTACAGCCGATTCATATCACTGGCGGGCGAGGTACATCCTCATTTTTGCTGCCTTGTCTTCGACAGAGTCGCCGGCGATATCCACCAGCGCCTTTTTCACAGTACCGGCGAACGGAACTGGCGCCTTGTAGTCGGTCATCACCGGCGAGCCGGCGTCGGCGCCGACGCAGACACCTGCCGCCAAGCCCAGCGTAGCGGAATAGTCACCGGTAAATCGCCATGACCAACCGGCGCGCCATCGACAAACAGGGTGATGGTCGCCGGCACGCCCCTGCCCTTGGAAACGTCCGCCGCACCTGTCGGCCTGAACTCAAAACTGAAGATGTGATCGCCTTCGGGAAGAGGCCTGTCGGACTGCACCTTGAAGCGCTGGTCGGCGACATAATTGTAACCATAGGTGAGCTTCCCGTCCTGCACGTAAAAGACAAAGCCGCCATCGACGCCGCCCATCGAGAACAGCACACCGTCCGCCCCACCCTTGGGTACGTTGGCGTGGACCGACACCCAATGCGGCACATTGACCAAGCGAGGAGCCGCGTTACTGGGTACGCTTTGAGTGCCGGGATAATAAATGTACTGCTTGCGATCGACCGCGATCTGCGGCCGCTCTTGGGCGAGGCGCTGCACACCTCGGCTATCGATTGGCATTACCTTATACTTGCCGGCCTCGACGTACCACATGCCGATCATCGCAATCAGCCTATCGCGCTCCGTCTCCGCGAGATTGTTGGTTTCTGCAAAATCTTCTTTGAGATTGTAGAGCTCCCACCCCTTGGCATCGAGCTCAATAAGCTTGTCGTAATCGATTGGCGCCCCGAAGGTCAGACCCGACTCGGCAAACGAGGGACCGGGCCATGGGCACACGGCCCGCCATCCGTCGTGGTAAAGGGAGCGATGACCAAACATCTCGAAGTACTGCGTGACATGCAACGACGGCGCATCAGCGTTGTCGAATGATGACTTCAAGCTAAAGCCTTCCAATGGCGACTGGGTGACGCCGCGGATTTGCGCGGGGGGTCCGATACCGAGCGCATCCAGCACGGTCGGAACCAAATCGATCGCATGGCAATATTGTGTACGAATCTCGCCCTTGGCCTTGATGCCCTTTGGCCAAATGATTATGAACGGATCGGAGGTGCCGCCGCGGTAGGTTTCGCGCTTCCAGCGACGGAACGGCGTGTTGCCGGCGTGCGTCCAGCCCCACGGATAATGATTGAAGTACTTCGGTCCGCCCAGATCGTCTATTGCAGCCAAGTTCTGCTGCAGGTCGTCCGGCACATTGTTAAAGAATTTGCCTTCATTTACCGAGCCGTTGGGGCCGCCTTCGGCGCTCGCGCCATTGTCCGAGACCACCATGATCAAGGTATTGTCGTACTCGCCCATCTCCTTGAGAAAAGCGATTAGCTCGCCGATATAGTGGTCGGTATGCTCGAGATAGCCGGCGAATACCTCCATCATTCGTGCATAGAGCCGCCGCTCGTCCGCCGACAGCTTGTTCCAGTCCTGCACGTCAGGGTCATGGTGCGACAAGTTTGTATTTGCCGGCAGGATGCCCATTTCCTTTTGCTTTGCAAACACCTGCTCGCGATAGGCATCCCAACCGGCGTCAAACTTGCCCTTGTATTTGTCGGCCCATTCCTTTGGAACATGATGCGGCGCATGCATGGCGCCGGTACAAAAATACATAAAGAACGGCTTGTTGGGCGCAACTTGCTTGGCATCGGCGATCATTGCCTTGGCCTTGCTGACGAGATCGGGCGTCAGGTGGTAGCCCTCCTCCGGCGTCTTTTCCGGCTCGGTCTGGCTGTTGTCACGGACAAGTTCCGGGTAGTATTGGTGCGTATCTCCACCAAGAAACCCGTAATAACGCTCAAAGCCACGGCCTAACGGCCAGCGGTCGTAAGGGCCGGCCGCAGAGGTCTGTTCGGCCGGCGTCAGATGCCATTTGCCGATCGCATAGGTGTTGTAACCATTCTGCAACAGGATCTCCGATAGCATCCCATTCTCGAAGGGGATATTGCCGTTGCCACCCGGGTACCCGGTGGAACCTTCGGTGATGCAGGACATGCCGTTCGAGTGATGATTGCGTCCCGTTAGAAAACAGGAGCGCGACGGCGAGCACAGTGCAGTCGTGTGCATATTATTGTAGAGCAGCCCGTCAGCGGCGAGCGCGTTCAAATTAGGTGTATTGACGGGACTACCGTAGCAACCGAGTGTCCGAAGCCGGTGTCGTCCAAAATAATAAACAATACGTTTGGCGCACCATCACGCGCGCGGTTCGGCATAGGCCATGCCGGCTGCGACACATCAAAGGTTCGCCCAATTACGCCGGAAAACGCTTGTCCGAGTTTGTATTCCTTAAGCGGCATTTGGGTCTCGATACGAACTTTGTTGCTGCGGGTGTCGCCGCAGCCTCGACGCGACATCGTGGGTTACTCCGGTTGAGCGGTGGAGACAAGGCGATGCGGGCGTCGTGATTGGTGTGACCGTCCGCGACAAAAGAGGGGCTGCCTCCGAGAAACGCCTCGCCGTATCGGGGGTCGGGCCAATGCCGCCATTCCGGGCCACCGTGGAAAGCGATCGTTCGCGCCATCGCCTTTCCCGTCTCAGCTGTTCTTTCAAGTACTGTCGGCCTGAGCGCGATCCGGCAAACCTCGCGCCGGGCTGACTTGGCGGCATGTCAGCCAGCACTAGAAAGAAGGGTTCCGTCGATAAGAAGGTCGTCCTCTAGCCACCATCAGCCCGGTCCGAACGCGGCACCTGTCGGGCGCGACCCGTGCGTGGGGAATGAACGAACCGTAAGCTGCTTGCCTGGGTTGTGTCGGGCTGGTTGTTGGGGCGAGATAAAACGGGCGGCAGGGTCGCGTCGCGAACTGGCCCCTCTCGCGGAGGAGGAGGGCAAGCCATTGGAGGATTGGGGGCATCCTGCTGCGCGAGTGGGGTTATCGCCGCGGCCTCTGCCCTTACACTGTCAGCGAAGAAATGCCAACCAAAGCCGACGCCCCCGCCGAGGAGCACGGCAACAACTGCGCCTAGCCCGCAGGTTCTCAGTTCCGATGCGTACATAGCCGGTGGCTCGCGGTTTGCTTACAGGAAGTGGCGCCGAAATGCGACATCCGCATTACTGAAGCCCGCGAGCTAATCCAAGTCACGACCTCACCGCGGCTCGAACTGGCTCGTGTCGAACTGGGCGTGCTCGTGGTCGCCCCTCTCGGCACGTCGATCGAATTTTCGATCGCGCCACTGCGAATCATGATCGCCATGGCTTAACCCGGGCGGCTTCTTTCCGCACAGCCTTGCTCCTCGCCGTGTCCGGTCAAGCCAGGGGGCGTGCCACCGCGATGCCAGCTCTCCTTTCCCCCGGAGCTGCTGAACTCCCGTGCCGAGCCTGCGCCGCTGGGGCGAGGCGCGCCGGAAACGTTCCTCGCTACCCTTGAAGCGCTGTAACTTGATTGGTGCGACGCGTCGGAATTAGATCCGCTGGCACTCCCATCACCTCCAGTGTTGACTCGCGCGAAAGCCGGAGGAGTAATCGCGATCGCGATTACTGCTGTTGCAATCGATGCGGTGGCGGCGATTTGGCGCATTCCTGTCGTTCGCTTACCGTGTCGCTTTACGCCTGAGCCAGCACCAGGGATAGACATCAATCCCTCGATTCGACCGGTTTGCCGTAGACCAAAGATGCCAAGGGCTGGTCATATTTCTCGGTCCGAGGTTGCTATAACCTTCGCAATGTTTACCGATCGTAAAAGATTGCTCTAATGCGGGTAATCTTTAGTGGAGGCAATTGGAATTCATGGCGAGTATTCCGCCTTGGAACGCGGGCGCGACCTCAAGGTCAAAAGATCCGGCGCGGTCATATGCGTGCCCTTTTGGCGGGCTTCGGTTGCGCGGCTTCGAACGAACGGACACGCTGTCAGCACAAATCCCTCAGCAGCAATGCCGCTGGAACGACTCGCAGCAAAAAATGACATCCGGGCTAGAGTGACCGGCATCCGGAGCATTATGCGAAAACGAATTAAAGCAAAAGGTATCCGTCTGGAACTCGAGTGATCCAGATTGCGCAGTCAGTTTTCAAGTGACCGCTGCCCGAGACCTGATTTTCTGCAGCTCTACCGCTCGGCGCCAACGACAGGGCTCAAGGTCAGGAAACCGCGCGGACATCGGATGGGGCCCAGCGTCAGCGACGCATCGCCGCGGAGATGTTAATCCGGGATTAACAAATTCCGTTTAACAATCAGTTCACGGCAAATCAAAGATAGGCGCGGGACGGAGGGAAGTCATGCGGAGTGACTTTGAGCGCTGGCTGCGAAGCGCTACTGAACGGTTTTGGCGAGACGAGCGCGGCATCGGCGCGATAATGGTGGCGCTGAGCCTTACGATCTTGGTCGGCTTTGCCGGGCTCGGTGTCGAAACCGGATTGTGGTACTCGATCAAGCGGCAGAACCAGTCCGCCGCCGACGCCGCCGCGCTCTCTGCCGCCTATGAGATCCTGGCAGGAAACACGAGTGTGACTACTAACCTCACTCCGGCGGCTACCAGGGCCGCGACACAGAATGGTTACACCGGAAACACTCCGGTGGTCACCTACCCCTATAGCGACTCGATCGTCACCAACGCCGTCAAGGTCACACTGGACAAACCTCAGCCAACTTTGCTCGCCGGGCTGTTCCTGCCCAGTGTCACGATCGAGACCAAGGCCGTCGCTCGCGTTTTTCCTGCCGCGCCCGGCTGTATCCTGACCTTAAGCACCACCGGTGAAGACGTCGAGGTCAGTGGTTCGTCCACGCTCAGCGCTCCCGACTGTTCGGTGATGGCGGCGTCGACCGATAATTGCGCGATCAATGATCACGATGCAGGCGGCGATATAACGGCGAAATATTTGGTCACCGCCGGCCAGGTGTCTTACGGCACCGGCTGCACCACCGTCAATCCGACCAATCCACCGTCGAATATGAGCGCGGGCATCTTGACGGGGGTACCGAGCCAACAATTCAGCGACCCTTACGCCGCGTCGTCGGGCACCACCTATTTCACCAACTCCTGCCAAACCACGGCCGGCTACCTCAGCCACGCTTTTCTGACCTGCAATATGCCGGCGGCGACGACGCCCCCTTGCCTGACATCCCCCGCTCAAAACTCGGGCACCACGGAGGCTGGAGGTGTGCGGTTCTGTGGCGGGTTGTCGATCAAAAAAGCGACCGTCGACCTGGTCCCCAGCGGCGGAATTGGGGCCATTACGATAACGGACAATGGAAACAATTACTCGTCGACACCTGCAGTAAGCTTTAGCGGAGGCGGCGGATCGGGAGCGACGGCTACAGTAACCATGAGCGGGAACGGCAAAACAGTATCGGCCATCACGCTCACCAGTCCGGGATCGGGCTATACATCAGCACCTACCATCACGTTCAATGGAGGCTCGCCGGCGAGGGCCGCCGCGGCCACGGCCACTGTATCGAACGGCGTCATTTGGATCACCGACGGCGATCTGACCCTTGATTCGAATGGAGTCCTGGAGTGCACGACCTGCAACACCAGCACCGGCGCAGGGGTCACGATCATCTTCACGGCCGGGCCTGCGAACAAAATCGGCGCCCCGACGATGCAGAGCAATCCGACGATCGACAATCTGAGCGCACCCACTTCGGGAACCTATGCCGGCTTGCTGATGGTGCAGGATACGGTGTCCGGCGCCACTTATACGACCACCGCCCAATTCCAGGGGACACCCGGGCAGACCCTGAATGGCCTGGTATACACACCGCACTCGAATTTGACTTTCCAAGGGAACCCGAGCGTCACGAACAGCTGCCTGCTCGTGGTCGCAAACCAACTAACGATGCAAGGAAATTCGAGCCTCGCGACGGGAGGATGCCCGAACAGCTTCCCGCTGCCACAGTACCAGAACGTCGCTCTCGCCAGCTGAGGTCACTGATGAAACGGAAACAACAGCACGCGCAACTGCCCATCCGGCGAACCGCCCGAGGCTTTTTTGGCCGCGACGGAACCGCCCTCGTCGAATTTGCCCTCGCGGCACCAATCCTTGTCACAGTCGTGTTGGGGATCGCCGATTTCGGCATGATGGCTGCACAGACCGCCGCACTTGAAGGAGCGACGCGCGTCGGCGCCGAATATGCGAGGAATAATGCGACATGCCAGGCGGACGTTACGGGTACAAGTTGCATCAGCGGCATCGAGACCGCCATGACGAGCTCGGGGAACTTTAGCCCGCCGATAACATTTCCCAGCAGTCCTTCGGCGAGCTGCGAATGCGATGACGGAACCTCGATCACTTGCGGCACGACTTGTGTCGGAGCCGGGAAGACCCCCAACCGCGTGTTGGTCACGGTCACCGCTAGCCAGACCTTCAACCCGATCTTGCCCTGGCCAGGAATTCCAACGTCGCTGACCGCAAGCACGGAGTTGCGCATCCAGTGAGACTGAGCAGACCACTCAGGCGCGGCAAGGAGGAAGGTTCGGCGGCGATCGAGGCCGCTGTCGTCCTGCTGGTTCTGCCGCTGTTCCTGATCGGCAGCGTCGAGTTTGGACGCGCCCTCTGGATGGGCCACACGATGCTGCTCGCCGTTGAGGAGGCCGGCCGCTATGCGATGGTCTACGGCGCTTCCCCGAGCTTGCTCACCTCGGCAAGCTGTCCCAATGTCGCAACCGTGTCGCTCGCAAACTGTGCCGTCGCCAAGGCAAATGCCTATTTGGCGGATTATGGCGGTACTGGTGTCAACGTTACCTCCAGCGCAGCCACGTCGACTTTGACGATCCAAGCCACCTACACGTTCAACTTTATAGACCCAATTTTGTTGCCCTTTGGGCCCATCACCCTGAGCAACCAGGTCACCGTCCCGACTATTTAATGTAACTGAGATCCCGGCTGGAAATATGTGGCCGACCACGCCAGTGTTGCAGTGTGGCGCTGGCGAGCATTAAGAGCTCGCCCCGCCGAAACCCGCGAAGGCGGGGTGGTGACCGAGGCATCGTCCGGGCACAACTTTTCGGCCTCATCGATCCGCGCGATCAACAAGTCGCCCGACGCGCACTACTAGAGGTACCCTGGAGCTGGGGTCATCGTCGGTCAGATGGTACTGGTGGCGGCGGCGTCCACGAGGATGACTGTGGGCCTTCTGGCCGCAGACGCGACCCGCAGGCCAGGCCGTCGGCTCATCCGCTCTGCTGCCTCCAGTTTATCGAGACGACAGCTCTCCAACGTCGCCCTGCAGCCGCGGCAGCTGACGCATTGTCAGGTCGAGCAGCTTGGCCCCGCAGGGTGAGCCTGCATTCGCCGCCATGCTCACTGTTGCTCGCTTTCAGCCTGACCAATACTTTTAGCACGGTCGCCGGCAAGCTCTAGGAGGGTTGTTGCGCCGCTCGTTGGCTCTCAGTGGGTTAGTAGCAGCGCGACCGCCCGACCGCGCCAAACAGGATCCGCATTGACCGAAGCGAGGGCGTTGCGCAGGAAGTGTATGTAGCAGATTTACCGGCGCGCCTGCAGCAAGACCTCGCGCGTAGCCTTGAGTCCGGAATGGTCGTCGCTGACAAACTGATCCGAGCAACGGCGGGTTTCCACCCCGAAAGAAAATCGATCGGGTCGCGGGTTGGCGAATTCGACCGCCGGGATGCCGTTGCGGTGCATCTCCGCGTACTTCCCCCTCGAACGCCATCCTCAGAAGCAGGCGCGTATCCGGTGGTCATCGCAATCACAGGCGCTGCGAGCTATGCAGCGGATCTGGGGGTCAGGACACTCGATGTCCTGTCGCGCGACATCGCAGTCCAGCGATGTGGGGCCGCATCGCAGTGTTGCCCGCATTGCCTCGACGTCTTGAAGCGATGCGACCACGTCCTGGATCAAGTGCCTGTGATCCGCGGTAGTCAGCCTGACCGCCTAATTAACCGGCCTTTCCGGTGCCGCCGCGCAATACGGTGACACCCTCGGCGGCGGCTCCGGGCTTAGGCAGCAGCTGGCTGACTTCGCTGTCGAGGGTGAACGTACCCTGCTGCTGCGCGTCCTCAGTGAGGGCATCCGTGGTTGATTTTTCGCTCTGGTTGGAGGCAAGGCTGCGAAGGGTGAGCGACAGCTTGCCGATCTCAGCCGCAACCGCGATCATCTCGCTCTGCTTCGGCGTCACCTCGAGTGTCGCGGTATGAGCGACTAGGGCTTCGCCGGTCTTGCTGTCCAGCTTCTGGTCAATCCCGATCACGCGCACGTCCTGCAATACTGTCTCTGCAGCATCATGCGAGCCGTCTCCATGGCCTGTTAGCCGGTGGGTAATCAGGATGTCGACTTGGTCGCCGGGAAAGACAAAGCCCGAAATGCCGGAGGTGGCGGTGACTGGCACGGATATGGCGCGCATGCCAGGACGGAGCACCGCTGCAAGGAAGCCGCGGCTGCCCGGTGAGACGATCTTGGCGTCGTTGATCGGCTCGCCCGCCGCGATCGGATCGCGCGCAACCCACCCGGCAAAGCTCTCCGGGGTCCGGGTCCCGGCCCCGGTCCCGTTCAGGATATAGTTCTTATCAATCCCGCCTTCGGGCCAGACCTGCCAGGAGAAATCCTGAGGCTTTAGAATCTGTCCGCGGGTGATCGGACCCTTGGCTACGAGCACGAACTTTTGCGGCGCCGCGGGCCGGGCAAGCGCCTGGGCCTCGGCGGTATTCTTCTGCGCGAGGAAGGATCGAACCAACATGGCGGTGCCGCCGGCGAGAGTGAGGGCGACGAGGAAAAGGACCAGAGTGCGTGCGCGCATTGCCTGCTACCAGCTGAGTGAAAGCGTATCCTGGCGCAGTATTTCTTAAAAATACTTTAATCATGCTGACCGCAGTCGAATGTTTGGCGACAAGGCGCGTGGGTTGCTCGGAATACCCGACACTAAAACTTGTACGGCCTGACGCTGACGTCTAATCGACGCCTCGGGAACGCCCAACGCTCAGCGTTCTGCGCCGTATCGAGGCTCGGCAATCTACCCAGGTCGGCTCCAGCGGCGGTGGCGTTGGTTTCTGCCCGCCGCCGGTACAGTCAGCGTGCGGGAATATTGACCGCTTTTGGAATTATCTCAACCCCGACGGCGCGCTGGCCAGTCTCGGTCGGCTCGCACGACGGCTTGGGATCACGGACCTCCCGCGACCGCCCCGCCACCAGCTGCTCCGCCGCCACCTGAGTCGCCACCGCCACCGCCGCCACCGCCGAACGGCTGGGCCGTCGGCGCCGGCGGCGGCTTGACCCGGTCGGTCAGGTAGCGCTGGACGGCGGCGGCAGCGGGCTGGGCGTCAGCCCCGCTGAACGGGCGACCGCTCGCTAGATCGGCCGGGCTCGCAACTATCAGGCCGAGATTGGTCGCATTGGCGCAGCCGTAATTGCTGGTGAATGCGTTGGTGAAGTCGTAACTCAGCGACTCGCTCCAATTCGGACAGGTCGGCAGGGTCACGGCGTAGCGGCCAACGGAGACAACCGCGCGATTGGCTGGCACCGCGTCGAGGGCCAGTGTTTGAGTAACGATGCCGTAGCGCAACAGCTCGGCCGAGATCGCGGCGGCGCGCTGCGCGGCAAGACCCGGCGGGCCGGCGGCCGCGACCGCGACGCGATCGGCCGGTCGGATGGTGCCGCTGAGCACCCACCCGTCGATTTTGCGAAGTTCGCTCGGGGTCAGGTGGGCAGACCCGGCCGCGAAAGCGAGCTCGCGCCGGCTCTCGGCGCCGTCGACCCGCAATGTGTTTGGGGCCTCGCTCTTGCTGTATTCGGCGGCGCACGCCGCGAGCCCGAGCGTCAGCGGCAGAACGACGAGGTGCAGATGGTTCTTCATGACGTTCCTCCTCAATCGAGCCGGAAGCCGCCAGGCCCGATCAGACCTCGGCCGCCGGCATTGAGCGGGCCCGGCCCGGGTCCGGGCGGCCCCTGGCGGAATTTGTTGCTGAGGAGCACCCGCTGCGCATCATTCGGAAAGCGCAAGCCGTCGGTCGGCGCGGCAAGGCGCGTCTGCGACGGCTGCACGAGATAGGGGGTGACGATGACGACAAGGTCGGTCTCGCCACGCTGAAAGCGGTCCGAGCGAAACAGCGCGCCGAGGACCGGGACGTCGCCGATCCACGGAACCTTGGAGACAAGCTGCTGGGAGGTTTGCTGCAGCAGCCCGGCCAGAGCGAAAGTTTCGCCGCTGCCGAGCTCGATCGAGGTTTCGGCACGGCGCACGGTCAGGGCGGGGATCGTGACGCTGGCCGTCGCCGTCAGCGGCACCGACACCGCGCCGACGGTAGACAGCTGGCTGACCTCAGGCCGGACGCGAAGGTTGAGGTGCTGCGCGTCGATGACCGTCGGGGTGAAGGCGAGGCTGACCCCGAAGCTCTTGAATTCGACCGTGATCGTCGGGAAACCCCCGGTGGCGGCCGAGGATCCGTTTATCGGCACCGGGAATTCGCCGCCGGCGAGGAAGCTCGCGGTCTGACCGGACATCGCCGTCAGGTTCGGCTCGGCCAAGTCGGTAATGAATCCCTCCTGCGTGAGGGCGTCGATCGTGGCCCTCACCGCTTCCCCGCCAAGATGCCCGACACGGAGGGTGTTTGTGAGTTCACCCATAATTGTCACGGGGTTGTTGGTCATGAAACTCAGTTCCGACCCGATCTTCTGCCAATTGACCCCGATATCGTTCAATTTGTTAACTTGCACCTCGGCGATCCGCACCTGCAGATTGACCTGGTTTGGGGTGGCGACGGTCATACGGTTGATGACCTGTGAGCCCTTGGCCTCGCCGGCGATCGAGGCGGCAAGCGCGCGTACCTTGTCCGCCTTTCCAGCGTCCGACACGACCCCGCTCAGGACGAGGTTGCCGTCGACCGAAGCGGCCGAGACCTGCTCGCCCGGCGCCAGCTGTTGCAACGAGGAGCGCAGCCGGGAGATGTCGTGCTCGACGAGGATCGACGCATTCATCAGCACGCTGTCGCTCGCGTCGACGGCATAGATCACCGTCTCGCCCGGTGCTTTGGCGCTTATATAGACGAGGGTCGGCGATTTGACCTGAACGTCGGCGATCTCGGGGTTGGCGACAAAGACGGTGGCCGCAGGCCCGGAGAGGCGCACCAAGGTGCCCTTATTGACCTCGAGCGTGATCCGCCCGCCATTGGCCGGGATCTGGGCGCCACCGCGCGGCGCAGCAGCGGGCGAGGACGGGTCGGCGGCTTGGGATGTCGCGGCGAACGACAGGAACATCATCGATCCGGCGATACCGAAGAGCGTCAGAAAGCGCATCGCAGACCTCAAGACGCATTACGATGATCTAGGTTAACACGACTTGCCGTTTCCGCGCAATAGGGTGGTGAGATCCGCGCAAAGGTTTCCCGAACCCGGTTCGGGAACAGCCACCGACCCCAGAGGCCGATCGCCGAGACTCGTGCCTATCAGTTGAAGTTCGGCGGAACCGTGACGATCAAGGCGGCTGCGGCGATCGCGACGCCGTAGGGGACGAGGACCCGGTTGGGGCCGCGCGCGGGATCACCGGAGGGGTCGCCGAAGGTTGGCCGCGCCGCGGCGATCAGCGCCCCGACCGGGCTCAGAAGCAGGAGGCACAACACCCCCCCGAGGAGACCGGTCAAGAAGAGCAGCGGCAGGGTCGCGCCGGGACCGGCCCACAGGGTCGCAGCAGCGAGCAGCTTGACATCGCCCCCGCCGATCAGGCCGCGGGAGAACAACAGAGCACCGGCGGTAAAGACGGCTACCGCGCTAAGCGCAGCAAAGCCGGCCGCGGCAAGGGTGAGCGCCGGCGCGGTCGCGACATGAGCCGGCCAGAGGATGCACAGACCGAGGATCAGCCCGTTCGGGATGATCAGCCTGCGGCAATCCTCAAATGCAGCTGTCGCCATCAGGCCGGCGAACCCGGCGAGCGGAACGAGGTGCGGCGCAACGGGCATGGTCATCGCTGAGGCAGCCTGCCGTACACTCGTTAAGAAGCCGATAATTTTGCCGGATCACGACATTTTCTCCTTTTCAATGACCGGCGCGCCAAGACCCCGAGTTCTTAAGCACGAATCTAATCGATTAAACATAAAATAATCTGGAAGAATTCGCCTTTCTGGGCGAACTTAAAACCAACACGGGTGTAACTTAGAGATACTCCCCGAAAACGATCGAGACAGCCTGCGAAAGGATCGGGATCATGCGCGAGGACGAGTACGAGGCCGCGGTCGCCACGTTCATCCGCACCAAGGCCGTTACGCGCTGTCCGACAGCCTGCGCGTTGCCGACACAGGGCACCATCGCCGCCAACGACCGAGCCGCGCTCGAGGATTATGCGATCGCCCGCACCCGGTCGCGGCGGCAGGGTCAAGCGGCGCGCGAACGGTTACTCTGGGCGGCGCGGGCGCCTGCCAATTAGACTATCTGATGGTGACATATCCGAGCACGTTCCATGGGTGAGTTGCCGCCTGCCAATACCACGCGTTGGGTGGTCCGCCGCAAGGCCGCGGTGGTCGCCGCCGTGGAAGGCGGCAAGATCACTCTCGAGGAAGCCTGCCGCCGTTACCAGCTTACCGAGGAAGAGTTCCGCGCCTGGCAGCGCGCCTATGCCGCCCATGGTCTGCCCGGCCTGCGCGCCACCCGCCTGCAGCAGTATCGCACTGCGCCATCCCCTCGTCCTCGGCGGCCGCGCCGCTGATCGCCTCTTCCGCCGATTTAATTCCCTCTTCGGCCGTTTTAACTCCCGGTTCGGCCGATTTATTTCTGTGTTCGGCCGTCGCGCGCAAGAAACGCGGCTTTGCCGTGCCGATCGGCGCCCCTGATCCGCACACTCTTTCGCGAGCGCTGTCGCGACGTCCTGCTGTGATGCGCGAAACCAATCGCCGATTGGTTCGAGCGCACCGCAATCGAGGCGTTGCTCAACGAACACCACCGTGGTGGGCACAGCCACCGCAAAAGACTGTGGGCGCCCTACACGCTGTTCTGTGTCACCGGGCGCCGCATCCCTACAGGTCGTTAACCATTCCGATAATGTTTTCCCGTAATCCCGCGATGCAACGTCTCGAGGCAGAAGCGTGGGATGGACACTGTGCGAATCGGTATCGTCGGATTTGGGGCGTGGGGGCCCAACCACGCGCGCAACCTCAACGTGCAGGAGGGCTGCCGCGTCGTGCAGATCGCCGATGTCAGCGAGACGCGTCTAAGGCAGGCGCGCAAGCAGTATCCCGACGTCGACGTCACAATCGATGCCGAGACAGTGATTGAGGGATCCGGTAACGATGCCGTGGTGATCGCTACACCGCTCGGATCGCACCACAATCTGGTCCGTCGGGCGCTCCTGGCCGACAAACACGTGCTGTGCGAAAAGCCGCTCACGCGTACCAGCGAAGAGGCCAAGGAGCTGATCGAAATCGCCGCATCGAAACGCCTCGTCCTGATGGTTGGTCATGTGTTCATGTTCAACCCGGGCGCCCTGTTCCTGAAGGAGGAGATCGCCCGTGGCGAGCTCGGGCGCATTTACTACGTCGATCTCGTCCGCACGAACCTTGGTCCGATCCGGCAGGACGTGGGTGCGATATATGATCTGGCCAGCCACGACATCTCCATCTGCAACTTCCTTTTGGAAGCCCAGCCGTCCGAGGTCGCGTGCAATGCCGCGTTTTATCTTCAGCGGGACCGGGAGGACGTCGCGTTCCTCACGCTTTACTACCCGAACCAGGTGGTGGCCAACATCCACGTCTCGTGGCTGGATCCGCGCAAGGTTCGGCAAGTGACTGTCGTCGGGAACAGCAAGATGGCGCTGTGGGACGACATAAACACTACCGAGCCGTTGCGCCTCTATGACAAAGGCGTAGCGGCTGAACGTGCGTATAACACGTTCGGCGAGTTCCACATGGTTTTGCGCGACGGAAATATCGTGATCCCGAAGGTGCGGATGTTCGAGCCGCTCACGCGGGAGGCTCACCATTTCGTTTCGTGCGTGCGCGAAAGGCGCCCGCCTATCTGCGACGGCCACACCGGTCTAGCCGTGGTGCGTGTGCTCGAAACGGCTCTCGAATCACTAAAAAACGGTGGGCGTATTACCGCTGTACCGCGCGATTGACGGCGGACCATGATCGATTCGACGCACCTACCTTTCGTCAAGATCGCACCCGATGTCGTGCTGGGCGAGAATGTTCGGTTAAGCAGTTTTGTAAATCTCTACGGATGTACGATCGGGGCACACTCGATGATCGGTGCATTCGTCGAGATCCAGCGCGACGTGCATGTTGGGGAGCACTGCCGCGTGCAAAGTCACTCGTTCCTTTGCTCGGGGGTAGCCCTTGAGGATCACGTGTTCGTGGGCCATGGCGTCATCTTTATCAACGATCGTCGCCCCAGCGTTTCGGGCGCCGAATCGGGCGCGTGGACGCTGGAGAGGATTGTCATCAAGCGGGGCGCTTCGATCGGGTCCGGAGCGGCCATCATGGCGGGTGTCACAATCGGCGAGGGCGCTCTGATCGGGGCTGGCGCCGTTGTCACGAAGGATGTCTCACCGGGCACCGTTGTCGCAGGTGTGCCGGCGCGCTTGCTGGTGCGAGGCTGAATCGAGGGCAACCTGATGGCTCCGGAGCCGTCCGCCACTGACTCGCATCCCCAGCTGTCGATGGTCGTGCCGGCCTTCAATGAGGAGGCCATGCTGGGTGCGTGCATCCGGATTATGTCCGAGACGCTTTGCGACGCGGGCCTCACGCACGAGATCATCCTGGTGAATGATGGCAGTCGCGACCGTACTGCCGAGATCGCCGATCGGCTGGCGCGGGAGGTCCCCTTCGTCCAGGTCCATCACCAGCTCAATCAGGGGATCGGCGGTGCGTTCCGCACGGGAGTGCGGGCCAGCCGCGGGCAATACGTCGGATTATGGCCAGTCGACATGCCGTGCCGTATGGCCGATCTGCGGCCCTATATCCGCTGTCTGGGGAGAGCGTCAGTGATCGTCGGATGCCGCCGCCGACGCAAGGGCTATACCTCTCTTATGTTAATGAATGCTTGGCTCTATCCGCGCATCGTTTTCGGCTTGTTCGGTCTCCGGCTACGCGATGTGAATTGGATCTGCCTGTACGATGGACTAATGCTCCGCGATGTGCGGCTCACGCAGTCGGGCATTCCCATGCTTACCGAGATCTTGGTGCGCTTGCGCGACCGCGGCGCCACGTTTCTGGAGTTGGATGTGGAGATGACCACGCGTGCATCCGGCGTCCCCTCCGCGGCGCGCCTGCGGGTGATGTACAACACCTTGCTGGGATTGCTGCGGCTGTGGAGCACGTGGTGCTCTGAGAAAGAGAGAGAGTTATGAACGTACCGTTCGCGGACCTTCCTTTGCAGCACCGACGGCTCAAGGTAGAGCTCGGCTCAGCGATTGGCGCGGTCCTGTCGAAATGCAACTTCATTCTCGGGGAGGAGGTCGCGACGTTTGAGCGTGAGTTCGCGGCATTTATCGGATCCAAGCATTGCGTGGGTGTCGGCTCGGGGACGGACGCGCTCCAGCTGATCCTGCGCGCCCTGAAGATCGGACCGGGCGACGAGGTCATCACCGTGGCCAACACGTTCATCGCAACGGTGGAAGCGATTACCTATGTGGGAGCCACACCCGTCCTAGTCGACTGTGCGGTCGATACCTA
>Ga0310912_10000837_pt1 | contig 16081 bp, 14 predicted proteins | sample GREbulkMGOX080_FD_203443 | JGI IMG/M metagenome (GOLD analysis project Ga0310912, IMG submission 203443) | Lab enrichment of tropical soil microbial communities from Luquillo Experimental Forest, Puerto Rico - GRE.bulkMG.OX080 | ecosystem: Environmental > Terrestrial > Soil > Tropical forest >...
CGGCGGCAAGGCGGTCAAAGGCCCGACCGCGAAGATGATGGCCGAGCTCGGTCTGCCGGTGGATGCAGCGGCGGTCGCGCGGCATTACGGCGAGATTCTTGACCATTATGTCGCCGACGAGACGGACGCGAACGAGATCGGTGATCTCGGCCTGCCAGTGACTGTTACGCGGACATTCATGCTGTCGCTCGAGGATCGCGAGGCATTGGCGCGGGTGGTGCTGGAAGCGGCCGGCCGAGGTTCCTGATATGGATCTGTGGGCGGTCGTGCCGGTCAAGGAGCGGATCTCGGCCAAAGAGCGCCTTGCGCCGATCCTTCTGCCCGAGACGCGGCAGGCGCTGGCGCTGGCGATGCTCGAGGATGTGCTAGCGGCGTTGACTGCGACGCCGTGTATTGCCGGGCTCGCGGTCGTCACGATCGATGCCGAGGCGACCCGATTGGCGGCGAGCTATGGCGGGAGGGTGATCGAGGCAGGCGCCCGCGACGGCCACACCGGCGCGGTGACCGCAGCAGCACGACTACTGGCCGCCGAGGGACACAAGGGCATACTCACCCTGCCGGGCGACATCCCGCTCGTCACTTCGCTCGAAATCGCGAGCTTGCTGGCGGCGCATCCTCCAGCGCCGTCCTTCACGATCGTTCCGTCGCACGACGAGCGCGGCTCGAATGCAATCGCCTGCTCTCCGCCCGATGCCGTGCCTTTGCGCTTTGGCGAGGACAGTTTCTACCCACATCTTAGGTCAGCGGAAGCGTGCGGCATCCGGCCAATCGTGCGGCATCTGCCGGGGATCGCTCTCGACATCGATAACCCTGAGGATGTTGTATCCTTTATGCGGACCCAATCACCGACCCGGACCTGGGCCTTACTCTCGGAGGAAAGCATGCCGCTCGTAGGGGGTTTCCGCCGATGACCACCCGGGATGGCCTGACACGCGCCGCGGCGGGACGACGGCTCACGGCGGCGGAGGCGCTGGCGCTCACCGACTGCAGCGACCCGCGGCCGCTGATGCGGGTTGCGGCGGCATTACGTGACGAGGCGCATGGCGAGCTCGTCTCCTATTCGCGCAAGGTCTTCATCCCGCTGACGCAGCTATGCCGCGACGTCTGCCACTACTGCACCTTCGCCCATCCGCCGCGACGCGGCGAGCCCGCTTACCTCGATGCCGACCAGGTGCTGGGGATCGCCAGGGCCGGTGCGCGCGCCGGCTGCCATGAGGCGCTCTTCACCTTGGGCGACAAGCCGGAATTGCGCTACGCCGCGGCGCGCGAGGCGCTGGAGCGGCTCAGCCACGACACCACCCTCTCCTACCTCGCTCAAATGGCCGAGCTGGTGCTGCGCGAGACGGGGCTGCTGCCGCATCTGAACCCGGGGGTGATCACGCGAGCCGATATCGATCGGCTACGCCCGGTCTCGGTGTCGCAGGGGATAATGCTGGAGAGTGCGGCAGAGCGGCTGCGCCGCCGCGGCGGACCGCATTTCGGCTCGCCGGACAAGGATCCGGTATTGCGCCTCCAGACGATTGCTGCAGCCGGCGAGGCGGCGGTACCGTTCACTTCCGGCATTTTGATCGGCATCGGCGAGACGCGCCGCGAGCGCATCGATTCGCTGCTCGCGTTGCGCGACTTGCACGAGCGCTACGGCCACCTGCAGGAAGTCATTATCCAGAATTTCCGGGCCAAACCTGGCACCCGCATGGCGCAGGCGCCGGAACCCGACCTCGACGACCATCTGTGGACGATCGCCGTTGCGCGGCTGATCTTCGGTCCCGAGATGAACATCCAGGCGCCGCCCAATCTCAACCCGGACGGGCTCGCCCAGATGATCGCCGCCGGGATCAACGACTGGGGCGGGGTATCGCCGGTGACCCCCGACCACGTGAATCCCGAGGCGCCATGGCCGGCGCTCGACCGTCTGGCCGAGCGCACCGCCGACGCCGGCAAGCTCCTGGTCGAGCGCCTGGCGATCTATCCAGCCTATGCGCGCGACCCGGGACGCTGGCTCGACCCCGCGCTGCGCACTCCGGTGCTGCAAGCTATAGATGCCCAAGGTCTCGCCCACACCAATGACTGGGTACCCGGCGCGGACACCGAACCGCCGGTCGAAACGAGAGCGAAGCCACCGTTTGGCGGCGACCCCCTGGCCTCAGTGCTGAACCGGGCGGCCGACGGCGGGATGCTCGGCGAAGCCGACATCGTCCGGCTCTTCCAAGCGCGCGGCATGGCCTTCGATGCCGTATGCGGAGCGGCCGATCGGCTTCGCCAATGGGTCAACGGCGACGAGGTCAGCTATGTCGTGACCCGCAACATCAATTACACCAACATCTGCTATTTCCGCTGTCAGTTCTGCGCCTTCTCGAAGGGCAAGCTCAGCGAGAATTTACGCGGCCGTCCCTATGACCTCGACTTGCCCGAGATCCGCCGGCGGGTCGAGGAGGCCTGGGAGCGCGGCGCCACCGAGGTGTGCCTGCAAGGCGGCATCCACCCGGAATATACCGGGGCGACCTATCTCTCGATCTGCCAGGTGATCAAGGACGCGGCGCCCGGCATCCACATCCACGCCTTCTCGCCGCTCGAAGTCTGGCAAGGCGCCAAGACCCTCGGCCGCACCGTCCCGGACTTTTTGCGCGAGCTGAAGGCAGCCGGGCTGAGCTCGCTACCCGGCACCGCGGCCGAGATCCTCGACGACGAGGTCCGCGCGGTGATCTGCCCCGACAAGATCAAGACCGCGGAATGGCTCCAGGTCATGGAGGCCGCACACGCGGCGGGCCTCAGGAGCACCGTCACGATCATGTACGGGCACGCCGACCGGTACGAGCATTGGGCGCGGCATCTGCTGCGCATCCGCGCCCTACAGGCGAAGACCGGCGGCTTCACCGAGTTCGTGCCGTTGCCCTTCGTGCCGATGGAGACGCCGATTTATCTGAAGGGCCGGGCGCGACGCGGCCCGACCTGGCGTGAGGCGGTGCTGATGCACGCGGTGGCGCGTCTCGTCTTGCACCCGCTGATCACCAACATCCAGACCTCTTGGGTCAAGATGGGGGCCGACGGCGCCGCCTTCTGCCTTGTGTCCGGCGCCAACGATCTCGGCGGCACCTTGATGAACGAGAGCATCACGCGGGCCGCCGGTGCGGTGCACGGCCAGGAGATGCCGCCGGAGAGCATGGAGCGGGTGATACGCGGGCTCGGCCGCGAGCCGCGCCAGCGCACGACCCTCTACGCCGACGCCCCGGCCGAGCGGCGAGCGGCCTCCTTCGATGCCGCACCCCTGACCGAGCCGATCAACACCCCGGCCCGCCGCTGGGAGCGGCACCCGGAAAGTGCCGCCGCGGCCGACTGATCGGCTTGTCCCTCAGATCAGGGAGACAATTTCGACGGCCCGCTCCGCTCGCGGTGAAACGCCATTTGTATCAACGGATTGGCGCACTCTATCCCGTCTCGCTGAGGGAGCGTTGCAGGGAGGCAAAACGCGGTGCTGAGGGAGCGAGCAGGGACGCATTTTCGTGCTTTCGCCACCACTCCTCCTCCCTGCTCAGCGAGCCAACATACGCCCCAATTGTGGCAGTTTGGCGAGAGGACCGAAGCATGACCATCACCCTCTACGACCTCGCCGGCGCCGAGCAAAACCGGCGCTTTAGCCCGTTTTGCTGGCGTGCGCGGATGGCGCTCGCACATAAGGGGCTCGCGGTCAAGACCGTGCCGTGGGGCTTTACCGAGAAAGACAAGCTGCCAACGCCCAACGCCGGCCGGGTACCGGTGATCGTCGACGGCGGGACCGTCGTCCACGATTCGACCGCGATTGCCGATTATCTCGAGGAGCACTATGCCGACCGGCCGTCCCTGTTTGGCGGCCAAACCGGCCGCGCGCTGGCGCGCTTTGTGCAGAACTGGACCGAGACGGTGCTGCAGCCGGGCATCATCCCGCTCGTCGTCCTCGACATCCATCGCCACTCGCGCCCGCAGGATCAGGATTATTTTCGCCGCTCGCGCGAGGAGCGCTTTGGCAAGACCTTGGAAGAGGTCGTGCGAGACCGCGAAGCGCGGCTGCCGGCGTTTCGCACTAGCCTCGATCCGCTGCGCCGCACCGTCGAGCGGCAGGATTTCATCTCCGGCAACGCGCCCGCCTATCCCGACTACATCGTCTTCGGCGCCTTCCAATGGGCACGTGCGATCAGCGATTTCGAATTGCTGGCGTCCGATGACCCGGTCAGGGCCTGGCGCAACCGGATACTCGATCTCCATGGCGGCCTCGCCCGCGGCACCCCGGCCTATGGGGACTGATGGAATTGAAGCCACGGGGATTGCCGAGCCTGCGTGCCCTGCTACTGTTGTTGTCACTGCTTTCCTTCCCGGCTCTGGCAGCCGACCCGGACCCGCTCGACGCCGCACTCGATGCCTGCCTCGCCAAGCCCGAGGCATTGAGCACGCCGGGGATGGTCGAATGCACCGACGAGGCGATCCAAGCGTGGGACAAGCGTCTGAACGAAGTCTACAAGCGAGTGATGGCGGACTTGGATCCGAAATCACGAGAGCTGGTGCGCGCGTCTCAGCGGCGATGGGTGGCGTTTCGGGAAGCAGAGCACGAGGCCATGGGAGGGCCGTGGCGGCAAGACAGGGGTACCATCATCCGCGTGCTGACGGTGAACGCTGACCTGTTGGCTATCAAGGAGCGTGTGCAAGAGCTGCAACTCTACGGGCCGGACGGCGGCTGAGAATGTCGGCGGCGCTCAGCCGGTGTTTTCTGGCCTCACTACACGAACACGATGGATGCGCTCCACTGTCTGTGCGTATTATTAACGAAAGCCGGGAGGGACGCGTATGCGCAATATCGTCATCAAGCTGCACCGGACCGCCGATCTGTCCGGCACGATGAAGGCGATGCGCCTCTGGCTCGACCATCACCGCTGTCAGCCTCACCGATTTACTTGCGATCACCTGTCAGGTTGGTATGTCATTCATGTCGATTTCAACGAAGATAATAAGGCGGACGCGTTTAAAGCCCAATTTGGCGGTTCGGAAGAAAAATCCGCACACGGAACGATGTCCAAGGTCTGCTGGTGGCGTCTGATGGCCGAGGAGATACGCACTGAAGCCGACGGTTTCTCCTCTGCGTCGGCAAAGCATACGATGCTCTACGCTGCGCAAACGCTCGATCGAATGGCCAGGGACATGGAACGATGCCTGGAAAAAACTAGTTTCCTGACAACCGCTCGTCACGATAAACGTAAATGGGCCGAAGCCGGTTCCTCTTCCGGCTGATGTTGCGGGGCTCCAATACTTCGGCATTGTCCCGGTAATGCTGCGCATACATTTGAGCTTGTTGTTTGGCTATAAGCGCCTGAGCCGCGCATTTCTTTTAGCTCACCCAATGTCGACAGCGCCCTCATCTTCATCTCTAGCACACTGTCGGGGCCGATCCGCGCAGTCAGGCTAGCGCAGGAGAAGAGTCGGTCTCTTCTTTATCGATCATCCGAAACGTCCGGCGGGGGCCTGGGTTTGAGCATCTTTAAGGTCCGGCCGATCGTCACGCGCGTTTCGCGGATGATAACCGCCGTGCTGCGACACAGCCTTCGAGATTCGCTCAGGCGAGCGCGCGACGCTTCCATCCGCAAGGAATGATCAACTGGTCTCGCCGCCGCCATATTTCGATCCCTGTGGTGGTGCCGGTCGTGTCACCCTGGGTGCACTGTTGTCTGAATCGAAGGTTTCATGAGGCTCGATACAGCAGAGAGGAGATCAGCCATTCTGAATGGCTTGTGGAGATGTGGTCGCTCGATGTATTCGCCGGGCAGCGCATTTGTCCCATACCCGGTCACGAACAGAAAGGGGACATTCCGCTCGCATAGAGCATCCGCGACCGGGTCGATTCGCTCGCCGGCCAGATTCACATCGAGCACCGCGGCGTCGCAGTTCTCATGATGCGCTGCGTCGAGTGCTTCCGCAAGCCGCGGGATCGGGCCCGCCACTACACAGCCAGCAGTTTCCAAGATTTCTTGGATAAGTACTGCGACGAGATATTCATCTTCGACGACCAAAACTCTGACCCCCTCGAGCGCAGCGGTCATGGCGGGTCCTTTATGGCGGGTGCTCTAATCTTGTCTGTTCCCTGCCGACCCGAAAGTCACATTTTGCGGGTTTGCCGGGATTAAGATCCTACAATGGAGGCCTCCGTTAACCGTTTCCAGCTTTGCCTCGCCCTGCAATTCGAAACGAATACCGCGCTCGATAAGTTCCGTGCCGAAGCCCGCCACCCCAAACCCATCGACCTTTGGTCCTCCTTCCTCCTGCCAATTGATCTCGAGCTGCGGAGGCCGGTCGCCCGTGATGATCCAGGAGACAGCAACCCGGCCCTCGGGAACCGAAAGAGCGCCGTATTTTGCGGCGTTGGTAGAGAGCTCGTGAAGCGCCAAAGTGATAAACAGAGCGGCTTGGGGCCTGAGCATGACCGGCGGTCCGCTGATCTGCAGAGCGCCGTCGCTCGCCCCATGCGGAGACAGCTCGGCAGAGACGAGCTCACGTAATCCGGCTTCCCTCCAGCCGGTCTCCGACAACACGTCGTGGGTGTGCCCTAGGGCGTGGAGGCGGCCGATCAAATTTTCCTTGGTCTCGCCGTCCGATAAGGTCCGTTCGGCGATCGACGAGACCACGGCAAGCGTATTCTTGACCCGATGGCTGAGCTCGGCAGCGAGCACTTTCTGCTGCTCTTCGGCCGTGACCAAATTCGTAACGTCGACAAACGTCAGGGACACACCATCGATCCTTGCAGAATTGTCGCGATAGGGATGAATCCGGGCGAGGTAATGACTCTTGCCGTCCGCAAGGCTCACCGAACGTTCAATAGTCGAGCCGCCGCTGAGCACCGCCTGCATGTCGTCGGCAATGTCCAAGTAGCCAACACGGCTGACGATGTCCATCAGCGGGCGACCGTGGTCACTGGAAATGAGATTGAAGATTTTCGTAATCGTCGGTGTGAAGCTGCGAACTAACAGATTGCGATCGAGGAAGATTGTCGCTATCTGGGTGCTTTGGAATAAATTGTTGAGATCGCTGTTGGCCCGGTCGAGCTCGTCGATTTTCGTGCTGAGCTCGTGATTAACGGTCTGCAGTTCCTCATTGACCGATTGCAGTTCCTCCTTCGAAGTCTCGAGCTCTTCATTGGTCGATTGCAATTCCTCATTGACCGAGAGCAGCTCTTCATTGGACGAGCGAAACTCTTCGTTCGCCGTTTCGAGCTCCTCGATCGTCGACTGCAATCGCTCCTTGGTCTCCTGCAGCTCTTTCTCGATTAGCTGAACGGGCGAGTCCTGGCCTTCCGGCTAGCTCCGATCACCTGTTTCGGCCTGGGCCGAAACCGGCCCGCGATCGGTAAATACGATCCCGTAGGCGGTCTCTTTTCCTTCGATGATCGGCTCGACCGCGAGGCTGACCATCTGATCGCCGCCATTGATCTGCACATGGATGCGATCGCGCAGCACGCGCTGGCCGGTTTCCTTGGCGCGGTGGAGCGCCGTGCGCAGATCGGCGCGCAAACCCGGTCGAGCCATAGCGACGATGTCGCGATTGGGCGGGCCGGCGGCAGGCTGCAGATATTTCCCGGTGCCCGATGAGAAGTAGAGCGTTTGCCCGGTTTCATCGACGATCACGTAAGTCGGGGCAAAATGCTCGACGATAGTATTGGCGGCTCGCCGCAGCGTGTCCGAGCGCTGCAGAAGACCGCTTTGATTCTCCTCAGACCCTGCCGCCTCGCGCCGCGCCTGCGGCAGAAACTGCTGCAATGGCAGGGGCGGGCGGGCAACCAGGTCGCGGCGCCGAAAGATCCGGTTCTTTCTGTCGAGCGAAGTAAACAGCTCGCTGTGTCGGGAAACGTTCTCCGAGCTTCCAAGAAATAGATATCCGCTCGGGCGCAGTGCGTAATGAAACAACGGAATAATCTGCGCTTGCAGCGATGGCTTCAGGTAAATCAGCAGGTTGCGGCAGGAGATCAGGTCGAGGCGCGAGAATGGCGGGTCGCGAATAACGCTGTGGGCCGAGAAGATGCACATATCGCGCAATTCTTTGACGACGCGATAAGTCCCGGCTTCGTGGACAAAGAAGCGCCGGAGCCGCTCGGGTGAGACTTCCTTGACCACGCTCGCCGGATACTGCGCTGCGCGGGCGACACCCATGCCAATCTCGTCGATGTCGGTGGCGAAGACCTGGACCTTCGGCGGCGACAGCGATCTTTCGATGTGCTCGCGCAACAAAATCGCGATCGAGTAAGCTTCCTCTCCGGTGGAGCAGCCGGCGATCCAGACGCGGACCTCGTCGTCGGCGCCTTTGCCTTCGAACAGCTTTGGGATGACCAACGTCTCGAGCGCCTGGTAGGCTGTAGTATCGCGGAAGAAATCGGTGACCCCGATCAACAGGTCACGAAATAGCGCGCTGACCTCGTCCGGCTCCCTTTGCAGCCGCTCGGCGTAATCCTCGAGTTTTGTCGTCTGAACCACCTGCATTCGGCGCTGGACACGGCGCTGAAAGGTTCGCTCCTTGTACTCGCGGAAGTCGTGCCCGGTGCGCGTGCGCAACAGGTTGAAAATCGTGGTCAGGGCGTTGCCCCGATGCTCGGTATCGAACGCACCCCAATTGCGCACATAGCCAATGATCCGCTCGGGAATGGTCTCGACCGGCAATTCCAAATCGACGATGCCTGCCGCGACAGCACTCGACGGCATCTCGGCGAAGCGCGGCCGCGTCACATTGGTGCCCTGAGCGATGGTCAGGCCGCCATTCTCCTTGATCGCCTTGAGGCCGAGTGTCCCGTCATGGCCGCCGCCAGAGAGCACGATACCGATCGCGTGCTCCGCCTGGTCCTCGGCCAAAGAGGTGAAGAAAACGTCGATCGGCGCGCGCTCGCGATCTGTGGGTCCGGTACGGCGAAGCTGCAGGTTCCCACCGCGGATCGTCAGGATCGCGCTAGGCGGCAGAACATAGACGTGCTCCGCCTCGACTTTTTCGCCGCCCCGCGCATCGACAACCGGCATTCGGGTCGCCCGGCCAAGAATCTCGGACAGCATACTCTCCCGGTCCGGCGGCAGATGGGTGACGACCACGAACGCCAGCCCGTTGTTACGCGGAAGGGATTTGAAAAACTGCTCCAGCGCCTCGACACCGCCCGCCGAGGCACCAATGCCAACGATGGGAAGGCTGGGCATCATGGTATTCACCCTAAGAGCCTATACGAGTTTTATCCTACTCCTCGTCTTCATCCCCTCAAACGCATGTTTAGCGCCTCTGTTCCCGATACGATCCCGCAGTGGATGCGGCGGAGCGGGTCGAGCGCATCCAAGGAACGGATGGCCATCGCGCGAGGTTAGTGTTAGGAGCGAAAGGTAAAGATTATGACGGTGCGGCGGCGATCTCCCCAAGATCCCCTCCTCAAGCGCGTTTTGGCGAGAGCCCAGGAGCTTGCCGAGCAGGTGCGGGAGACGGCTGAACGCGTCCATCAGGAGGCCAAGGAGGCTCATCGGCTTACCGACATCTCCCGGCGCCAGGCCGAACGAGGGCGCGAATTGTCGAGAGCAGGCCGCGACGAAGCTCGCGCCGTAGCCGATTCAATCAAATGGGGCATCAACACCAACGGCACCGGTAAAGGCTACGTGTCCACGAAGAAGGACGAGTGAGTTGCCTACCCGCGGCGGCGCTTCGTGTCCTGACGATTGTGAAGCCGGAAGATACCGCTATCGCGAGGCACTTCGCTAATCTTCTCCATCCAGCATCGAAGACGTCCGTGCCGCGCGACGCGGACGCGTCCGATACCATGTCACGATAAATCGATGGTCGTCTGAGAGACTCGCCGCCTCTTCGCGGGCGCGGCGCGCTCGCTCTAATAGTTCGGTGACATCGCTACGGACCAACGTTCGGACGGGTTCTTTCACCGGCGGGTCTCCAATCATGGGGAAACGTCTAAAATGCTAACAATTGATCGTCAATGACCCGTCCTGATTCAGAAGGCCGAGAGTTCGTTCATCAAGAGATGGAGCGCGGCGGACTGACGAGTTTCAGCGGTCCGGCGTTTGCATAGATGCGGCTTGGCGCCGGTTAGTTCGATGCAACGCGCGCCGCCTGCGTTTGTGAGACGGGTCGCCTCGTGTTCGGGCAAATGTTTGGTCTACAATCGGGCGATGAACAGACGACGCTTCCTGCTGGGCGCGGCCGCGTTTTTGAGTGCGCCACCGTACCGTGCATGGACAACGCCGAACGCATCCGGGTGGCCCCGATTGCGGCTTGTCGATGCCCGTACAGGCACCTCTTTCGACGGCGCCTATCGCGACGCCAATGGCCCGATCGCGCGGGTGATGGATGAGTTGTGCGTCTTCTTGCGTGACCAGCATTCCGGCAGGATGACCGGCATCGACGTCGGCGTGATCGACTTTCTCGCCAATGTTATGGTCGCTACGGGCCAGACCAGCGCCGTTGTTCTATCGGCCTTTCGCACACAAGAAACCAATGCACTGCTGGCTCGCACGACCTTCGGCGTTGCCGAGAACAGCCAGCACCTTTACGGCCGCGCGCTCGATGTGCGGTTTCCCGGCAGGCTTGCCGACGCGATGGTCGCAGCGCGCGCGATGCGGCGCGGCGGCGTCGGTTGGTATCCGCATTCCGGCTTCATTCATCTCGACACCGGCCCGGTGCGCAACTGGGACCTCGATAGCGACGGGCTGCAGGACCTGTTGATCACCGCGCGAGGGGCACCGCTTGGCTCGAGCGGAAAAGGCGAGATGCTGGTTAACGGGCCCGGCACCCTGATCATCGGCGGCGGCAAACCGCCCATGGTGCTGGCCGGCCGCGTTTTGCCGGGGGCGCGCCAACGCGTTGGTTTGCCCCATCTATTGGCGAAGGCGGCGACAACAGCGCAGTAAGGGTAGCTCACAGACCCCTGGGATTGGCGCGATCGAACATCGTAACGTCTTGTTAACCATGCTCGGGTAGCATTCCGGCATGTCCAACATCGTATACATGCGGCCCGCCAACCAGCCGCCCACCGATCTCGCCCTCATCGCAGAGCAGCTCGAGGCCATCCGTGCCCGACTTGCTCTCCTACCGACCCGGGCCGAACTGGCGCGCGCGGCACTCGGCATCATCTTCTGCACAGCAGGGCTGGTGATCGGCTGGTTCGAGTTGGTCTCGAGGCACTGTTTCTGAGCGGCCGTCGCCAGCGATCCGGTGCGTGCTCGATTAGAGAAACGCGATCGAGATCCAGGGGATCGCCGCAACGATAGCCAGAGCGACGACGAGAGCGCCGGTATAAGGCCAGATCCGCCACAACGCGTCGTCCGGCGACACGCGGCCGATCGCTCTCCCTCCTCAGTGCCGATCGCTCTCCCTCCTCAGTAAGGTGCCGGTGTTCGCAAAAGAGTGTCAACCAGCACCCTGCTTCGCACACGCCCCCGCAGGAGCTAAAATCTGCCGGAAAAAACGCAGAGCGCGGATCTGCCGCGCCAACTCAGGGAGATGGCGATGAGGTTTCGCCAGTTTCTGAGCGCCGTGCTAATTCTCAACACACTGGCTTTGTCGGCCGCCGCACAGGCTCCTACGCCGGCGACGGCCTTCGATGCAAATATGTCGGCACTGTCGCCGAATTAGGCGGGGGGCACGCCGGTAACTGCGGCCCGTTGGCATCGGTCGATATGACGATTACCGGGGGGCAAGTGGTGATCCACGAAATCCTATTTACCGGAGGTAGGCCAACTTTCCGGGGTAACGTCAATGCGGCAGGAGAAGTAACTACCACGCGATACCTTAAGGCACCACCGACTGATATCGGGGTGACCGTTGATACCATATATGGCGTCATCCATAATAAAGTATTCGTAGGTGAACACCGACACGGATATTGGTGCTATTGGAGCATCCGAATGGCAGCCGCGCCGGCACCGGGATCGACGACACCGTTCGACGGTTGGTATAGGGGCGTATCCCGAGAGGTGTTGGACGGCTCGAACAGTGAGCACTCCTGCGACGCACGCGCTCTCACGCCTCCGGCTCCCCTGAAGATCACTAATGGGGTTGTCGGGATCCCCGGCGTTCCCTCCTAGGAAGGAACTGTCAGCCCGCAAGGCGCCGTGGTGATCCGGAATCACAACTTCAGCCGGGTCGATGGACAGATCGACTCGCAAGGCACGATTAGAGGGCAGTATACTGGCGAACTCCCGCCCCGGCTTGGCGGGGACACCAACTGCATCATTAACTTCGTCTGGCAAAAGGAATGACAGGGCGCGGGCTGCCGATCACACCTCCGAAGAAACGGGTTAAAGATCGAGCGCCGCCGGCAGATCGCGCGACTGGTGCACGAAACGGAGAATGATCGGTGGCTCCGCCCCTGCGTCGTAAACCAGAAGATAGGGAAAGCCGCGAAGGGACCAAAACCGATACCGTTCCGGCGCGAGCTCCAGTCGCACACGCCCGAGTTTGGGCCTCGCTTGTCGTCTGCGGGCGGCGGCCATTGCAGCCGCGACCAGAGCATCAGCGCCCGCGGGATTGTCGTCGGCGATCCACACTACGGCCTCACGCAGCTCGCGCTGCGCGCCGCGCGCTTTGAGCGCCAGATCGCAATGGGATTGGTCCCGCCGGGCACCCGGCTCGCCGACCGCGACCCGGCGGCGCCGGCCTGGGACGAGGTCCCCGCAGATCAGCAGCGCCTCTTTGCGCGCCATATGGAAACCTATGCCGCGATGCTCGACTGCGCCGACCAGAATATCGGACGCCTCGTGGCAAGGCTCGAAGAGCTCGACGAGCTCGGCAATACGATCTTAGTCTTCTCTTCCGACAATGGCGCCACCAACTCCGCGGGACCTTCCGGCGCATTACATTTCAACCGGCGCTATGCCGGGTTGCCGGCATTGCCGGTCGAGGTCGATGTCGAGCGCGGAGCCTGGATCGGCACCGGGCGGAGCTCTGCCGTTTATCCGATGGGGTGGGCGCAGGTCTCCAATGCCCCCTTCCCGTCCTACAAGACTTACACCGGCGGCGGCGGACGGCGCGTCAGCTTCATCGTTTCGTGGCCCGATAAGCTCGCGGATTGCGGGGCGATCCGCAGCCAATTCGCCCACGTGATCGACGTGATGCCGACCCTGCTCGACCTGGCGGGTGTGCCGGCTCTGTCAACCTCGCACGGCAAGCCCGCCCAGCCGATGCAGGACAAGCGCCGATGAGCGGCATCGCTCCGCCGGAGCTTGCTGCGGCCGTGTGCAATGCCGGGGCATTGGGCTCGATCGGTTGCGCTGCGCTATCCTCGACAATGGTGCGAGAGCAGGTCACGACACTGCGCCAGGCGACCAACCCCCCGTTCAATCTCAACTTCTTTATCCATGCCCAGCCGCGGATCGGTCCTCAGGCGGCAGAGCGGGTGCGGGCAAAGCTCGCGCCCTATTTCGAAGAATTTGGGCTAGGGGCTGTACCTGAGCCGAAGGAACTCTTCCCGACATCCGACGAAGAACGGCTTCACCTTGTCCTCGAGCTCCGGCCGCCCGTCGTCAGCTTTCATTTTGGTCTGCCCGGAGCCGCGGCGATCCGGCAGATCAAAGAGGCCGGTTGCATCATTCTAAGCTCCGCAACCACGGTCGCCGAAGCCCGGTTGCTCGAAGCAAACGGTGCGGACGCGATCATCGCACAGGGCTTCGAAGCCGGCGGGCATCGCGGCAGTTTCAGTGGCAGTCCAGGTGCAGCCATGGTCGGTACGGTAGCGCTCGTGCCCAAATCGTCGATGCGGTGCACGTACCGGTAATTGCCGCGGGCGGCATCGCGGACGGCCGCGGGATCGCAGCGGCCTTCGCTCTCGGAGCGAGCGGGGCTCAGATCGGTACAGCCTTCTTGGGTTGTCTCGAAGCGACCCTCTCACCGCTGTATCGTGCCCAGCTGCGGGCTGCGACCGACGATGTCACCGAGCTGACGCGCGCTTTCACCGGCCGCCCAGCCCGGGCAATACGCAACCGCTTCATCACAGAAATGGCCGATTGCGAGTCGCTAGAATTTCCGCAGCAGATGGGTCTAGTAGGCCCCCTTTTGCAGCTGCCGAGCGACGAAGCGCGTGCCAAGTTCATGCCGGTTTGGGCGGGTCAGGCTGCCCCGCTGATGCGCGAGCAGCCCGCAGGCCGATTGGTCGAAACGCTTGTGGCGGAAACCCAGCGGATCATCGGGCCAAAGGGGTCGGTGGGCTAGAAACCCGTTCGCTCAGGACATGAGCTTCGTAAAGGGGTCAGGAAAACGCGCAATTAGCTGAGAGGCGCGCACGGTAACGGTGGTACTGATGGGAGCGGCGCACAATCATTGCCCCGAGTAACGGATCGCCAGCAGCCTGATTTCGTTGGGAGTCAGTTTCGCGGCGACGCTGCGCATGCGGTGGTAGATGTCGTTGTGCCTTGTGCCGCCGGCGAACGCCCGCAGCTGGGCTTCCAGGTATTGCGCATATTGGCCGGTCAAGGTCGGGGTCTCGATCGGCCCACCGGCGCGCACCTGGTGGCAAGCCGCGCACGGCGGCAGACCGCGGGCGACATCGCCGTTGCTGACGATATTCTCGATGTCGATCCCGACATAACGGCCGCTCTCCGCGGGGTCGATCGCACCGCGAAACAGGCGGCCATAATACGCAGCGAGGTCGACGATCTGCTTGTCGTCGAGATCCTTGGCCAGCGGTGACATCACCTCGCTAACCCGCGCGCCGCTTCGGAAATCATGCAGTTGCTTGTAGAGCGCAAAGACCGACTGGCCGATATTGCGCGGGATCGTCGGATCGGGAGTGTTGCCTTCGAGCGTGTGACAACCGAGGCAACGTTCTTCGGCAAGCCGAGCGCCGTCGGCGCGATTGGCGCCATAGAGCGCCTCGATCGTCGCCGCGGTCCACGCCACGTTTGTCACCGGTTGTGGCTCAGCCTGATAGGGAGGGGTCGGCCGGGCCGGCGAACCGGGCAGGATGCCGACCGCCCGGCAGATCGCGGTGTAGGCGTCGATCCCGGCGGCGCGGCCCTGCACAACCGGCATCACAATCAGTCCGAGCAGCCCACCAACCGCCAGTGCGGCCAGCACGAAAACCGTTCCCCAGAGCCGCCATTTCCGGTCCATCGCGACTTAGCCCGGGCGATCAACGTGGTGGACGATCGCAGCTGGCGATGGTTGCGCGATAAATTGCCCAATAGGCCAGCCATAAGCCGCCGCCATCAGCACCAGAACCAATACATTCCACAGCGCGAAACCATTGAGCGCGGCCGGAAGCCGTGCCACCGGATGTAGCGGCAGTGAATACCGCATCGGCTCTGCCGTCGCCTCGACGGCTTTTTGCCGGCCATGCAGGATCGCCAGGTTGCGGATGAACAACACCGCGCTGACCAACAGGATAACGCCCCCGAGGAGGCTGACATCGACCCAATCTCCCCACCAGGCAATCAGCGGGTCGTCATAGTCGAAATGCGCAACGCGACGCCACTGCCCGTTGAGGCCGAGCCAATGCCAGGGCAAGGTCATTACCATCATGCCGACGGCCCACAGCCACAATTGCCGGCGCTGCCAGGCGAGGCCGTCGGCATCGACCGCGTGACCGGTCAACCGCGGCCAGATCTCGTATGCGATCGCGAAATACATGATCACGACCGTGCCGCCGAAGATCAGATGGAAATGCGCTGTGACCCAGGAAGTGTTGTGGACCATCGCGTTCATGCCGTAGCTCATGTTGATCAGGCCACCGCCACCGCCGAACCACAGCATGACAAAGGCCAGGCCGGTCGCCAGCACCATCGGCCGATGCCAGGGCAATGTACGCAGCCAGCCGAAGAGCCCGGTGCCGCCGTTGAGCCGGCCGGCCACCTCAAAAGACGCGGTGATCGTGAACACGGTCAGCAGGGTCGGCACCGTGACCAAAGCCGTCAATGTCGTCTGGACGAATTTGAACCCGGTGGAATGCTCCGGATCCATGAACAGATGGTGCAAACCGACCGGCAGGCTGTAGAGCAGAAACAGGACAAAGGTCAGACGGCCCATTGTGTCGCTGTAAAGCCGTCCGCCGGCCGCTTCGGGCGCCATCGTATAGAAGGCGATGTAGGCAGGGAACAGCCAG
>Ga0310912_10000847_pt1 | contig 16013 bp, 10 predicted proteins | sample GREbulkMGOX080_FD_203443 | JGI IMG/M metagenome (GOLD analysis project Ga0310912, IMG submission 203443) | Lab enrichment of tropical soil microbial communities from Luquillo Experimental Forest, Puerto Rico - GRE.bulkMG.OX080 | ecosystem: Environmental > Terrestrial > Soil > Tropical forest >...
GTCATCGCGGCATGTTCCTCACAACAGATTTGGCTACTCAGATCGGCACGTTCGCGCTAGTGCCGCAGATCGTTGATGCCATTAACGTGCCTGTGATTGCATCCGGAGCCATCGGCGATGCACGCGGCATCGTAGCGGCGCTTGCACTCGGCGCTGGCGCTGTACAGATAGGGACGGCCTATTTGTTCTGTGCTGAGGCAAAGATTAGCCCGCCCCACCGCGCGGCTTTAAAGGGCGCCGCTGGGACAGGGACTGTGCTCACCAATGTGTTGACCGGACGGACGGCACGAGGATTTGTCAATCGCATAATCCGCGAATTGGGGCCGATCAGCGATGGGGTTCCTGGTTTTCCGCTAGCGTCGAGCGCGCTCGCTCCGTTGCATGCAAAGGCGCAATCGCTGGGTTCGGGTGATTTCTCACCGATGTGGGCGGGAAATGCGGCCGCGCTTGGACGCGAAATGTCGGCATTTGAACTGACCCAAACACTGGCGCGTGAAACGCAGGACTTGTTGCGAAAGTTGGCTCACTAGGGAGCAGAATTCGCAAAAGCATTTTGCGGCGCACGCTGTCAAGACTTGCCGCACGCTAGCGGCGATCGACGATCAGATCATTTTACCGCGCGGGGGTTGAAGCTCGCACGTTGCGTCATTCCATTGCGGCGCGGCAATGGCCAGCCGACCTGCCGGTCGAACAGCCGACCAAGTTCGAGCTGGTGGTCAACCTCAAGACCGCTAAGGCGCTAGGGCTGAAGATCTCCGAGTCTTATCTGCAGCGCGCCGACGAGGTGATCGAATAACAGTGTCCCTTCCGTGTCTGCTTTTGGCACTTAGCAGACATAGCCGTGTTTTGTGCCGATGTCCGCTTTTGGGGGTGAAGCGGACATCGCCCGGACTTGCTTCGAACATGATCGACATCACCGCGCGCTGCGTGCGAATAGTCAATGTTGATGGCCAATTCCATTATTCGCGCATCCCGAGCCCTCACATGGCCAATGAAGCGCCAGAATGATCATCGCATTTCGCAGTACGAACCCCGGTGGAGGACAATCATGAAAACCCGATTTGCCGCGGCGCTATCGATGTTGGCGGGGGCAGCACTTGGCGGCACCGTTATCCAGGCTTTGCATGCGCAAGCGAAAGCCCCGGTCTATATGGTCGCCATCAACGACGTCAGCGACCAGGAGGGTTACGCAAAAGAATACGTTCCGCCTGCGCAGAAATCGGTCAAGGATCACGGTGGCGAATATATCGCGGCAGGACCAGGAACGCAGTTAGCCGGAAACCTGCCTCATGGGCCGGTTGTGATCCTTCGGTGGGAAAGCATGGAGGCGCTGGAAGGCTGGCGCAATTCTCCCGAATTTCAGTCTACACTCAAGACTGGCGAGAAATACGCCAAATTTAACATTGTCGCCGTTAATGGCGTCAAATAATCCTCTGGAGAGATATGGGCGGCTCACTTGCCGTCCGCCGCTTTGAGGATTGACGCGGTATCGGTGAGCCAAACGCTGGGATCGGCCTTCAGCTGGATGAGCACGCGGCGCATCGCGGCGGCGCCGTCGGGCGTGCCGACGACGAACGGATGGATGCCGATCACCACCGTGGTCGCTTCGCGCGAGTCGTCGGCGCGCGCCTCCTCGGCGAGTTCGAGCACATAATCGAGCCACAGCGCCGCGATCTCGGGCGGCGACTTCATGCGCGCCAGATTCTGCCCCATGTCGACGGTCACCACCGGATAGGGCAGCAGAACGACCGGCCCGTCCGGTGTGTTGAGCCGCGACACGATGTCGGAATCCATCCCGTCGATCGTATACGTTATGCCGGCGGCGGCCATCGCTTGCATAGTGTCGGCGTTGGCATAGACGCTCGGGCTTGACCAGCCAGTGGATTTCACGCCGGTTGTCGATGCGATCAAATTGAGCGTGTCGCGGATATAGGCCTTCTGCTCGTCGAGCCCGCGGCTGAGTGGCAGCATGTGGCTGGTATTGTTCATGCCGTGGGCGATGATAGGCGCGTCCGGCTGCTCGGCGCGGAAGTCCTTCCACTCCGAGGAATGCGCGCGCGGAAATTCGGCGTTCAAGACGACGGTTAGCGGTACGCCAAGATCCTTGAACAGGCGCCCGACGCGCAAATTGCCCCAGCTCTGCGAATAGGCGCGGAAGTTCTCGTTGACCAAGTCCGGCGTGCGTCTCGCGAGATCGGGGCGGTATACCGGACCCTGGCCAAAGCCGAACTCCTCGACGAACAGCGCGAAGCTCACCGCGACTTTTTTACCGCCGGGCCAGGCTGCGACATGGATCTCCGTACGCGGAAACTTGGTGATCCAGTCGACGCTGTTTTGCGCAAAAAGCATGGCAGGCAGAAACAGCGCAACCGCCGCCGCTGCGGCGATCACGCGTAGTGGCCAAAACGGGGTGCACATTGCCGCCGGCCGGAGTCAGGGCAGATCGGCCAAGGAGGCCGGCCCGCTGCCGGGGGTGATCAGCGTCGGCCACTGATGCGAGCCGAATGCCACTGCCGGCGGCAGGAACGGCGTCACGCCGCGTTTCTTGCTTTCGTCGATGATGGCCTGACGAGCGTCGCCGCCCATCAATTCATAATCCATCAGATAGTAATTGCTGAAGAACGCGGCGCCGACCGAACGATCTGCGACGATCCGCGTCAGCGCTTCGAGCATATCATCGGGCGTGGTGGTGAAAGAGATAGTCTCAATCAGCACCAGCCGGCTGTTGATGGCGTCAGGCCCGAAGAATTGCGCGAGCACGCTGAACAGCACATTGTTCTGGCGCGCGACATAGATGGTGTTGCTCGCGGCATAGGTCTTGTCCCAGTCGGTGCCGAGCATCTTCTTCCAGTCGCTGATTACGTCCATCCAGTGCCCGACCTGGGTTTGCGCCGCCCAAGCGATGTTCTTTTTGAGTAACGGCGCCTGCTTCTTGGCGAAGGCCTGGAACGCTGCGACCGTGATAACGCCGTTCTTGGCGCAGTCATCCATGAAGGCGATGTTGTTCTGCAGGATGAGCTTGCTGTTCTCCTGCCAGTCGCCGAGAACATCCGCGGAGTTCAGACCGTCGAGCGCCGACTGCATCTGGCTGCGATAGGTGAGGAGCGAACCGCGCCACGACGTGTCGGATGGATTGTCCAGATAGGGCATGACGACTTCTGAGAGCGCCATGGTGCTGTGGCCAACCGATTTCATCAGCTGATACTTGATCGGCACCGATGGCGCTTCGAGCGGCGGCTGTCCCGGCCGGTATAGAATAAAACGGCCGCCGGCGCCGGAGAACAGCCCGAGGATGATCGGATGAGTACCCATCAAGTTCTTGCGGAAAATCGCACCGGACGTGTCGTACAATTGAAACATCATGGTGTTGAGCGCGAGCATATACTTGGTCGCGGTCTCTGCTGCGGTCGAACTGGTGCGGCCGCCGATCGGCGCCAGATAGGAGGGCAGATCTTCCGCTGCCGCGGCGCCGGCAAATCCCGCGAGCGTAAGCGGCAGCAGCAACGGGTAAGCGTATCGCTTGCGCGGCAAGGTTAGACGCATTGTTCCCTCCCTATAGCGATTTGTTGACGTCGAATCCTATCCGCTAATCGCCGCCAAGCGCGGGAGGCGCAGACGCCTTTCCGGACCAAACTTGTCCGAGCCGCACGGCGTCAAGCGTCGTCGCCTGCGCGTTCGGTCTCACTAAATCGTATTTGATGACGCTTGCGTCCGTGCCTCCAGGCGCGACGCCGCTGACCAGCAGATTGGCGCCGGTCGTTGTACTGGTCGTGGCCACCCTCGTGCCGGCAGGTCCGCCAAATGGCTCGAAGCTCGCGATCTCGCGGAATTGAGCACCGTGACCATGGTGTTCGGGGTTCTGCAGGTATAAGGACGGGCCGCCATCCAGCGCGGAGCCGCTGGAAAAAATCTTTATTGAGCCGCTGTCCGCAAGCTTGCTCACGATGATCCGCTTGGCGCCGCCGAGTGAACCGGCGAGCCAACCCGTGGCCAGAGATACGCCGCCCCGATAATCCTCGCCGAAGGGAGTAAAAGAGGCGGTGTTCATCGGCTCATCCGTCGCGTGCATGTTGTCCGTCGCATGCATGCCGACGTGATCGGCCTTCGCATGAAGCTTGGCTTCGGCCTCGGCGATGGGCTTAAACAGCGGGAAGGCAAACACCTTGACCTCCGCCGGGCTCCCTTGACCGGGCGCGGTGACGATGCTCTCGCGGCCGGTCGAAAAGTCCACAAAGCCCGTTGCGACGCTCACGCCGTACCGATCGTCACCGTAGGGTTTGAACGTCGCGAAGAGCGCCGGCCCAGTACTCGAAGATGACGCCAGCGGGATTTGGTAGACCTTCACTTCGCTTGGGACGCCGGGACCCGATCCAACGATGATGTTGTCGGAGTTTGTCCCATCGATCTGTGCAGCCGCCACGCTAACGCCCCCGCGGGCTTGGGAATCGAACGGCTGGAAACGCGCCAGCTCGGTCCCGAAGGTGCCTTTGCCGCGTATTGACGCCCCGGCATAGACCGCGACTTCCGGCGAGTGGTCCTTGCCGGCGCCGACGATGAGATCAAGCACGCCGTCGCCATCAACATCGCCCATCGCCACGTTGACGTTCTCTTCATAGCCCGGAAACGGGATGACCGTGCCGACGAACCGGTCGCCGTTGGCGTCGTACAGACGGACCTCGGCAGGCTTGCCGGGGGCGCCCGGAATTGCCACCGCATAAATGGATACGGCCGGGATGACGTTAATCAGTGCCATCAGGCCGTTGTCTTCATGGTTGAGGCGATGGCAATGCGTCACGTAAAGCCCAGTATATTCGTCGAACCGGGTGCGGATCGCGAGAATACCGGGTTCGATCACGCTCTCGTCGCTATGCATCGTCGGTGCCGGCGTATTGGCGTTGTCGATGGAAAATTGATCGGGACCAGTGCGCAGACCTGTCGTGGGATCGAAATACTCGACCACCTGAAAATCATTGACGTGGACATGAATCGGATGCTCGTCGTTGTTATTGTTGACGAACCTCCATTCCTCGACTGAGTTGAGCCGAGGCTGGATCAGCGGGACATTTGGGAATGCGCCGCCATCGAACGCATATACGAACGTCTTCGGATCGTCGGCGCTGGCCATGTTGTTGAGAAACCCGCCGGATATCAGGATCTGCCGCTTGAAATCCGGGGTGGTGTTGGCGAGGTCGACAAACGATGTGTAGGCGTCGAGCGGCTGACCTTCGACGAACGGGGTCGTCACGCCGCCGCTTTCAGACGGGGTGGCTCTTACCAGCACTTGGGTTGGAAAGAAGAAGAAACCGTCAAAATAGCTGACGGCCGAGGGCAACGCGGTGAGCGTCCCCAGCGCGGCCGGCGGATTGTCGCTTCCATCGTTCGTGTAGAGCACGCCGGGGGCGGTGATCGTTTTTGCGTCGCCGCCGCGCTCCGGCATTTCGAGAACGAGCTCGCCTTGGGCTGGTATCGTCACGGCGATAGCGAAGCGGCTCGCCGGTGGAATGAGCAGCCGGGTGCCACTGTCGGTGGGCGGATAGTGAACGGATGTATAGGGATTTCCATCCTGGCCCACGATGGCGATCGGCGGATGCCGGCCGGTCGCGGTTTCGGTGAGCTGCACGTTGATGTAGGCGATGTCGCTTACATTCGCGAGCACCCAAATTTCGGTCTGACCCGCCTTGCTCTTGATGACCGGCTGAAACTGGCCGTTCACCGTGAATTGCACATCACGTTGATAATCCGGGAGTGAGGGATTGACCGGCACGTCGCTGCCCGCTTTGGGATCAGCCGCGGTGAATTGCTGGAGATTGCTGGGAATGAACTGCGACTCGCCACGATGATTGTTGATTGAAAGCGGCCCCGCATACCAGGCAGTGAAATATTTGGTTCCGAGCTTGGATTGTTTGAAGTTAACCGGCGCGAGCAATGGACGATACGTCCCGTTCTCGAGCTCGCCCGCCTTCGGCGGGATGATCGTGCTGACCCACTGGGGCCAGCTCAAATTGTTGAGTTGCGCCATACCGCCGGCGCGGTCAAAGACGAAATTGTACTGCAGCGCCATGTTCCGGACGGGAATACGCTTCTCGGTGACGAGCGGCAGGTTGCCGTCGGTTCGTCCGACCGCAAGCAAACCCGCGAGACCGGAATAGACCTGCGCCGCGGTGAGCCCATGAAGATGACAGTGATACCAGTACAGCCCCTGCGGCATGTTCCGCGGGATGTCGTAGGTGTAGGTGTTCGACATTCCTGGCGGGATGTGCAGCATGACATTGTCGGCATTTCCTCTCGGACTGATGTGAGCCCCATGGGTATGGAGATTTATCGGTGACGAGGTCATCTGCTCCGGGTAGAGGGGAACCGGTTGATCCTTGGCCGTGTATTGCGGAATGAAGTAATCGCGGATGGTCAGGCCGGTCAGGCCATTTTCGAAATGGACGATCAGCCTTTCGCCGGGAAATACCTGGAGCGTAGGCGCTGGATAGAGATTGCCGCCGGACTTCTGCCCGTTGGACGCCGTGCCAAGGATCACCTCGTAATCGAAAAGGAGAAAGTTCTGGACCGGTGTCGCGACCGTGTCGAGCGTTGCCCGACCTTGCCTCGCGGTGAGTCGAACTTCGAGAACGCCGTCCTTGCTCGTCAGCACGATGGGCTCTCGGAACTCTGGTCGAATTGCGAGATCGGTTTTTTTGTCCGCATTTTGCGCGGGCGCAATCGCGCTGGAGCATGCCAGCGCCGTCAGGACAGCGAGGACACCAAGTGCCAGCGAAGCGTCGCGACGTGGCCGCATCGTTCGCATGATTTTCCTCCAAATCGTGCTGAACAGCGGCGATGCGCTGTTAGTTTCACGACAACAAACAACGTCAAGGGATGACATCCGCGTCGCTGCAACTACGCACAACAGACGTAGAAAATATCGCAGCCCGCGAAGATCATAATAGGCACCCGTGACGCAACCTGTATAGCGGCAGCCGCTACGGCTTTTTTTAGAATCACATTTTTTGTGATGTACATCACAACTCTCAGGTCGCAATGTCCTAACACTCAGCGGAGCGCGCGCCAGGCCCGTGAAGCGCGCCGCGATCCAACGCGTGGGGCAAGAGGGCACTCGTGCGGACCTCGCGACGCGATTTCGTAAAATTCCTCACGTCGAGCGGCATCGCGCTCTCAGTTTCGCGCCTCGCGTCGGCTGAAGATGTCGCGTTCGGCGTCCGTGAGACATTGCCGGGCCAACAAAAATTTAATCCGGCGGCCAATGGCGCTGGCCGCATCGACGGCGTCGTCAAGGTCACGGGATCAAAGCTTTACGCCGGCGATTTTCGCGCCGCCGATATGCCGGGTTGGCCGGCGAAAACCTCGCACGCCGTGCTCATCCGTGTCACCGACGCAACGCATACGTATGACGGCCTCGATTTGTCGCGACTGAGCGGCGCGTTGAAACCGTCCGTGGTCGTCACTGCCGAGGACCTAGCGCGCATCGGCACGCGGGTTCCCGAATTTTATGTCGGCGACCTGTTCTGCCCGCTCCGAAAAACGCCGCTCTATCTCGGCCAACCGGTTGCGCTTTTGATCTTCGAGGACTTCGATACCTTCGATCAGGCGCGGCTCGTGCTGCGCAAAGCGGCTGTCGTGAAATACGGCGAGGAGACCGGTCCCCTCACGAGGCCGCCGTACGTTGCTTTTCGCTTTACCCGGGTTGCCGGCCCGACCCCGGACGCGCCCGATGTCTATTCGCCGGTCAAGAACGGCTGGGTCAGTCCGGGCGTGTTCAACGACGCCCAGCAACCGGTCTGGGCGCGGCTGCCGATTCCGACGGGACTAGACTACGCGGAGGCCGCGCGTCACGGCAAAGACATTCGCGCCGAGCTTGCGGCGGACGATCCGGCGCGTCTGGTGCTGGAGCGGCAATTCGAGACGCAATCGGCGGATCCGATGTTTCTCGAACCGGAAAGCGGTCTTGCCTGGTATGACCCAAGCCCCAAGAGCCTCGAACTCGTGGTCGGCGTGCAATCGCCCTACGATGCCGCGGAATCTGTCGCGTTCCTGCTCGGCGAAGCCGACGACGCGCACAAACCGGCGCGCATCAACACGCATTTTGCGTACATGGGCGGCGGTTTCGGCGGACGCGACCACACGCCGTTTCCACTTTATGTCGCGCTCGCGGCGATGTTCTTCCCGGGCCGCCCGGTGCGGCTCGCTAACAACCGTTACGAGCAATTCCAATCGGGCATCAAGCGACACGGCTTCTCATTGCGCACACAAATGGGTGTCGATCGGGCCACCGGTAAGATCTTTGCTTTTGCCGCCGATCACGTCTTGCATGCCGGCGGGTTGGCGAATTTTTCGCCCCATGTCGCGACCGTTGGAGCCGTTGCGGCGCTCGGCATCTACTATGCTCCCAAAGTCGACATCACCACGGTTTCGCTGCCCTCGCGCGCAGTCACCGCCGGCTCGATGCGGGGCTATGGCACGCTGCAAGTGATGACGGCGCTGGAAGTGCTGGTCGATGAAATGTGCACGGCCCTGCCGCTCGACCCGATCGAATTCCGGCGGCGCAACGCGCTTAAACCCGGCGAGCGGACCATGACGGGAAACACCTACGACGACTCGATCCGCACGCCGGAGATTCTGGACAAGCTCGAGCAACACGCGATCTGGCGCGAGCGCGCCGCGGAGAAGGCCCGCGGCAAAGAGGCGGGAATTCTTGTTGGCACCGGCGTCGCTTGCGCCCACAAAAATTACGGCACCGGCGGGGATTGTTCTTTGGGATCGGTGGAGATCGATTCGCAGGGCCGGATCGCAATCCGGATCGATGATACCGAGATGGGCAACGGTCTCGGCACGGCGGTCGCGAACCGGGTCGCGGCCTATCTGGGCGGCGTCGCGGACGAGGTTGCGCTCGCTCAAGTCGATGCGTTCGGCCCGCTTGCGCTGGTGAAGTCCGGCGATCCTTATACGATCGATCAGAAGACGCAGGACGCCGCCGCGCGCAATCCGCGCTGGGTCCCGGAAATCTCCTCGGCCACGGCTGCCTCGACCGGCGCGCATGTCGGCACGCATGCGGCGGCCGAAGCGGCGCGGGTGATTTTCCGCTTCGGCTTATGGCCGGCGGCGCTCGATTTGTGGCGCGTTGCGCCGAACGATCCGCGCGCCGCGCAATGGCAATCGGCGCGCTGGCAGGACGGACAATTGACCGCGCCCGGGCTCACACCACTCGCGCTCTCCGACGTTGCGGCACGCACGCATGCAAAGAACGGTATCACCGGTGCGATGGCCCATGGCTTTAATCGCTGGGCCTGGTCGCGGGCAGATTTCAAGATCGACGGACAAAACTGGACAGCCGATATCGTCGCGCTGGCGCTCCGCCGCGGCGTCGGCAAGTTCGTCTGTCTCGATCGCGCCAGCGTCAAGTTTCCGCCGACCGAGTTCACCCGGATCGGAAGTACTTACACGGCGAAGTGCGGCACGCTGGTCCGCGTCGAGGTAAATCGCTCAACTGGAGCGCTGCGCATTGCCAAGGCCTATAGCGTTTTCGAGTGCGGCACCACGCTGGTGCCCCAGGTCGTCATCGGCCAGGCGCAAGGCGCCTTTGCCATGGGCGTCGGCGGCGCCTTCCTGGAAACGCTGCCGCTCTACGAGGATGGGCCCGGCAATGGCAAATGGAATCTCGGACAATATCTCGTCGCCCGCGGCTCGGACCTGCCGCTGCGCGATCTCGAGATCGAGGTGCTGCCGCCCGTGGACGCGAACGAAAGGCCGAAAGGCATGGCAGAAGTGGTGATGAACCCGGTCGTCGCCGCGCTGATGAATGCCATCTTCGACGCCACGGGCCACCGTTTCAGTTCCTTGCCGGTGACCCAAGCGATGATCAAAGGAGTGCTGACGTGACGACGTTGAGCGTAACGATCAATGGTCGCATCTACGGCCCGACGGAAGTGCGCGACGCGCTGACGATGAACGATTATTTACGTGAATATCTCGGGCTTACCGGCACCAAATTCGGCTGCGGCGCGGCGCAGTGCTTAAGTTGTGCGGTGATCGTCGATAATCCGGACGGCACGAGTTACACCAGCCCGACCTGCATCGTCTCGGCGGCGAGCTTTGACGGCAAATCGATCCGCACCGTCGAAGGCCATGCCAAGAACGGCGAGCTCTCCGTGCTGCAGAAAGCGTTTATCGATCACTTTGCCTTTCAGTGCGGCTACTGCACCGCGGGTTTTCTAAACGAAAGTCAGGTGCTGCTCGAGCGGCTGACGCGAAACCGCGTACCGCGCGCCGAACTTGAGAAAACCATCGCGGAGGCGCTCGACGGCCATCTCTGCCGCTGCACCGGCTACATCAAATATCACGACGCAGTGCGCGACGTGATCCTCGCCGATCAGCAGCGCTATTTGCTTTAGCGGGCGCCGTCATGAAATCTGAGCGGCGAACAACAACTGTGCTGGCGGTCACTTCTCTGCTGGCGATGCTGATTTCCACGCATGCCGCCCCGGACCCGCCGGCTGAAAGTCTGGGGACGCCGGAAAGCTTTGGCACAATCGCCGAGCCCGCAGCGCGCTCGGCGGCCTTGTTCACCGAAGCCGCCAAAGTGCTTACCCATCCGCGCTGCATGAACTGCCATCCGGCCAGCGATCGCCCGCGCCAGGGCGACAGCCGACGTTTGCATCAGCCGCCGGTCGCGCGCGGCGAGGATGGCTTTGGCCTTCCGGCGCTGCGCTGTCCGATCTGTCACCAAGCGGCTAATTTCGAACCCGCCGGAGTGCCGGGCGATCCGGCCTGGCAGCTCTCGCCGCATGAGATGGCTTGGGAAGGCAAGACGCTCGCGCAGATTTGCGAGCAGCTCAAAGATCCGGCGCGCAATGGCAGCCGATCGCTCGAGGACATCGTGCATCATGTGGGTGAGGATCATTTGGTCGGCTGGGCCTGGGCTCCGGGAGGGGACCGCCAGCCAGCGCCCGGCACGCAGGCGCGAGCGGGCGCGCTCCTTGACGCCTGGGTGAAGACCGGCGCCGTCTGTCCGCAATAAGCCAAAAGAGCAAGTGACTAATGGAATCACCGCGCTGTTCTTAGCCCTGACAGTGGTCCTCGTCGTCCATCCGCTTTGGGCGACGGCCCCGGTCATTACGCGGTGTCGCTCCTGTCCGCTGTTGGCACCTAACGGACATCAAAGATGCGCTGATCGGTGCCCGACATTGGGCCACCGCAGACAAGGTCATCGAATAGGGTCGGGCCTTGCTGCGCTGCGTAAGTCTGCTTGTGGCACAAAGCAGACATCGCAGCGCACTTAGCTAATGTCTGCTTTCGGGGGTAAAGCGGACATCACGCGGACCTGCTCCAATGTCCGCTTTTGACCCAAAGCGGACATGAGCGGTTTTGGATTGCTGCTGCGCAAACTGACCCCTGGCCCCCATTTTGCCGACCGCAAATCCCTGCTGTAATCAGCAGCGGCGTTGGCGTGGTCATAAGCCGTGGGCAAGGCAATGCGACGACGCGATTTCATCAAAGCAGTCACGGGTTCGGCTCTCGCTTGGCCGCTTGCGGCGCGCGCCCAGCCGCCGAGAATGCCAATGATCGGATTTCTTAGCAGCCAATCACCTGAAACAGTCTCAGAGCCCCTGCGGGGATTTAGGCAGGGGTTGAAAGAGTTCGGCTATGTCGAGGGCGAGAACGTAGCGATCGATTACCGCTTCGCCCAAAATCAAGTCAATCGACTGCCGGAGCTGACTGCCGAACTGATTGGCCTACGGGCCGCAGTGATCACTTCGATGGATAACGCTTCAACCGCGGTGGCCAAAACAGCAACTGCGGCGATCCCTATCGTGTTTAATGTTGGCGGCGATCCAGTCAGGCTTGGTCTTGTTGCCAGTCTCGCACGGCCGGGCGGCAACCTGACGGGAATAAACTTCTTTTTGAATGAGTTGGTAGCAAAGCGGCTGGAGCTGCTGCGCGAGCTAGTGCCCACGGCCACTCGTGTTGCTGTGCTTGTCAATCCGGCTAATGCCGAGGTTACCGAGTCTACATTGCGAGACGTAGAAGCGGCCGCTCGCAGCATGGGGCTGCAAATCCAGATCCTCAAGGCTAACACCAGTCAGGAAATCAATGCTGCCTTCGAAAGTCTGGTACGCGAGCGGCCCGACGCCCTTTTTATTGCCCCCGGTCCCTTCTTCACCGCTCGACGAGTGCAACTCACGCAATTAGCGGCACGCCATGCAGTCCCGGCGATATACTCGCTGCGACAATCTGTGGAAGTTGGCGGACTCATAAGCTACGGATCGAGCTTGACGGACGCGTGGCGACAGGTGGGCGTCTACACTGGCCGCATCCTCAAGGGCGACAAGCCGGCCGATCTGCCGGTCGTGCAGTCAAGCAAGTTTGAACTAGTCATCAACCACGAGACCGCCAGAATGCTCGGCCTCACCGTACCTCCGACGCTGCTCTCCACTGCAGACGAGGTGATCGAGTGAGACGGCGCGATTTCATCCAGTTTGTAGCCGGTACAGCAGCGGCCTTCCGGCCGCTTGCGGTGCGCGCACAGCAAAAAGTACCCATGCGACACATCGGCATCCCGCTCTATGCAAAGCAGGAAAAGGCCACCATTAATCCAGTTCTTCAGGGGCTCGAACAGCTTGGTTACACTGACGGCAAAAATATCATCATTGAATACCGCGATGCTGACGGGCAGTACGACCGGTTACAGGAAGCCGCCGACGATCTGGTGCGTCTCAAGCCAGATGTCATCTTCTCCATTGGAGGAGAGCAGGCTCCGTTTGTGAAGAATGCGACCGCTACGATCCCAATTGTGGTTGTCGTGAGCAATGATCCCGTAGAAAGCGGCCTGGTTAAGAGTCTTGCGCGGCCCGGAGGAAATATCACCGGTCTGACATATGTCCATGACATGCTTGCCGGAAAATCGGTTGAACTGCTCAAGGAAGTGATGCCCCAAGTCTCTCGAGTCGCAATTCTCTGGAATCCCAATCACGCAGATCCTGAGTTTCGCGAAACTCAGCGAGCCTCAGGCATGTTGGGGGTTCAACTCCAATCCCTCGAAGTGCGGGAGCTTAGAGATTTTGACAGCGGATTTCAGGCTGCGCTGCGTGCACGCGCTGAAGCTCTCATCGTTATCGGCTCACGACTCATATTCCTGAACCGAATGCGGATAGGCGATTTCGCAGAGAAGAACCAACTCGTCCTTGTTGGTGTGCCGAGTTGGCTCATCGACGCCGGCGCGCTCTTGACCTATGGCCCGAATGTGCCGGACTTGTTTCGACGCGCCTCGACCTATATCGACAAAATCTTGAAAGGTGCCAGACCTTCCGACCTACCAATGCAGCAGCCGACGACATTCGAGCTAATCATCAACCAAAAAACAGCCAAGAAACTTGGCATCGTGGTTCCGCCCACTCTCATCGCCCGGGCAGACACGATGATTGAGTAAGTCATGTCCGCTTTTGGCACAGAGTGGACATTCCACGGCTGAGTTCCAATGTCCGCTTTTGGGGTAAAGCGGACATCGGTGCACACTCGATGGTGCACACTCGATCACTCTGCCGCCACGGCTTCGCTCAGCGGCTCATCAGATATGGGTGCGGGATCCAGCAGGCTTGCAAACACGGTCGGATCATTCGCGATCCGTACTGTCATCTGACCATCGCGCCCGCGGATTGCAACATCCATCTGCGTGAGCACATCGGAAGAAAGACCCGCGGTCTTGCAAACGTCTTCTGAGACGACGACCTTGCAATCAAGCTCTTTCGTTAAGTCCTGCAGCCGCGAGGCGACGTTGACCGCGTCGCCAAGCGCAGTGAATACGGTGTGGCCGCGAAAGCCGATGTCGCCAACTATGACTTCTCCAGCGTGGATGCCGATGCCGTATTGGATCGGTTCGCGCATTTCAGAGGCGAACTGGTGATTCAGATAGGCGACGTTCGACGCGACAGCAGAGGCGGCGCGCAGCGCTTGCCGGCACGCGGTTGCCGGATCAGTGTCGAGCCCGAACAACGCTAGCACGCCATCCCCGACAAATTGGTTCGGTTGGCCACCGGAGCTGCTCACCGCCTCAGAGGCAGCCTCCACAAATCTGTTTATTAGGAAAACAGTGTCGAATGGCAGCTGTGCCCCCGATAACTTGGTTGAACCGCGCATGTCGATGAACATGCTCACGACATAGCGCTCTTCGCCAATATTGAGGCGACGTCGGTTGCGCACAAAGTCAGCGCCGATGTTCGTCGGTAGAATCGGGATAACGGCCACGTCGGTCTGTGGGCGCAGTTGACAAGCAAGACGAATTGACGGATCGGCGCCAGTGCCGACCCGCGCCAGCACGAAGGCCTCGCGTCCCGAGGGCCGCGGCAGCGCGCCACGGTCACTGACTACGCGAACGCGGCAGGTCGAGCAGCGCGCACGGCCGCCGCAGACGCTAGCATGCGGAATATTGAAGCGCAGGCTGGCTTCGAGCACGCTCAAACCCTTCGGAACCTTCACTTGCCGGTTCGGGTAGGTCACCGTGACCATGCCGTGGCGCCGTTCGCGCAATGCGCGCACGCCACGCGCCGCGAACACCAACACGATCGCCGCCGCATAGCCGATAGGAAAATAAAACAGCGTGATCTCATCGATGACCGCACGCTGCGGCGGAGGCATAGGGTGCAGATTTTGAGCGCGCCATTGCGGGTCCTTGGCGAGTGCAACGATTTCTTGCGCACCGTGATGTGCACCCATCATTGCTGATGGCGGCAGCAACACTGCTATAGCGAACAGGACGGGCCAAGCCCATTTGAAGAACGGCTTTAGCCGCAGCCAAAAGTAGAGCCCAATGCAGGCATGGGTCCATGCGATCGTGAGCAGAATGAACTGCACCGCGATCATGTGCTGTCTCGTGACCCAATAGGCAAATAGCGTCAATGCGTAGTGGGCCGGTTCGCGGCCGAATAACCAGCCCGAGACTCGCTGAGCCCCGAAGTGACTGGCGAGCCAAAGTGGAATGCTCAAGCCGAGCACAAGCTGGGTGATCTCTGCGACGGTGTAACGAAAATGCCGTCGCTGATAGAGCGCCCATAGGCCAAGCGAGAAATGCGTCGCGGCCGCGGCGTAGAGCGTCGAATTGACGATCGGAATTCGCCACCACCAGATGTGCCAGGCCAACCAGGCATCCATGGTGCCGTAGGAGATGTTGCCGAGCGCATGATTGAAGAAATGCGAAAAAATGTACGCGAACATGACGAGGCCGCAAGCAAGGCGCACTTGGCGCACGCCAATGCCCCGCAGCCGCGCCGAAATATGGGACGTAGCTCCAAAACCACTCGCGCGCGCGTCAACAATGGCAGGTGCCTGTAGGCTCATGATCAGTTTTGCAGATGGGCCGGAGTGTTAACCCACGCTGAGGGAACCGCGCTTTCCCGCAGAGGTACCAAACAGTGCCTAACGGACGGAGCATACAGACGATTCTCCATCCTCTACAATGACCTAATTTACCAAAGTACCTGAACCTGGACTACTGCGGCCGGCTGGGCTCCCAAAGACGGATGCTCAGAGGGTCAATCATTCTAAAGATGCTCGATGTCCGCTTTTGGCACAAAGCGGACATGCCAATCACTCTCAGCAATGTCCGCTTTTGGGGGTGAAGCGGACATTGATCGGACAAGCTGCGATGTCCGCTAATGACCCAAAGCGGACATCGGCGCGTTCCAGATTTCCGTCGCAACTAACAGCTCGCCTCGCCATGCGGCGGTCGCTGCGAAAAGCCGCCGCGACTTTTTCCTTATCTGTACTGTCTTCTGCTAGCCGTTCGGCAGCAGCACGATCTTGCCCAATACTCCACCTTCTCCCAGCATCTCATGCGCGTGCCGAGCTTCATCGAGCGGCAGCCGTTGCGCGATTACAGGTTTGATCTTGCCTTGTTTTAGCAGATTCAGCAGCGTTAGCAGATCGTGGCGGAACCACGCCGGTTTGAGCCGCATCAGCCACTGGATGCTGTACGGCACCATTCTCTTTCGGCCAGGCTTGAACCAATTTCGGAC
>Ga0310912_10000853_pt1 | contig 15969 bp, 19 predicted proteins | sample GREbulkMGOX080_FD_203443 | JGI IMG/M metagenome (GOLD analysis project Ga0310912, IMG submission 203443) | Lab enrichment of tropical soil microbial communities from Luquillo Experimental Forest, Puerto Rico - GRE.bulkMG.OX080 | ecosystem: Environmental > Terrestrial > Soil > Tropical forest >...
CGGTGGAGGAGAAGCAGAGGATCCTCGGCGGTGAGTCCACAATGTGGTCGGAGTATGTGGACGCGGAGAACATTGATTCGCGCATCTGGCCGCGTAACGCCGCGATCGCCGAAAGATTCTGGTCGCCGCAAGGGACCGTTGACGTTGCCTCAATGTACAGGCGCATGGAAGCCGAGAGCGAGCGGCTCGAATGGCTCGGGCTTACGCATCGGTCGTTCCAGCCGAAGATGGTACAGAGAATGGCCGGACCTGCGGATCCTTCAGAACTTGCGGCTTTGCGTAGGCTTAGCGAAGCGCTCGAGCCGGTAAAGGACTACACGCGGGAGGAACTTGCAGCGACCGAGCCGACCAGCCAGGCACCGCTGAACCGGGTGGTGGATGCGGTGCAGCCGGAAAGCGAGCCTTCCCGGCTCTTCTCGGTTGACGTGGACCAATTCGTAGCGGGTTCCTGCCAGGATGCTCTAAAGGCCGCGGAACTCCGCCGACAGTTAACGCTGTGGGCCGGAAATGATTCCCGGCTGCAAGCCCTGGCGCAGCGCTCGTACCTGGTACGGGAAGCCAGCCCTGCCTCCGCGGCGCTTTCGCAGGCCGCAGAACTAGCGCTAAACGCGCTGGATCGGCTGACCCAGGGGCTGCCAATGACGGAGGACCTGAAGAAGCAGCAAACCGAGGCATTGAATGCTCTCGAGTTGCAGGCGCACAAGTCGCAACTGACGCTACCAGCCAGAGCTGCATTTCAAAAATTGATCGAGGCAGCCACCTCGGGCAGTGCGTGCGCGAGTTCCAGGTAGAGCGCACCGAGTGTTGCGATTCGTCGATCGCGACGTGGTTGCTATCGGGAAGAATCGGAGGCGTTTTGACAAACACCTCCGCCGGAGTCGTGAAACGTCTGGCCCGCTTCCGGGATGAACTCCCATTTATAGTCCTTTGGCGAAAGGGTCAGCCTCAAGACGCCGTAGGTGTTGTCGTTGCGGACCTCGCTGTTTTCGAGTGGCGCGCCCAGAAGCGTATGGCTCCTGCCACCGGTGCCTACAACGATTTCGCGAATGCCACGGCCGGGATCGGCAAGGCCATCCGGGTCCTGCGGGGCGAATCGCTCATAAGAATGCTCGTGCGCTGCCAGGATCAGATCGGCGTGCGCGGCGTAGAGGTCCTCCCAAAACGCATGAAGCGCCGGATGACGGGCATGCTTCGGGAGGACGCCGCTACTGAAAAGGGCGTGGTGCCCGTAGGCCAGAAGGCAGGCTCTCGGATGGGCGGCCAAATCCTCGCGTAGCCAGGTTTCCTCGGGCGAACCTTTGTCGCATCCGCCGAGCTCTTTGACGAAACAATTCGTGTTTAGAACGATGATGTGCCAGGCGCCGAGATCGTAGCTGTAGTATCCCTTTTCGGGTGCACCAGCCTGATTTCCCCAGTAGCGAAAGTATCCGGAAGCCGGTGAGCCGTTGTACTCGTGGTTTCCAGGCGCCGGCCGCGTTCGTTCTTTGAAACGTCCCCAGGTCGGCTGATAGCAGGCCTGGAATTCTTCGAAAGTTCCGTGCTCGTAGGCTAGATCGCCAGCCGCAAACACCGTGCCCGGGATTTGATCGATCAGTTTTGCGGTGGCCGCGGCTCCCGCGCGACTGGCGCAGGAAGCAATGTCGCCTGCACCGACGAGGATAAAGGTGTTCGCCGGGAGAGGCCCTGGATCTGACTGGGCAGATTTCGAGCTGTGCGAGGCGGACGGCGGCGCTTGCGGGCACAACCCGCTCTGGGCTGCCAAGAGCAGCCACCCCCATAAAGTCCCGCGCAAGGCTCTTGGCCAACCGGCCATCCGCATCCACTCCCGAGCTTCGACCGCATGGAAGCATACCGGAATCCCATCGGGTCGGGGACTGCCGTTGAAGGTGAAAATTGAGCCATTGACCCGTGATAGGGCGCCATTCAGCGAAAAAAGGTCGATCGAAGACTAATTCGGTCTTATTGTAAGTGCCGTCATTGCAAAGGCTTGGTAGAGTTTCGTGTCGCATTGGGGGTTGACAGGGGAAGAACAAGAATAGTATCGTTCAAATACGACTGTTTCGGTCGTACTTGCATCTAAGTGATTGAGGTACAAGCGAAACGAGTATGTTCAAACTGTCGAAGAAGGCAGACTACGGGTTGATGGCCATGAAGCATCTCGCAAACCACCCTCAAGAGCACGCCTGCAGCGCGAACGAGATCGCCGAGGAATACGGGATCTCTGCGACCTTAACGGCCAAAGTGCTGCAAAAGCTTGCCAAGCAGGGATTGGTAGCTGCGAAGCACGGCTCAACGGGGGGATACCAGTTAACCCGGCCGCCGGACAAGATCAGCGCGTTACAAGTGCTGACGGCGATCGATGGCCCGGTGCTGATCACTTCCTGCGTTACGAGTCACGGGAATTGTGACGCGACGGAACGCTGCTCGGTCAAGGAACCGTTGCAGCGGGTGAACGAAAGCATTCTGAATGTTTTGAGCATGGTGACGATTGCTCATTTGAGCGAAGGAAAGCAAGAAACGTCACTCGTGGAATTGAAAGGCCTGGCGGTAAGCAGCTAGGCGAGTTCGAGGAACAGGAGAAGACGAAATGGCTGTCAAGCTGCCGATTTACATGGATAATCATGCGACCACGCCGATCGACCCACGCGTGCTTGACGCGATGTTGCCATACTTCACGGACAAATTCGGCAATGCCGCGAGCCGTAACCACTCGTTCGGGTGGAGCGCAGAAGAGGCGGTGGAGAACGCGCGGCAGCAGGTAGCTTCGTTGATCAACGCCACGGCGAAGGAAATCATCTTTACGAGCGGCGCGACGGAATCGGACAACCTGATGATCAAGGGCGTCGCGGAAATGTACCGTGAGAAAGGCAATCACATCATCACACAGGCGATCGAGCACAAAGCCGTGCTGGACACTTGCAAGAATCTGGAGAAGCACGGGTTTGAAGTGACGTACCTGCCCGTGCAGAGGGACGGAAGGGTTGATCCAGAAGCTGTGCGGAAGGCCATCAAGCCCACGACCATCCTGATTTCGATCATGTATGCGAACAACGAAATCGGGGTGATCAATCCGATCGCGGAAATCGGGAAGCTTGCGAAGGAGCACGGCATCATTTTCGCCGTTGACGGCGTGCAAGCGGTCGGGAAGGTCCCGGTGGACGTGCAGAAGGACAATATTGATCTTCTCGCGATATCGGCGCACAAGATTTACGGGCCGAAGGGAGTGGGCGCGCTCTATGTACGCCGCCGCAATCCGCGCGTGCAGCTTTCGGCCATCATCGATGGTGGCGGGCACGAGCGCGGGATGCGCTCCGGAACACTGAATGTGCCTGGAATCGTCGGTCTCGGTAAGGCTTGTGAAGTGTGCCAGCAGGACATGGCGCAGGAAGACGAAAGGCTGCGCGGGCTGAGAGACCGGCTGAGGAAGGGCCTGGAAGCGAAATTGGACGAGGTATTCATCAATGGCTCGATGGAGCATCGGCTCCCGAACAACCTCAACATGAGCTTTGCCTATGTCGAAGGCGAGTCGCTCTTGATGGGGATCAACGATGTGGCCGTTTCGAGCGGTTCCGCGTGCACTTCGGCAACCCTGGAGCCAAGTTACGTACTCAAAGCTCTAGGCGTAGGTGAGGATCTGGCGCATACGTCGATACGCTTCGGCCTGGGGCGCTTCACGACGCAGGAAGAAGTCGATTACGTGATCGACAAAATGGTGCAGGTTGTAACCAAGCTTCGCGAGCTTTCGCCACTCTATGAAATGGCCAAGGAAGGAATCGATATTTCCAAGGTCAAGTGGCAGACCGCGTAATTTTCGTAAGGAATGGAAGGAAGACAATGGCATCCGCAATTGCAAGCGAAGGGACGCTCAGGATTCACCGGTCGATTGCCGGCACGTCCGCACCGTTCCGTGTGACCTATCAACCGTATCAGGACGGCGATGAACCAGCGCCGGCCGCGGAACGCGCGTTTTATCATCTTCAGGATGTGCGCGAGTTTCTGAATGTTTTGGGCATCGGCGCTCAGTACGTTCGGGACGCACTGCGGGAGTTGGCTGCGGGACGCTCGGCGTTCCTAACCAATATCGCCCTGACCGAGAAGGCCATCAAGAATGCGGGTTTTAACGCGCTTCTCGCAGCTGCGAGGGGCTAGGTTTCTCCGTAGGCAAGAATCAGAAAGAATGAGGGGGGGCTATGGCATACAGCGAAAAGGTAGTCGATCATTACAACAATCCGCGCAACGTCGGGAGCTTGCCCAAGGAGGATCCCAACGTCGGGACCGGCCTTGTGGGGGCTCCGGAATGCGGCGACGTGATGAAGCTGCAGATGAAAATCAACCCGGAGACCCAAGTGATCGAGGAAGCCAAGTTCAAGACATTTGGCTGCGGGTCGGCCATTGCCAGCTCATCGCTCGCGACCGAGTGGGTGAAGGGTAAGACCGTCGAAGAAGCGCTTGCCATCAAGAACACGGACATCGTCCGCGAGCTGTCCTTGCCGCCGGTCAAGATTCACTGCTCCGTGCTTGCGGAGGACGCCATCAAGGCGGCCATCGGCGATTGGAAGAAAAAGCACGGCGTAGAGGTTCCGGCGCACGAAAAGTCTTCGCACTAAGCGGGGAGCGCGGCGAGCTGCGGTTTAAGGAAGCAAGCATGGCGACGGAAACGGAAGTCAAGACTCAGGCTGCCGAGAAATTTGGACCGGTGATCCACCTGACCGAGCGAGCGGCAAAAAAGATTATTGCACTGCTCGCCAAGGAAGGTGTTTCACCGGAAGTCGGCGGGCTACGCGTCGGAGTGCAGGGCGGCGGGTGCTCGGGGCTTTCCTACGCGATGCGCTTGGATACGCAGGCCCGCAACCGCGATAAAGTGTTCGAAGAATTCGGTGCCAGGATTTTTGTTGACCCCAAGAGTCTCCTGTACCTGAACGGCACTACGCTGGAGTACGAGGAGACGTTGATGCGGCAAGGCTTCGTCTTTCAGAATCCCAACGCCGCGCGAAGTTGCGGCTGCGGCAGTTCGTTCACGGCGTAGCGGTCGCACGGACTTCCGTCGGTGCCCGGTTGGTGCTGACTTGGTCTTACAAGTGGTTGGCCACCGCAATCGCCAGCCACTTTTTTTGTGTTTGGGGCATGCGAGAGTTCCCATGAGTACCGTACCCACGACTCCGAATCCGCCATTGGTATGCTGGAACTGCCACGAGCGCGCTCGAGGCACACATTTCTGCCCGGGCTGCGGCAAAGTCCTACAGTTGCCTCAGCAGAGCGACTATTTCGCCGTGCTGCAAATGCCGCGGAAACTTTGGATGGCGATGGGGTTACTCGAGCAGAAGTTCCTGCAACTGAGCTGGAAGCTTCATCCGGATAATTTTGTGAACGCCTCGCCGGAGGAAAGGGAGATCGCGCTCCAGCGGAGTTCGGAGCTGAATGATGCGTATCGAACTCTGCGGGATCCGATCGCCCGGGTTGAGTACCTGCTGGCCATTGAAGGCGCGCGTAAAGAAGGACAGAACAAGCAACAAGCTCCACCGGAATTGCTCGAGGAAGTATTCGAGTTGAACGAGTCGCTCGACGAATTGCGTGAAGCCAAGGCCTCTGGTGGAAACACGGCGTCGTTGAGGCAGCGGTTGGAAACAGCGGAGAGGAAGTTTGAGAAGAAGTTGGCGGAAGTTGACGGCCAGTTGCAAGCGACGGCAGGCGAATGGGACAAGGCGATTGACGACAACGCGGACGAGTCCGCGCGTAAACAAGTGATGACCAGGCTGAATGAGCTCCTGAATCGCCGTTCTTATGTCCGGAATCTGGTTGTAAACGTTCAGAAGGAACTGCTTTAGGACCTATGGGGCGGATGGTCGGAATCGATCTCGGAACGACGAACAGTCTGGTGGCTCACATCGACCCACAAACCGGCGCGCCGAAGTGTATTCCCGGCCCGTTGAGGAGCACGCTGTGCCCGTCGATTGTCAGTCTTGATCCGGACGGCAGCATTATTGTCGGGGAGCCTGCACGCCGGCGGCTTCTGACGCAGCCAGAACGGACAATTTATTCCGTGAAGCGACTGATGGGACGCGGCCCGGCGGACGTTCAGGACGAGCTAAAGCTTTTTCCGTTTCGGATTGACCCCTCGAGTAACCAGGTGATCCGCGTGCAGCTGGGAGAAAAGGTCTTCACACCGCCAGAGATTTCTTCGTTTATCCTTCGCGAGCTAAAAAACTGGGCCGAAGCCTATTTCAACGAGACGGTGGACCGCGCGGTGATCACGGTTCCGGCATATTTTAACGATGCGCAACGCCAAGCCACGAAGGACGCGGGAAAGCTGGCAGGCCTCGAAGTTCTGAGGCTGGTGAATGAACCGACAGCCGCGGCTCTCGCTTACGGACTGCACGAAGAACAGCGCGGGAAAGTGGCTGTGTACGACCTTGGGGGTGGCACGTTCGATATCTCTGTATTGAAGCTGATTTCGACCAGCGAGGGCGACATTTACCAGGTGCTTTCAACGAATGGCGACACGCACCTGGGGGGCGACGACATTGACAACCTGCTGCAGGCTTTTGTGCATGAACAGATTCTGCAGACCGACCAGATCGACTTTTCGCCGCACGGTGAGCTGGCGCAGGAGCTTCGCCGGGAGCTCATTGCTGTTAAACACCGCCTGTCTGAAGCAGAGTCTGTCACGCTGCGATTCCCGTTGCCCAATGGGAAGGTGTTTGTGCACGACTTCACGCGCCGCGCGCTCGAGGCACTGATCCGCCCGGTGGTGGACCGGACGATGGTGCCGGTCCGGCAGGCGCTGGCGGATGCCCAGCTGAAGCCGACGGAAATGGACGAAGTTGTACTCGTTGGCGGAGCGACGCGAACACCCCTGATTCGGCGGACGGCCCAGGAGTTCTTCGACCGCAAGCCACACACGGAGCTGAATCCGGACGAAGTGGTGGCGCTCGGAGCGGCGGTCCAGGCGAATATTCTCGATCGCGGTGTGCAGAACATGCTGCTGCTCGACGTAACACCCCTTTCTCTTGGAATCGAGACTTATGGCGGAGCGGTGGCGAAACTCATTCCGCGGAATTCCACCATCCCGGCCGGGGCCCAGGAGCTTTATACGACAGGAGTGGACAACCAGACGGGAATCGATATCCACGTTTTGCAGGGCGAAAGAGAACTCGCCAAGGATTGCCGCTCACTCGCGCGTTTCACACTGCGGGTTCCGCCGGCTCCGGCGGGCTTGCCGCGGATCGAGGTGAAGTTTCTGATCGACGCGAACGGCATCTTGCAGGTCGGCGCAAAGGATATCCGTACGGGAGAAGAGCACAGCATTGAAGTGCAGCCAAGCTACGGACTGAACGACAACGACATTGAACGCATGCTGGAAGAATCCATTGAATATGCCGAGCAGGATTTTGCCGAGCGGCAGACGATTGAAGCGAGGACGGAAGCCGAAACCATTCTGAAAGCGACGGCCAAGGCTTTGGCGAATCCGAAGGCCGCGAGCCTTTCGCCGCCGGAGCGCGTAAGGATCGACGTGAGTACGGCCGCGCTGCAAGAGGCGATGAAGGCAAGCGATTACAAATTGATTCGCAAACAGATTGACGAGTTAAATCGCGCGACCGAGCACCTTGCCGAGTTGCTGATGAACTCGGCGGTACAGACTGCGCTCGAAGGAAAAAATCTGGCCGAGGTTTAGGGAGAAGCTTATGGGCGGCAGCAATCCATACATCGAAGAAGTAAAGTACAGGAAAGCGACGCAGAAGTTTAAAGTGACGTTTCTTCCGAGCGGCAAAACCATCGAGGTTGATCCCGAGAAGTTTCCGTATGGCCACAATGGGCTGCCCGGGAGCATCCTGGATATCTCCGAAGGCTTCAAGATGGGCCTGGATCATGCATGCGGTGGCGTTTGCGCGTGCTCGACGTGCCATGTGATCGTGAAGCAAGGCTTGGAATCCTGCAATGAAGCGACGGATGCGGAACTCGACGAACTCGATGAGGCTCCGGGAATTACTCCGAAGTCGCGGCTTGGTTGTCAGACGGTGCCGGATGGCACAACGGACATCGTTGTGGAAATCCCGGACTGGAATAAGAATTACGCACGTGAACTGGACCACTGAGGAACAACCATGCCGCACACGTTTGATTGGGACGACCTCGACGATATCGCTATCGGGCTTACGGATCGATTTCCTGACCTGGATCCTTTGACGGTTCGGTTCACGGATATGCATAAATGGATTACGGAGTTGCCTGGATTTGGCGGCGATCCACAAAAGTCCAACGAAAGCAAACTAGAAGCCATTCAAATGGCCTGGCATGAAGAGTGGAAGGATCGCCAGGGATGAAAGAGGTTCTCGCAAAAGGTTGTTGGCAGCTTTTGACGCGAATCGAGAGCAGAACATCGCGCGAGCGCGACGCGCAAACCCCGTGATTCTCGTATAATTTTAAGATTCGACTTTCCTCGACGGTGGCGCTATGGTGCAACGGTTGACATTTCCATTCCGCGGCCTGCTCTCCCTGGATTCGAACCCTCGGCCTCCTCGTTGCGAACGAGAAAAACATATTCATAAGACGCGGTGTTGCGACCACTTGCGTCACGCGAGGGGGCCCTTAAACGGAGTACTTGGGGTGCCGATGGAGACCTTGGTGTACCGACTACTCCCAGCGATTGAGTTTTGAAGGAGTCAAATAACACTCAAGGTCGGTGTCCTCCGACCCGAATTCGTCCATGTGACAACGTACCCTGTTGATCTTGAAGTCAGACGGAGTTTTCGCGAAGCACAGGCGGTTTGACCTCAAGATCGAAATTCCTGATGAGCCGGACGCGCTGCGGTTAACCGTGAGGCGGCGTAACGTACTCTACATGGTAGCAATTGGAATCCGCGGGTACAATATGCATTTCGGGAGGTAGCGCATCATGAAGTTGAAACCTGTGGCGTTTGCAAGTGGGTTTGCCGCGAGAGAGAACTGGTCCCGCACCAACAGCGAGCCGGATCTCACGAGAGCAAGAACTCGCGCATTACCGATGGTCGTTATCTGTCTGGTTGCGTTTTGCACTTTTCCGTCGGCAAACCATGCACAGGTTCCGGTCTATGAAGTCACACCTGTAGAAAGCACCATCAAATTTGGTGTCGAGTCTTCAGTCCCCATTAAAGGCACCTTCGAGAAATGGAACGCAAGCTTGAAGTTTTCGTCCACGGATGTGAGGAGCGCCGTTTTGGAGATCGAGATTCAGGCAGGCAGCGTGGAGACTGGCAATGGCATGAAGAACAACAAGCTAAAAGGCAAGGATTTCTTTGACGTGAACAACTCCCCGACGATCACGTTCAAATCCACGAAAGTCATTCAGACCGGTCCGAACACGTTCGACGTCGAAGGCGACTTTACCATTCGTGGCGTCACAAAATCGGAAAAACTAACAGTTACAGATAACGGCAAGGGAACAAGCTCTGGGAACATCGACGGCACAATGGCCTTCGATCGCAAAGACTACGGGATGAACAGCAACATTCCCTTCATCAAAATCGCCAACCGTGTGGAAGTAAATGTCAACCTAAAATGGAAGAGGGTTAGCGGGCCCCCTCCAGTGTTCCAACAATAACTGGCCGAAGAGCAACTCGCGGAGGTGAATACGTGACCGAGTTAGCCAAATTGAAAAATGACGCTGGTCCGGAGGCTTCCGCTCCAGCAGGTGCCGCGCCACGGGATAAGATGACCGGTCCGTCCCTTATGGGAAACGATTTCGGGCCTGCAGATCTTCAGCTCCTCATCGACACGATCCCAGCATTGATACACACCTCTCGACCCGACGGATACCTTGATTACTTCAATCAGCGTTGGCTGGAATACCTGGGCGCCCCACTCGAGAACATGGAGGGCTGGAAATGGACGGGCTCAATTCATCCCGACGACGTCGAGGGGATTGTGAACAAGTGGCGAGCGTGTCTGGCAACCGGCGAAGTATTCGAACATGAATGCCGTGTGCGACGTGCTGACGGGGAATATCGTTGGATGGTGCATCGCAAGGTGCCGCTGCGTGACGGTCGGGGAAAAATTGTCAAGTGGTATGGATCAAGCCTCGATATTGAGGATCGAAAGCGCACGGAGCAAGCTCTGGAGAAGGCATTCAGACAAATCGAGGTTCTAAAGGATCAGCTGTACAAAGACAACATCGCGCTAAGGGAAGAAGTCGACAAAGCATCGATGTTCGAGGAGATCGTTGGCGCATCGCCTGCTTTGCAGGCCGTGCTCGGACGGACGGCTAAAGTTGCGCCCACGGACTCGACCGTGCTCATCACCGGAGAGACAGGCACAGGCAAGGAACTGGTTGCGCGGGCCATCCACAAGAGATCTCCACGAAGCTCGCGAGCTTTTGTGAGTGTGAATTGTGCGGCAATCCCGAAAGATTTAATCGCATCGGAATTGTTTGGTCACGAGAGGGGAGCCTTTACGGGAGCGACACAGCGACGCCTGGGCCGCTTTGAGCTGGCCGATGGCGGCACGATTTTTCTAGATGAAATCGGAGATCTCCCTGCGGATACGCAGATCGCGTTGTTGCGGGTTTTGCAAGAAAAGGAGTTTGAGCGAGTGGGTGGCAATAAGCCGATTCCTGTTGACGTAAGGGTGATCGCGGCCACCAACCATGACTTGCAGGCCGACGTTGCTTCCGGCGTGCTGAGGAGCGACTTGTTTTATCGGCTTAATGTATTTCCTCTTGAGATCCCGCCGCTGCGCGAGCGAAAAGAGGACATCGGCGTTCTCGTTCAATACTTCATCAATCGCTACGCAAGTAAAGCCGGGAAAAAGTTCCATGGCATAAGCGCAAACGTGCTTGACGTGCTCAAGTTGTATTCTTGGCCGGGTAACATTCGTGAGTTACAGAACGTGATTGAACGTTCTGTGATTGTCTGTGAGAGCGGAAACTTCGTCGTCGACGAAAGTTGGCTTCTCCGCGCGCCAGCTGAATCCAAATCGCCGAGCCAGTCGCTTGCGAAAAGGACCTCGACTGAACAGAGAAAAATGATTGAGGAAGCCCTGGCAGAAACCGGAGGCCGAGTGTCCGGACCCTCTGGCGCGGCGGCCAAGCTGGCTCTTCCGTCAACTACTCTGGAATCGAAGATTAGATCGCTGAAAATCAACAAGTATCGATTCAAAACCGCCAGCCCACAGATGTAGCTCACAGGAACAGATTCCTAGCGAATTTTCGTAACTTTACGATTTTCGTTAATTGCCACTATCGGTAAGACATTTTTTATCAATAGCATACGGTTGGCTGCTGTGTTGCACTCAGAAGGCGATGTCCCAACTCTGCGTTATTGGGAGCTTAGTTATGCGACGTGTCTCCACCGTGCTCGCATCCTTCTTTCTTGTTTTTTATTACGATCTTGAACTGGCTGAGGTCCGGTTCACCCCTGGGCCAATTCAAGGCCCGTTTCCTCCCTGCACTCGGAAGGAATCGGACCGACTACTGAATCTTCTTTTGGGAGCACGGCATAAGGAGCGAGCGCGCATCGCGCCCGAGCTACACGATACTTTGTTTCAAGACTTTTTCGGCGCCTCCCGAGTGCTGCAAAGCGCACCGGCAAACATGCCGGCAAATTCACCTCGAAAGTCTCCGCTTAACCACGCGCTGCAACTGATGCGTCGAGCCATTGCGGAAGGCCGCTTGGCCTTCCAGGGACTCCGCTCGCCTGAAACGACCCCTACGAGTCTCGAAAAGGCGCTCGCCGACTTCGGAAACGAATTCACGCCTGATGGCGCGCGGTTTCAAATCTTCGTTCTAGGCCGTCCCAAGGCATTGCGTCCGACAATCCAAGAGCAAATTTACCTGATCGGGCGGGAAGCAATCGCCAATGCATTCCACCACTCCAAGGCGACCAGTATCGAGGTCGAGGTTGTGTATTTGCCTGGCACGTTGGGTGTGATCATCAATGACAATGGCTGTGGCATTGATCCGCAAGCGGTACGGTTGCAGCAGAATTTGTACCGGGGTCTTTTGGGAATGTATGAACGCGCCAGAAACATTGGAGCACACGTCGATATATGGAGCAGGCGGGGGTCAGGAACTGAAGTGGAAATCTCTATTTCGAGCGATCTCGCAAACGAGACTCGCACTTGGCTTGAGGTCTGATCACCCGAGCGCGCGGGTGCGCGTTATACCACCGTGGGAGGGAGAAGCGTTGCGCGGATGAGTGACTGGCACGTCCTACCGCGCTGTTTTGCAAAGATGAAGCGGCTCGGCATGGTGCCGCTACAGATCCTTCCGAGGTTGGGGGCGTTATCGTTCATTGCCCGAGAGGAAGCGATGAGACAAACAAACCATCAAAATCTCGGTTTGCCTAAAGTGCCCCTGAATCATCTATCCGCTGGCCCGCACGATCTGGCACTTAAGGAGGACAGCTATCTGGTCACTACGCATTCAACAAGTCGCATTGCGGATTCTTGGCAATCAACAGGATTCGGAAGACGCCGTGCAACGGACCTTCCAGCGCGCCTTCAAAAATCTGCAGAAATTCCGGGAGGATTCGACATTTTTGACATGGCTAACCCGCGTTGCCATAAATGAGGCCTTGTTGATGCTGCGCCGCAGGCCAAGGAACATGGTATTGCGGAAGAATGCAGCCAAGGAAGAGAAAGGAGCCGAGCCCGCCGAAGTTCCCTATTTGCGCCCCTGTCCTTCGCCAAAACCCAGCCGGCTTTAAAATCACCAAGATACCGCAACGCCGCCTCAGCGAAACCAGACCCCAGGAGCGTCGCATACTCACGGGCACGACGTTCGACTTCCGTCTTTCCTGGAGAGCTTCTTGATCTTGAATGTGGTGCCGTCTCTGGATCTCATAAGTTTCTGTCTCCCGATCGCTTACCAGTGGGAGCCAGAAGGCTCTCTGAGGAGTCCTTTTTCTTTGCGTTCGTTGCTAGCAGTGCTATCATTGCTGGCATGGCGACGCTTACCATTCGGCAGTTGGACGAAAAAATCAAGGCCCGCTTAAGAGTTCGCGCTGCTCATCACGGGCGTTCGATGGAAGAGGAGGCGCGCGAGATTTTGCGTTCTGCTTTGACGGCCTCTTCCCCCACTCCAGAAAATTTGGTGGGAGCAATTCAAAGGCGATTTGCCCGATTTGGCGGGGTCGAGCTCCCGGTGGTCAAGCGTGACCCTCTCCGCGACATCCCTCCTTTTGAAGAATGATCATCCTCGATACCAATGTGCTGTCTGAACTCATGAAGCCCACCCCCTCTGCTCGCGTGGTTGCTTGGGCTCAGAAACAATCTGCAAGCGAGCTCTTTACAACGGCCATTACCGAAGCAGAGATTTTCTATGGGATTGAAATGCTCGACAAAGACAAGCGGCGCGAAGGTCTGCTCGCGGCGGCGCAAGCGATGTTCACCGAGGACTTCCGAGGACGTATCTTCGGTTTTGAGAGTGACGCGGCGAGGGATTTTTCGAGGATTGCCGCGCACCGCCGCGCTCTGGGTAAACCTATCAGCCATGCGGACGCGCAGATCGCCGCCATCACCCGAGTGCACGGAGCCAAACTAGCGACACGGAATGTTCGCGATTTTGCGGATTGCGGCATTTTGGAATTGATCGACCCGTGGAGCGTCGAGTAAAGGCCTCCTGGTTGGAGGTCGGCACGCCCCACGGGTGGGGCGATATATATAAAGCGGCGACACTGCCGTGACCGTGTGGGACTCGAACAAGATTTTCGCGAAGCACACGTGCGTGGCGCAAACTTCGTGATTCCCGTATAATTGTGGGCTCCCGCGATCAGTCAACGGTCCATAAAGTGACAAAGGAATTGCACTGAGCAAATTCAGCTGTGACACTCTTTCTTTTCCTCCTACCTATGCTATTGCACAGAAGATGTTCAATTCTCATAAAGGAGAAAAGGATGGAAAATTCTAGAACTGGCCTCAAACGGCGTACGAACCACCGGGTTCTGCTGCTCGGTCTAACCGCATTTCTTGTGGCGCTCGGCATGTACCTTCTGCAACCCCGTCCAATCACGGCGCAGGATCAGCAGGTGCAGGTCGTCGAACTCAAGGCGAAGAAGTACGAGTATGTGCCCTCGCCGGTTCACGTAAAGGCAGGGACAAAAGTTCAGCTCAAGATCACAGCCGTCGACCACGATCATGGTTTTAAAATCACAACCGTTCCCAATGGCGCCGAATCGAGCGGTAAGCCTGGGCTAGTTTTGGCTTCGCCGCAAGACTGCTGGCAGCTGAAAAAGGGAGAAACGACCACAATTGAGCTCTTCGCGCAAACGCCCGGCACGTACCCGTTTTGGTGCTGCCACCGTTGTGGTCTGGGTCACAAGGAGATGAAGAGCGAGATTGTTGTGGACTAAACTAGCGCGGCGTGCTCACGGAATCTGAAAGACTCCAAGAGCCCGTCCACCACAAAGGAAGATCCGCAGCGGCTCTGCTTTTGAGCCTTTGTGCTTGCCTTCTGTTCTACGCCCATTTCCGTCTCGAATCGGTTTCCTGCTTACGGCGCGACGCGACCTTGCCGACATTGACCGCGCCACGGATGCGGAACTCGACGAGCTCGATGAGGCTCCAGGAATTACCCCGAAGTCGCGGCTTGGTTGCCAGACGGTACCCGATGGCACGACAGACATCGTCGTGGAAATCCCGGATTGGAATAAGAGTTACGCCCGCGAACTAGACCACTGAGGAAGAACCATGCGGCATACGTTTGACTGGGATGACCTCGACGACATCGCGATTGGGCTTAGCGATAGATTTCCTGAGCTGGATCCTTTGACGGTTCGGTTCATCGAGGTGTCGCTATGAGTCGAAACAAGCTTTTTGTAGCCGCTTGGTTGGCTTTTGTCCTGCACCCCCAGCTACTCATGGCGCAAGAGAAGCGGGCCGCGAGCCCAAGCACAGGCACAGTTGAAGACCCCTTGTCGGTTTTCATAGCCGCGTTCGACAATCTTGATTGGCCTGCATTTCGCGAGTGTTTCAGCTCGATCGCAACGGTTTTCCATCCCTCCGCTCCGAACGTGCGACGGGTCGATACGCCGGAACAGTTTGAGAAAGCGTGGTTAGGTGTTTTCGAGAGGATAAAGCGCAGTTCGGGTCGCAACGCGCCGCCATATATGGATCTGAAACCGCTCGACTTGCGAGTCGAGAACTTATCGGATGACGTGACGCTAGGGCAATGTCCTGAATCGGCGAACGCTCGTGTTCACACGAGAGACTAATGGTTGGAAGATTGTTCACATACACGCCTCGAACCTAGCCAACTCTCGTAAGTCCGTTACCGGAAAGCGGACGATTCCAAAGGGACGGTAGCGTCGTTTACCGGGAGCTAAGAATGCTCCCTGTACTTCCTCAGACAATCGAATCACCGCTAAACTTAAATCGAGGGAAACTTCGATGCTCTCAATTCGCGCCGCAACAATTGCCGACGTGCCCTTGCTCAGGAGCCTTATTCAAGAACTCGCGGAGTATGAGCGGGAATCCCAGGAAGTCCGCATCACAGAAGAGCAGCTAAGGCGTAACGGCTTTGGCCCTGACCCTATATTCCGCGCCATTATTGCGGAACAGGATGGACAACCTGCTGGCTTTGCGGTGTTCTTTACCTCTTTTTCCACGTGGACAGGTTCTGGTCTGTTCCTTGAGGACCTCTTCGTGCGAGAGACCTTTCGCGGCCAAGGTGTGGGCAAGGCACTGGTCTGCCATGTGGCCCAGATTGCACAAAGGGAGGGTCATCGCACAATCCGTTTGGATGTCTTGGACTGGAACGAATCGGCGATCAGGTTCTACAGGTCGCTTGGTGCCGACTATGTCCCTCAGTTGCGGAACGTCATAATCGGAGAGAAGGCCCTGGGTCGCCTTTCGGCTCAGCTAGGCCGGCCCTAGCCACCTTGGCGGTAACGTCGTTTGAACGTAGCCGCCCGGCGGCAGACGCTTCGCGTGAGGCGAACGGATCGGTGATTGCCAAGCACGTAGGATAAATTTTCGGGTCATAAGGAGGTCCTTATGACC
>Ga0310912_10000855_pt1 | contig 15946 bp, 13 predicted proteins | sample GREbulkMGOX080_FD_203443 | JGI IMG/M metagenome (GOLD analysis project Ga0310912, IMG submission 203443) | Lab enrichment of tropical soil microbial communities from Luquillo Experimental Forest, Puerto Rico - GRE.bulkMG.OX080 | ecosystem: Environmental > Terrestrial > Soil > Tropical forest >...
CGATCACGATGGCGGTCGATGAGGCGCTGGCTAATGTAATCCGCCATGCATACCACGGCTCCGGTGACCGCCGCATCGAACTGCACTGCTGCGCTGGCGAGGGTGAACTGGAGTTCCGGATTCGGGACACGGGCGATCCGCCCGATCGCTCGTTGATTTGCGCCCGCGAAGTGGGGTGTGACAAAATCGGCGGACTGGGCACGCACATCATACGGGACGTGATGGACTCGGTGTCCTATGAAGCCCGTCAGGAAGGAAACTGGTTTGTCGCGGTGAAGCGGCTCCAAAGGAAAGCATGACAGTATCTGTCCGCGAATGTGGCGCCGCGCGCGTTGTTGATCTCGAGGGGGAGGTGGATCTGGGCACATCGCCCAAGCTGCGCCGGACCCTGTTTGATTTATTGGGCAAGACGTCCAGGCTTGCGCTCAATCTCCGAGCCCTGCGATACATCGATAGTTCCGGCATCGCCACGCTCATCGAAGTGCTGCACGATGCGCAGCGCCTGGGCAAGGAGTTTGTTCTATTCGGTCTTAGTCCTGCCGTCCACGACGCTTTTCGCCTCACTCACGTCAATCGCGTCTTCCGCATATTCGATACCGAAGAGCAGGCCGTAACATCCGCGTGACGGGCCCGCCATGTTTCCGACACGCCCCATCCTGCGATCGTCCGCCGCGACTGAACTGCTCGGCGGAATCGGCGCCGATGCCGAGCGAACCCTGGCGTATCTGGGTGGACTCGCGACGCTGATCGGGAAGACGTCCGCGGCGCTTTTCTCCTCGCCGTTGAAGCGCGGGCGCAGCTTGCAAAGAGCCGTTCACCAGGCAACGATCGTCGGGGTTCAGGCGATCCCGATCGTCACTCTGATCACTTTTTTCGTAGGCGTGATCATCGCACTCCAGGGCGCGTACGGTTTACAGCGTCTCGGCGCCATGCACCTGGTCGCCGGCCTGGTGGCGATTTCGATCACGCGGGAACTGGGCCCGCTGGTGGCCGCGATTGTGGTGATCGGGCGTTCGGGCTCCGCCTTCGCAGCCGAAATCGGCGCGATGCGAGTGTCCGAGGAACTGGATGCGCTCAAAACGATGGCGTTGAACCCGATTGATTTCCTGGTGGCACCGAAGCTTGCGGCCATGGCCATCATGTTGCCCTGCCTGACGATCTGGTCGGATCTGATGGGCGTCATGGGCGGGGCTCTGTTCGGAGTCGCGGGCGCAGGTTTCACCCTTGGAGGCTATTTCATCGCCACTCGCGAGGCGCTCGCGCTTCGCGACGTCACCACTGGAATCGCCAAGAGCCTCGTCTTTGGAATCGTGATTACCGCTGTAGGCTGTTACGAGGGGTTCACCACGAGCGCGGACGCCGAAGGGGTTGGCCGCTCCACTACCTCGGCGGTCGTCATCTCGATTCTGTTGGTCGTGCTGATCGATCTGATGTTCACCTATCTCTTTTATTTCGCGAGGCTGGGAGTATGAGCCTGGCGCCGGCTGGACGCGCAACGCCGATCGTCTCTGCCCGCGACCTGCGCGTGAACTATGGTGATCGCGAAGTGCTGCACGGGGTCGACTTCGACGTAACGCAGGGAGAAACGGTCGTGATCCTGGGCGGCTCCGGGTCTGGGAAGAGCACGCTGTTGCGAACGCTCGTCGGACTGGAAAAACCCTCTTCCGGCGAGGTGCGGGTGAAAGGCGCCGACCTGGCGAACGCCACCGCCCGTGAACTGGACGCAATCCGCAAAAGAATCGGACTTTCCTTTCAGGGCGGAGCGCTCATCGGCTCCATGACTGTCGGAGAGAATATTGCGCTGCCGCTGCTGGAGCACTCCGACCTCGAGCCGTCCACCATCGAAGTCATGGTCCGGATCAAACTGGAGCAGGTGGGGCTCAGCGGATTTGAGCACTTCAGCCCCTCCCAACTTAGCGGCGGCATGAAAAAGCGTGCCGCCATCGCGCGCGCGCTGGCAATGGACCCGGAGATCCTGTTCTTCGATGAGCCGTCAGCCGGGCTGGACCCGATTATGGCAGCCGGGATCGACGATCTCATCCTGAATCTGAAAAAGGCGTACGCCATGAGCATCATCGTGGTAACCCACGAACTCGCTAGCGCCTTCCTCATTGCCGATCGCATTATCCTGATCGATCGCGGCGCTATTCTGGCGATCGGGCCGGCAAAGGAGATCCAGCAGAGCGCGCAACCTCGCGTCCGGCAGTTCCTCGACCGCATCGCCGATTCGAGCGCGGATGACGAGGTAGACCACCTGCGAATGTATACGGAAGGGATTTAGGTGACGCAAATGGAAGCAACACGCGAACGTGCGCTGGTGGGTCTATTCGTGGTGATCGCGGCGGCGTTGCTCTTCGGATCCTTGCTCGCAATCTCCAGCGGAATGCGAAGCGGCGCCGTGCCTCACCGCGCTTATTTCAAGAATGCCGCTGGCGTCCAGCCCGGCGCGCCGGTGCGCTTTGGGGGCCTGCTGGTGGGCAAGGTTGACCGTGTCCGCGTCGATCCGGCGAACTCGACGCGGATCGAAATCGATTTCCTGGTGGACCGCACTGCACCGGTAAAGACCGACAGCATCGCCAAAATCACCACGCTCGGCCCTCTCACCGACAACTATATTGAGATCTCCACCGGGAGCGAACGCGCGGCTCTGCTGCCAAGGGGCGCAGACATTCCCTCGATCGAGACGTTCGGCCTCCCACAGATCGGCGAGGCCGTTCAGGCAATGCTCCCTGACGTACAGCGCGCGATTCTCAAAGTCAACAACAGCCTCGACGGTTTGCAAATTACGGTGGCGCGCGCGAATGACCTGCTGAACGATCAGAATCGGACCGCGATGGCGCATTCTCTCGCAAATGCCGATCAGTTGCTTTCGGAGACGCGGCCCAAGGTGAACGAATCCCTCAACAACGTGAACCGGATGTTGAACGACGTGCAGCCCAAAGTCTCCGCGAGTCTCAGCAACGTACAGGAAGTGACGGCAAAAATGTCGTCGCTGCTGGATGAACTTAAAAAGGTCTCAGCTCAAGCGAATGACACGCTGGCGCACGTCGATGCGGCACTGCTCGAGAATCGAACGGATGTGCGAACCTCCGTCACCACCTTACGCGACGCCCTAGCAAAGTCCACGGTTTTGCTCGATCACCTGAACCAGGCCCTAAACCAGAATTCAGACAACATCGACGAGTTGCTGGACAACGTCCGGATCTCGACGGAAAACCTGAAGGGGCTGACCGAAACACTGCGAGCGAGGCCCGCCAGCCTGATTCGGGGAATTCGCGCGGAAGACCGCCAGCCTGGAGGGGTGCGTAAATGAAGTTCAGTCCGCTGATCGGCTTGATCGCACTACTCTGCGTCGTCGCTGCTGCCTGCGTCGGCGGGCGCCCGATTCATTACTACGCCATCAACCCTCCGGCCGCCTCGGCTGCTGCTCCCAAGCCTGACGGCCCCACATTGCTGATCGGACGGATCGCCACGCCGGAGACGCTGCAGGATGGCCGCATCCGCTATCGCTCCGGGAGCAACGAGGTCGGCGCGTACGAATACCACCGATGGACGGAACGCCCGGCCGCGATGGTTCAGGACCTGCTTTTGAGAATGCTTCGGGAATCCGGAAAGTATCGCCAGGTACAGGAGGCGTCCACCGCAGCGGTCGGTGACTACCTGGTCCGCGGAAAACTCTATGAATTGGAAGAAATCGACAGTCCCAGCATTGGGACCAGGGTATCGCTTCGGCTGGAATTGCTGGACCGGAAGACCGGAATCGTCGTCTGGAACCACCATTACGATCGCGACGAGCCGGTAGAGGGAAAGACGATCCAGGAGGTAGTGCTTTCGCTCGAGCGCAATCTGCAGCAGGTCATCACCATTGCCGTATCCGGCGTCGACGCGTTCTTATCGAATCGAACCTAGCATTGGCGTGCTGGCGCCGCAGCCCTCCACCCGGCCGCCTGCTGTGCGGTAGAACAGGAGCATACGGGCCGCACCCAACTTTGGCATCGCCTTATCGATCTTGCGTTGATAGAACGCTGCCTTCTGAGCAAGGCCGCGCACAATAACACAGGCTTGGGAGACCTCAAGTCCCGCGTAACATGCTGACAATTGGGCGTGAGCGGGATAGGTTGCAAGCCAGTAATGCCGCCAACTAAGAAGGTTGTTGTGTTGTCCGCACCCTTGACAAAGAGGCACACTGTGACCTTTCGCCACTTGTTCGTGCGCCTCAGGATCAAAATTGTACTACACTGCTAGTCAAGTGCGGCTCAGAAACGCGGGAGCGAGCCTAGACTGGGCGTCATACATGTTAAGCACATCCTTGCGAAACTCGCGCGCGCTATCGGGTCGATTGTAGAACATATGACCGCCGGGATATTCGCGCACCGCGACGCGGGTCGCATCGCCCATGATCGGCATCTGGTCCACCGCCAGCACCGAGCCCATAAAGGGGCAAGCGAGATCGTCCCAGCCGTGCGGAATAAGCACGCGAAGCTTGGGGTCGGCCGCGACCGCCTGCCGCAGATCGGAGACGGCGCCGGCGCGTAAGGCGGGGCTATCTCGGTCCCACTGAGAGTTCACCTCGTCGTTCAGCGTGTGATATGGCCCATCAGTCTTCCAACCGACCACCCGGGTTACGAAATCCACCATGGCTGTGGTGGTGGGTGCGATAGAGTTCTCGAGCATCGGATCGTTGACGCGCTCCTCCGGCGAGAAGGGAAAAGGGTCGAAAGACGTTACATTGGAGTCGTAGACACTGCCGAGTTTTCCACGATCCCGGAAGACTTCCCGCAGGTATGCGCCGGTTTCCAGCCGTCCGCCCGACCGTCGGACGAACTCCTCTTCGAGCCCAGTCATCTGGGTCACTTGTTTGACAATGCGCTCTGTCGCCTCGGAATCGGATCGGCCCTTCAGCAGGTCGGTAGCGTACTCGCCGCGCGTGTACGCAATCACCGGCGCCATCGTTTCGGCGGAAAGCTTGCCCTCGCGCTCGAGGTGCGCCGCGGAAATCGACGGCAGCGTCATCATCCATGGAATCGGTGAAAGATCGCCATTCTCGCTCTGCGTTGGATTCAGGTACGGCGAAACCAGCACCAGGCCGTTCAGTGCAACGCCAAGCTGAGTCTGCAAGTAATGAGTGATCCGGGGACCGCGATAGCCGCCGTAGCTTTCACCGACAAGATATTTTCGGGAACCCATGCGTTCGTTCTTCACCAGCCAGTCATAAATTACGCGCGAGAGGTACCTGATGTCATTTTCCGTCTTGTAAAACTGCTTCTTCGTTTCGTCGGGGGAGCTTAGCGACCGGCTGAATCCAGTCCCGATCGGATCGATGAATACCAGGTCGGTGAAGTCCAGCCAGGTCCCTGGATTGTCGGTCAGGGTTGCGGGATCGGAGGGGCTGTCTCCTTCGCGGCCGAATTCGATGCGCTTGGGGCCGATAGCGCCTAAGTTCAGAAACACCGACGAGGCGCCCGGTCCGCCATTCAGCGCGAACGTCACAGGCCGGTTCTCGCCCTTGACCGTGTAGGCAGTAAAGACGACTTCGCCAGTCTTTATGCCGTTGTTCTCAACCGGCAGGGTTCCGACGGTGACCGTGTAGGGCAGCGCCTTGCCATTCAATTGCATCGTTTGATCCACATGGGCGTCTGCTGGCAACGCCCCCGGCTTACTGGTTCTGTCCGCTGTCGTCCCCTGGGCTACGACAAGAAAGGGGCAAAGGACGGCTAGTATGGCAGCCGCTGCCTTCCTGCCTCTTGGATTGCGAAAAGAATGCAATGGATTGTTCTTCATATCGGTTTAAGGCAACCTCGGTAAAGGAGCATGCGATTGTCGGTGCCGGGCGCGGAGGAGGCTTGCTGGACTGGACCGCCTTGTTCGACCGCTAAACAGTGAGGTAAAGCGTACTGCCGTTCCGGTTTACTAGCAGAAGTGTCTCCTGTTTCGAGTTCGCGAGCGAGCGCTCAAAATCGGAGGCGTTCTTGACAGGTGTGCGGTTTACTTCCTGAATCACGTCGCCACGGCGCAGGCCGGCTTCGGCGGCGGGGCTGGACGTGCGAACGTCGGTCACGACCACGCCCTGCGTTCCGGCCGGAAGACCTAGCTCCTTCGTTGATTCGGGATTGAGGTTCTCAACCGAAACGCCCGACAGGACGTTCGAAGATCCGTGATGGTTAGATTCCATTGACGCTTCGGTAGTTGGCAGTTCACTCAACTTGACTGGCACGGTACGCTCCGCCCCTCCACGAACTACCTTGAGATTGACGCTGCTGTCCGGAGCCATCATCGAGATGGTCATCCGTAGATCATTGCTGTCCGCGACCGGCCGTCCATTGATTTCCAGAATGATGTCGCCCCTCTCGATGTCCGCCTTTTGCGCCGGGCTATCGGCGCTGACATCGCCCACCAGCGCGCCGCGGGCGTCCGTGCGGCCAAATGCCTTTGCGACAGCAGGCGTAACATCTTGAGGAACGATTCCGAGATACGCGCGCGTCACCTTTCCTTTCTTCACGATCTGTTCCATTACATCGCGCGCCAGGTTGGCGGGAATCGCAAAGCCAATACCCTGATTCCCCTCCGAGCCATGCGCGATGATCGCGGTGTTGATTCCGATCAGTTGGCCCTGATCGTTCACGAGGGCGCCGCCGGAGTTGCCCGGGTTGATCGGAGCATCGGTCTGGATGAAGTCTTCGTAGTCTTCGATTCCCAGGTGCGACCGCCCCTTAGCGCTCACGATTCCCATCGTGACTGTCTTGCCTACGCCGAAGGGATTGCCGATCGCAATTGCGTAATCGCCGACTTCCACCTTCGCGGAATCGGCAATAGTGATCGCAGGCAAATTGGTCGCATCGATCTTGAGAACGGCGATATCGGTCTTCGGGTCTGTGCCCACAACTTTGGCATTGAACTCGCGTTTGTCGCCGAGCACGACTCGCACTTCCGTGGCTCCGTCGACAACGTGGTTGTTGGTCAGGATGTAACCGTCCGGGCTCACAATGACTCCGGATCCCAACCCTTTTTCGCGGTGTTGGGGCGCTCCGGGCGGTACCCCAAAAGGTTCGCCACCTTCGCGCCCGAAGAACTGGCGAAACAGCTCGTCGTCGTGCAACTCGCCCGAAAAATCGGCCGGCTCCTTGGTCACCTTGACGGACAGAATATTCACCACTGACGGCAGAGCCTTTTTCACGACCGGGGCGAAACCGGTCCGGCTGGGAGTCTGGTTCGCATCTGCTAGTTTCAGGCCGAAGGCGGCGTGTGCGGATGTGAAATGACGGGCGCTTGCGAATCCCAAACCGCCAATCCCGATTACCAGCGCAGCAGCCACGACCGCCTGCCGACGCTTCACTTCCAAAGATTCTCGCACTTGTAGTCTCCCGTTGAAATTTACGTCGCCACGACGTGCTGATATCGCGTTGTGGCTCTAAATATATAGACGGAAGGGCCGGAGCCTGGGTTCTCCCCGAGAGTCGGTAAAGTGAGCCCGACGATTTGGGAGTTACGAGATAACGCCTTTGCGCACCGCGTAGAGGATAAGCTCGGGAATATTGTGCAAGTTTAGTTTTTGCATCAACTTTGCACGATGAGTCTCGACAGTGTAAACGCTCAGACTCAATAGGTTTGCAACTTCCTTGCTCGACTTGCCCTCCGCGACCAGTTGCAGCACCTCGCGCTCGCGGGGGGACAAAAGGTCAAATGAGTCCTCCGCCCCCGTTCGCTTAAGCTTTCGCATGTAGTCCTCAAGCAGGATCTTGCTCACGGCTGGGCTAAAGAAGGATTTCCCAGCCGTGACCGCGCGGATCGCGCTTGCCAGATCGGCCTCGGCCGAGTCCTTCAGCATGTACCCCTTGGCCCCGGCTTTCAGAGCTCGCAGCACATACCCCTCGTCGGAATGCATGCTGAGCATGATGACTTGAGACCCCGGCAGCGAGTCATGGATCTGCCGGCACGCCTCGATGCCGTTCAGGCTGGGCATGCCAATGTCCATCACGACGACGTCGGGTTTGAGCTGTTCTGCCAGCGCCACGGCTTCTCGACCATCGCTTGCTTCGCCAACGACGGTGAAGTCGGGCTGGGATACTACGACCATGCGCAAGCCGGCGCGAATCAACGTGTGGTCGTCGGCGAGAAGCACCCGGATCGGATTCATTGGGAGGCTCCCGAACCGAAAGGAGGAGGAAGCTCCGCGGTGATGGTTGCGCCTCGCCCGGGCTGCGATTCGATACGAAAGATCCCGCCCAACCTCTTCACCCGCTCCTCCATTCCAAGCAGGCCGATGCCTCGCGTGCGCGCCGGGTCGAACCCCCGGCCGTCATCGGCGATCCACAATCGGATGCCCTGCTTCGAGTGCTTCACGCGGACGGTAGCATTACGCGCGCTGGAATGCCTCGCAGCGTTGTGCAGCGCCCCCTGGGTCAGACGGTAGATACATACCTTGTATGCATCGGGCAAATCCTGGGGCACATCCTCAGTCTCCACCGTGACTTCCATCTGACTGTTGCGCGATACTTCGCGCCCGAGCCATTCGAGCGCGGCCTCCAACCCAAGATCGTCCAGCATGGACGGGCGCAGCAGGAGCGCGATATTCCGCACGGCCTGAAAGCATTGTTCAGCTATGGATTTCATGTGCTCAAGTTGAGTTCTGATCGCCGGTTCCAGACTCGTCGTGTGGGCCGACAGACGCCCGATATCGACCAGGAGCGCTCCCAGGGACTGTCCAATCTCGTCGTGGAGTTCTCTCGAAATAGTGCGGCGCTCCGATTCTTGCGCATCCACGAGTTGCGCGGAGAGTTCCTGCAGGTCGTGCCGACTTCGTGCCAGTTCGAAGTACCGAGCCCGGGTTTGACGTTCGAGCCGCAGGATGTACACAGTTCCCGCCGACGCAAGCAGCAGACCGCTTCCAAATGCAAGCACTAGAGCGCGAGTGAGTCCGTTCTGCACATTGGCGAATTGCGCGAGCAGCGTGCGGTCCGCATTCTGGAGCCGTTCGCCGTTCCACATGCTCAGCCTCGCCGGCCAGATCAGAATCATCTCTTCGTCAGACTGTTGGCGAGCGGCGATGGCGTTGCCCTCCACGGGGAATTGTTTCAACTTGCTCGCCGTGACGATGGCTATGTAGAAATCGCGCTGCCGATGAAAAGCATCTTCTATGCTTCGCACCAGTGCTGTCTCCGTGGAGTCCTGCTGGCTGGGGTAACGTTGCAACCCCATATCGACCTCGAGCCCGAGCTGATCTAGGTGCCGGCGCTCAACCTGGTCCCGATCTGCGGGTGCTTTCGCGACGAAGCTCTCAACTGCCTGGCGGTAGCTTTGTACGGAGGCCCAGAGGCCGACGAGCATCTGCGTACGCTCCGTTAAGGCATGCCAGACAGCTGCCTCCCGAGCGTACATTTGGCCCAGAAAACGGACCGCCATGATTCCCGACGTCAGCAACAGCGCCAGAAGCGACGCGCAGACGGCAAGAAGCAATCCTCGAATACTCCGGAAAGATAAATCCGCTTCCTGCTCGGGCAACGGACAATTAACCCCTAGACAGAGATGCCAATGCGGCAGATCAGGCTGTAGGATATTGAGCCGAGTGCGCAAAGCTCCGCTCAGGCACAGGTTACGCTCAACTGTGCGGAGACAACTATGGCGCGAATGCTGGCCGGATGCTGTATCAATCCGGCGGAGCCCGCAAGGCGGCGTCCGCCAGATCGTAACCACGGCCGCTCCGACGAGAACATCGCGATCGCAATGGCCCCAGGAAAATTGATCTTTGATGAGCGAAGAAGTCTCACAGTAACGTCGTGCATTAAGTCACTTCTGGCGGTGAGATCCATCAAAGCGGGCAGATCAGCATTGTTGTCAGGCTCGCGCATCACTTTGCCGCAGGGCTCACCCGTGTACCAGGCGACGTCTCGGAGAGCTGATTAGGGGGGTTGGCCGAGGACACGCGAAACGCCCTTATCCGAAAGGTGTGCCAAGAAAAACTACCCACCCACTTTTCCCGCCCAGGAGCGCACTCTTGGCGCGTAAAATGAGACTTGCAAGTATATTTGTCTTGTAATCAAGGAGATAGCAACGGCGGTCTGGTTCGGGACCAGCCGGTCAACGGCTAAACCTCTCCACCACCAGACAGAGTGACTAAAGCCCAAGGCGCATTCGCAAACCGCGCCTTGTAGTGTCTTCTCTTTTCTTTGGTCGTCGCGATAGGGGCTCAGTGTAGTGCTGGGAGGACACAGTTTTTAGGAAATAGGTCCAAGAACTTTTTCGGATTGACACTCGTGGCCGACATCCCGGGGCGTTTTGTCCTGCAACACGGCAAGTTCTTAGTCGAACGAACTATCGCTCACGGCAGATATCAGACTGTTGAAGACGTGGGAGAAGCGTCGGCGATGAGAATGAAGAGCTGCACCCTGATCAGGCGGGAAGAGTGACGGCGACGGGTTCTGATCGGAATCCGCGAACTTGTGTTTGCGATTTTGGAGTAGAGCCAATGGCTGTTCTGAGGCAACTGAGTCAACCGGCATGGGACGCCGGTGGCTGCCTGTCGACCCGTGGCAAAACCGTGACATCCCATCGTATTGACAGCACTTGGGAAGGCTTCAAGCGAAAAGCAGGTTCCCCAAGTTGTTGAAAATCTTGAAAATGGCGCTAACGAGAAAGAGACCTTGGAGCCGGTCGCGATGAGTTGTGAAGCAGGCGTTTTAACCAACCTGAGCTACGCGCCCTTGGAATCAACAGCTTGCGAAGAAGAGGCCCAAAAAAACCGTCTGCCTCTGACGTTCATGAACGAACGGAAGTACCTCAAAAACCTCACTTCCAAAACTGTATCATGGTACGAACAGTCCTTCACTTCCAAAGATTGCCTAGACAAATTGTCCAAGGGCAAGAGTCATGATTTTAACTTCTCCGCCAAGCCGCTGAGGCGTGAGTAAATGCTTTGGACAGAGTCTCCATGCCGCCCATGCAGCCCTGTTGGGTCATTACGAACTACTTCCTCTGTCTGGTTAGTATCCAGCCCGAGCTCGTTCGCCTCTTGAAGTACTCGCAATATCGGCTGCGAGAATTTCTTGTCGAAATTAGATGCTCTGTCATTCTCATATTTTCGACGGGCAGCTTCCCTTTGTTCATCGCTTAATTCCAGAAAGCGTACACCACTCGCCTTCTTATTCCATGCCGTGCGTTTCTCACTGTCCCACTTTTTTAGTCCACCTGCAAGTTTATTGAGCCGCTTACTCAAGCCCAATTTTCGCTTGGTCACTTCTTCCTGTTCTTGAGTATTTCGCTTCCTGCCTTCCAATCTCGCAGACGATTCTTTTTGTGTTATCGAGTTCTCTTTATATGTTGTTGAGTTCCTAACGGTCTGGACACCAATCAAAACTACTGCCAAAATCGCCAACCCCCAGAACTCCCTTTTGAACCTCTTCTTCTGTTTGTCCGACTCTGGTGGATGTATGCTCACATATACGCCCAAATAAGCCAAGCGAAATGTGAAACCAGCCAGCACAACTGCAAGCAGAATATCCCAGAACACAACAGGCTGAATATTCCAGAACACAACAGGCTCCCCCGGAGCCACATTCTAGCACGCCGTGTGAGTCAGGTGATTTGTCGCCATTCTTCATTATTCCGGGGTCTCGATAGCTGCAAGATTTGCAGAGAAATTCGAGACTCGGGCCCGTGACCACCTTCTCACAGCTCCGCCAACGCTGCCATTCCCTCAGAATTTTCATGCCTCACAATGGTAATGATCGCTACTAGGAGAGTTCTCATATGAAATGAAAAAGGGAATCATCTCACGTCCAATGAACATGATTCCCTAATCAGCCCCAGTCCGGACCCGATGGGCGGCATCGTTCTGGAGCTAAACGAAAATCTCTTTGGGCGTGTATTACGGGGTCTCCTTCGGGAGACCCCGACTAGAGGAGAGCAAACTCAACCCCGTTTCGGACGGCAGAGCCATGGACCAGTCGTCGATCGCCAGGACATCGATTCACTAACCCGGACCAGCAGACTGCGCAAGCTCCCGTCGGCCCGCGCCATGGCAAGGTCGCGGAACAGCGACCGGGGGCGGTTGTGGAGCGCCGAATAGCCATCCGATTTCGGCGGTGCTCCTACCGCTGCTGTACCTTCGCGAAAAGAGCCATCCAGCCTGGCTCGGAATGCTACCGATATTTTTCCTCATAACCCCGCAGTTCCCAAAGCGGGACTTCCGGGTAACCCACGTTCCGCTTCAGCATCCGCAAATACGACCTGGTCGCACGGCCGTCAGAGGCGGAAAAACAAGAAATGCGAGCGTCGGGAAGCAACTCTTGTGGCCAAGCTGCGCCTAAAATCCGCGCCTAACTGGCTCTCTTCTCATGCAGCAGCATTTCGAGCGCATGTTCCATCGAGCCGGCGAGTGTGATCGCCCCGGAGTTCACGAAGAAGATCTGGTTTACCTTGTCGATCGTGTTTAAACGATGCGCGATGATGACCTTGGTCGTTTGCGAGGGGAGCTTGGCCAGAATCTCTTCGAGAAGCTGCTCCGTAATGGTGTCGATGTTGGCAGTGGCTTCGTCAAGGATCAGCAGCTCGGGATTCCGCAGAGTGGCGCGCATGAAAGCAATCAGTTGTTTTTGGCCCAGGCTGATGCTGTTGCCGCTGCTGGCTACCTTCGTTTCGAGGCCTTCCGGGAAACGGGAGAGCAAGCCGGAAAGATTCGATCTCTCTAAAACGGCAACGAGTTGCTCGGTCGAACAATGGGCGTAGTCTTCATTCCCGTACACGATGTTGTCGCGAACCGTTCCAGTGAAAAGGAACGGCTCCTGCGGAATCACGCCGATCTTGCGCGCACGCTCGGCTGGAGGAAGGGACCGGATGTCCCGGCCTTCGAGGAAAATCGATCCCGTCGTCGGATCGTACAGACGGGCCATCACCGACGCCGTGGTCGTCTTTCCGCCGCCGGTTGGGCCGACCAGCGCATACACGGTTCCTTTCTCCAGCTCCAGCGTGATGTCGTGGAGGACTTCCTTGCCGCCGGGATATTGGAAATGAACCCTCCGGAATTGGAGAATGGACGTCGATTCGGGCGGACCCGCCGCCAATACAGGCATGTCCGACTCGAGCGCCAACACCTCCGAGATTCGATCGAGCGCCGCCAGCGCGAGCTGGAACGACGACCACACCGTCGCCAGTTGCCGCATCGGCCCATAGAAATTGTTGACATAGAGCAAGAATCCGATCAGAAGGCCGGCTGTGGTTTCCGTCGCTCCGATCAGAATGATGCCGTATGCCAGCACCAGAAGCATCGCCAGGTTATGCGCAAAGCCATACATCGGCATGAATATGTTGTTAGCGAAGCCTGCCGCCACGGACGCCGCATAGTTGGTGTCGTTGGCGGCCTTGAATTTCCGCTGGAAATAATCCAACCGGTTGAATGCCACAACCACTTTGAAGTTGTGAAGGCTTTCCTGAACCTCCGCACTTAACCCGCCCAGAGTCTGCATGCTCCGCATGTTCCGGCGTTTCACCCACGCGCCGGTCGCCTTGGTGACCGCGAACACACCGATCGCCGGCAAGAGGGCCGCGATTCCCAGGCGGAAATTGAGCGATAGCACAAATATGGCCACGCCCGTCATCAGAAACAGGCTGCTGACAAACTGCATCAAGGCCTGGGCGACGAACTGATTCAGCTTATCGGTGTCATTGTTGAGCCGCGAAATCAGGTCGCCGGCCTTGTTTTCGGTGAAAAATGCCAGGGGCAATTCCTGCAGTTTGGCGAACACTACATTGCGTACGGTGAACAAGACACGCCGTCCCACGCCGCCCATGGTGCGGATCTGGGTATAGCTGGCGACCACGCCGATTACGTACACGGCCAGTAATAGCGCCGCGGACAGCAGCAGGCCACGACTGTCTTTCAGTCGGACGTAAGTATCGACCGCACGGCCGATGATGACCGGGCCGATTAGTGTGGCGCCGGAACTGACTAGCATGGCGGCCACCGCAACAGCGAGATAACGACGCTCGGGAACGATCACCGGGACGAAGCGCTTGATCCCGGCGCGCAGGGAGCGCTTCGCGGCAACTGCCTTGGTTGTTTCAAGCTTGTACTTCGTAGACATTCGTGCTCCGCTGTGAGTCGTAGATCTGTACGTATTCCGGCGAAGTTTCCATCAGCTCCCCGTGAGTCCCGGTAGCGAGCATCTCGCCTTCCATCAAAACAACGATCTGGTCGTAGTTCTCGACGGAGGCGATCTTTTGCGTTACTGAAATCAGAGTGATGCCGGGGTATTGTTCCTGGATGTTCCGCAGAATGGCGTGCTCGGTGCTGGTGTCGACGCGCGCGGTGAAATCGTCGAGCAACAGCACCCTGGGATTCAGCGCCAGCGCGCGGGCCAGCATCACGCGCTGTTTCTGACCGCCGGAAAGAGTACTTCCGCGCTCCGAGACAACTGTTTCGAGGCCCTCTGGCAGAGTTGCGATGAAGGCGTGCAGTTCCGCCGCCGTAATCGCCTTTTCCAGATCCTTGTCCGGGATGTCCGCGCTGAACGCGATGTTCTCCCGGAGCGTCAGATTGAATAGGATACTGTCTTGAAACACAAAGCCGACCTGCCGGTGAAGGGCCTCCTTCTCATAGGTCTCAAGTCGCTCGCCGTCGTAGCTGACGGTTCCCGCAGTCGGCTGCAGCAGCCCGATGAGCACGTACAGCAGCTGTGTCTTACCGGCAGCGGTGGGGCCGATGATGGCGGTTTTCGTCCCGCTCTTGACCGCGAAGGAAATGTTCTTGAGGGCTTCCTTGTCGCCGAAGGCGAGCGAAACATTTTCGACGGCGACGTCGCCGCGAAGATCTCGACGGAGCGTGCCCGATTTTTTGGCTTCCGGCGCCATCAGGACCGCGCCCAGGCGCATATAGGAAGCACCGGCCTGCGCCATTATGTTACTCATGAATCCGAGCAGGATGATCGGAAAGATGAGAAGCGCCAGATAACTGTTAAAGGCGGTGAAATCTCCGAGGGTCATGTTGCCGAGGATTACGAAGCGGCCGCCGAGGAGCAGAATGATGATGGTGGCTAGATTAACGGCCAGGGTGATGGCCGGGATCATAGCGGACATGATCCGGAGGATGGCGAGGCCTATATCCCTGGATTCGGCGTTCGCGGCAGTGAATTTTTCAGCCTCGAAGCGCTGGGAATTGAGGATGCGGATGAGCGTCGCTCCAAGGATGCTCTCGTTGATGACCCGGTTCAGCCAGTCGATGGCTTCTTGGCCTCGCTTGAACAGAATTCGGACCTTCCGCAGCGCGAAGAAGAACGTGCCTCCGACCACCGGCACCACGCCCAAAACACTCAGCCCCAGGCGCCAATTGATGGTCAGCAGCATCACGCTAGCACCGACAATCAGGAAAAGCGAGGCAATGATAGTGGCCACCGCCATGGAGACGAACAACTTCACGCCATCGACATCGGACGTGAGATTCGTCAGCAGTTTGGCGGGCGTAAGCCTCTCGATGCTGCTGTAAGACTGGGTCGCGATCTTGGCTGCCAGTCGGGTGCGCAGGTCGCGCGCGACGCGCTCGGATGCATAGGTCTGCGCGATGTTCTGCAGATAGTTGAAAAGGAATACCAACAACGCCACGACGAAGAATTGCAGCACTACCGTCGGGAGGACAAACGTCCGCTGCGTGTAGGCGTCGATAGCGCGCGAAATCAGTTTGGGCACGACGAGCGTAAGCCCGTTTCCAGCAATCGTCAACACGACGAGCAGGGCGACCAGCCACCGGTAGGGTTGGAGCAGAGCGAACAGCCCTCCTCCCGGCGGTCTTCTTTGTACACCGGTGCGATTTGGACTCATAGAAATAGGGTCCGTTCAATGAGAACGGTTTGTCGTGGGAATACCAATAGATTGAAACAAACTCAGACAGGTGTCAAGGCTGAGCTCCCTGTCTGAGGTCCCTGTCTGAGGTCCCTGTCTGAGGTCCCTGTCTGAGGTCCCT
>Ga0310912_10000858_pt1 | contig 15925 bp, 16 predicted proteins | sample GREbulkMGOX080_FD_203443 | JGI IMG/M metagenome (GOLD analysis project Ga0310912, IMG submission 203443) | Lab enrichment of tropical soil microbial communities from Luquillo Experimental Forest, Puerto Rico - GRE.bulkMG.OX080 | ecosystem: Environmental > Terrestrial > Soil > Tropical forest >...
GGGGGCAGATAGGCAGGTCCGCCTGACACATCGGCGCCTTCGGATGCAGCGGACGCTGAGGTGAGCATCACGGCCGCAAGACCAAGCTTGATCAACCCGTACTTTCTCATACGCCCCCTCCTACGAAGTAGGTACGCTAGCAGCTACGCTGAAAAGCGGCCCCAACTGCGGCAAGAGAGTTACGGGACCGTGACAACGATGCGGACTTCCGCTTTAGTTTGTGAGTTTTTTCCGATTTCTGAAACGGTGTTGTCGGGAAGCCACATCGCATTCAGGGCGCGCTTGAGTCCGTATACCGGCAACCCCCAAGCCCCTTGCTTGTCGGGGTCTCATTAGGACAATGACTCGACTCTTTGCATTTCAGTATTAAACGCCCATGTCGTTGCGTGAGCGTACCCGCCCAGGGCCGGGAATCACTGAACCTTGCATTACCAAAAATGACTCTGCCCCCAGCCAGACGGCTTCGAGAGACGCTAGTGCTTGGTACCCTCGTGGTCGCCACCATGTTCCTCGCGGCTGTTGTTCTCTGGGCGGTGACGAGTTGGTTTTGGCTAGTGGTTCATGAGGGTCTGCATTGACGGCCCGCCGCTTCCCGCCGCCCTGGTGTTGATAACTTTTCGCGTGGCCACGCCCTCGACACACTGTCAGCACCAAATTCAGTGCGGTGCGGGGGTGAAAACGGCTGCGGAGCACCGGATCGTCGGTGCCAGCAAAGTAGTAACCAACGAGAGACCATACCCGTATCTCGTTGAGATCCCGGTCGCGCCTGCCGGACTGGATATTGCGCTGAACCGCCAGATCGTACAGTTCCACAAATCGCAGCGCATTCAACTGCGACATGGACGTACAATTTGAGGGGCGGCGAAACCTATTATCGCTGGTGCTTTCCCGATTCGACTACGGCTCGCGCCTTCGTCGAACAGTTTGGCGGAACGTTCAACAAACTTGCTCAATATCGCCAAGCTGCTGCCAGGGTTGCAAGGAAGTCCTAACCTGGCCCCTTTTCAGGTAACGCCCCGTCGTCACCGTCATAGGGCAATAGTTGACGTGTAATGGAATGAACACGCTTCCAGTGACAGGCGGGGCGATTGTGGTAGAGCGCAGAGCCATTTCTCATCATGGCTACACGGCGGTTCGCGATATGACTTGCCCTCGTTCCGTAACGAGCAATCAGGACCATCGCATCTTCTTGAGCAAGACGCTTTCGTACCTCCCGCTTACGCCACCAGCGAAAGTTCATCACAAACGTTACGTTCCGCTTAGACCCCAGCGCAAGTGTCAAAAAAGTTAGGAATTGCATAGGCGCGGCGGATTGCGGCGAATATTGCGAAGCTGTCGGTGTTTATACGCTAGTACATCGCCGGGATGGGCATGTTTTTAATCCCGATAGCAAATCTGGCCCCTTGGATAGGGAGCATTAACGGCTGGCATGATGAGTACGAACGTCATCAAGATGTTTGAAGCCGAGGATGATCGGACTGGCAAAATTCGTCTTGAGTGGTGGCCGGAAGGTTTCGTGCTGTGGGCTGGTGGAGAGATCGTATGGAGAGCTTGGGACGGCCGCCCAGTCCACCGCAAACCGCGAAGAAAAAAAAGAGCAATAGAGGTACTAGGCGAAGGCCTCGCCGCTCGCTCCCTGTAGTGCGGTAGTAGCTTTGTAGATCGGGTAGCAGAGCGATAGATCACTATTTGGACTAAATCGAACGGATGTCCGACGATAGAGGGCGTACGCGCAGAGTTTCTGAAAAATGGGAAGCACAAGCTCGGCACCGGCAATGTGTGTGGTTCCGTCGTCGAATAAGGTGCTGAAAGCGAGCGCGGGCGGGCGTATACTCTGGTCAGACCGGGCGGCGATCTCCAGTCCGGTCCTGACAGCCCTGACGATTCTTTCCTCGGCGTTGCAACATCGCTCAGGGCGAAAAGGCAAAGCCGTCGGTTTCGACATTGCCCGGCGGCTTTGCTGTATGGGCCGCAAACGGCGTACATCCGGCCAAGGTGCGGACGGCTTCTTACGCGATGAGGCGCGGCGGATTGCGGTGAATGTTGCGAAGTTGCCGACCCTGCTGCGCCAATGACGGCTACAGGGAAAAACAAACGCGGAGCCAATCGAGGAACAAAAGCGCTTGCTCGAAGCTACTGCGCGAAGACTTTCAGTTAGCAAGTCAGCCCGCAATCCGCGCATCCCTCGCACGACCAATTATGGATTGCGCCGCGAAAATGACAGGGCGTACGCGCCATTCCGAATGTCAATCAAGGGATCATCGGATTCCTCGATTCCATCGGTTAGCTGACCTGGCAGGAACAGCAACTTCTTCTCCGCCTCTGCGCTGTTGGGCACGGCCTTGTCGATAGTCAAGACGCCCAGCTCCACTACCTTACGATCGCTCGGCCAGGGTATCGTCGGATCTTTCGTAGAATCGTCGGCCCCTGCAAGTTGCGCCCTGAGATGAAACGTTACTGGCCCGCGTCCGAGACGCTCCGGCAGCTCATCCATTAGGAAATTCGGCGGCTGTTTCGCCGCATCAACCGCAGCAAGATGCACGACACGCTCTGGTATCATCTGATAGCGAACTGCTTGCCGGGCACCGTCCTTATTGATGAATACAAACGCATCTACACCGTAATACTCTTCATCGGCAAAGCTACCTGGCGTACTCGCGGTGGCAAGGGCGGCGGGCACGGAAGGATGGCTCGATTTGAACTGTTCGAATTTTGTCGGCTTGGGGGCGTCGGGCGGACTTGCTGACAGTGCCAGCAGCAAATCGCGAAAGTCTTCGCCGGTGGCTACCGGAAAGAACTTGAGTGAGTTGATCACTATGTCGATGTCGCTGCCGTCCGGCAGATGAAACTTGATAGCCATGCCGTGCGGATTGGCGTTGGTGGACCCGTCCGCGATGTTTGGTAATCCGGTCGAATCGGAGAATCGCAGCGTCGCTGGGATCGGGCTGCCGTTGAACAGTACGGCCCGGCTCAGCCCGGCTGCCTCGGCAGAAGCCTTGAAGTTGCCTTCGACAACGATGCCCTTGGCGTGATTAGCACGAAAGCCTGGATGGGCACCAAATACCTTGTTCATTGCGTCAATGAGTTGTTGCTCGATCGGCTGATCCTCAGCCTTGACGATCCCGGCCCATGTTAATCCGAACATGATCACCGCGATCAAAAGCTTGTGCTTCCTCATGGAGGTCTCTCCTTGCGCCATCGAACGCTCTCGCAGCGGCAAGTTCGAAAATCACATCAGTCATTGCCCAGGCGATAGACCTCTACTCCGGCAAGAGCCCTGGGCAACGGGAGCAGCGCGACCGGCTGCAGCCGGTTATGCGATGGAGTGCCTAACAGCGCATTGCGGACCGCGGCGGTGACGAATATGCCGTTCTCCCCGCTCCCCAGGAGCTTAGCCGATGCACTCTGCAGCTGCGAGGCGGTCCAGACGTCCCGGCCGTAGAGAAAAGAACGGAACGTGTAGAGTGTTCCACGGTGCAGCCCGACGCTGATTGTGCAGCCGAATTGTTCCCGGTGCCGAATTGCGTCCCAGCTCCGGGTCAAACGCTCTGCCCATGCAATGGCCTGCGTGGCCTCGGCGAACGTGACGCAATAGGAATCTCCGAGATTGAAGCGCACGGTACCGCCAAGTTCCTGGGCGCTGCCACGAGCTAGCGCATCGAGCGCATCGAGAATGCGCTCGACCGTGGCGCTGGCTGGCCCGGCATCCATCATCCTTCCGAATCCGCTGAGGTCCGAGAACAGAATGAAGGTATCGGTAATGGTGCGCGTGCGATGGCGCTGCTCGATACGATAGACCGGCATCGGTTCGGAAAATCCCTTGAATGAAAAACTCTCGACGAGCGCGGTCTGGATTTCCGCCGACGTGAGGGCGAGACGAGCAGCAGCCGTGAGATAGATCTCGTCGGGTGGCGTTACGGCCTCCACACAGGTGGCGAGGGCAAAGGCGTCATCATCCTGAACGGCAATATCACCTAGTGCGATGACGATACGTATCGCAATGCGGTCGTCACCACGGTTTGGCTGCGCTAGGCGCAACTCCTCCTGCATTTCGATCGCCGCTTTGGCCGCGCCGGTGACGCCGGGAAATTCCAACCAATGACCGTCGCCCACGTCTTTAATAATGCGGCCTTCGTGTTTGGCGGCATAGCGGCCAGGAAGTCTCGATGCTCGCCGAGAAGCGCCTGCAGATCCGCCGCCAGCAGTTCACGGAAGCGGGATGTCGAGCCGCTGATGTCGGTCTTCATAAGTACAGTAGTACGAAGCGGATTCATGGATCCTATGCGCCGCTTATCTGTAGCCTATCTCATCGGTGGCGACCCAATGCCTAATCGGCTGGCGTCACTGTGTAGTTGTCAAAGTACATGTGGCTGTCGGCTTTGGACCATAAGCCAATGCGACCACTGACTGGCTCCGACAGCACGTGTTCCAGATAGAGCTTCCCGTCGAGATAACCCTCCACCTTTGTGTCGGCGATGCGGACCTTCAAATCGTGCCACTGGTGCGTAGCGGTTGGTGTATTACGAATCCACATCACCGATGACCGCTTACCTTTCTCAAACTTCCAGAGCACGAGATTGTTCTCGAGTGGATTAGCACGCACTGTCAGATAATCACCGTTGGGCTTGAGGTTGAACAGGATGCCAGCGCCCTGATCGATGCGACCTGAAATCCCTTCGAACCGCACGGAGATCTCGCCGTTGCGAAAATCGTCCACGTCCTTGGCCACCACATACGGAAAATAAGCATAGGCCTGCACACGGTCGAGAAACTCGGCGTAGCGGTCGCCGTAGAGCGCGCGAGCCTTATCGGCCAATCCGGCCGAGGTCTGCCCTTCTTTCCATTGACGTCCGTCGACAACCAGAACCTTGTTGCCGTCATCATTCTCGATCCTCCACACGCCGACGACGCTCAAAAATGATTTTGGCTCCGCACCGACGCTCTCATTTGAGAAGTCGATTTTGAGCGGCTGGGCTGCGGCTGCCTGCAACAACGACGCCATGAGGCTGGCGGCTGCCATTGTAAAAGTTCGAACGTGTTTGCTGATTGTCATAATTGGCCTCCATTCTTGACGAACTGCGAGGGAATGCGCGGCACGCGGCGGTTCCAGCACCACCACGCGACCGCAATCAGGAGCGGAAGGGCTACAAAGAACCAGGGCAGCGCGATCCATCCATCCGCGACTAAGGGATATCCGGGATAGTCTTCTCCGACCTGCGGTGTAGGCACTGGGATGCCTGCCAGCCCGTAGATGAGAGGCAATGCCTCACGATGACTGGTGGAGCGGCTCTTCGCGGAATGGTCGCCGTAGCTGTATTCAATTTCGCCATAAGATACTTCACCGGCGCTACCAATGACTGTCTGCCCGGCCGTCACCAAACGGATCGTGACGTTCGGAACAATCCTTTCCAGCTTCGATAGGACGTTGCGTTGCAGATCAACGTATCGAGGGTCTTCTGGCGCAAGGTGAACGGTGACGATGAGCGGCTCATTAAGCCCGGCGAGAGCCCGCTGGTCCGCGGCGGGAAAGGAATTACGTTTGTCCTCTGACACATCGCTGGACTTTCGCAGCTGCGTCGCTACTGCCAATAAGACCCCAGCGAGCCCCACGCAAAGAATCGTGCGTGCGAGCTTTTTGTGGAGCGACGTACCGGGATGTAGCCATATTGCCGCCAGTGTAGCGAAGCCGACTATAGCGGTACACATGCCCAAGAAGAGCGCGGCTGAGAGAAGTCCCTGCTCGAAAGTGTGCAACGCTTGGGTCAGAGAAAGGCGAGATATCCAGCCTAATGTGCCCGGTTGGCCAGCCAGTGCGAAGTCGAGCACCCACGACCCAATCGTAAAGGCCAGGGTCACAATGGCAGCGGTCGCGGAATTATCCGAAATCGCGGAGGCAAAAAGCGCAATGGCTCCGATCAAAAGTCCATAGAGTAGATGGCCAAAAAGTAAGTTTGAGGTTTCCGGCGCGCTTAGATGTCCGCCGAACGAAAGCCAAAGGAAGAGAGCGGCGGAAATGGGAATAAGGGCGATCAGCCAAGCAGCAGTAACGGCCGCAAGCTTTGCCGCAACGAGCGTTGGAATCGAATATGGCATTTGAACGAGAAGCTTGAGCGCTCCGGTCTCCTTCTCACGTCCAAGTGCGCGGATCGCGACAAACGGAAACAGAAGCGTCACCGCGACGTAAAACCCGCCGAAAGTCGGCACGAGAATACCGTCGAGTGGTGACAGGCTGGTCGCCAATTGCGGCTGGTCGCGAGCGGCAGCGCTCGCTTCTCCATAAAGCGCGACCGCCTGGAAAAGCTGAATCCTACGAGCGGGCAAAGTATGAGTAGCATCGTCCATAGCGCGCGGCCGCTCAGAAGCTCCCCCCCTTCTTTGATCAGAAGGGGATGCAGGGAAGCTTGACGAATCGTCATCACGTCAGGTGAGCGCAAGAAATACATCCTCCAATCTGGCCGTCGGGTGATTGATGGACCTGCGAAGATCATCAAGCGAACCGACCCCGCATACGCGTCCATCCGCGAGCAGAATGAACCGATCACAGACGCGTTCGGCGTCGGCGAGCTGATGAATAGCAAGGGTGAACGTTCGGCCCTGCGCTCCGACTCGGCGCATAAGGGCCATAATTTCTCGTGTCTGCCGAATGTCGAAGCCGTCAAAGGGTTCGTCCATCAGCAGCACCGGATGTGGGGTCAGCAATGCTAATGCCAGCATCAACCGACGGGCGTATCCCTTCGACAATGCGGACACATACTTGCCAAGAACTTCATCGAGGCCGACCGATCGTGCTACCTCGTCAAGTTCGGCTGGCTGCCGGCTAAATGCGGATGCGAAAAATTTCAGAACACTGATGACATGCTGGCCATCCCACGGCCGCACACTATCCGGCAGATAAAAGACCACCTCGCGCCGGCGGTATTGGGGCAGCAAAGAACGCTGCCAGAAAACATCACCTGCATCGACTGGCAGCAGTCCCGCGACGGTTTCCAAGAGCGTGGTCTTGCCCGACCCATTCGGGCCGATCAGACCCAGGATTTCACCGCGCCGAACGTCAAACGAAACATCAGCGAGCGCGCGCTGCTCGCCGTACCACTTGGTTATGCCGGCAACCTGTAACAGTGCCGCACCGTCTTGAGTAAGTGGCGGGCTACAGCGATCAGCGATCATGTAAAAGATCTCTTGTCGAAGGTGATATTTTCGTCGTGACGTGACCCACGGAAACACCAACAAAGATCGCACTAAGAATGTCGCTCAAAAAATGATAATTCGCGCCAATCAGGCCAACCGCAACAACGGTTACACAAGCAACGTAGATCGGACGCAAACTCGCATATGACCACCACAGGACCGTCATCACCGCACAGACAGCGGCTGCATGCTCCGATGGAAACGACGTGAAGCGAGGGCCGCCGTGGAAAGGACTGAAACCAAAAACGCCGTTTTGAATTATCGAGGGGTTATTTTCGATCCACGTATCTGGCCAAGTCCGTCCAAACGCGTACTTGAGTTGGTTAGTTATGAAATTGGTCAAAACAAAACTAATACTGCACGCCAATCCAATAGACTGAACGCGCGAGAAGGGACGGTTCATCAACGTCCACAATCCGCACCACGCTAAGATGAGCGATGCCAGCAAGGGAAGCGCGACAGCAGGCCGCTGCAACCAAATAAAGATCGTCTTATCAGCAACGTTTCGATGTACAAAGAACGCAAGCGGCTGATCCAACCAGAAATAGCAAGCGACTACGCCGGCTACGGTTAGTGTAACCCCAACGCACCAATTCCATGAAGGTGAACAGAACCGTTGTGGTGAGTTTGCGGGGGCCTGTCCGTCCATGCGCGATCTCCTCGAGTGAATCGAGTGATGCGCAGTACTTGGACGGGAAATCGTCTGACGGGGGGACTGCGATCCCCGTAGTTCGCTATCTACGCCGGAGCCCATCGGAGCGCAAGAGTCGGGGGCTTCGGTTCTTCCAGTCAGGCAGCCTGCCGTAACGTTCGCATCACCATGGTGTAACGCAGTATTGGACCCTCTTCAGGATCATCGCCCTCAAAGTGGACTAGCGCGTGTCGCGGCGCTTCTCGTGATCTGCCGAAGTCTTTAACCGTCGATGCTTCGAAAACATGCAATGAGGGGTCTTCGGCAAACGCTGTCAATGCGGCCAGCTCCGCAGTACTGGCTCCGCCGGAACGCCACGATGGCTCAAAAACCCCGGATCGCCATTGACCCTCGCCATCTAAGCCTTGTCCAACGTCGTAGTTTCGTCGCGACGCTAGAAAGCCCGGAAACTCACTGGTGCCCAGATCATATGACCGCGCTTGGGCCACACCGCGGCGGACCGCAGGGGGCATTGGCAAGGGATCAAGAGCTTCCCAACCGCCACGTACACACACGAGACGTGAACCGCCATAGACGTCCTCTCCTTTATTGTTCACAACGGTTCTTTGCGTCCCCTGATAAGCGATCTTTAGCCCGTCGATCGCGACTTGGCCGATACTTAACGTGGTCACTCGACGCAAATTTTCTTCGAGCACCAGTCCAAATGTAGCAATTGCTTCAAGTGAGAGTGTCTCCAGTAACTCATCCAGCTCAGCAATCGTAGTGATAACTGTCTGATTTTTACCACCGTCCCGGAACGCCTCCTTCACTCTGACTGCACCGTGCCTCAGTAGGCGCGTTGCCGCTAAATGGGCGTCCTGAACGGTGAAAGCCGTATAGCCGCGAAGCACTGCATCCTGCACCCTTCGCGCGAACACAGGTGACCAGCCTTCTGGCCGATCTGCACTGCTCGTGACGAGTCGGTGTGTGATAGCTTTCGTTTTCACAACTGGATAAGGGACAACACCGCCAAAGAGATCATCTGCAGAGCAAATATCGAGTGAAGAAGCCTCGTCCGACACGAGCGCATCGTCGGGGACAAAGAAGATTTTACCTGCATATCTGTATGAAGAATCGTAGGAACCTGCGACCTCACAGCCCTTGAGTTTGGCGATCATCGCTGCGACATCGAACAGCGTGGCTCTCTCGTGGGCGTAAAGCCGCGCACCAAACTCCGAGAAGTAAACTACGACTGTGGCGGCTCTTGCCGAGGCGCACGTTCTATGGTGTGAAACTGAAAGGACCTCTCCGTCCATGCGCAATCTCCTCGAAGAAATCGAGCGTTGCGCAGAGCTTGGACGGATTGCGTCTGAAGGGGAGCCTGCGGTTCCCCTGTTGAATATGTTAAATATCTAGTGAAGCTGGATCAATGTGCAAGTAGGGATATTTCGACCGGTAAATCGTTCGAACTATTTCACCATTACCCAGCCGGGCTGCAGCAGCGGATATGCGATCAGGCCGACTACTGCAGTCGCTGGAATTAACAGCGGATTGTTGACCTTCCACTTGAATAAGACCGCAAGCGAGACCAAACCGATAAGGGCTGTGAGCCAATCGCCGATGGCAATGCAGCCCAGCAGAATGCAGGCTCCGAGGATCGTTCCAATTGCCGCCGCACGCTTTGCAGGTCGCCGCACTGCCATCGCTGCTGCTCGCTCCCGTAGCCTCAGCGTCGACCTTGGGCAAGATCAGCTTGAGATCGCCAAAATAGACATAAAGAGCACCCAAAGCGGCTCAGAAAGTAACTGAGCAGCTCAGACCATGGCACGCCGAGTGAACTATTTCTTCTTCCGGCGCACGGCAAAGCATCATTTCTCGGGCTGCCCCCAGATGAAGCGGTGGCGCAATATCGAATTGAAAATATCACGCCGTGTGTTTGTCGAAACTAATCGGCGGTGCCAGGCAAAAACCTTTTAAGGACGGGATTCATCGGTCCGGCCGTGCGGGACGCGCGGATGGATTGACGATCGATCCGGATCGCGCTAGATGCGCGACGTTGGGGTAAAAGCAGACACCCCATTAGACGTACGCGTCCAAGCTCTGCGCCCCTTGCTACGCGAGGAGTGCGCCGCATGGACGTAGAAAAGCCGCTCTCTATACCTCCTGCGCAATTCATATCTCCCGCGCAATTCGCTCAGCCCGAATCCCTGAAGGTTCGGCCGCTCTTGCTCAAGCCGCAATGGATGAACGGGCTCTCTGAGCGGCTGCTCGTGAGTCATTACGAAAACAACTACGGCGGCGCGGCGCGGCGGTTGAATGCCATTAGGGCCCGCCTTGCGACCCTCGACCGGGCGCAGACGCCGGTCTTCGAGATCAACGGCCTCAAGCGCGAAGAGCTGATTGCTGCGAGCTCAGTGATCCTGCACGAGATCTATTTCGATTCGCTCGGTGGGCACGGTGACAATCCGCCCAGTGGAGCTGAAGAGCCGCCTGCCGGACTCGCCCAGGCACTCGAGCGCGATTTCGGCGGCGTCAAAACTTGGCGCACTGAGTTTACCAGCATGGCAAAAGCGCTGGCGGGCGGTTCAGGCTGGGCAATCCTCGCTTGGTCTGAGCGCTTTGGCCGCTTGATCAACCATTGGGCGGCCGACCACACGCACAACCTGCCAGGGGCGACGCCAATTCTCGCGCTCGACATGTACGAGCATGCCTATCATATCGATTTTGGCGCGAAAGCAGCTGTCTATGTCGACCAGGTGATGGCCAACCTGAATTGGGAAAGGATAGGCGCACGTTATCGCCTGGCAATTGGCGAAGGCGCGGACGAAGACAAGTTCTTCCTCCCCTACGGTGCGCCTGCGCAAGAAGAGGCGCGGATTTCGGCTGAGGAACTGAAGGCCACGCTTGAGGGCGACAATACTCGCCGACCAGTACTCCTAGATCTCTGTTTACCGAGGGATCTGCCCCGACGAAACGATATGTTGGCTGGTGCCACCATGCATGCTCCTGCGGCCTTATCGCGTTGGGTTGAGGAGCTGCCGCGAGACCGGCCGATCGCGGTTTATTGCATTTGCGGATTTCAGGTCAGCGGCACGGCGGTTACTGAACTCCGACGGCGGGGCTATGACGCTAGGGCTCTCGTCGGCGGGATCACCGCTTGGCACGCCATTGGCGGGGCGACCGTCCCGCTCGATACATCAACGTACGAGGGAACATCATAAAGTTAGGTCCCGATCATGAATGCGGAGCCGTTTTTCATGTCTGAGTCCACAGCTCGCCTTGGCCGCATCGCTATACTATGGCGGGGCGATGAAGCGGCGCGCCGCAGCGCCACCCCAGACACCAGCCGGTTCAAGGCCGTCTTCGCGGCGCTCGCCGATGTCGGCGTCGATGCGGAACCGGTAGTCTACGAAGACGATGTTCTCGACGCCGTGCGCGCACAGCTTGCCACACTCGATGGCGTGCTCGTCTGGGTCAACCCGATTCACGAGGGGCGCAACCGTGCCAATCTCGACGCCCTGCTTCGCGACGTCGCGGCGCGCGGCGTCTGGGTGAGCGCCCATCCTGACGTGATCCTCAAAATGGGCACCAAGGAGGTGCTCTATCGAACCCGCACGATGAGCTGGGGCAGCGACACGGCCCTGTATCGAACGGCTGAGGCAATGCGCGTTGAATTGCCGGCGCGGCTCGCCGCTGGCCCGCGCGTGATCAAGCGCAACCGCGGCAACGGGGGCCAGGGCGTCTGGAAGGTCGAGACGCTGGCGAGTCTAAGCAGCCGACCGATGGTACGCGTGTTGGATGCCGCCGGCGACGCATCGGAGGAACTCGCGCTGGACGAGTTTTTCGAGCGGTGCATCGCTTATTTCGAAGACGGTTGCGTGATCGATCAGCCGTTCCAGGCGCGCCTGAGCGAAGGTGTGGTGCGCTGCTACATGGCAGGCGATCGCTGCGCCGGCTTCGGCCATCAGAAGGTTAAGGCTCTGGTCGACGCACTGGCCGCGCGCGCTGAGGCTGGACCGCGGCTCTACACCTCCAATGCCGACCCGCGCTTCGAGCGCCTGCGCCGGTTGATTGAAGACGAGTGGACGCCGCAGCTAATCTCCTTGCTCGACATCCCGCGGCGCGACCTGCCGATGATCTGGGACGCGGACTTCATGCTCGGCCCGCCCGGCGCTGACGAGACCGACAGCTACGTGCTCGGCGAGATCAACGTCAGTTCGGTATTCCCGATGCCCGAGGAGGCTCCAGCAGAGATCGCGCGCCGAGTTGCCGATCGGCTGCGGTCGACGCTCTGAATGGTCCGAGAGGAGGCCAGCGATGGTTGAAACCGGCGCCGCGAGTAGTACGGTCAACGGCCCCTGTCCATCTCACGTCCGTTAAGCCTCCGATTGCGGACTCATAGCAGACATCGCGAGGGGTCCGTTCAGTGCCTTTACGGACTTATGCACCGCAGCAGGAATGCAACGTGCATCTAGGTTTTTGCGGAAACGGTTTGCGATGGCGTCTCGCGACGGAGGATCAATTGCGCCGACGGAGAGAAGGCACCTCGACGCATGAGTAGAATCGCGAGCAGCCCGGTGATGCCGGAAGCGGCGAGGATCATGGCGACGATGATGAATTGATAGATGCCGGCATAGACGGGGCTCGCCCCCGACACCACCATGCCGGCCATCACGCCGGGTATCCACACGAGCCCGAGCGACTTCAGCATATCGAGGCGCGGCAGAAGGCTGGCGTACACGGCGCTTTGAACGTAAGGCGCAACGGTGGCGGCAGGCTCCGCGCCAAGCGCCAGACCTGCCTCGACCTGACCCACATGCGCCGTGACGTCCGCGCGGAAGCGTTCGGCGGCTTGTGCACAGGCGTTCATCGCATTGGCAATGATCATGCTGCCGACCGGAACGAGCATAACGATATCTGGCTTGAGCGCTTTGGTCGCGAGCATAGCAGCGATCACCACTCCGGAGCCGGCAAAGATGGCCCAGAAAGAAAGCAACAGCGGACTTCCTATCCCCTTGAGCCGGCGCGAGGCGGTTGCTGCCGCAGCGATCGTCATCAACAGAAGAATGACCGCACCGATAAGCAAGCTTCCGTGCAACAGCAGAGCCAGCACAACGCCGACGAAGACCATCTGCACCAAGCCTCTGCCGATGGATATTACGGCTTCGCGTTCGACATGCACGGCAAACCGGCGGCACAGCGCCACAACGGTCAGGCAGAGCACAATGGCGCCGGCGGCTTGAGCCAAGCCCATCATGACATCGCCGCTCAAGATGTTCTGCAGGTCAGCAACCATTCAGCACCTCTGAGGTCGGTCCTATAGTCACAAGCTTGCTGGCCTTCAGGATCATCACGCGATCGGCAATGCGCTCGGCCTGAGGCCTGTTATGAGTGACGATTACGCATGCCACCCGCCGCTCGCGGACGATGCCCTGCACAAGTTCCTCTATCTCGCGCGCCGAGGCTTCATCCAGCGCTGAGGTTGGTTCATCGAGCAGCATCGCCTCGGGGGCGTTTGCCAGCGTGCGCGCCACCGACACCCGTTGGGCCTCACCACCTGACAGGTCGTTCACGTCGCGATATTGGTACCCGGACAGGCCAACACGTTCGAGCAAGGCAGCGATTTGTTCGGTTGCCAACGTTTCGCCGCGTTGGCGCGGTCCGAAGCCAATATTTGCGGCTACCGTGCCGGGGAACAGGTAAGCCATCTGCATCACCATGCCGACGCGTCGGCGCAATTCGCGCGGCGGGATATCTTTGTAGTCAAGTCCGTCAAGCAGCACGGTACCACCCGTCGGCTCGTCTAAGCGATTGAGCAAGCGCAGAAACGACGACTTACCTGCTCCGCTTGGACCAACAACGGCGAGAATCTCTCCGGCTTCGACCTGAACACTAATATCGTCGACCAAAAACTTGCCGTCGACAGCGCGGGACAGATTTTTGGTTGCAAGCATCGGCGCTCGCTCCAGCCGCTACTCGTAGGGTTCCAACAATCGCGCCGAACAATCAGAGCGGAGGAGGCGGCTGCTGCTGTTTCGGCTTTGGGCCGAATGCCCGCTCGGCGTCCCGCTGCGGACGGTCCACCCTGGATAGAGCGAGTTGACGTGCATACTCTCGATCGCCGACTTCCTTGTATTGGGTACTGCCAGGAAATGGTAGGGCAGGGAAAGTCCGACGGCATGTTTGCAACACGGTGACATTATTGTTGCCGCTCGTCATTCGCAGTCACATTGGCCGCAGTTCGCGTCTACCGAAACAGTAGCGCGGCACCGGACGCCAGTAGCAGGATCAGCACAACTCGGCGGACGCGCTCAAATAGGCTACGCGCCGCATTTCTGCGGCCTGTTGCGCGTGAGTGGCGAACGGCCAAGCCGTTGCCGCACCAACAATGCCTTTGATGAAATCGCGCCGTCGCATTTGCCTGCCCAGGGCTTAGAACTCGCCCACGATGGCGATGGCCTGATTACATCAGTCTTCTACGGCTGGCGAAACGGGTTTCGGGGGTCAGTTTGCACGGCACCAATCCCGAGCCGCTCATGTCCTCTTTGGGTCAAAAGCGGACATTGAGGCTCGTCAGTCCGATGTCCGCTTTACCCCCAAACGCGGACATTGCCAGGCGACAGTTGGATGTCCGCTTTGTGCCAATAAGCGACATTTTGCACCGCGGAAAAATAGCAAGCCTTTTCCAGCGTCAGAGCACCGTGAAGTCGGTCACAGACCTGCCGATTGGGGCGTGGTATATTTCGGTGATTGCACCCGGCATGATCCCATCAGGATCGGAAGACCTCCGATGCAATCTCACTGGATATCAGGCCGCCTTCCGGTCACTTCCCGGCCGATAGCGCCCCGCCAGTAATTTCGTCCCAGGTAGCGAGCGCGCGCTCGATCACCGGCGGGACATCCTGGTTTAAAAGATATCGTTGCTGCACCAGCTTCGCCGCGGCGTCCGTGACCAGGACCTGATAATGTTCGCGGCTTCCGTAACGCTCCTCGATGGATGGTCGTGGGTCGTGCGCCACCTCTTGTGCGGCCTTGGTCACCGGGAATGGAATGAAGGAGCCGGTCAGGGGAAGTAGTTCGCCGGGCTGACCGATCGCGGGGCTGCGAAAATTCCAGCCGGTGTATGTCGCGAGCGGCACAGCGACGTTGGGCAGGCGGATGCCTGACAGCTCGTTGCCGTCGGCGTCAACCTGCGGCACCAGGAGCGGCAAGGCATGGGTTTGTGGCTCGGCGAGATCGGCCCGGTAGCCGGCCGGGATGGTGAGCGGCGAGTGGACACCCGGAATCGCAGGGAATGCGATCTGGTCGCGCGGCACCAAGGTCTTGTCCGCTAGCTGAGGATGGGCGCTTGGCGGCGGCTCAACGTTGTCGCGGACCCAGCGATCGAGCGCAACAAGGAGCGCACGCTGCGCAAACCCGTATTGGTTTCCATTGGGCTTTTGCGCGCCTGCACCTTGCGACGGCAGATAGCCGCCGGGAACGTGCTGTGTCCCAGCAAACAGGTAGATGCGGACATTGTCAGGGACCTTGGCATCGTCGCTGCCGTCGAGCGTCGTGTGGGTAAGGGCCGCCGCGCGCCCGCCGCCCCAGTATTCACCCGATGAGTTGGTATAGAAGATTTTCGGGCGTTGCTCTGGCGTTAGTTTTGTCTCGATGCCGTCTGTCCCGCCGGTCGCCGGGTCTTTCTGGTCAAGATCGAGGTAGGGAAACAGTGACGCCACAAAAAACCCAAGGCCGTTTGGTCGGGCGAAACGTGAGTTGAAATCGCCGCCTCGCGCGGCGCCAGCGATATGCGCCATGACGGCGTCGAAGGCGCGGCGGTCCTGCTCGTCGGCATTGAAGCCCTCGTACAGGAACTCCCGCAGCAGGCGGCCGTCCTGCGATGGGCCAAACGCATAAGCGTAACGCGCCGTGATCGGCAGGTCCTGCCGATACTTGACCGCGGAAGCGAGGTCCCGCAGCGCGGCGAGACCGACACCGGCGACGACCGCGCCAGTAGCCTGATAGCTCAGCTCGTAGAAATGTCCGGGTTGAAAACCAGCTTTTAGATAGACCGCGGAACTGTCCGGGACGATCTGGCCGTCCTTGACGCGAGCGAACTGCCAT
>Ga0310912_10000859_pt1 | contig 15914 bp, 10 predicted proteins | sample GREbulkMGOX080_FD_203443 | JGI IMG/M metagenome (GOLD analysis project Ga0310912, IMG submission 203443) | Lab enrichment of tropical soil microbial communities from Luquillo Experimental Forest, Puerto Rico - GRE.bulkMG.OX080 | ecosystem: Environmental > Terrestrial > Soil > Tropical forest >...
GATCAATCGAAGGTCGACCGATCTCGCTGTAAAACGGCGCCAACTCGCGCCGCACCCCGTCCAGTTCAACAAACCGGTCGATCGATCGCAGCAGATGCTCTGTCGGCACGTGACGTTCGAGCGAAAACTCGTAGAACAACGCGCCCTGCTGGACTTGCCGCTCCCCCATCATCGACTGCCCCCCAGCCGTCGCGATGCGACATTATACTGCGTTCGCCACGCTGTTTTTCAACACAATCCGCCGATTCCGGACATTCCGGGTCGCCAAGCGAAACCGCTTAGGCGAACGGCTCACGCTATTGATAGTCGAGCGATGCCGTCGCGAAATGCCGCTCAAGCGCATCCGCCGATCTACGGCCCTGAAGAAATCGGTTTTACGCCGCGCGGCGCGGCCGCTAATCACTCGTCGGGCATGCCGGCCCGACGTAGGCCGACAATTGTCGTGCGCTCGCGTAGCGCCCAATATTCCGGACTACCCCAAGTCATATAGGCTCGCCATCGCGCCAGTGAGTTGAATTCCGGTCTGAGCTTGATCGCCTCAGCCAAAACGGCTCTTGCTTCGTCGATCTCGCCCTTCAACCCGAGCGCCGCCGCAAGCATCGTGTTCGTAATGTAGAGGCGAGGATTGCTGGCGCGGGCCTTTCTAGCGAATTCGATCGCCTGGTCCACGTGCCCCATTAGCAGGTGGGCTTGGCCCATTGTCATGTAACCGATGGGGACGGCCTCACCAGATGGGCTGAGACGTAGTCCCTTCTCACCCACTAGAATCGCGGCGCCGGGCTGCCCGAGAAGGATCAGTGTTGTGCCAAGCATCCAAAATGCAGCCGCGAAATTGGGTTCAAGCGCGATCGCCGTCTCCAACTCGATTCGCGATTCGTCCAATCGGTTCTGCACCCGTCGAAGGATGCCCAAGGCAGCGCGCGCCCGGGCGCTGTTTGCATCCTGCTCGATCGCTTCTAGCAGCAGCTGTTCGGCACGCGCCTTATCCTGTTCAACAGAGGTGCTCCAATAATTGGCTACATTCACGGCGAGAGTGTAGCCGACTCCTATCCTTGCGCCGACCGAGTCCGGTTCGATTTCCAGCACCCGCTCGAAAACCAGCTGAGCCTCGCGCAAAATCGCTGCGCTGGTAGCCCGATTGAATAGAGCCCACCCGTAGATGAGCAGGTCGCGTGGGTCGGCGTCGAGCGCTCCTTGCCGCCCGATACGGAGGCCCGCTGCCCCCACGAGTTTGCGGCTCAGGGTTCGTGCAAGGCGGCCGAGGGTCTCGTTTTGAGCCTGGGCGAGGTTGCCGGGATCGGTGTCGAACCGGTCCGCCCACAAATGCGCGCCGCTCTCTGCATCGGTCAGCTGCACATTGACCCGAACGGATTCGCCGGCTCGCCGAAGGCTGCCTTCGACAACATAGCAGACGCCGAACTCACGACCGACACCCTTTACGTCGACGGATTTGCCCTTGAGAGTAAAAGCCGTGTTGCGGGCGATCACGAAGCTGCCGGGTATCTGTGAGACATCGGTGGTCAGATCGTCGGTGATTCCATCGGCGAAAGATTCGAGCTCCGGATCGTTTGAGAGGTTGGTGAAGGGTAGCACAATGACCGACAGGCGAGGTGGAATAGAAATAGCCGGCTCGGCCGCGGCTCGCCGCTCTTGAACCGCGCCCACGAAACGAACGCCCTTGCCGATAGTTGTGCGGATCAACCGCTGTTGTTCACCGCTGTCGCCGATTATGCGGCGAGCAGCATTAATCCGAGTAGCGAGCGTCGACTCCGAAACGATTCGCCCACCCCAAACCGAGGCCAGCAGATCGTCCTTGCTGACGACCCGGTCGCGGTTGCGGACCAGAAATGCCAGCAGATCGAATACCTGCGGCTCCATCGACACCAGCGCCGCTCCGCGCCTTAGCTCGCGCCGATCAGTCTCCAGAGCGTAATCTTCGAACAAATACAGCATTTAAGACTCGAGCCGCGAGCCCCCCTCGGACTCGGAAAGAAGCTTAACGGATTTACCATACGCGGAAAATCAAGACGGTCTCAACAGCATATCAATGCCGCCTCAAAGCCACCCGGTTCGATGGGTGGTATTTGATCACTCAAGCACCATCGCGGTAGGCGTGCGTTGGCACAACCGACACCGGATGGTTGCGAATGCAGTAAAACGATGAAGCCATGGGTGGATCGCCGATGAACAGCTTTGCGATGATCTTTGGCCATTGCGTGTGGATACCGCCGTCGCCAAAGGCGGCGTTGGTAGCGCTTAACCTGTTCTTTGGTATCGGCACCACCACACAGCCGGATATCACTGCTGCCGAGGCGATCATCGCCGCCCAGTACGTTGCTCGCGGCGAAACCCAGGTCGAGGCACAGAAAGAAGTTGCTTCGCTCAACGCCTGCTTCGGAACCTACGAGGTGCCTCCGGAAAACAGAAATCATCCCAAGGATGCCGACCTAACGCGTCTCCAAAATACACAGACGTCGAACAGCAAGTAGTCGACCAGTTTGGCCAGTGGGCTGAAGTGTTCACAGAAACTGATGCGGGATGGGGGCGGATGGCGGCGCAGCTCGTGAGTATCGGCAGGCATCGCTGCGAAATGGCATTAAACGGCCGCTGTGGGGCAACAGTACGCGCTCAGAGACGCCGCGCGCGATGGCTCAGTAGCGCCGGAAGCTGCCATTCATTGGACGTTTGGGCGGGTGGCGCGGGTCGCGGCAAAGGGGGCGCCGGGACAACTAACAAAACAAGCGTCGCTCAGCCTCGCCGAGTCGCCGGGCGTCGTCGACTGCTTCCGCCAGCAGCCATTCGCGGAAGCGGCCAATCTTCGTGACCTTCGCCGTCGCCTTCGGACAGACGATCCAATAGGTGCCGGCAGGCCGCCACGACAGGTCGAACGGCCTGACGATGCGCCCGCCGATCAGGTCCCAGGCCGCAAGAGTGGTGCGGGCGAGCGCGATCCCCTGGCCGTCGATCGCGGCATCGATCAACATGCTCGCCCGGTTCAGGACCGGGCCGGGCAACTGCTCGGGCGCCACCACCCCGGCAAGAGCGAACCACCGCTCCCAAGCCTTGCTCTGATCCTCGAGCCGCACGAGTGGCCATTTCAGGACGTCGGCGGGCCGCTGCAGGCGATTGCGGCCGGCGAGCAGCTTCGGGCTGCAGATCGCAAAAATCTGCTCCGCGCACAGCCGCGTCGCGTCAAGACCCGGCCAATTGCCATCGCCGTGCCGCACGGAGACGTCGATATCCTCGTGGGCAAAGTCAACGGTATGCATCGTCGCCGAAACCCGCAGATCGATGCCGGGATGTGCCGCGGCAAAGCGAGCCAGGCGATGCACCAGCCATTTCGCGGCGAAATCCAGAGAGGTGCTGACTGTGAGGACGCCGGCGTTCTGCCGCTGCATCAGCCGCTCGGTGCCGACTGCGATTTGATCGAAGGCGTTACGGACAACGGTCTGGTAATCGCGGCCCGCCTCCGTGATCACGAGCCGTTGGCGCTCGCGGTTGAACAGCTTGACCCCGAGCGTGGCCTCCAGCGCCTTGACCTGCTGGCTTACGGCTCCCTGCGTGACACTCAGCTCCTCGGCCGCGCGCGTCACGCTGTTGCTTCGAGCTACAGCTTCGAAAGCCTTGAGCGCGTTGAGTGGGGGCAAGCGGCGCGCCATGGCCAACATCTATCAGAGAAACTAATGAGGTGAAACAATCTGTCGCAAGGGACAGCGTCACGAAGATCAGAGCCCGCCACCAGCACGAACACGGGCGTGCACGTTTTTATGAGATTTTCTAAAGCCTGGTTTAGAAATGATACATTGCATGTAGGTTCGCCAACCGCGAAATAACACCGCGAGCTTCGATGCTGAAGTGATCGGGTTGTCGTAGCAGCCACCCGGTTCTAGAGGACATCCCGTCTCAAGCGCTGCTCCCACCCCACCGGGGGAGGAGCACCCATGAGCGACCAAAGTCTCGCTGCAGCATCCCTTCCGCCGTCGGCTCCGGCTACCCCAGCCAGCCCCGCGCCCGCTAGTCCCGCGGCGGCGCGCACCAAGTTGCTGCTCGAAGGCCCGATCCTGCCCACGCTGCTGCGCCTGGCGGCGGCGAACGTCCTCACCCTGCTCGCGTTCGCCGGCGTCATCACATTCGACGGATTCTTTCTCGGGCGCATCGGTACCAACGCGCTCGCTGGCGCCTCACTGGCATTTCCCTGGGTGATGTTGGTCCTGCAAACGACCAACAGCGGCATGGGCGTTGGCGTATCGTCCGCGGTGGCGCGCGCGCTCGGCGCGGGGCGCCGCGACCGCGCCGATGCTCTTGTCCTCCACGCCTTTCTCCTGGCGCTCGCTGTCGCGGCGAGCTTCTCCACCGTGTTGCTGCTGGGCGCACCCTTCCTGTTCGGATGGATGGGCGGACGCGACGAAATGCTGGCGGACGCGATTTCCTACGCGAACGTGGCCTTGGGCGGCGCCGCCTGCATCTGCGTGAGCAATCTGCTGGGCAACACGGTGCGCGGCACCGGCAATATGACCCTGCCGGCGTCCGTCCTGGTCGGCTGCGTGCTGGTGCACATCGCCATATCGCCGGCGCTGATCTTCGGGCTCGGGCCATTGCCGGCGCTCGGCCCGGCTGGCGCGGGGTGGGGGCTGGTGATTCCGTTCGCCGGCGGCAGCGCCGTGATGATCTGGTATCTACGTTCCCGCGCGATAGTCCGACTGAACTTCCGCGGAGTGGCGCTGCGCTGGGAATTCTTCGCCGACATCCTCAAAGTCGGCGTGCCCGGCTTGATCAACATCGCCATCACCAATCTCTCGGTCGTGCTGCTGACGGGGATCGCCGGCCAGATGGGACGCGATGCTGCACTCGGCTACGCGATGGGCGCCCGTCTCGAATACATCCAGCAGCCGATCGCGTTCGGCTTCGGCACCGCGCTCGTCGCCATGGTCGGCACCAACTGGGGCGCCAGGCAGTATCGTCGCGCCCGCGAGATCGCCTGGACCGGCGCGGCGACGGTCGCCGCTTTGTGCGGCACGATCGGCCTGATTGTCGCCTTCCAACCCGGCCTGTGGATCGGTTTGTTCAGCGACGATGCCGATGTCGCGCGTCTCGGCAGCCTCTATCTCCACATCGTCGGCCCGGCCTACCTCTGCTTCGGGCTCGGCCTGGGACTTTTCTACGTCATGATGGGCGTCGGCCGCGGCGTCGCAGCCATGAACGCCAACGCGGTGCGCATGATGACGAGCGCGGGCCTCGGGCTCTTCGCTGTCTACTGGCTGGAGCTCGGCGTCGCTGGGTTCTTCGCCGCCGTTGCTGTCGGATTCTGCGTGTACGCCGCGTTGCTCGTCCGCGCAGTGTTCAGCGTGAGGGCCCCCGAGGCTGCACTTGCGACGCGTTCCTAACTGGGTTCGTAGCGGCCCTCACCGCGGCCATGATATGTCGGACCTGTCAGATCGGGAGATTGGGAATAGGAGCATGGGTTGGACCCCGATCTGCTGACTTATTTGAGAGCGGCGAAGGCGTGTTAAGCGAAATCAATCATGCACTTGCCATGTTCGGCACCGCCCACTGGTCGGAGAACTTCAGTACCGGCGCTCACCACGAGATCGGCGACAAAGTACCATTTCCCGAAAGCTGTGGCCCAGCGGTTGGGGGTTCCGTTTTAGCTGACGGCTGGATTAGGTGGCTTTCCGCGCTTTCGCGATCTCGTCCGCGCCGTACCGGTAGGCTCGCTGCACCGCGTTGACGACAAAGTTTTGCCGCAGCCCGAAATACGGATTGACGTACTCCCAGACGATTTCGCCGTCGCGGGCGACCTCGAAAAACCGACCAAACCAGCCTTCGTTGATCAGGGTGTTGCCGTTCGGCAGCCGCGGCGCGTTCGATAGCCTCGGGCTGAAGAAATCGGCAACGCGGGGTTCCTGGAATTTCCAGACGATCACTTTGTTCGTCGGATCAATTTCGATCACGCGAGAATGCGGGAACGACTGGTCGAGCCGGTGTGGGCCATTGTCGAACAGCAGCACGTTCCCATTGGCCAGCATATAGGGCGCGTGCTGGCCGGCGAGCGGCGGCGCGCCAAGTTTCCAGTAGATCGCTCCTGTCTCTCGATTGATCATAACGACCGTCGAGATGTCGCGGAAGCTGAGGAGGAGGTTCCCGTCAGGCATTTCCGACACACCATTGGCTACCGTCCATACATCGCGGTCGTCCTGGATGGCGGTGATCGGGTCGGCCACCGGGTCGAGATGCTCCCAACTGCGCCATTCCCAGACGATTTTGCCGTCGGTCGTCATTTCGACGAGGTAGGGAGCGTCCATTTTGCCGTTGTCGTATTCAGTGCCGGGCCGGCCGCCCTCAACTTTGGCCACGATTTCGTGCGGCAGCGGCTTTTGACAGATCAGCATCACGTTACCATTTTTCAGGCGGATGCCGTCGTGATTGTGATCAGGGTGCTTCACCTCCCAAAGAATGCGGCCGTCCCAGGTCATCTCCAATGCCGAGCCGCCTCTGTACGGAGCGCGGCCGACGTGGCTCTCATTGGGGATTTGGCCATTGTAGAACAGCGTGCCCCGATCGGTTAGATAACCCGACTGGCCCGGCGGGTACGGCATCTGCCAGGTGTGGACGACGTTCCCCTGCATATCGATCAGGTAGACCGTCTTGTTGGTGCTGGGTAGCGGGCTGAACAGGGTAAATCCGGCAAAGGTGCGGTCGGGATCGTAGCCGCGCAGGCCTGCACCGCGCCGCTTAACCGTGACCGGTTCAATGCGCGTCGAAGCCGGTGTCGCCGGCGACTGGCCGGCAGCGCCACCAGACCCGCCGATCGCCGTAGCTCCGGCGGTGATTAAAAGGAGATTGCGGCGGGTAAATCTGGCCGTCGTTGAAGAAACCCAAGCATCCATGGCGTGCACCCCTCGCATCGCGAGTAGCGCAGAGCTTGGGCGGATACCTGCCTGACGGGGGGTCTGCCTGCCCCCGAAGGCCGGCTATTTAATACCGGGGCTCCGATCTGGCAAGTGGGTCGATGTCAGAGACAGCGGACAGGGTGCCCAGACGGCAAATGACCGGATTGGGGCACTTTGACCCGTTCCGGCCCCCTAGGCTGAACGGCCGGTGTCCGTTCAGTTACCCGACCTCCGCCGGAGCGAGAGGGAAGGAGAAGGATGCGCCGATTGTGTTGAAAAACACCGGATCGGTCATGGTATAATAATCTGACTTTCTAAAGTCATGACGGCTGGGGGGCAGTCGATGATGGGGGATCGAAAAGTCCAACAAGACGCTCTGTTCTACGAGTTCTCGCTCGAACGTCACGTGCCCGAGACGCATCTGCTGCGCGCGATCGACCGCTTCGTCGAACTCGACAGCATTCGGGCACACCTGGCGCCCTACTACAGTGAAATGGGGCGGCCTTCGATTGATCCCGAGCTGCTGATCCGCATGCTGATCGTGGGCTACTGCTTCGGCGTTCGCTCGGAACGGCGGCTGTGCGAGGAAGTCCACCTGAACTTGGCCTATCGGTGGTTCTGCCGTCTTGGTCTCGACGGCGACGTGCCGGACCACTCGACCTTTTCCAAGACGCGCCATGGCCGGTTTCGCGACGCCGATCTTCTGCGCGAGCTGTTCGAGACGGTGGTGCGGCGCTGCATGGCCGAAGGCTTAGTTGGTGGCGAGGGTTTTGCGGTCGACGCCAGCATGATCGTGGCGGACGCTCATCGCCAGCGCGGGGTCGCGACGCCCGACCAGCTCGGTCCAAAGGCCAACCGGGCGGTCACCGAATATCTCGCTACTCTGGACAATGCCGCGTTCGGGGCCGCTACCCCGGTCGAGCCGAAATTCATCTCGCCCGTCGATCCCGCCGCGCGCTGGACCGCCTCTTGGGGTGGACCTGCCGTCTATGCTTATTGCACCAATTATCTCGTCGACGTGCAGCATGCAGTTATTGTCGACGTGGAGCCCTCCACCGCCGTGCGCCAGGCCGAGGTGGCTGCCGCCAAGACCATGATCGAGCGCGCGCACGACGACCTGGATCTGTGGCCGGAGCGACTGATCGCTGACACCGGCTACGGCTCCGCCGAGATGCTGAACTGGCTGGTGAATGACCGCGGGATCGAGCCGCACATCCCGGTGTTCGACAAGTCCAAGCGCACCGACGACACCTTCTCGCGCGAAGACTTTGTCTACGACCACGCCAGTGACACCTACCGCTGTCCAGGCGGAAAGACCCTCCGGCGTTATCGCCGGGAGTTCACGGTGCCGCGGATCGGCGTGATGAAGGACAACTCGCTGCGCTATCGCGCCAGTAAGCATGACTGCGAGCCATGTCCGCTCAAGCCGCGCTGCTGCCCGAACGCTCCAGCCCGCAAGGTCCCGCGATCAATCTACGAAGGCGCACGTGACCTGGCTCGCAAGATCGCCAAGACCGAGGCCTACCAGACTTCGCGCTATCAGCGCAAAAAGGTCGAGATGCTGTTCGCCCACCTCAAACGCATCCTGAAACTCGACGCTTAAGGCTGCGCGGGCCGTGCGGTGCCCGCGACGAATTCCACCTCGCTGCAATCGCCCAGAACCTCCGCAAGCTGGCCAAGCTCATACCCGGACAGCAGGCAATCCCCGCCACCTAAGGAAGCGGCACAGTCAGAGGTGACACCTACATCGGCTGGACCGCCTCTCCCGCCGAGTTCTTCAACCCAATCCACCCAATTGAGCCGATCCGGGCGGGCATCGCGAACGGCAGGTGTGGAGCACGAAGACCCGTTCCCGCCGCCGGAACGAGCGCCCGCTAACTGATCGGACAGGAGACCTCGGCCCGGGCGCCCAGCAATGGGCGAGTTGCGCCGAATCCAGTCACTCACAGGGAAGGCAATGAACGGTGAGGTTCTACCCAATGCGCGCTTTTCTTGATCCAACTCGCGACACCAGGACGGCAGCGGCAATAAGCGCGCTTAACGTAAATTATTGCGCGAGATTATTGCGGAGTGAGATCTGTGGTCAATCTTCGATCGTGTTATCCGTCAAAGCAAAGCCCGCATAGACGCGACATTGATGGGCTGACGGGAGATTTCGGATTGTTGGTTACTCCGCAAATGCGCCGTCAACGGGCGCTTGCCGCCTACGCAGTCGCGCGTTGGCGCGCATTAGCCGCCGCGTGCTTCGGTGTGCCTGCCTACGCGTGACCTCTTTCTACTGGGCATTTGTCGCGACGCGCCGCGAAGACGACTCCGGCGGTCTTGTCTGCAGCAGAGTGCCCTAGAAAGGAGAAGGTAGCTGTCGAGGAAAATGCCGAGCAGGCGGCTTGTTGCCGACGGCCTCAAGTCGGTCCGAACGACGCCCAATTCAATGGACAAGCCGAGGAAGTCAGCCAACGGCAGTGCGCCCCGAAGGCGCGAATCACCAGTGAAGGAGGAATCCACCCAGAGAATTGTCGATTGATCTGGTAGCTGACGAGCGGCTCGGCCGGGTGACCGGAAGCGCCGGGCACCGACCAAATGACCTTTGCGGCGATCGAAGCATTGGGCCTGGAGAGGTGGCTAGCGGGGCTGCGCGAGGTACTGGTTTCGAAGGCGTACCGGCCCGATCCGGTGCGGCGAGTGTCCATACCGAAGCCGGACGGAGACGAGCGACCGCTCGGCATTCCGACGATCCGGGATCGGGTGGTCCAGACTGCCGCCAAGCTCGTGCTGGAACCGATGGAGGCGGACTTGAAAAAATCGGCAAGACATTCTTGCATAGCTGCACTACATTCAACGCAAAGCTCCTTGCGAAGAGGGTGTCCGCGAGGGAGGAGGGCTGTGGCGTCCCTCGATCGAGCGGGTCGCGATCGTGTGGACGCGGGATGGTCCGGGCTGCGGATAAGCACCAAACCGAGGCCGATCTGCCCATCCGTATCTGTTGGTAGGGAGGAAACCACGGAGAAGACGACGTGAGACCAGTGACCGATGTGGCAGAGATCTCGCTCGGCGCGCAGCGGTCCTCTAGGTTCGCTTTCCAGAGAAACGTTAAGAAGGCCTTGGCGGGGCTACTTGAAGAAGCAGAACGCCGGGCCGGGGGCGGCAGCCAAGCGGCCTAATTAAAGACGTCCAGGCCGCGGGATGGCCTCGTGCGAGGGCGGGGACTGGGCGACGCCTACGGGTTTGAACAGGGGCCGAACAGGAGAGGACTCACGTGTGCGAGCAAGGGCTGGAACCTTGCCGCGATCGAAAGGAAGGATTTGGCACCGGCGAGGACCTCGCGCCGCGCCAGGCGGGCCCGTTTGGCCGCGAAGCTCTGCGCATCGTGATTGTCTCTGAAGTGCGCTTCCTCCGCGAAAGTCTCGCCGAGTTCCTTGAACGCGATCCGTCGGTTTCGGTGGTCAGGCGGTGCGCTGATCTGGCGGAAGTGGCGGCGTTGAGCCCTTCCCTGCAGGCTGACGTGGTGCTGGTCGACGCGGCGCTCCGGGACGGTGCCGCTGCAGCCAGGCGGACCCGCCAAGTCAAACCGGACGTCCGCATCATTGTATACGGGGTGAGAGAGACGAAAGAGGATGTCATCGCCTGGGCGGAGGCGGGTGTGATCGGCTATGTCGCGAACACCGCCGCTCCGTCCGATCTCGTGCGCCTCATCGTGGATATTCATGGTGGCGAGCAACTCTGCTCGGGTCGGGTGGCCGCCGAGCTGCTCCACAGGATCGCCATCACCGAGAGCCTCGGCATCGGCCGCAATGCGCCATTCCCGGCACTCGCGCTCACCAGGCGCGAACGGGAGGCCGCCGAGTTGATCGCGACGGGGCTCAGTGACAAGGAGATCGCCCGTCGGCTGAACATCAGCCTGGCAACAGCGAAGGCACATGTCCACAACGTGCTGAGCAAGCTGAATGTGCAACGCCGGGGCCAGGTGGTCGTCCGCTTGCACGAGCACGCTCAAACTTGGGGCTAGGTACAGGCGGGTCAGACTCGACACGGCTGGCTCATCCTCCGGCTCAATCGCCAATCCATAATTCAGACTGGCTTCCCCGTGGCACGCAGCTTCGCGGAGGGGATAACTGTTGGTGCGAGATCGTCAACTAGACGAGTGCCGAGCAAGCGCCGATCCATCATCGCCAGTCTCGTCAAGCTCGCGCTGTGTCTTCAGACGCTGGCCGATCTCGTCCTTATCGGCTTTGCCGGAGTGAAGGCGACGGCATCGCGCCTCTCCGCAACGCTCTTCTTTGCGCAAAGGTAATCGCGCTTTCGCACGACACCCGCTGCGCCTATCTGCGCATGCCACAACGGCTTATCGACACGTCACTGGAGGGTCTGATCGAGGCCATCCGAGGCCGTAATCAAGCGCAGTGCAGTGCACCTATCCGTATGATTTAAATCTACGGCTACAGCCAATTCCCATCGGACGATGGATGGTGGCGGACCTTCGCTTGTACCACACTCTACTGTGAGTGGCATAAGCGCGTTTTCACGGAAGGTATTCACTACAGCTCTAAGTTCCGTACGCCGCCTAGGGCATTGGCCCAGAGCAGGTGGGACGCAGATGTCCTCAGTTCGGGCAAGAAAAACTTCGATTTATCAGGGGGGTCGCGATGCCCAGAACGCTGGCTACTGGCGCCTTTGCGGCGATTGGCGGGCTCACCGCGGCGGTCGCATTGCTAACGGGTCCTCGTGCGGCGACGGCAGACGAGCTGGCGGATCTGCGCGCCAATCAGGAGCTCCTGCAGAAGCGGATCGACCAGCTCTCGCAGGCGCCGCCTCAGGCGGCACCCTATGTGCCGGGGTTTGGCCCGGAGACCCATAAAGAGGTGGCGGGGATACCGGCGGTCGGCGGCAGCTTCCCGCGATCGTTTCTGATCCCTGGCACCGACACCTCGCTGCGCATCGGCGGCTTCGCCAACGCCAGCGCCCTTTGGTACATCAAAGGTGCGGCCCCCGGTGGCCAGCTCGATGGCCAAGGCAGCCAAAGTTTTATCTTCACGGAAGGGCAGGGTGGCACCGGGAACCTGAGCAGCATGCCGCTCAACAACTCGGTATCGTTGCATCGCAGCTCGACATTCATCATCTCGGGGAGACAGACGCGTTTCCTGGTTGACGCCCGGACCCCGACCGCCTGGGGCCAGGCTAAGGCCTACCTCGAAATCGATTTCAGCTACAACAACACGAATACCGTCGAAAACAACGCGCAGGCCGTGGCCAGCAGCTGGCTGCCGCGCTTCCGCAAGGGTTACGCGACATTGGGCGGGCTGCTGGGCGGCCAGGAGACCGGCATCCTGCACGATCCCGACGCCGACCCCGAGCTGGTCGACTTCGGCGGCGAAGCGACAAGCATGGGACGGGCGCGCCAGCCGCAGGTCAAATACACTTACGCCGGTCCTTACGGTACGGTCTACAACTTTGGGATCGAGAACCCGGTGCCCCAGCTCAACGGCCCGTTCGGCCAAGTCAGCATCGACACCAACCAGATACCGAACATCGCCGCGTGTTCGGTGACAGGGGTCGCCGGGACCCCAAACAACAGCCTAACCGCGCTGACCCCGGTAACCAACGCGTGCCTCGGGAGCAATGCGTTTTTCAGCCCGCTGCAAAAGGCTTGGCCCGAGCTGATCGGAACCGCCCGCATCAACCAGCCCTGGGGTCATGTGCAGATCGGGGGTGTGGTGCGCACCGACACGTTGAACGACGGACAAGGCCTGGACCGGACATACGTCGGCTATGGCGGCGCGATCAGCGGCGATGCCCACCCGTTCTCCGGCAACCCGGGCCCGCTGGGCAAGGACGATTTGGGCTTTGGATTTATGGCCGGCAACGACTCGGCCCAACAGATCGCCAACGGCACCTCGGTGGTGACAAATTTCGGCGCGCCGATCTTTGTGCCCGGCGTCGGGCTCGTCAATCCGCTGACCAGTGCTGCGTGGAATGCCCGCGACACCAGCCAGTCGCTGACGAGCACGGCTATCGTCAACGGGATCAATGTCAGGCAGGCCTATGACAGGCTGGTCAAAACCCAGCCCTCTCAGTCATATGGCGCCAGAATCTGGTACCAGCATTGGTGGACCGACAACATGCGGTCGACGTTTGAGATCAGCGGGATCTGGAACGCGTTGAACACGAACATCCTCGGGCAGGGCAACACCAACAACAAGCAGCTGTCGATAACCCACGCCAACCTGTTCTGGAGCCCGGTGGCGTTTGTCGACTTCGGTTTCGAATACGCCTGGGGCCACCGCATCACGGTCGCCAACTTCAAGGGCGATGCGTATACGCTCCAGGGCGAGATGAGAGTGAGGTTCTAAAGGGCTGACTTGAAATGAATCTCAGAACATCAGCGGGTTCTTCGTCATTCCCGCGAAAGGGGGAGTCCAGGGCCCCAGGGTATCCGGGGTTGGCCCTATTCAGGCGAGGGGCAGGCTCTGTTATGGACCCCGGTCGCGTCTGTCGATCTCGCGATCGAGGGTTCCTCGCCTGATCTTTTGTATGCCGAAGATATGAATTGGAGGAGCAGCCTATGATCGAGATCATCAAAGGGCTTCCCGACAATATCGTGGGCATCGTCGTTAAGGGGCGAGTGACAAAGAAGGACTGCTCCGACGTTTTGCTTCCGGCGCTCGAGAAATCGCTCGTATGGCACCATAAGCTGCGTCTCTATTACGAGATCCGGTCACGATACCCGGGCGCCGCGTGGGAGGAGATCAACCTCGGGATCGAGCCTTCCCCGTTTTGGGAGCGCGTCGCGGTCGTCACCGACGTCGCCTGGTTCAGGCACACGGTACAAGCGCTTCGCTTGCTGATTCCCAGCGAGATCCGCGTGTTCGCGAGCAGCCAGATTCCGGAGGGGCTCGCCTGGGTCACGGGTGCCCCGGTTCGAAAACGGAGGCTTGTGCCTGCGCGTGTGACGAGTTCGCAGAGTGGGGTAAGCCGGTCGTTTCGGCCTCCGCCGCGATATCTTGATCGAATGTACCGATACTAATCTGCTCCGGATCTCCGGCGAGTGCCGAGGCTTCCTCGCGGACCCGAAGACGGTTGCCTCGATCGCGACGACCGCAGTCGCGGACGGCAATGAGGTGGTCGAGACGATGGGCTGGAACGGGCTGGATCGGCGTCCCGACCGGATGCAGGGCCCGAGACTGCGAAAGCTGACATCCGTGACGAGACCACGGTCGCCGCAGTGCTCTTCGGCGCGCGGGGGGTCGTCAATGCCGTCAGCCTTTACGTCGAACGCGGCCGCGCAACCTTCGATGCGGTGCATGTCGAGGCTGCGGCGCGTGTGGCCCGCCTGGCGCGCGAGGGCGGTGTGGAACGACTGATCCACGTCTCTGGCATTGGCGCCGATCCGGCTTCGAGCCGTACATCGCCTCGCGCGGCAGGGGGGAGATTGCGGTCCAGCGGGGCTTTCCTAGACCACATGTCCGCCTGAGTACGGGGCGACCCGTCTCGCAGTATGCAGGTAACGAGGGTTGCGCCGGGTTGGCCGGCGCCGAGCCTCATGCATAGGAGACGGGTCATGGCGGATCGTATCACTTACGTTGGGCTCGATGTTCACAAGGACAGCATCGTCATCGCGGTGGCGGCGGGCGGCCTGCGCGGCGAGGTGCGAGAGTACGGCCGGATCGCGAACACATCGGCGGCGCTGGACCGTTTGCTGCGCAAGCTCGGCGGCGACGGCATGAAGCTGCGGTTTTGCTACGAGGCAGGGCCGTGCGGTTATGGCATCCACCGTCGCTTGTCGGCCCGCGGGCACGAATGCGTCGTGGTCGCCCCCTCGCTGATCCCCAAGCGGGCGGGCGACCGGGTCAAGACCGATCGGCGTGATGCCGCCAGCCTGGCCAAGCTGCACCGGGCTGGCGAGCTGACCGCGGTGTGGGTTCCGGACTGTCGGCACGAGGCGATGCGCGATCTGGTACGGGCACGGCTCGACGCGGTGCACAGCCTGCGCCGGGCCCGCCAGCAACTCTCCGGGTTTTTGTTGCGCCAGGGATGCCACTATCGGCGGCCGGCCTGGACCAAGCTGCACCGCCGCTGGCTGGCCGGGCTCAGCTTCGCGCAGGCCGTCCATCACATCGTGCTGGAGGATTACATCGCGGCGGTCGAGGGTGCCGAGGCGCGGCGCGATCGACTGACGGCGCAGATCGAGGCGATGCTGCCGGACTGGACATTGGCCCCCATCGTGGCGGCCGTGCAGACGATGCGCGGCATGGCGCTGGTCAATGCGGCGACGCTGATCGCCGAACTGGGCGATCTCTCGCGCTTCGCCAATCCGGGCCAGCTGATGGCCTATCTCGGATTGGTCCCGTCCGAATATTCCAGTGGCGCCACTATCAAACGCGGCGGCATCACCAAGGCCGGCAATGGAGCTGCCCGCCGGCTGTTGATCGAGGCGGCATGGAGCTACCGCTTCCCGGCCCGGCTCAGCCGCGAGGTGCTGCTGCGCCAGGAGCGCCAGCCCAAGCTGATCCGAGACATCGCCTGGAAGGGGCAACTGCGGTTGTGCGCGCGCTATCGCCGCCTCGTCCGCACCGGCAAGCCGGCCAACATTGTCACCACCGCGATCGCCCGCGAACTCACTGGCTTCGTCTGGGCCATCGCCCGGCAGGTGACAGTAACAACAGGCTGATCGGAGAAGACCCATGAGCACAGCCAAAGGAGGCGCCAGCCAACCACCCAACATGCGACTTCCGGGCAAGGCTGGGGGCGCGGTCGCGGTGAGGAGAACCCTCGCATCCACTATCTGCCAGATCGCCGATCCAACGCAGGTTCCTAGACCGAGGCAGCTCCGCGACGCATCAACGGTCATGCGGTCTCGACCCGCGCATCAGAGTATGATCAACCGTCGTTTCAACGACCGCGCCTCCTGCCCTGCCCGGCAGAGCCCAAAACCAGCGCTTGCTCGGAGGCCACGAATTCACTCGCCTGCATCTGGCAAAGGCGGACATGAGAGTGGATCGTCAATACGACCACGCGGTTGCTGCGCAG
>Ga0310912_10000865_pt1 | contig 15886 bp, 12 predicted proteins | sample GREbulkMGOX080_FD_203443 | JGI IMG/M metagenome (GOLD analysis project Ga0310912, IMG submission 203443) | Lab enrichment of tropical soil microbial communities from Luquillo Experimental Forest, Puerto Rico - GRE.bulkMG.OX080 | ecosystem: Environmental > Terrestrial > Soil > Tropical forest >...
GTTCTACAGCGATAAATTGCTTTCGGCGCAACAGAGCCATTCGCGGTTCGCACCCGGGGGACGCGCTAGCATGGAGAAAATGGGTCTCACCCTTCCGTCATCCCGGCGAAAAGGCCGGGATCCATGTCTGAAAATGGGCACCGGCCTGTGCCGGGTGACTAGGGGGCGATACCGGGAACGGCGAATGGCTTAGGTCAGGCTGTTACGCCGTGTTCGCTTGAGAGCTGCTCGACGAAGCGCTCAAGGCAACTGGTCCAGCCGGCGCGGTGCGCCTCGCACGCCAACACGGATGCGAAGCCGGCCTGGTGCACGGTGAGCCTGGTCTTGCCGCCGAGATCGGTGAACGTCACCGTCACGAGCGTCTCAGGGCCCGGATCGCCTGCAAGGTCGTCGGTGACGTAGGTGAAGACGAGCCGCTCTGGCATGACGATCTCACGGTAGACGCCGTGTTTGCGAATGACACTTCCGTCGGGCGCGCGCATCGAGCGCGACCAGACGCCGCCCGGCCGGACCTCCATCCGCCCAGAAATTGTCGCAAAACCGCGCGGTCCCCACCAGCGCACAAGGTGCTCGGGCTCGGTCCACATTTTGAAGACGAGACGGCACGGCGCGTCGAAGATCCGAGCAATGACGAGTTCGCGTTCTGCAGAGAGAGCAGCGGCGTCAGCGCTTATCGCCATCCTTTTGCTCCCCGCTCTGCAATTCGCCGAGATACTCGTTGAGGCGATCAAAACTGTCGTCCCAGAAGCGGCGGTAGTGCTCGAGCCATTGGGTAGCGTCCTTGAGTGGCCTCGCCTCGATCCGGCAGGGCCGCCACTGCGCTTTGCGGCGACGCGCGATCAGCCCGGCCCGTTCCAGCACCTTCAAGTGCTTGGAGACGGCGGGAAGACTCATCGCAAAAGGCTCGGCGAGTTCGCCGACCGTGGCCTCGCCCGCGGCCAGCCGTGCCAGGATAGCGCGCCTCGTCGGATCGGCTAGGGCCGCATAGGTGGTGCTGAGATGATCGGGCAACATGCTATCACAAACCGCTCGGTTAAGTAACTATACGGTCAAGTAGATAGCAAAGATGTTCGTGTCAAGATCAGCGCATCGACAGCGGTGATCTCGCTGCCGGTGCAGATCAATGGATTGAGGTCGAATTCGCTGACGAGTTGGCACTGGTCGGCGATGAATTCGGAGGCGCGGCTGACAATGTCGCAAAGACGCGCCAGGTCCACCCCGGGCAGCCCGCGATAGCTTTGCAGCAGGCGGAAAGCGCGCAATTCGCGCAATAGTGCCTCCGCCTCGGACGGCCCGATCGGCGCCGGCGCCAGTGCGGTGTCCTTCAGCACCTCGACGAGAACGCCGCCGAGCCCGACGACCACCAACGGCCCGAATTGTGGGTCGACGCGCCCGCCGACAACAATCTCGACCCCTTGTGCCACCATTCTCTGGACCAGCACGCCGTCGAGACGCGGCGCAGGCGACCGAGCCGCAATGCGCTCGATGATCGCATCATGCGCGGCGCCGGCCTCCTCTGCGTTCTTCAGGTTGAGGTAAATAACACCCTCTTCGGTCTTGTGCAGCAGATCGCGCGAGAGCGCCTTCAGCACCACCGGATAACCGAGCTCCTCGGCTGCCGCGATGGCACCGTCGCGGTCGGTGGCTAGGCGCTCTTCGACGCAGGGAATGCCGTATGTTGCGAATGCGGCCTTGGCTTCGCGTTCCGTCAGCGCCGACGCCCCACTGGCGGCGATCAGTCGCGACACGATATCTTTCGCGGTCGGCGGCGCCAGCCTGAGCGGCTCTTGCCGGCCCTCCGCCTGGCGCGCGGCACGCCAGTTTGCGGCGGCCAGTGCTGCAAAGCAGCTGCTCATCGTCGGGAACAGGGCGATGTTCCTGGCCTGCTCGCGTTCCTTGGCGCCGGGTCCGTCGCGCCATTCGCTCTGCCAGGCGCTGCAGATGATCTTGCCGTAGCGGCCGGCGAGCTCATCATAGACCGGGATGAACCGTGTCCCTGCCTCGGATGAATAAACCGCCGGTATTGCGAGGGCGCCGTATTCCGGTGCGCCGAGCAGCGCCTCGACGCACTCGATCAGAGAGTTCGGGTCGTTGATGACCTGTGCGGTCACGTCGCACGGGTTGCGGGCCGCGCCGAATTCGGGAATGCGTGCCTCGAGGATCGCCCGCACGCCGGGGTTCGGCTGTGGCAATGGCACGCCATGCTGTTCGGCGCGATCGGCGGCCATGATTGCAGAGCCGCCGGAGGCGGCGACGACTCCGACACCAGGTGCGGTGGGCTTGGGGGCCTTGGCAAAGAATGACGCGGTCGGGATCAGCGATTCGTAGTCCTCGACGAGGACGACACCGGCCCGCCGGAATGCGGCGCGGTAGGCCGCGTAGGAGCCGGCGAGCGAGCCGGTGTGCGACAGCGCTGCCGTCGCACCCTCCTCGCCGGTCGCCATCTTATAGACAACGAGCGGCTTGTCGGCCTGCCATGCCAGCTTCGCTGCAGCGAGTAGGCGTTCGGGCTCGCTCATGCCTTCGAACAGGCAGGCGATGACGGCGCAGGCAGGATCGTCGACCAGATAAGCCACACAGTCGGCCATGTCGATGTCACAGGAATTGCCCGAAGTCAGCACATGGCTGAACGACACGCCGCGCGTCACTGCTTGCGCCAAAGCCATGCCCAACGCGCCCGACTGACTGACGAGGCCGATCGCCCGCGGCGCGGGCGGTGGCACGGGGGTGATGTCCATAAAGGTGATTGCGGCACCGCACAGGGCATTGACCATGCCGACCGTGTTCGGCCCCAAGAGCGCCATGCCGCTCTCTTGTGCAATTGCGGTGAGGCGGGTCTGGTCGGCGATGCGCTCCGCCCGACCGGTCTCGGCATAGCCCGAGGCAAAGACGATCGCACCCCCCACCCCGGCGGCAACGCATTCATGAACGACCGGTTCGACCGCCTCGCGCGGGGTCGCAATCAATGCGCAATCGACCGTCTCCGGTACGGCACCGACGCTCGGGTAACAAACCAACTCGCCGATCTGCGGATAGCGCGCGTTAACCGGATAAATCCGGCCGTTATAGCCGGCGAGATTGCGCAGGACCGCGGCGCCGAACGCGCCGGGTCGCGGCGAGGCGCCGATGACCGCGATGGTGGCCGGGTGCAACAGTCTCTCCAACGCCTGGTGGCGCCGCAGCGGCCGGGACAAGGTATTCATCGGACTGTCAGGTGGGTCAGACACCGGCAACGGCATCTCGAAGCTCGGCCACCCAGGCCGGATCATCGAACACGCTCGCCGGCCAGGGCAGACCGTAGTGCTCGCGCAACATCGTCCCGCCGTATTCCGTGCGGAACAGCTCGCGCCGCTGCAGGATCGGGATCACCTCGGCGCTGAACACGTCGAGCTGCGCCGGCAGCAGGGGCGGCATGATGTTGAAACCGTCCGCGGCACCGTCGTTGAACCAGTCCTCGATCAGCTCGGCGATTTGCTCCGGCGTCCCGGCGGTCACGAAATGCCCCCGCGCGCCGGCCAGATAGCCGAGCAATTGCCGCAATGTCGGCTTGTCGCGCTTCACCAGATTGAGGATCACCTCGGTGCGGCTGCGCGCCGCCTCTACCCGGGTCGGGTCGGGGAAATCGTCAGCTGTGAGCGGGCGATCCAGCGGCAGATGTGAGAAATCATACCCACCAAAGCGGCCCGACAGCCGCTTGCGCCCGACCTCCGGATCGGTGAGCTCGTTGACCTCGCGCACAAGGCGCTGCGCCTCGGTTTCGGTCCCGGCGATCATCGGGCTGAGGCCGGGCAGGATCAGCATCTGCGCCGGCAGCCGTCCCTCGGCCGCCGCCAGTGTCTTCAGATCGGCATAGAACTCCTGCGCCGTCGCCTTTGCCATGTGGGCGGTGAACGCGGCGTCGGCATGCCGCGCGGCGAACCGGCGACCGGTGTCGGACGAGCCGGCTTGCACCAGCACCGGCCGACCCTGCGGGCAGCGCGGCATGTTGAGTGGCCCGGCCACCGTATAGAAATCGCCGCGATGATTGATCGATCTCATGCGGTCGCGCCGGGCGTAGACTCCGGCGGCCCGGTCGTCGATGACCGCATCCGCGGCCCAGCTGTCCCATAGTGCCTTCACCACCTCCATGAACTCCTCGCCGCGAGCGTAGCGGTCGGCGTGAGTTACCTGCCCGGCGCCGCCGTAATTTTCCGCCGCAGTCGCGAGCCACGAGGTCACGATGTTCCAGGCGGCACGACCGCTGCTGATGTGGTCGATTGAAGCGAACTGCCGCGCGAGATTGAACGGTTCGGTGTAGGTGGTCGAGGCCGTTGCGATCAACCCGACCCGGCTGGTCGCCGCTGCCATCGCCGCCAGCACGGTGATCGGCTCAAGCCAGGTGCGCGGCGCCTGGGCCACATCGCCGCCCAGTGCGAGCTGGTCGGCCAGGAAAACGGAATCGAACAGTGCCGCTTCGGCGCGCTGTGCCAGATCCTGGTAATAGCGGATGTCGGTCAAGGGCAGCTGTGACGAGGCCGGATGGCGCCACGACGCCTCGTGATGTCCACGGCTGTGGATGAACAGATTGAGGTGCAACTGCCGTTTCATCAGACCGGTCCTTGCTGGCGCCGGCCGCCCGATCCTCGACGGGAGGGCGGAGGCCGCATCGGAAAACTATGTCCCTGCGGTCGGCTCGGGCAAGATGGTTGCACGACTAGGCTGGACGACAGACCTCAGGGTTCTCGTCGGATGTTCGGTTCTTGGGCTAAATTCGGCTAGGTTGTGGATCTCCGGCACGATCGCCGACACGTCACCCGGAGACCGCGTTCCTTTCCTGGTGCTGGCCCTAGCAGGAGAACGACACGATGTCTCGTCCGCGAGCCCTTGAAAACATCCGTGTGGTGGACTTCAGCTGGGTGCGGGCCGGGCCATGGGCCACGCGCTGGCTAGGGGCTCTAGGGGCCGAGATCATCAAAATCGAGTGGCCAGAGAATGAGCGGGGCAGATTGCCGAGTACCACCACCCCGCACAGCCTCGAGGTCAACCTGAACACCTCGGGAAACTTCAATGACACGAACGTCAACAAGAAGAGCCTCAGTCTCAATGTGCGAAGCGCCAAAGGCCTGAAGATCGTCAAGCGGCTGATCGCCATTTCCGACATCGTAATTGAGAATTTCAGCTCGCGAGTGCTGCAGAAATGGGGCCTCGGTTATCAGGAGCTGTGTAAAGTCAAACCGGATATCGTCTATGTGTCGATGTCAGGGTACGGCCATACAGGTCGGCATCATCATTACACAACATTCGGTCCGGTCGCCCAGGCGGTCTCCGGGCTGACATATATCTCGGGCTTGCCTGACAAACCGCCGGCTGGCTGGGGCTGGTCGTATATGGATGATACCGGCGGCATGTACGGGGCGATGTCTGCCCTCACCGGCCTCTACCATCGCAATATGACAGGACGCGGCCAGCATATCGACCTGTCTCAGATGGTGGCGAGCGTTCCCCTCAACGGTCCGGCGCTGCTGGACTTTACGGTGAACGGGCGCGGCTCGCGCCGGGCTGGCTATCCGCCCGGCAACCGGGCGCACTGGCCAGGCACTCCTTTGGTCAATAACTACCGTGGACCGACGGTGGCACCCCACAATGCCTATCGCACCCATCCTGGCGAATACAACGACTGGTGCGTGATTGTCTGCCACTCCGACGAGGAATGGCAGCGGCTGGTGCAGGTGATGGGCGGTCCGGCCTGGGCCTCCTCGCCGAAATTTGCCACGGCCATCGGACGCTTGCAGCATCAGCAGGAACTGGACGAGCAGATCGAAGCGTGGAGCATGACATTGGGGAAATACGAGCTGACCCAGCGCTGTCAAGCTGCCGGTGTTCGCGCCCTTCCGGTGCAAAGCGCCGAAGACCGGGTGGAGCATGACCCGCAATTGCGCCACCGGGAGATGTATCTGGCGATGGAGCATGCGGCGCTCGGACTCCATAAAGTGCAAAATGCCCCGTTCAAACTCTCGGAGACTCCCGCGTCGAACCACCTGCCGAGTCCCCTGATCGGCCAACACACTAGGGAGATTGTCGAGAGCTTGCTGGGCTTTAGCCACGAAGAGCTCCGCGTCGGCTTTGCCGACGGCACGTTCTGGCCGACAAACCGGAAACGTTTTCCATACATGGAGGAGATGCTCCAGTGAGCGAAGCCCAGCCCCTGCCGGGCCCGCTGGCTGGCCTCAGAATCCTGGAGCTCGCGGATGAAACGGGGCAGTTCTGCGGCAAGCTTCTCGGCGATCTCGGCGCCGACGTAGTCAAGATCGAACCACCGGGTGGCGAGCGCAACCGCCACGTCGGGCCGTTCCTCGACGACATCCCTCACCCCGAGCGCAGTCTGTCATTTTGGTACTACAATACGTCCAAACGCGGCATCACGCTCAGTCTGGAAACTGCCGACGGCCGCCGGCTTTTCCGGCGGTTGGCGGCGACATCGGACGTCATTCTTGAAACCTTCCCCCCCGGCTTCCCGGCGTCGCTGGGGCTCGATTACGATTCCCTGAGCCTACAGAACCCGCGGGTGATCATGTGCTCCCTGACCCCTTTCGGCCAGACTGGTCCCTGGCGGGATTACCTTTCGAGCGACTTGCTTCATATGGCGGCAGGCGGCGAGATGGCCTCCACCGGTTATGACCAGGCGGACGCGCCCAATGCGCCGCCGATCGCCCCCGGCGGTGGTAACGCCTGGCACATGGGCGGCCATTTCGCCTGCATGGCGATCATGGCTGCCCTGGTCTACCGAACGGTCGCCGGGCAGGGGCAATACATCGACACCTCGATCCACGAGGCCTGTGCGCTGACGACAGAAGCGGCGATCGCCAACTACATCTATCGCGGAGAGGTGGTTCGGCGTCAGACCGGCCGCCATCATGCAGCAGGTCCCACACCCCGCACGCAATTCCAAGCCAAGGACGGCACGTACGTCTGCGCGCTGGTAGGGGGTCGGTTAAATCCAAAATATATCGGGGAACTGGCCGACCTACTGGACAGCTACGGTATGGCCGGCGATCTCAGGGACCCCAAATACAAGGACCCGGCCGTCATTGCGGCGAACACATCGCACATAATCGACGACCTCGTGGCCAATTTCATTGCGAGCCTGCCGGCAGAGGAGGTTTACCACGCTGCCCAGGATCGCGGCTTCACCTGGGGGGTGGTGCGCGCCCCGGAGGCATTGCTCGACGACGCCCATTTGCATGATCGCGGTTTTTGGAAGGAGGTGGAGCACCCGGAGCTCGGCCGCAGCTTCGTCTACCCCGGCGAAGCGGCCATTTATAACGGTTCTCCGTGGCGGATCTCCCGACGAGCGCCGCTGATCGGCGAGCACAACATCGAAATCTTCGGTGACGAATTGGGACTATCTCGCGGCGAGCTATCTATTCTGGCGGAAAATCGCGTGATCTAGCCGATTTGACGGCAGCGTGGCCCTGGGTTTTGCCGGCTTTGATCCGGGAGATCGACGTGCCGGGTATCGCGAACATCGCTCACAGCCCCGAGGACCTCCGCGCCAAGGTCACGGCGTTCAATCCCAGACGCGTTCGCTGAAACCGTCCGATCGCTCCGTCATTCCGGTGCCGTTCGCCTCTCGACAGGGCACGGACAACCCTACTGCTTCAACTTTTCGCATGCCTCCGACGGCGGCTCCTTGGCCGAGCAGGCGTCCGGTTAGCCAAGCACCGACAAACCTCGACGCACCGGTTCCCACCACCGTCCGGTTCTGACGATCGCGGTGCACAGAATAACCAGGTGCCGATGTGGTTCACCATGGATCTCTCGGCGCTTCTTCGATGATACGACCGCGAAAGCCGATCACGCAGCGCGGCGGCGGAAAGCGTCGAGACTGCCGGCGTGGATCAGTTCGCCCGGCAACTGGTGCCCGACGATCTCCTCGGCCATACGGCCGACCTCGATCAGCGCGTCGAGATCGACGCCGGTATCGATGCCCATCTCCTCGCAGAGCAGCACCAATTCCTCGGTGCAGATGTTGCCGGCCGCCTTGGGTTGCCCGGCGAACGGGCAGCCGCCCAGGCCGCCGACGGTCGAGTCGAATTGGGTGACACCCATCTTGAGCCCGGCATGCGCGTTGGCGACGGCGAGCCCGCGGGTATCGTGCAGGTGCAGCGAGATTGCCACGTCGGGCCAGCGGCTGCGCACTTCGCCGAGCGCACGCTCGATGCGCAGCGGTGTCGCCCAACCCATCGTGTCGGCTAGAGAAAAATATCGAATTTCGGCGCCGGCTTCCTCGGCGATCGCGAGCCCATCTTCCAAGGTCGAGATAACCTGCGCCGGCGCAATGTCGCCCTGGTAGTTGCAGCCGAACGCCGCCATCACCCCGATCCGCGGCACCTCGATGCCGTTTTCGAGATGCAGTGCCGTCTGCTTCTTCATTGCCTCGACGTTTTCGGCGTGGCTGCGATGCAGGTTCTTCTGGGTGAACCCCTCCGACGCGGTCAGCGAGATCGCGCCCGATATCGTCAGCCTGTTGCGGAAGACCAGCGCACGGTTGAGCCCGCTCGCGTTGAACCAGAGGGCAGTGTAGTGGACGCCCTCCTTCGGGGTGAACCCGGCGACGACGTCTTCGGCGTCCGCCCAGCCCGGCACGATGCGCGGGCTGACGAACGAGGCGGCCTGGATGTGGTGCAACCCGGTCTCGGCGAGCGCCTCGATCAGCTTGATCTTCTCCGCGGTGCTGATCGGGCCGGGTTCGATCTGGAACCCTTCGCGCGGGCCTTCCTCGTGGATCTCCACCTGTGTCGGCAGATCGCTCATGGTCTTGTTCCCTTGTGCTAGTTTCCCAGCCGGTAAAACCGCGACGCGGTGCCGGCGAAGAGATCGGCCTTTTCCGATGCCGAGGCACCGTGCGCTAACCGCTTGAACGTGTTGAACAGCACCGGATAGCTGCACGCACCCTTGTCGACCGGAAAGTTGCTTTCGAACATGCAGCGGTCGGCGCCAAAATTTTCGATGCAGGCCTCGACGTAGGGCTGCCAAACGTTCGCTATCTCTCTGGATGACGGCGGCAGCGGCGCCAAGTGAAAATCGAAGGCGTTGACGATCATCGCCAACCCGCCGAGCTTCACATACACGTTCGGACAGGCGGCGAGCGCTTTGATGTCGGCGCGCCAGCCGGGGAACACCTCATCGCGTTTATAGGGCCCGACCCCAAGCGGACCGCCGAAATGGTTGAGCACGATCCTCACGTCCGGACATTCGCGCGCCACTCCGCTCAGGGTCTTGATCTGTGGGTGGTAGATCCACGCTTCGAAGGTCAAATTGTGCGCGGGCAGCCGCCTAAGGCCGCGCCGGAAGTTGGGATCATCCATGAGCCCCAGCGGCGGTACATAGGATGAGGCGCCGAGAATCGCCGGATCATGAGCAGCGATCTGCCGGATGCCGCGAAACCGGCCGCCGGCCGCGGCGATCTGGCCTTCGAGCACCGCATCGACATTGGGCAGCCGCAAATCGGCGAAGCTTACGATGCCGGCGCAAATTTTGGTCTTGCCGCCGCGCCGGTCACCCTCCTCGGCGATCGCCCGGACGAACTCGCTTTCGCCGATCGGCCGCATCTCCTCCGGGCCGCCGGTCCGATAGCCCGAACCGCACTGGATGAACACGGTCGCGATGATGTTGTGACCCGAGTTGACGTCGGCCAAGAGTTCGTCGAGCAGATAGCGGCTGCCCGGGTGATCCCAGAGATGATGGTGCGGGTCGACGATCGGCAGATCGGGTTCGAGTATCTCTTCGGTCAGCTTGCCGAGCCATTCGAGATTGGGCAGTGGGCGGGGGTAGGCGCGGGCTTCGCCAGTGGTGTTTGGAGGCATGGCATTCTCCCGGGAGGTAGATTGGCTCGATAGCCCCAATCATCGGCGGCGCCGTTTGGCAAAGTCTACTCCGAAATTGTAGCCTACAGCCGGACTGGCGATTTAGAGGAGGCGAGCAATGAACGATGCGGGCACCCTATCACGGCACATGCTGGACGTCAGGGAGCTGACGGCCGACGCGTTTGCGCCCTATGGCGAAGTCATCGCGCCGCTGCGAACGGGCGGCCAGGGTGCCGGGACCCACCACGACCCCGAGGCTTCGGCGAGCGAAGCAAAGCTCGTCCTGGGTAATGGCGAGCCACGGCTGTGGATCATGCATCTGCCGCATGTCGGGCTCGGCTTCACCCGGATCGCGCGTCACCGACGGGTTACCCAATGCTTGGGCTCGCTCGGCGGCAAGGAATGGCTGATCGGCGTGGCGCCACCGGGCGACCTTGATGATGACGCTCGGCCGCGCGTCGAGGACATCGTCGCCTTCCGGGTGCCGGGCGATCGCCTGATCAAGCTGCACGTCGCGACGTGGCACGCCGGCCCGCACTTCGTCCACGACGAATGCCTATTCGTCAACCTCGAGAACCTCGACACCAACCGGCGTGATTTTCACGCCGTGCCGCTTTCGGTCGAGTGCCGGTATCGGCTCTGAGCCGCGCGATGCGCTGAGCCCCTCGCCGGCCCGGTCGGTCTCAGCACCGACGGGAGGCCAAAACTGGGGGCGCGGCAAAATGAACCCGTCGGCACTGTTCATCGCACGGCCGGCCGCGACTACGTTGGTGATGATCGGCGTGGCACTTGCCGGGTTTTTCGCCTTCTTGCGGCTGCCGGTGGCGCCGCTGCCACAGGTCGATTACCCGACCATTACGGTGTCTGCGTCGATGCCGGGCGCCAGTCCCAATACGATGGCCGCGACCGTGGCGACCCCGCTCGAACGCCATCTCGGCATCATTGCCGATGTCATCGAGATGAGTTCGGAGAGCTCGGTCGGCATTACCCGCATCACCTTGCAGTTCAACCTCAACCGCAGCCTCAATGGCGCCGCGCGCGACGTCCAGGCGGCGATCAATGCCGCGCGAGCCGACCTGCCGACCAGTCTACGGCAGAACCCCTCCTACAATAAGGTCAACCCTGCCGCAGCCCCGGTTGCTCTCCTGGCGATGACCTCTGACACCCTGACGCGCGGCCAGATCTACGATGCCGCCTCTGGGGTCATCCAGCAGGCATTGTCACAGATCGAAGGTGTTGGCCAGGTCCAGCTAGGCGGCAGCTCGCTGCCGGCGGTGCGGGTCGAGCTCAACCCGCTCGCGCTCTTCAAATACGGCATCGGGCTCGAAGACGTTCGCGCTGCACTCGCCTCGGCCAACGCGCACAGCCCCAAGGGTGCGATCGAAGAGGGGGAGCGCCGGCTGCAGATCTACACCAACGACAAGGCAAACCATGCCGAGGATTATCGGGGGCTCGTAATCGCCTACCGCGATGGCGCGGCAGTGCGGTTGAGCGATGTGGCAGAGGTTGAAGACTCAGTCGAAAACCTGTACGCCCTGGGCCTCGCCAACGGCAAGCCCGCAGTTATTGTGATCCTGCGCCGGCAGCCGGGTGCCAACATTATCGACACCATCGATCGCGTAAAAGCGGTGCTGCCGCAGCTCGAAGCCGCGCTCCCGAGAGCCATTGATGTCAAGCTGATATTCGACCGGACGACGACGATCCGCAGCTCGCTGCACGAGGTCGAGCGCACCCTCGTTATTGCGATTTGCCTGGTTGTTCTGGTCGTGTTCGCCTTCCTGCGCAGTTTTCGCGCCGCGCTGATCCCGAGTGTGGCGGTGCCGGTCTCGCTGCTCGGCACCTTCGGGGTGATGTACCTCTTGGGCTATAGCCTCGACAATCTGTCGCTGATGGCGCTGACGATCTCGACCGGCTTTGTCGTCGATGATGCGATCGTCGTACTCAAAAACGTCACCAGGCATATCGAGGCCGGCGTACCGCGGATGCGAGCGGCATTGCAAGGCGCACGCGAGGTCGCCTTCACCGTGCTGTCGATGACCCTCTCTCTCGTCGCCGTCTTCGTGCCGATCCTGCTGATGGGCGGCATCGAGGGCCGCCTCTTCCGCGAGTTCGCGGTGACGCTCTCGGTGGCGATCGCGATTTCGCTCGCCGTCTCGCTGACCACGACGCCAATGATGTGCGCCTATCTGCTGGAGCGGCAGCCCGACCCCCACCCAATCCGTTCCCCGCTCGCGGGGGAGGAAATTCGTAGGAGTAAGTTGTACCGCGCCGGCGAGCGGGCTTTTTCCATGATACTGGACGCCTACGACCGCTCGTTGCGCCGGGCATTGCAATGGCCGGGTCTGGTGATGCTCGGCCTGCTGGCGACATTGTGCTTTGCCGTCCAGCTCTTCATCAACCTTCCGAAGGGGTACATGCCCGGGCAGGATAATGGGCTGGTCTGGGGCAGCGTCCAGGCCGACCAGAGCATCTCGTTTCAGTCGATGAAGAAGAAGCTGGCGCAGTTCGTCGATATTATCCGGCAGGACCCGGACGTAGCGCAGGCCGCCGGCTTCTACAGCGGCGGCAGTTCCGGCTACGCCTTCGTGATGCTGAAGCCGCTGTCCGAACGCCGGGCATCGGCCGAGGAGGTCGCGAACCGACTGCGCCCCAAGCTCGACCAGATCGTCGGCGCGACGCTCTATTTAGGGGCAGATCAGGATGTCCGGGTCGTCGGGCAGACCGAAAACACAAGATACCAGTATACCTTGCTTGGCGAAGACACGGGAGAGCTCTACGAGTGGGCGCCCAAGATCGCCGCGGCGCTCAAAAATCTGCCGCCGTTGAGCAACGTCGATTTCGACCAGCAGCACGCGGGGCGCGAGGCCAATCTGATCATCGACCGGGGCACCGCGGCGCACCTCGGGCTCACCGCGGGCCAGATCGACAACACGCTCTACGACGCCTTTGGGCAGCGGCAGGTATCCGTGGTCTACAAGGCCCGGAACCAGTACCACGTCGTGATGGAGGTGGCACCCGAGTTCCGGCAATCGCCCGAGATATTGAACCAGATCTATGTCAGCACCGGAGGCGGTCCGGTCAGCGGCACGCAGCGAACCCAACCATTGTCCGGCACCGTGGTGGCCAAACCGCCGCGCACGAAGAGCGGCAGTGCCGCTTCGGTGCAGAACACAGGCGAGGCGGCTCGCAACGCCGCCAACAATGCGCTCGCCAACACCGGTCGAGGCATCACATCGACCGGCGCCGCCGTTAGCACCGCCAAGGAAACGATGGTGCCGCTCTCCGCCTTCACCCGTTTTGGCGCGGGCAATACGCCGATCTCGGTCTATCACGCCAATCTGTTTGCAGCCTCGACGATCTCGTTCGATCTGATGCCGGGTGTGGCGCTCGGCGAGGCGACCGCGGCAGTCGATGACCGGATCGCTCGCCTCGGTGTTCCGGCTTCGATCCATGGCACTTTCCAAGGGACGGCCAAGGCGTTTCAGCAGGAACTCGCCAACGAGCCCTTGCTGATCGCGGCGGCACTGCTCATCGTCTATATCGTGCTGGGTGTGCTCTACGAGAGCTATGTCCACCCGATCACGATCCTGTCGACCCTGCCCTCGGCCGGGGTCGGGGCGGCGCTGGCACTGATCGCAACCGGCTCCGAGTTCAACCTGATGGCGCTGCTCGGCGTGATCCTGTTGATCGGCATCGTCAAAAAGAACGCGATCATGATGATCGATTTCGCGCTCGACGCCGAGCGCGGCCTTGGTTTGACCTCGCGCGAGGCGATCTATCAGGCTTGCCTGAAACGCTTCCGGCCGATCATCATGACGACCATGGCGGCGATGCTCGGGGCGGTGCCGCTGGCGATCGGCTTCGGCGACGGTGCAGAATTGCGCCGCCCGCTCGGGATTACGATCGTCGGCGGGCTGCTCGTCAGCCAGTTGCTAACTCTCTATACGACACCTGTGATCTATCTCTATCTCGACCGCCTCCGGTTGTGGGTGCGGCGCCCGTGGCGGATCCGCCAACCCCAGATCGCCGACGAGGGTCTCCCCGAACCCGGCGAATGAATCCGGCCGGAACCGCAAACCGAAAGATTTTTTCCTGCGGCCTCGGCCATTCGTGGCTAATGGCCGGCGTCCACCTTGACCCAGGCGCACCAGGAGGCGCGCTATATTAACGAAAACTCAGTAATCATACCAGATACTCACAAATTGGACGCGCTAACGGCGCAGGCAATTGTGAGGAAAGTATCATGTCCAATGTTTCCGTCGATTTCAAAGATCAAGTTCCCGCCGATTTCAAAGATCAAGCCAGGCAGCAGCGCGAACCGACGAAACTCGAATGCGGCATGCTTGGCGCGCTGTGTGCGACGGTCGTTCTGACAGTGCTGTTTTGGCTTGGGTTTCAGTTTTCCATCCTGCAACTGATGGTTCAAATCCGCTGATCGATATGCGGGCACCGAACTGCATTGCATCGCCGGGTGACGGCCGGGTGTCTCATGGCCGGCACCATGCTTGGCGATAGTTTTGTCCCGCTCCGCACGGAGAGGGCACCGGGCAATAATTCGTGAAGCAAAGCGTGTGATATGGCCTCGAGTGGTAGGCACCTGACGCTTGGCACCCGGGGACCCCGCTCTCCCGTGGGCCTAAAGCCCACGGACAAGGTTCCGTGGGGAAGGCCGGGATGTATTTCCGAATGGGCACCGGCCCCCTGTTCCCTGCAGGGGCAGGCTTCGCCGGGATGACAAAATGTTGGGGTGACATTTGTCAGATGCGTCAGCTATGCGTTTGTCGGCCGCTGCAATTCGACCGCCGCTGCCTCGGCAATAATTTCCTAAAGTCCGTCTTGGAAGGCGGGTCAGCGGGGATGTCACCCACAGAAAGAATGCTAAGCGCGCCTGATCCGGTCTCCCCCGCTACTGACGCCAAAACCACGGGTTGGCAAGCATGCTGGCGCTGTCGATCGCACTCTTGTCTGCCGACGGAAAGATTGGACCATAGCGCCAGCGGTGTCTACACTCAGCAGGCGTAATAACTGTATGTATAAGCGTTCCAGCAGCTCCGTGTGGGCGGATAGTACGGCGTCGCCGGATAGTACGCCGCCGCGGGTGGGTAGCTGTAGCCGCCGTAGTAGCTGTAGGGGTAATAATACGGCTGACGGTAGGGGTTCGCGAGCACCGAGCCAAGCGCGAAGGCTCCGAGCCCGAGCCCGACTGCGGCACCAGGGCCGATCCCGCCTGCATCTGCGGGGCGCGGCACCGTCGTCAACCCGATCGCGGCAAGCAGCGCTGCCGCCACGGCCAGCCCGCGATTGATTTTCCCAAAGAACCTGGTCATATATACCTCCTCAGCTTAGTGCAGCCATAAAGGCTGGCCTAAAAAGCCTTCAATATACGAACAGGCCAATGACTATCTAGTTCCGCACATCCCGCGGGGCGCTCAGTTAACCGCGATCCTTTCATTTACTCGTGTGTGGCGACAGGGATCTGCTCGCCGGTAATCTATTCCGTGGTATCGAGATCGTTGCGCCGGCAATTTTCGTTCAATGACGACCGGCTCCTTAGCTTCGACCGCAAGGATTTTGGCCAGATGTGCGGTCATCCTTCGCGCGGCGGCGGCACGCTCGCCGACGCGATCGCACCGCCGACCGAGCGCCTTCCCACCCGTTCCCTCCCCGCGAGGGGAGGGCTGGTGTGAGGGCTAAGCTCTGGAGCTGTTACCAAAGTAGGCAAGCATTGTCATATGCGGCTTTCGCTTCGATTGAATAATTGTTCACAGCAGTATTTACGGCTATCCTCCAATACTCCCAATTTTGGTAGCGGGCACCTGCGTCCGTATAAAAGTAACTTGGAAAATATTCTCTCGGAAAATGTCTTCCATTCGTGTAAACAACCTTTACGACAGACATATTTTCGTGTGCAAATGCGTCGTTCGCTTTAGTTATTTCGCTCTGATACTTATCCATGAGACCAGAGATTTTCTGATTGTATACATCGCGAGTATCACATGCCGAAGCGCCGAAGGAAGTGACCCCTGATGCGAAAACGAGAG
>Ga0310912_10000875_pt1 | contig 15832 bp, 13 predicted proteins | sample GREbulkMGOX080_FD_203443 | JGI IMG/M metagenome (GOLD analysis project Ga0310912, IMG submission 203443) | Lab enrichment of tropical soil microbial communities from Luquillo Experimental Forest, Puerto Rico - GRE.bulkMG.OX080 | ecosystem: Environmental > Terrestrial > Soil > Tropical forest >...
GCCGCCGTGTTCTCGTCGATCGCGCGGGCCAGAGCCGCGGCGTCGCCGAACGGCACCGAGCGGAATCCCGGGGTGAACGGCCCGAAGCCGTCCCGCGCCGTCGCATCCGACGAGAAACTGACGATGCTGATCGTGCGGCCGTGAAAGTTGTTGTCGGCCACGATGATATTGGCCTGGCCCGCGGGAATCCCCTTGACGTCGGCACCCCATTTGCGGGCGACTTTGAGGCCGCTCTCTACGGCTTCGGCGCCCGAGTTCATCGGCAGCACCATGTCCTTGCCGCACAACCGGGCGAGCGCGGCGCAGAACGGTCCCAGATTATCCGAATGAAACGCGCGGCTCACGAGCGTGACGGTGTCGAGTTGCGCGTGTGCCGTTGCGGTGATCTCGGGGTTGCGATGACCGAAGTTGACGGCCGAGTACGCGGCCAGACAATCCAGGTAGCGGCGCCCGTCGACGTCGGTGATCCATGCGCCCTCGGCGCTGGCCACTACCACGGGTAGCGGTGAATAGTTATGCGCCGCATGCCTTTCGACTAGTGCAATCGCGGTCTCGGTGGTGTCCGCAACAATCGTCATGAATACACCTCCAGCGTGCAGCACTTGACGGAACCACCGCCCTTGAGCAGCTCGGACAAATCCACGCCGACCGGCTCGAAGCCGGCTTGACGCAGTTGAGTGGCGAAACCCGTTGCAGCGGAAGGAAGCACAACGTGGCGGCCGTCGGAGACGACGTTGAGACCAAGCGCGTACGCGTCGGCGCTGCCGACCACGATGGCGTCGGGAAACAGCGCGTGCAGTTGGTCGGTCGCCCCGGCGCTGAACGCCGGTGGATAGAACGCGATCGTGTGATCATCGAGAACGGCCAGCGCGGTGTCGAGGTGATAGAAACGCGGGTCCACCAGTTCCAGCGAGACGACCGGCAGACCCAGCGCCGCGGAGATTTCGGGGTGCGCGCGCCGATCGGTGCGAAAGCCGTAGCCCGCCAACACCATTTCGCCGACCAGCAGCAGGTCGCCCTGGCCCTCGTTGACGTGACGAGTGGACAAGGGCCGGTAGCCAACCGACGACATCCACTCGGCGTAGGCCCGCGACTCGCCTGCCCGCTCGGCGAATCGAAACCGCGCGACGATGGCGACGTCGCGCGCAATGAACCCGCCATTGGCCGCGTAGACCATGTCCGGAAGCCCGCGCACGGGTTCGATCAAGTCCACGTGGTGGCCCAGCCCGAGGTAGGTCTGGTAAAGGGCCTCCCACTGCGCCTGTGCGACGTGAACGTCGACGGGTGTGGTGACGTCCATCCACGGGTTGATCGCGTACTCGACGGCGAAGAAGGTCGGCGCGGTCATCGCATACCGGCGAGTCAGCGGCGTGCGGAATGCCACGGGCGCGGGCGCGGCGACGTAGAAATCCGTCATAAATCAACGATATTTTGGCCCTGCTGGACAATCAAACGACGATCATTGCGTGTCTACGCACGATCTATTGCGCTAGAGTCTGTACTACAGCGATTTGTTGCGCATCGGACGAGGAGCAGCGATGGACCGCCTGGACGACACCGACGAGCGCATCCTCGCCGAGTTGACGCAGCACGCGCGGGCGACCTTCGCCGAGATCGGGCAGACGGTGAATCTGTCCGCGCCGGCGGTGAAACGTCGCGTCGACCGGATGCTCGACAACGGCGTGATCAAAGGCTTCACCACGGTCGTCGACCGCAATGCGCTCGGCTGGAACACGGAGGCCTATGTGCAGGTGTTCTGCCACGGCACAATTGCGCCCGACCGGTTGCGAGCGGCCTGGGTGGACATGCCCGAGGTGGTCAGCGCCGCGACGGTCACCGGCACGTCGGATGCGATCCTGCACGTGCTGGCCCGCGACATGCGACACCTCGAGGCGGCCCTCGAGCGCATCCGGTCGAGTGCGGACATCGAACGCAGCGAAAGCATCGTCGTGCTGTCGAACCTCATCGACCGGATGCGGATCTGAGGCCAGTTTGGCGTCGCGCTCCCTGCCATGACGCGACTTTCGAATGTGCTATCACATGCGCTATCACGTTCGCGGATCGCCTAATGGCCGGCCGATGGTACGCAGGTGACCAATGTGATTCAGCCGGCTTTTCCCACCTACGGGCTCGTGTGCAAGAGCATCTCGAGGGCCACCGCCGCGCCACCGGCCGAGAGGGTGATCGCGAGTGCCACCCAGTCCGCCAGCTTCGGCCGCACGGGATGGGCCGAGAGCTGACCGGTGCCGCCACGAGCGGTGATCGCGTCGCCCATCTCGTCGGCGCGCCGCAGGGTCACGGTGATGGCCGCGGCGAGCAGGTCGATGAGCTCCAAGGCGTGCCGCCGCCGACGAGCCTTGCGGCTCTGGGGTATTCGTTTTGGCCGTAGCCGACGGGCCGCGTAGAGCACCTGGAATTCGTCGATCAGCATCGGGAAGGCGCGCAGCGCCAGCGCCAAAGCCACCGCCCATTCGTCGACCGGGATCCGCAACAGTCGAAACGGGCGGCCCAAAGTCGCCAGCGCCGGCCCAATTTCGGCGACATTCGTGGTCCAAGACACCATCGCCCCAAGAGCGAGCAGCACGACCGACAGCGCCGTAAACCGCAGGAAGTTCAATCCTCCGCCCAGCCCGATCTCGAGCCCTCCGATCGAGACCTTCGGGCTACCACCGGCCAGCGCGGCCGTGATACCGCCCATGGCGATGACGATCCACAGCCACCGCGGCACCGACGGCAGCGCGCCACGCGGAATGCGTGCAATCCGCGCCGCCGCGAAGACCAGCGCCGCCACCAACCCGATCGTCGCCCACCCGGGGTAGAAGGTGAGCAGCACCGACAAACCGAAAACAACCAGCAGTTTGGTGCCCGCCCACAGATCGTGGATGGTCGACGTTCCGGGTACCGGAACTAACAGCACAACCGGACGAGACGGGCGTCGGGTCGAGCCATGTGTCGGGGCCGAGGTTGTGGTCACGTCATACCCCCCGCCGCGGCGGGAATCGATTCCAGCGTGCCATTGCGCAAATGCAGCGTGCGCGGGCACAGGTCTTCTAACCCCACGAAATCGTGCGAAATGACCACCACCGTCAGACCCCGCTCGCGGCGCAGGTCCTCCAGTAGCCGCAACAGGCCGCGTTGGCTGGCGGCATCCAACCCGGCGAGGGGCTCGTCGAGAATCAAAGCGCGCGGTGAACGGGCCAAAAGTCCGGCCAGCACCACGCGGCGCATCTGACCACCGCTGAGCTGATCGATCCGCCGCTTGGCCAGCGTCGGATCCAGCCCGACGACGCCCAGCGCCGCGCCGACGCGATCTTCGTCGCGAGGCGAAAAGCCTGCTGCCGAGGCCACTTCCAGGTCGACTCGGCTGCGCATGAGCTGCAGCCTTGCGGCCTGGAAGGACAACGCCACCGCGCCGACCTGCTCGTGGGTGGGCCGGCCGTCCATGAGGCAGGCGCCGGCCGTGGGAACCGTCAGTCCGGCCATGATCCACGCCAGTGTCGACTTACCCGACCCGTTGCCACCGTGGATCAGCACCCCGTCGCCTTGCTGCACTACGAAGTTGACATCGTGCAGCGCGGACTTTGCCCAGGGGGTGCCGCTGCCGTATTCGTGGCCAACACCGAGAACTTCGATCACCGCCGAGTGCTCCTGGTGAGCCGCCGCGACGGTCGGTGCCGGCGGGTTCACGGTCTCGACCATGCCGGCGTTGTCCGGTGAATCGCTGAGATCGATTGTGCGTTCGGCGGAATCGGCCTCGTTGTTGTAATGCGTGATGTGCACCAGGGCGGTCCGGTGTCGCTTTGTGAGACCGGACAGCACACCCAGCAGGGCATCTCGGCCCTGTTGATCGACCATGGTGGTGACCTCGTCGGCGATGAGCAACGCCGGCTCCCGGGCAAGCGCCGCGGCGAGCGCGAGGCGCTGCAGTTCACCGCCGGACAGGCTTCCGGTTTCGCGTTCGGCGAGCCCCTCCAGGCCGACTTCCCTCAGCAACCGGTCCACATCGATCTCGGTGCCCGGTGGCAGACCCCAGACCACATCGTCGGCGACCCGCGTGCCCAGGACCTGGCTTTCGGGGTGCTGTAACACGAGCGCGGTGCCGCCCAGCTTGCCCAATCCGACCGCCCCTGGTCGCTCGACGGTGCCCGACGTCGGGTTCCGGCCGGCCAAGATCAGCATCAGCGTGGTCTTCCCGGAGCCATTGGGTCCGGTGATCGCGACGTGTTCGCCAACCCGGAGCTCCAGGCTGAGCTCGCGCAGCGCGTCCTGGCCGGCACCGGGGTAACGGAAACGCACCCTGTCCAACCGCACCGGAACGGGCCCGACGGGGCCTTCCTCGCCCTTGCTGCCGTCCCAGGCTTCCAGTTTGTGCACATCCGGGATACCGCGCAGCCGCTCCAACAGGCGGGACAGAGCCCACCAGCCGATCAGCGACACGACCGTGATCCCGACCCCGTAATAGACCAGCAACACCCACTGCCAGTAGTGCAGCCCGACGGCGAAGTACCGCTTCAGATCGGCGGCGGCGGCGGCCTGCATGTGGATTCGGTTCATGAAGGCCGCGACCCCATCCATGTTCGCGGTCATCACCTTGAAAATCAGGTGCCGAAGCCGGGTCATCACGGTCAGCGCGCCGACGTTGACGGCGCCGAACGCGACGCCGGCGATCAGGGACGAGACGATCACCGTGAGGGTGCCCCGGCCCCTGCGCTTGATGATGCCGGTCAGGCCGCCGATGTAGACGCAGTGGACAACCGTCATGAAACCGCCCAGCCCGGCGATCAGGAAGGCGATCATCCCGGCCGCAACCGTCGCGGCCATCAGCACGCGGAGGCGGTAGCGGAAGGCCAACAGCCCGGTGGGCACGGTGCCCAGCAAGGCCAGCCCCGCCGCGAACGGGACGACCACGGAGATGATTGCGATCACCGCGCACAGTGCCCCCATGACCGCGGCCTGTGCCAATTCGACCGGCCGCAGCGCTCCGCCCCGCTGGCGCGAACGGAAGGGTCTGGGGACGGTCACTTGACCGATTCTGCCAGGCCGCAGCGGCAAGTATCCGCACCACACCACGCTGCCTTGGGTTTTCGCGCCCCGGCGGGTGGGATTCGTCTCGCTTAGCAAAGCTATCTACCATGGATCTATGAACGCATCCGCCGCCAACCACGCCGAAGTCGTTGACGCGGCAAACACCGAGTCCCAGCCCGGACTGGGAGCGGATCTACTCGCCGTGGTCGCGCGCCTCAACCGGCTGGCCACCCAACGCATCCAGATGCCTTTGCCCGCGGCGCAGGCCAGGCTGCTGGCCACCATCCAAGCCCACGGAGAAGCCCGGATCGGTGACTTGGCCGCCGTCGACCACTGTTCGCAGCCGACGATGACCACGCAGGTGCGCCGCCTCGAGGACGCCGGGCTGGTCACCCGAACCGTCGATCCCGGAGATGCCCGGGCGGTCCGGATCCGCATCACGGACGAAGGAATACGCACGCTCGACGCGGTTCGCGCCGACCGAGCGGCTGCGATTGAACCGCAATTGGCCCTGCTCGAGCCGGCGGACCGTCAGGTGCTGAAGGAGGCGGTCGAGGTGGTCCGCCGGCTTCTCGAGAACGCCGCGACCTCGGCGCGCCGTAACGCGCTTTGACCAGCGCCCGTCCATCGCTGGTGGATAGACCACCGCCGGCGGGTGGACACTTGAATCAGTGTCTCGGATCAATGGCTGGGACCGATTCGGTCTGAGCGGTGGCGAAAGGTGGCGGTGATGCGGCCCGAGGCTTCCGCCTTTCCGGCCTCCCCGTTGACCGTCTGGGTCGGATCGACAAGGTACGTCTTCGCCCCCGGCCGCGACGTGCTGGTGGGCTACGGCCAAGGGGTCGACGTCCCGCTGGATCGGCCCGGGAGCGCCCCACCACCGCCGGAAGCTCGCCCAGATGTCGTGCTGCGGTTCACCGGTAGCCACTGGGTAGCCATCGACCGCAGCTTCCACGGCTTCTTCGTCAACGGTTCCCGGGTGTCGACGGTCGACATTCGCTCCGGCCAGGCGATCACGATCGGTGATCCGCGGCGAGGCCCGCGGCTGATTTTCCAGATCGGTCCCCCGTCCGGCATGCCCCGACGGCCTGTCGGTCCGCCGAAACGCCCGCCCTACCCGCCGGCTCCGCCACCTCCTCCCGTCGCGGCACCGACGCAGCGGGACACCCAGCAGATGCGGATAGTCCCGCCCCCGCGGCCAGACCAGCCGCCGCCGGTGCCGGCCCGGCCGCCCGCCGGGTACGAGCCGGCCGAGGGTCACGGTCTGATCGAGCGGATGACCACGCAAGGGCTGCGTGTCCTTGATCCCTCCTTCGGCGCCGAAGAGGGCAACTCCACGCGTCGGCTGCCGCTCAAACCCGGGGCGCGCACCATCGGGGTGAACGCATACCAGCTCGGACTTACCGCCGACGGGCACGAGCTGCTCACGGATATCTCATTCACAGCGCGTCCGGGCACGCTGACGGCCGTCGTCGGACCATCTGCGGCGCGCAACTCGGCACTGCTGCAGGCGCTCGCGGGCACCAGGGCGCTGAGCTCCGGCCGAAGCACCGTGGACGGCCACGACGTACACGCAGAGCCCGAGTCGATGCGCGCCCGCATCGGGATAGTGCCGCGCGACGAGCGCATTCACCCGCGGCTCACCGTCGAACAAGCCCTGAAGTACGCCGCCGAACTGCGCCTGCCGCCGGACACCTCACGCGAGCAGCGCGAACGGCTGGTGAACCAGGTTCTCGACGAGCTCGAGCTGACACCCCACCGCGCAACCCGGATCAACAAACTCTCGCCGGAGGTGCGCCGCTGCGCGTCGATGGCGATCGAACTCATCACAAGACCGACATTGCTCGTGGTTGACGATCCGGGCGCGGGACTGGATGCGGCGCAACAACACCACGTGATGGCGGTCCTGCGGCGCCAGGCCGACATCGGCTGCGTCGTGGTGGCGGCCATGTCATCGCAGACATCACTGACCAACCCGAGCATGTGCGACCAGGTGTTGGTGCTCACCTCGCGGGGCGACCTGGCCTTCGACGGGACGCCCCAGCAGATCGAGTCCTCGATGGCCACCACCGACTGGTCAAAAGTCCTCGAGCAGGTGAGCGCCGACCCCGACGGCGCACACCGCGCGTTTCGAGCGCGGCAGCAGGCGTCGGCGCCGAGCACGCCGCCGGAGGTCGCCGCGCCGTGGCCCCCACCCGCCGAGCTCACCAGGGGTCGGCAAATCCGATTGCTGGCTCGCCGCCAGGTACGCCTGCTATTGGCCGATCGCGTCTACTTGCTCTTTTTGGCGGTCCTGCCGTTCGTATTGGCGGCGCTGACCCTGCTGATTCCCGGCGATTCCGGCCTGGGCCGGCCCAAGCCGAGCAGCTCCAACCTCCATGAAGGCATCGAGATCCTGGCCGCGCTCAACCTCGCCGCAGTGATCGTCGGCTCCGCGCTGACCATCCGCGCCCTGGTCGAGGAGCGCCGCGTCTTTCGGCGCGAGCAGGAGATTGGGCTGTCGGCGTCGGCCTACCTGGCCGCCAAGCTCATCGTCTTCGGCCTGGCCGCGGCCATCCTGGCAGTCATCGTCTTCGCCATCGTCATCGCCGTCAAAGGCGGACCGGTGCACGGCGCCGTGTTGTTGCGCAACGGGACGGTCGAGCTCTATGTGAGCGTGGCCGTCACCGCCATCGTGTCGGCGATCATCGGGCTGGCGCTGTCCGCGCTCGGGAACCGGCTGCGGGAGGTCCTGCCGCTGCTCGTGCTGGTGATCCTGGCCTCGCTGCTGTTCGACGGAAGCCTGGTTCAGCTGGTGAGCAAGTGGGGCTTCCAACAGATCTCGTGGTTCGTCCCCGCCCAATGGGGCTTCGCGGCGTCGGCGTCCACCGTTGATCTGCGCAGGGTCGACACTCTGGCCGCCAATGCCGAGATGTGGACCCACTATTCGGGCTGGTGGGTGTTCGACATGGTCATGCTCATGCTCTTTGGCGCAATCGCGGCCGGGTTAGTCCGATATCGGCTGCGGTCGCCCGAACGCGAAAGGTCACTCAGACATACCGCCTGACGTGGCGACAGTAATCCGCGTATTCCTGGCCATACCGCTGGCGCATGAATTCTTCCTCCCGCAGCACCTGTCGGTGGAACAGCGCGGTGCCGGCGATCAGGTAGGTCAGCGGAACCCAATCGGGCGACACCAACAGCTGACCTAGGAGGAACGCGAAGAAGCCGACATAGATCGGGTTGCGGCTCACCGCGAAGATGCCCGTCGTCACCAACCGACCGGGTTGGTCAACATCGATGCCGACCCGGAAGCTGTTGCCGAACGACACCAGGCTGAGCACCAAGATCAGTACCCCGACGAGACAGAGCGCCACCCCCAACCAGGCGACGGCCGTCGACTGAAAGAAGCGCTGGCGATTGGCCAGGGGCCAACCGAAGGCGGCGGCGAACACGGTATAGAAATAGAACAGCGCCACCGGAGGTATCAGGAAGTCCGTCTTGTCGAGTTTCCCGAAATGCATTGCCTGAGTGCCGGTTCTGCGCAGCAGCAGGACTCTGCTCACCACCGTGCCCAGCAGAAGCACAACCGTGAGAGCGGCCAGATACTGCGGCATCGCCACTGGGCAATCATGACACCCGGCCGGCGCGCCGAGCGTGCACTGAGCGCGAAAATCTGGCCTCGAAGTCGCAAAGAATGCACGTTGGGCGAACGGATTTTGTTTCGGACGCCCCTGCGGAGAGTTAACGTCGCACTATGGCGCCAGACATGACGAACACGGCGGAACATCTGCGCAACGCTTTGGACGGCCGTTGGCGTGATGTAAAGAACCAGACGCGGGAGCGGCTGAACCACGAACAGTTCCGTCCGCACTACACACCGAACACGGTCCTCGCCCGGGCCAAAGTCGCCGAGCAGATGAAGATCATCGCCGGGGCGGGCATCTCCGACGAGGGGTTCCGGAAAGAGCACGGCGGCACCGGCGACGTCGGTGCGGCGATCACCATGATCGAGATGCTCGCGATGTCGGACTTGTCGCTGATGGTCAAAGCCGGAGTGCAGTGGGGTCTGTTCGGCGGTGCCGTCGAGAACCTGGGTACCGAACGCCACCACGAGCCGTACGTGAAGAAGATCATCAACCTGGAGCTCTGCGGTTGCTTCGCGATGACCGAGACGGGGCACGGCAGCGATGTTCAATCGCTGGAGACCACCGCGACCTACGATGCCGAGACCGAAGAATTCGTCATCCACTCCGAAACGCCGACCGCGCGCAAGGACTACATCGGAGGGGCCGCCGAGACCGCAACCATCGCAGCGGTTTTCGCCCAGCTGATCACCTCTGAGGATGGCAAACCGGTAAACCACGGGGTGCACTGCGTGTTGGTGCCCATTCGCGACGAGGACGGTAACGATCTTCCCGGCGTGACGACATCGGACTGCCACTACAAGGGCGGGCTGCCCGGCGTCGACAACGGCCGCATCATGTTCGACCACGTTCGTGTTCCGCGGGTGAACCTGCTGAACAAGTACGGCGACGTCGCACCCGATGGCACCTACAGCTCGCCGATCGACAACCCGAACCGCCGGTTCTTCACGATGATCGGCACGCTTATCCGCGGGCGGGTGACGGTGGGTGGGAGCGCCGGCAATGCCGCTCGCGTCGCGTTGGATATCGCCACCCGATATGCGTTGCAGCGCAGGCAATTCAGCGCACCCGACGACGAGCGTGAGGTGCTGATCATGGATTACCTGGTGCACCAGCGACGGCTATTTCCCTTGATAGCCAAGTCATACGCGCTGCAGTTCGCGCAGAACGAGCTGGTGTCGAAGTGCCACGACTCGCAGACCTCAGACGTGGTGGATGCCGACGAGCAGCGCGAACTGGAAGCGCGCGCCGCCGGGCTGAAGGCGGCCAACACCTGGCATGCGTCCCGGGCCATTCAGGAGGCCCGCGAGGCCTGTGGCGGCGCCGGCTACATGGCCGAGAACCGACTGATCGCGCTGCGGGGCGACACCGACGTGTTCACCACGTTCGAGGGCGACAACCATGTGCTGACCCAATTGGTGGCCAAGGAGTTGCTGACCGCTTACGCCGACGACATCCGCAGCATGAGCCCCGTCGAGTGGGTGCGCTTCGCCGCCAACACCGTCGGTGAGCGAGTGATGAAACGCACTGCGGCCGAGCCGATTATGCAGAGGATCATCGACGCCCGGCAGGACAGCGAAGAGGAGGGCAGCCTGTTCAACCGCGGCACCCAGGTGACCATGTTCGAGGAGCGCGAGGATTATCTGCTGTCTTCGGTGGCGCGTCGATTGCAGGGCAAGTCCAAGGAGATGTCGGCATTCGACGCGTTCAATGCCGTGCAGGATCACGTGCTGCACGCGGCGAGCGCGCACATCGACCGGATAGTGCTGGAAGCCTTCGTCGCCGGGATCGATTCCTGCGAGGACAAGAAGGCCCGCGAACTGCTGGAAATGGTCTGCGACTTATACGCGTTGTCGGTCATCGAGGATGACAAGGCCTGGTACATCGAGCATGGGAATCTGTCCACCGGGCGGGCCAAGGCGGTCACCCGGGGCATCAACGACCGCTGCCGCAAGCTGCGCCCGTATGCCGAGACGCTGGTCGACGGATTCGGCATCCCGGAGCCGTTGCGTTACGCCGAGATGCTGCACCCCGAGAATCTGTCGGGCTGAACCTCCCGAAGCGATTGTGCGCCAGCGCTATTGATGTGGGATCTTGCCGAGCGCCAGCAGCCTGCCGTCTGATCCGATTTGGAATTTCACCGTGCCGATGCCGGTGGGACAGCAGGGCTGATCGTTGCCGACCTGCCACTGGTACTGAACCGTGATGGTGTCATCGGAGGGCGGCAGCACGGTGATGTACGGCTTCGGATTCGGGGTGGGTGTGCCCAGGAAAGTGTTGTGGTCGAAGAAGAGTAGTTGCTGAGCGGTGGACTCGCTGGCGATGGTCGGAATGATCTGCACCCAGTGCAGGCGGCATTTCTTGGTTAGCCCCCGCGCGATTTCCACCCACATTGAACCCGGAACATCGACCGGGACGGAGGCTATGGCCCGCTGCACCGTGTCGGCCGCCGGTCCGTCGGAGCCCTTGCAGGTGTCGGGCCGTGCCGCGGGCGGCGCCGGCTTCGAACCGCAAGCTGAGGCCATCAAAATCAGCAGAATCACAAACTGACGACGCACATCGTGAGCTTAACGAAAACTGTGAATGTCCCAATTGTGCCAAGCGATCCGGGCATGCCGATGGTCATGATCAGTCCGGGCACTGCTGTTCTGCGGCGAATAGCACGCCGCCACCGACTATTACTACCGCTCGACCCGGACGCGGCGAGGGCTTACATCCAGTCATTGAGCGCCGGCAAGCGCTACCACCGCGACCTCTACTAACCCCGTCCTGCGGCCCGGCCGGAACCGTAATGCGGCGGAAACATCGCGCACCCGCGGCCGAAACATCCCCGCAGCACGATGCATTCATTAGGTCGCGCACCTGAAGGAGTGACGCCGCGTGGCTCGCGAGTGTGATGGACCCGATGGGGTCACAAAGACTGTCTGCCCTGTGCACGGTCCGTTGCGGCGCGGCGCTGCAAATGACGCCGGCGACCAGGCGTTGGCGCTTGACCAAGTCGACTGGGCGGGGTTACCCATCAACCTGGACTTGGCGTTCTCCTGCGTTCAGCGCGACAAGGTCTACGTGCAGCACATGATGCGCAAGCGCGGAGCCCAAGTGTGGCGATGGTTGCAGGACGGCGCCCCCCCGTGCGCTTGCGACGCCACAACGCAGAATGCGGGCGTTCGCCCGGACGCCGCCGAGCCCATGTCCAGTCGATAGCCTGCCTCGGTCGATCGACCGCGACGGCTGGCGGGCTATGCGCAGGGCTGGGCAAACCGACGCAATGCACGGATGTCCTATAGTGGGGCCTATGCAACAGGCCACACAGCCGCGCCTTGTCCTTACGCGCCGCCCCGCCGTGGACCCTTGTTGTCGTTGTTGTTGTTAGTTTCCTGACGCCTTCCGTCAAGCCAAGCCTCGCGCTTTTCCCCCGATGAGGGCGCCATCAGATTCGACATCATCTGGCAGACTGACGGGCCCTGACCGACACCGCCTAAGGAAAATTCATGAGCATCGCCGAGGACGTCACACAGCTAATCGGAAACACCCCGCTGGTCCGGCTGCGCCGGGTCACCGAAGGCGCCGTCGCCGACGTCGTGGCCAAGCTCGAATTCTTCAACCCGGCCAATAGCGTGAAGGACCGCATCGGGGTCGCCATGATCGACGCGGCCGAACAGGCGGGTCTGATCAAGCCGGACACTGTCATCCTCGAGCCGACGAGCGGGAACACCGGCATCGCCCTGGCGATGGTGGCGGCGGCACGGGGCTACCGCTGCGTCCTGACCATGCCCGAGACCATGAGCGTCGAGCGGCGGATGTTGCTCCGGGCCTTGGGGGCCGAGCTCGTCCTGACGCCCGGTGCCGACGGCATGCCGGGCGCCATCGCCAAGGCGGAGGAACTTGCCAAGTCCGACCAACGTTATTTCGTGCCGCAGCAGTTCGAGAACCCGGCCAACCCCGCCATCCACCGCAAGACAACCGCAGAGGAGGTGTGGCGCGACACCGACGGGAAGGTCGACATCTTCGTGTCCGGGATCGGCACCGGCGGAACTATCACCGGCGTCGCCCAGGTCATCAAGGAACGCAAGCCATCGGTGCAATTCGTCGCCGTAGAACCGGCCGCGTCGCCGGTGCTGTCCGGCGGACAGAAGGGACCCCACCCGATCCAGGGCATCGGCGCCGGCTTCGTCCCGCCCGTACTTGACCTGGACCTGGTCGACGAGATCGTCACCGTCGGCAACGACGACTCGCTCAACCTGGCCCGGCGGTTGGCCCGCGAGGAGGGCCTGCTGGTCGGCATCTCCTCGGGCGCTGCGTTGGTGGCCGCCCTGCAGGTGGCCCGCCGGCCCGAAAACGCAGGCAAGCTCGTCGTCGTCATATTGCCGGACTTCGGCGAGCGATATCTGAGCACGCCGCTGTTCGCAGACGTGGCGGAGTAGCCATGCTCGCAGCCATTCGGCAAGAAATCCGGGCGGCCAAGGAGCGGGACCCAGCCGCCCCGACCACGCTGGAGGTCATCTTTGCCTACCCGGGCGTGCACGCGATCTGGGGCCACCGGATCAGCCACTGGCTGTGGAACCGCGGCGCCAGGCTGGTCGCGCGGACCTTCGCGGAACTCACCCGCATCCTGACCGGAGTCGACATCCACCCGGGTGCCGTGATCGGTTCCGGCCTATTCATCGACCACGCGACCGGCGTCGTGATCGGAGAAACGGCCGAAGTGGGCGACGACGTCACGATGTACCACGGCGTCACCCTCGGCGGCAGCGGCGCGGACACCGGAAAACGCCACCCCACCGTCGGCGACCGCGTGACCATCGGTGCCGGCGCCAAGGTCCTCGGCCCGATCAAAATCGGCGACGACAGCCGGATCGGCGCCAACGCCGTGGTGGTCAAGCCGGTGCCGTCGGGCTCCGTGGTCGTCGGGGTCCCCGGGCAGGTCATCAGCCGCGCCGGCCGGGGCACCCCGGACGATTCGATGATGCCCGACCTCGTGGGTGTCAGCCTGCAGTCCCTGCTCACCAGGGTGGCCAAACTCGAAGCCCAGAGCGACGGCCCGCAGAATGGTCGCGTGATCCGGCCGCCCGAGGCCGGGGTGTGGCACGGCGAGGACTTCTCCATCTGACGGGGCGCCCCGGCTGGCCTTCAGGTGCTCTTCAAGGTGCGTTCACTGGGTTCACCGAGATCGGCGCTACGGTGACCTGATAGGCCAAGTCATCGGACGGAGGTTGTGATGAGCGATCGCCACACAGCACGAATCCCGGCGGCGTTATCTGCGCCGAGTCTGAATCGCGGGGTCGGCTTCACACACGAGCAGCGACGACGGTTGGGGCTGACCGGCCGGCTCCCGTCGGCGGTGCTCACGCTCGACGAGCAAGCCGACCGGGTGTGGCGCCAATTGCAAGGGATGACAACGGATTTGGGCCGCAATCTGCTTCTCGAGCAACTGCACTACCGCCACGAAGTGCTGTACTACAGGGTGCTGGAAGACCATCTGCCCGAGTTGATGCCGGTGGTGTACACGCCGACCGTCGGTGAGGCGATTCAACGCTTCTCCGACGAATATCGCGGGCAGCGAGGACTTTTTCTGAGCATCGACGAGCCGGACGAGATCGCCGAAGCCTTCGAGACTTTCGCGCTGGGACCCGACGATGTCGACCTGATCGTGTGCACCGACGCCGAAGCCATTCTGGGCATCGGCGACTGGGGTGTGGGTGGAATCCAAATCGCAGTGGGCAAGTTGGCGCTCTACACCGCCGGTGGCGGCATCGATCCCTGTCGTTGCATCGCTGTGTCGCTCGATGTGGGCACCGACAACGAACAGCTGCTGCAGGATCCGTTCTATCTGGGCAACCGCCACGCCCGGCGCCGCGGCGAACAGTACGACGCGTTCATCAAGCGCTACATCGAGACCGCCCACCGGCTGTTTCCGCGGGCCATCCTGCATTTCGAGGACTTCGGGCCGATCAACGCGCGAAAGATCTTGCAAACCTATGGCGCCGACTACTGCATCTTCAATGACGACGTCCAGGGAACCGGCGCCGTGGTGGTGGCGGCCGTGTATGGCGGATGCCACGTCACGGGTGTCCCGCTGCGCGACCAGAAAACGGTCGTCTTCGGAGCCGGGACCGCCGGCATCGGTATCGCCGATCAGATCCGGGACGCGATGGTCGCCGACGGCGCCACCGCCGAACAGGCCGCGTCTCAGATCTGGCCGATCGACAAGCAGGGCCTGCTCTTCGACGACATGGACGACCTGCGCGATTTCCAGGTGCCCTACGCAAAGAACCGCCACCAGCCGGGCGTGGCTGCCGGGGATCGCGTGGGCTTGGTGGACGCGATCAAGCTCGCGTCACCCACCGTTCTGTTGGGCTCCTCAGCCGTGTTCGGCGCGTTCACCCAAGAGGTCGTCGAGGCGATGACCGCATCCTGCGAACTTCCGATGATCTTCCCGCTGTCCAATCCGACTTCACGCATGGAGGCCATGCCGGCCGATGTGCTGGAGTGGTCTCACGGGAGGGCGCTGATCACCACCGGCACCCCGGTCGCCCCCATCGAGTACAACGGGAACCTCTACACCATCGGCCAGGCCAACAACGTGTTGGTATTCCCCGGAATCGGGCTGGGTATCATCGTTGCCCGGGCCAGGCTGGTCACCGCCGGGATGTTGCAGGCCGCAGCGAAAGCCGTTGTGCGCCAAGCCAGTCCGACGAAGCCTGGAGATTCGCTGCTGCCGGATGTGCAGAACTTGAGCGAAATCTCTGCGGCGGTCGCCGAGGCCGTCTACCACGCCGCCGTGGAAGACGGGGTCGCCACCAAGACGTACGACGATGTCCGGCAGGCCGTCCTCGACACCATGTGGCGGCCTGTGTACGACTAGCTTCTGCCTTCAGCGTCGAGTGTGCATCAGCGGCGTTGAGCGTGAGCAGAGGGCGCCAATTCGTCAGTTTTCCCGCCGTGAATACACACGCGACGCCTGCTTAAAAAAACCCGGCCTGACCGCGCGGCTGGAGGGTCGGCGGCCGGGGAGCTGGTCACTGCTAGGCGGTCGCCGGGCCCGTCAGCAGCGCCGCGGGAGGTCCCTTCGGCTTGCTCATCATGCGCCGAGTGGAAGAAGCGCCCAAAACAGGCGGGCTATGGGATCCGTGACAGGAAGGGCGAACGAACTATTCAAGAACGGAAAGACGGGACTTTGG
>Ga0310912_10000893_pt1 | contig 15706 bp, 14 predicted proteins | sample GREbulkMGOX080_FD_203443 | JGI IMG/M metagenome (GOLD analysis project Ga0310912, IMG submission 203443) | Lab enrichment of tropical soil microbial communities from Luquillo Experimental Forest, Puerto Rico - GRE.bulkMG.OX080 | ecosystem: Environmental > Terrestrial > Soil > Tropical forest >...
GCCACACCTTCGTATCGAATCCCGCGGTACCGCCGTGCAGGCTGTTGCCGTTGTTGTTGATCGGCACGTGATACTCGGTGCCGTTCAGCGAGAAGGTTCCCTTGGCGATCCGGTTGCCGTAGCGGCCGATGATCGCGCCGAAATAGGTTTTGGCGGGTCCGGTGTTGTTCAGGTAGCCGTCGAGGGTCGGGAATCCGAGCACCACATCGGCGACATGTGCGCTGCGATCGGGGACCTCGATCGACTGGACTATGCCGCCGAAGGTCAGGATTCGCACGCGCATGCCGTGCCCGCTGGTGAGGGTGTAGCGGCTCACCGGGGTCCCGCCCACCTGACCGAACGGCTCGCTGGTGATCGACGGCGGCCCTGCGGGTATGGATGCATTGCCGGTGTCCGGGGTGGTTTTCGTCGTGTCGTTGCTGCATGCCGCCAAGCCCGCTGCACCGGCGATGGCGATCAATCGAAGTAATGTCTCGCCGCGCATGGGCGCTCCTTGCGCTCTTACCGAACCGACCTGTGCAGACGCAATTATCTTGGATGGCCGACGCCGCCGTTTCAGTATGACGTCCTTCCACAACATCGCCGGCCACGCCGACCTGAGCACGACACAGCGCTACCGCACCCCGACCGCCAATCGATTGCCAGCGCGACAGAAGGGGTCTTTCGGTGTCATGCCTGTGGAACACCTGACGTCACCGGCTGAGCATCGTGCGGTCGAGGTTCAATTGCTGCTCGCCGATCGTGGCCAGCATCGCGCACCGTCAATTCTCGATCTGCTGGTTGCAGCCACCGCGGAAGTAGCCAACCTGACAGTCTTAGCCTCGACAAAGACTTTGAGTTGATCGCTGATGTCACTGGGCAAGCGATCGAATGCCTGCGTCTCTGAAGGCATCCGGTTGCATCCACGGAATACGTCTGACCTGCAACTTGGGTTCTGTGTGTGCAAAGCTGCAATGCCTGGGTATACCGCGCCACTGCGGCCGGCGGGGTCATGCCTCAACCCGGCGTTGGAAATAGGACGATGACTGTCATCACCTCCCGACAGATCGGACGCCCCAATGACTGAGACCGTTACATCGCGAGATTCCATAAGCCTGCGACGGGGCCTCCGAGCGATGTTGCCCGTGAGGCGATTTGCGCTCGGCGTCGTGACGGGCCTCGCGCTCTCTGCGTCGCTGTTGGCCGGGTGCGGTGGCACGACGGAAGAGTTCGACACCGTCACCATTAATAACCACCTGTACTTGAAGGGCTCGGATGGGACGAAGTTCGAGATCAGCGTTGGTAAGGACGCGAGCGGCAAGGACGTGGTGACCGCGACGCGCGTCGGGAAGTAGTCGCGGTCCCGCGCTAAGACACGACGCGCTCAACGCCGAGTTACCGACCCGATCACCACCGCCGTGAATGATGTACCACAGTTGGTGCTTGTGGTTGCTCGCCTAATTGCAAGACCAGTGCGCCGGGCCATATTACGTCTCCTGGTTGGCGTACGGGTTTGGCGTACGGACCCCTTAGAAAGCAAGAGAGGCGGTCCGAAAACCACCTCTGACTTGGTCGGGCCGACAGGATTTGAACGTGCGACCACTTGACCTTGCCTGGTTGGCGGCTACAGGGCGTTCTGGTCCCCCAAGTGCTGTCATTCGCAAAGGCTAGGGACGGCGCACTGCCAGCCGGGGCAATAGGTGTTGTGTGCGGCGTTGACCAGGGTTCCGACCTGTAACAACGTAACGCCCTTGTTGTCCAAGTTGGCGTGGATCTCGTCGGCAATCTGTTGTGGCGTCCAATCCCACTCAAGGTCGTAGCAGACGAGGTGCGCTTCCCCGATGAGTGCGTGTTCGGTCTGGGGCGGCCAAGTGAGGCCGACGGCGCGCAGTTGAGCCAGGTACGCGTCATCGTCGGGGTTGGCAGTCGCAATCGCAGCGCTACTAGCCAGGGCGACGCCAGCCATCATGGGGATGGTAAGCATTGCCAGCCAGCGAGGTGGGGACATTTGATTCGCTTCCATTCTTCTTGGCGTTGACGATGCCGTCAGTGTGCGGGTCCAAAGCGCCACAAATATATGAAGGAACAGAGAAAGCTGGGAAAAAACTAAATGAATAACGTGGCTCACCGTCGTGGCTCGTGTGCGCTTTCCCTTTCGCCACCGCCCATCGTGAGTGAGCGAGAAAGACAAGACCAAGTGCCGGATCGGCTAGCCGGCAACGAGCTCAGCGGGCTCAACGTGTCGCTGCCAGTGAACACCGACGACCCGAGCGAGCGAGTGAGGTTGATCGCGCCGGCCACGTCCATCGCAAAGATGTCCAGGCTGGCTGGCACCGACGCGATGATGGGCAGGCACCCGTCAGGACGGCGATACCGCGTAGGTCGCTTCGCGCGTTCACAATAAGGATGGATTCGCGCACACCAAGGGAGGTCGTAGTGGTCGTCGGAGACAACGAGGTCACCCGTAGCTTGGAGGTTGACCCGGCGGGACAGCGGGTGCAGGTGCGACGCGCGGCGTTGGCCAGCTCGATCGGCACCACGATCGAGTGGTATGACTTCTTCCTCTACAACACCGCCGCGGCGTTGGTTTTCCCGCACCTGTTCTTCCCCGCGTCCAGCCCGTACGCGGGCGCGATGGCCTCGTTCGCGACCTACGCGGTCGGGTTCGTCGCCCGCCCGATCGGCGCCGCGATCTTCGGGCACTGGGGCGACCGGATCGGGCGCAAGGCCACACTGATCGTGACGCTGCTGGTGATGGGCATCTCGTCGGCGATCGTCGGCATCCTGCCCGGCACCGCCGCGATCGGGGTGGCCGCGCCGCTGCTGCTGGTGCTGCTGCGAATAGTCCAAGGCATCGCGATCGGCGGGGAGTGGAGCGGGTCCGTGTTGATCGCGATGGAGTGGGGTGACCAACGCAAGCGGGGGCTGCTTGGCAGTTTCGCTCAGCTTGGCGTGCCGATGGGGCTGGTGCTCGGCACCGGCGGCATGACCCTGCTGTCGGCAACGCTTTCGGCTGAGGCGTTCAACTCGTGGGGCTGGCGGGTCCCGTTCCTGTTCAGCCTGGTGCTGGTCGCCGTCGGCCTGGTGATTCGGCTGTCCATCCTGGAGACGCCGATGTTCGCGAAGGTGGCCGAGGAGCGGAAAACCGCCCGCATCCCCGTCATCGACGTAGTCCGGCACCACTGGCGGGAGATCCTGCTATCGGCGGGGCTGCGGTTCAGCGAGCAGATGCCGTTCTACCTGTTCACGACCTTTGTGCTGATCTACGTCGTCTCGCGGCACGGGTTCACCAAGACGTTCGTGCTCAACGCCGTGCTGGCGGGCGCGGTGTGCGAACTCGTTGCGATCCCGCTGTTTTCGCACCTGTCGGACCGCTTCGGCCGCAAGCGGGTATATGTCGCCGGAGCGGTTCTGGCCGGCCTGATCGCGTTCCCGTACTTCGCGGTGCTGACCCACGGCGGGGCCGGGCTGATCTTCATCGCGGTCGTGGTCTCGTTGCAGGTGCACGCGCTGCAGTACGGCCCACAGGCCGCGCTGATCGGCGAGAGTTTCCCAACACACCTGCGCTACGGCGGCGCCGGACTGGGCTATCAGCTGGCCTCGGTTTTCGCCGGTGGCCCCGCGCCACTGATCGCGACGTGGTTGCTGCACAAAACCGGAACCCCGTACTCGATCTCGGCGTACATCGTCTTCGCCGCGGTCGTCACAGTCGCCTGCATCCTTGCCCTGCCGGACCGTTCCCGGGTCGACATCGACGACGCCGCCGTGTACAGCCGATAGCGGTTCTGCCGGATTACGGTGCCGCTGTTGCGGTAATGGCTACGGTCGGGATGGTCGTGCGCGGCGTGGCGTCCGCGATGGCCGATGGATGATCCGGTCGCCCACACACTGCCGGCGCGGGCATGCGCTCACAGCCGGCCGGGTGCTGATCGATCACTCGAACCCCTCGCGAATCACCGGATATGGCTCAACCGTTTCGCACTCGGGCCAATCCATCGTGCGACCGAACAGAACGGCGATATCGTTGGTATTCCACAAAACTCGGGTACACATCGCCGACTCCCCATGAGCTGCTGCGGGCGCCATCAGGGTAGTCCGTCCGGCCAATTTGTTTCCGTCGTTCACCGTTTCTCCGACACCATGCCGTCCGAGCGCCCGGCGTTAGCTATGACAATATCGTCTTATATGAGATATATTTGTCTCATGACGTTTGATCGTGAACAGGTTCTGCGCGCCGCTGCGCACTTCCTCAGTCGCCGGCCCAACGCGACCCAAGACGAAATCGCCGCTGCTGTCGGCGTCAGCCGCGCGACCATGCATCGCTACTTCGCCGGGCGCGCAGCGCTACTGGAGGCGTTAGACCAGCTGGCGATCGCCCAGCTGCGCGAGGCACTGAAAGCCGCCCGCTTGCACGACGGCTCGGCCGCAGAAGCGTTGCGACGCTTGGCGGCCGCATGCGAGCCGGTGTCTGGATACCTCTTGTTGCTCTATACGCAGAGTCAGGATTTCGACGCCGATCAGCCGAAGGATGCGTGGGCGGAAATCGACGCCGAGATAAGGCAACTGTTCGAGCGCGGTCAGCGCGAAGGCGAATTCCGCCCCGAACTGAGCGCCTTCTGGTTGACCGAAGCGTTCTTTAACCTGTGCTCCGGCGCGGCGTGGGTCATCCAGGTCGGAGCGGCCGGACGGCGCGAATTTACCGCCATGGTCACCGACTTGCTGTTGCACGGAGCAAGCCGGCCATGACGCGCAACTGGCTGGCACTCGGTGTGCTCACCCTCGCGGTGTTGCTGATCGGCGTCGACGGCACGGTACTGGCCTTGGCCACCCCGTTCGTCATTCGGGATCTCAGGCCGACGGCGACCCAGGTGTTGTGGATCGGTGACATCTACTCGTTCGTGCTCGCAGGTCTGCTTATCACGATGGGCGGCCTCGGCGATCGCATAGGCCACAAGAAGCTGTTGCTCTACGGCGCAACGGCTTTCGCCGCCGCATCGGTGGCAACGGCCTACGCGCCGACGGCTGGTGTCTTGATCGGTGCGCGGGCGCTGCTGGGCGTGGCCGGGGCGACGCTGGCGCCGTCGACTCTGGCGTTGATCCGCGGCCTGTTTCCCCGGCCACGGGAACGTAGCGTGGCCGTCGGCATCTGGGCCGCTGTGTTCTCCGCGGGTGCGGCACTGGGTCCCGTGATCGGTGGGCTGCTGCTGGAGCACTTCTGGTGGGGCTCGGTCTTTTTGATCAACGTCCCGGTGATCGTCGTGCTGCTCGTCGGCGGCATCGTGCTGTTACCCGAACAGCGCAGCCCGAACCCGGGGCCGTTGGACCTGCCCAGCGTGGCGCTGTCGCTCATCGGCATGCTCGGCCTCGTTTACGCCGTCAAGGACGGTGCCATCAACGGGCTTCGCGTCTCCACCGTGGTGATAGGCGTCGTCGGCGCCGCGGCGCTGACCATGTTCGTCCGGCGACAGTTCAGGCTGCCCGCCCCTTTGATCGACGTACGGCTGTTCGGCAATCGCGTGTTCTCCGGCGTGATTGGCGCCAACTTGCTTTCGGTACTAGGCCTTTCGGGCCTCGCATTCTTCCTGTCCCAGTTCTTCCAGCTGGTCGACGGATATCGCCCGGCAAGGGCCGGCGTGGCGGAACTGCCCGCCGCGGTGACCGCGACCGTCTTCGGCGTACTGGCCGGCGTCGCCGTGCGCCATTGGTCGCGGCGCGCGGTCCTGACGACCGGGCTGGGGCTAGTCGGTGTTGCGATGGCGTCGCTAGCGCTGATCAGCCCGTCCACTGCCTATCCACAGCTCGGCATCGCCCTGTTTGTGCTCGGCGTCGGCCTCGGCCTCGCCTTTACGGTTGCCAGCGACGTCGTTCTCTGCAGCGTTCCGCCGGAGCGGGCTGGCGCGGCAGCGGCGGCCTCGGAGACCGCCTACGAGCTTGGCACGGCGCTTGGCATCGCGGCGCTGGGCGCCATCGTCACCCGCGTTTACCACGGGCTGGCGATCCCGCCCGGCACCCCCGCGGCGGCGGCCTCGCATGCGCACGATTCACTCGCCGCTGCCATCGACGCCGCCGGACTGCTGCCCGCCCAAGAAGCGCTCAGCCTGCTGATAGCCGCCAAAAGCGCATTCACCCACGGGCTGGCGATCGCGGCGGGTGCCGGTTCGGCGCTACTGCTGGCGTCGGCGGCGGCGGTGTGGCTGCTGCTCAAGCCGCGGCCGACGCGAGCAAGCGCGGCCAAAGTCGGCGCGCTGGACGATCCAGGCATGCATCGCGATCCGGGCGACGATCCCTGCGGTGATCGCGCGGAGGCAGCATGATTGGCCGAACGACGCTGCTGATTTGGCATGCGGTCGGACCGGATCAGCCGGCGGCGACAGGAATGCTCTGTTCGAAGCTGAACACGTTGCGGACCGAACACGCCGTCGCCCTATAGGCACCTCAACTACGCCGGAGGTTGAGCCAGGACCTGGATGACCTCGCGCAGCGGTTCCGGGGACGCCGCCACTTCGCCGATGAACGGGTATGAAAGATCCAAGACGAGGAACAGTACGGAGGCCACCAGCACGCCTAGGCTCGCGACCATCGCGTAGTGCATGGCGGGTTTTGCGACGCCGTACATGATCCCGCAGCCAAGGAGCAGCCCGCTGGTCAGCAAGATCACCACCCACAACGACCAAGGTGGGCCGACGTCTGTCCGGGCCTGGAATACCCGTTCTGTACGTGCCTGGCTCATGTTGTCGAGGTTGCTGAAAGAGGTCTCGAGGAACTTCGTTTGAATATCGTTGTGCGGCTGGACTTGCTCATATGCGGTGTGGAGGCGCGCCAGAGCGTGATCGGCCTCAGGAAAGGAACCGCCGCTCGCGGCCACGGGCCATTCGGCTACGGCCGCGCGTTCGTACTCGAGCAAGCTCTGTCGAATGCGGTCGCTGTCGGCCTTGTCGAACACGGTGAGGTTCCGGGCCAGCTCCATCCCGGCCGAGCCCTCGGTCCGCGCCTTGGCGTCCGCATTGCCGATCTGACTCCAGAGGGCGGCGGCGACGAAACTGACCAAGATCGCGAACATGAATCCGACAAAGCCGAAGGCGAACGTTGTGACGTCGTTTTGCTTGCCCTCCTTGAGCCGGGGGAACCGATGCAGGACATAAAACAGGAGCAGCAGTGCCCCGCCTGCGACGAGGACGATGAGTCCGAGCAATAGCAGCCACGGCGGGACGTTGCTCACCAACCAGCGACTCACAAGCCACACTCCTCACGCACCGCGCTCACCCGCTGACAAGGGGCAGGCTCTGATCGAAACTGAATACGTTCTCAGGGTCGTATTTCGCCTTGATCGTGCGTAGCCGGTCGACGTTGGGCCCCCAATAGGCCGTCTCCCATTCCGGCATACCGGCGTTCGGAACGGCGGGGTAGGCGCCATTCACGTAGGGCCTCAAGGCTTCACTGAAATCCGCGATCCAGGTAAGACACTTCGCGGTCAGCGGATCGTCCGAGGCGAGTACCTCACCGCGAGTGCCCCACCCTGCGCCAGGCTCGGCGTAGAAGAGGGCGTCGCGGTGTGCGAAGGCCGAGCCGCCGGAGGGTTCGCTGCTCTTGACGGCTCCTCCGAATGCGTTGGTGAAGTAGTTGCAATCCGAGGTCGGCGCCTTGGCCATGAGCGATCCGATCAGACCTATAGCTTCAGGCGGGAAAGGCTCGGAAATGAACTGCGAGAAGAACTTCCAATTCGCGGGCTCTTGGTCGATCGGTATCTGCAATCCGGCGTAGTTGTCGGCCCAGTTCGCGTCCTTCGTCGTGAGGTGGGGCTGTCCGATCGACAGTATCGGCTCCAGCATTCGCGTCGCCTCGGCTTCCGATCCTGAGGCCAGCACGGCAAAGAGAAGAATCTCGTCGCGGTGTATCTCGAGCTGGCTCGTCAGGCGGTTGTCCAGATGCGGGGCAGTGTGTTGCCATGCCTCGAATACTCCCTGAAGGTCGTCCAGCCCTGGCCACGTTGCGACGAGATAGATGGTCTGCGTCAGTGGATGGATCTTGTAGGTCAGTGAGGTGACGATCCCGAAGTTGCCATTGCCCGCGCCTCGCAGCGCCCACAACAGATCTGAGTTGTTCTCCTCGTCGGCGATGATCGCCTTTGCTCCGCCGTCGGCCGACGCCACGACGACCTCTGCCGCGACGAGATTGTCGGACGCCATGCCGTAGTTACGGGTGAGCGGACCCAAGCCACCTCCGAGCGTCGCGCCGACTAGCCCGACTGTTCCTTCGATCCCGGTGGGCGCCGCAAAGCCAGCCTTGCCGAGTGCGGTTACGGCTTCCAACTGGTTGAGTCCGGCGCCGACGGTGGCGGTTTTCGAAGCCGCGTCGATGTAGGTCGACTTCATGTGACTGACGTCGATGACGAGGCCGTCGTCGACGGCGGACCAACCCTCGAGACAATGCCGACCGCTTCGCGCGCGTACGCGGATATCGTTCTGCCGCGCCCATGCCAGGGCGTTGACGGCATCTTGCGTGTCGCTGCAGAACACGATTGCCACGGGATGACGGGAGTACAACCGGTTCCAGCCGACCCGCGCCGCCTCATAACCGGCGTCGCCGGGACGCACAACCTCACCCGTCAGTTTCGCGGTGTTAGCAGTCATCGGTCACCTCTCAAGGATGTCCGCCAGGGGCTAAAATAGCCGTTGACCTGCATGTATGTGGTCGGGCTGGCAGGATTTGAACCTGCGACCATTTGACCCCCAGGCTCATTAGCCGTGTTCGTGGGCGTCCGTATGTTACCGGAATCCGCAGGTGAGGCCCCATTCCCGAACGTCGGCGAACGACGCCAAACACTCCTGAAATCGCGCGGGTTGCGGTACCGGTTGCTGTACGGCGCCGCGCCGAAAAACCAACCAGCCGAAGGGTATGACACCCGAAAACAGCACGGCTGCGGCCAATGCCATGTCAAAGACGCAAACGACACCGTTCTAACCAGCTTCGGCCCACCCACCCGGCGGCGGCGTGGGCGCGGGAGTCGCGATTTTAAAAGCACCCGCTAACTGAAACACGCCTGCCGACGTTCGCGCAGACATTTATGCGCGGCGGTGGTGGCGGAAAGTCCTGCGGCAGCGGCGCATAGTCGGCGGGACATAGGTGTTGACCGTATCGGCAACATTGGTGCACCCGCTCACTGAAGTGTGTGTGCGCAGGTAACAGTGTGCCCCTGGGGATTTGCAGCCGTAGTTAATCAGGCCCGTTACTCAGGCCATCTCGGGCACATGCAGGTGGGCGATTGCCAACTCGAATTCGCCGACATCGTCTTGGTCGATGCCGAGATCGCGAAGCATCGCCGTCCGCAACGAGCAGGCGGTGTCCGAGCTTCGTTCCATCGTCTCGAAGCTGTCATACGCCACCGAAACCACCGCCCGCGCGCCTAGGGGGTCGACCATCAGGGAAGCGCTGCAGAAGCCGTCAAATTCCTCGACGGCCGGCATCACGGCCCACCGGTAAAAATCGATGCCTCGCTCGAACTGCTCGGGCCGCGCTTTGAGCCAGGTGGCCCGCACGCAGGCAGCCGGACCTGAGTGGTGGTCGCGATGGACGACCGCGATCTCCCACTGTTCGGCGACCGCGCGGCCCCCGAAAATCTCGGTCGCTCGATTACGCACCGGCCATATCCGTTCGGCGCTCGCTTGCATCGCTTGTTTGCTGTCCCAGGAGCTGGTCGCGATACATCTGCCGGACAAACGGTCGACCAGCAGCGAAATGCCTCGGCAACCCTCCATCTCACGAAGGGCGGGCATAACAACATCGCGAACATGCGCAATTCCCATGTCGATCGATGAGGGTTGTGCGTGGATGGTGGTAGAGCGTGCGTACACGGAACGGCCCCTCACATTTTGGGGCAGCGCCCCAGTGGCGCCGCTGGTCCCACCAGATACGTTCCTCTAACCGATTAGCGCTGGCAATGGACATGGATGCAAGGCGCACTTGTATCCCCACAAGAACACGACCGCTACTGCGACGCCATCGCTGGATGAACGAAGCCGCAGCGCTCCGCGGAAGTCACTGTTGGGGTAAGCGTCCGGTAAAGCCGACGTAATGTCACGCAACGCGGTCTCGCCGCTGATGCCCTGCTTGCGCGCATCGCAAAGCGCCGCCGCGGTCGGTATCCGGATCGGGCGGGCCACGCAGTGCACAAGCACCGTTCGTCCTTCATTGCGTAACTGATCGATGAGCCGGACGGTGTCGGACAGCACGAAATCCAGGTCGGGTTCGCGTCTGGGCCGACGATGTCGATGAGCCGGATGTCGATCTGCTCGATGCCCGCCTGTTTGTTTATGGCCGATGCTGGCACCGTAGGGTGTGCGGCTCCGATCGACGTCAGCCGCGATCGCTGCCGATAGGGGAGCCGTAGGTTGATGGGCGTTGACGAGGCCGACGCCGAGCTCGCGCGCCTCGATGCAGTGAGCGCGGGCATCACCGAGAACCTGGTCGCGCTTGAGAATCACCCAGGATGTCGGTTCCTGAACGACATCCCGCTGACGGGCGTAAGCGCCGCGCAGTGGGCGAGCGGCACGGCACAGATCGCGCTGATCTGGTCGTACTTCGCGATGTTCCGGGAGGTCGTTGAGCGTGCGCACGGGGTCCGCCGCAGGCACTCGCGCCCCGGAAAAGCCGAGCTGTCCGAGTTGACCGAATTGCTGTGCGAGGCGGTGGCGACGCTCGAGCCGGAGGAGATTCCATTCGAGCACCGCAACCTGCTGGGCCCGACGTCCGTGACGAAGTCGCTGACCGTGGCCGAGCTGGTATCGGGCATGACGGCGGCGTACGCGGATGTCTCCCGGCTCGTCATCGCCGCGGATGCCGTCCGGTCGACGCTCCTGCCCGAGCTCGACAAGCAGGACGAGCTGCTGCGCGGGGCGCGCAGCACTGCGGATGCGCTCGGGCTTACCGAGATCGCGCACCCGCTCGCCGCTCGGTTGAACGGGATCGCAGCCGACGTTGACGGGGTCAGATCGCTCGCGATGTCCGATCCGCTCTCGATCGTTAGCCCCGACCAGCGGGCGCAGCGACTTCCGCAAATTGCCGACGAAATCGCCTCCCTACGAACCGAACTGGACCAGATGGCCGCGCAGCGTGATGCGTACGAGACCCGTGTGGTCCACCTCGCCGAGTCGATCGACTGCGTCGAAGCCACGCAAGTGCAAGCGCGGGAGACGGTTGCGGCTGCGCGTGCGAAGGTGCTGATCGCGACGCCGATCACGGTGCCGGCGGTCGCCGCGACGCTGCGGGACCGGTTGGCCGCGGTCAGAACAGCAGCCCCGGAACATCATTGGACGCAGGCCGCTGCACAGCTGAGTGAGCTGGAACAGGAAGCGGCACGTGCACTCGAGGCGTCGGCGTCAGCTCGTGATGCGGCCGCCGCGATGCTGGACCGCCGAAACGAGCTGCGCGCCAGGCTGGACGCATACCGGGTGAAGGCCGCGCAGCTGAGGCTCAGCGAGCTTCCCGAAATCGACAGCCGGTATCAGGAGGCGCACGAACTGCTGTGGCGGTCGCCCTGCGACCTGCCGGCGGCGACCCAGGCACTCGTCGCTTTTCAGCGAGCTGTCAGTGATCGGAGTGCGGTGCGATGACACCCTGCGGGCAGCCGGGCTGCAGTGTTACGATCCAGGACGGATTCTGCGACGAGTGCGGGCTCGCGCCCGCAGCAGCCGAGACGACCGCCGCCACGACGCCATCGGCGCCGTCGGAACCGGGATTGACGGGCGTCACGTCGGTATCGGGGGGCAGCCGTCGCGGCTCCAGCCGGTCGTCGTCTCGGTCGACGCGGACGGCCCGAACGAGCCGGGGACGGCTCGGGGCCGGCCTGATCGTGATGCCCAAGGTCGCATACCGGGATCCGTCGACGGCGATCATGGCGGATCCGCAAGTGGCAGAACACGAACGGTTCTGCAGCAACTGCGGCAATCCGGTCGGGCGCGGTCGCGAGGGCGTGGCCGGGCGCACCGAAGGTTTTTGCCGCCAGTGCGGCACCGCGTATTCGTTTACCCCGAAGCTGTCGGCCGGTGACCTCGTCGCTGGGCAGTACGAGGTGCTCGGATGCATCGCGCACGGTGGCCTCGGCTGGATCTACCTCGCCCGCGACCGCAACGTCAGCGACCGGTGGGTGGTCCTCAAAGGCCTCCTCGACACCGGCGACAGCGAGGCGATGGCAGCCGCGGTCGCCGAGCGGCAATTCCTCGCGACGGTCGAGCATCCGAACATCGTCAAGATCTACAACTTCGTTCGCCACCCGGACCCGAAGACCAGCGAACTCGTCGGCTACATCGTGATGGAGTACGTCGGCGGCGCTTCGCTAAAGGAGCTCCGCTCATCGCGCGGCGCCGACGGGGAGATCGCCCCGCTGCCCGTCGCGGAGGGCCTCGCCTACATCCTCGAAATCTTGCCTGCGATGGGCTACCTGCATGGGGTCGGCCTGCTGTACTGCGACTTCAAGCCCGACAACGTGATTCAGACCGAGGAACAGCTGAAACTGATCGACCTCGGTGCCGTTCGCCGGATGGACGACGAGGACAGCGGCAGCTACAAGACCGACGGCTACTGCGCACCCGAACTCGAGACCGAGGGCGCGTCGGTCGAGTCCGACCTTTTCACGGTCGGCCGCGCGCTCGCCCTACTGACCTTCAATTTCGACTACCGCAACCGGTACCGATACGAATTGCCCGACGCCGCGGACGTTCCCGTGCTCGCCGAAAATCCATCGTTTTACCGGCTGCTCGGCCGGGCGACCGCCGCCGATCCCGGCCACCGGTTCGGATCGGCCGCCGAGATGGCCGAGCAGGTGACCGGCGTGCTGCGAGAGGTCGTCGCCATCGGCGACGGCGTGCCTCGGCCGGCGATGTCCACCGTGTTCAGCAGTGAGCGTGCAGTTTTCGGCGCAGAGGCGAAAGAATGGCCGGTGCCGTTGCGTCCTGTGGTCGTGGCCACGGCGCTGCCGGTGCCTCGACGAGGTTATGAGGCCCCGACACCGTGGGGTACCAGGGCGGCGTCGAAGGTCGACTCGACGGCCGGCGGCACATCCGGCTCGGGTGACCGACTCGGCGGATGCTCACTCGACACCGCACGCGATTGCGACGAGATCCTCGAGCCGGAAGGAGCCCTGGTCGTTTAGGAGCTGTGCCCACCGTGAGAATCGCGGCGTCAATCCGCCCAGCCCGACCGCTGCGCCGACCATCGCACCCGCCATCGCCGCGACTGTGTCCACGTCACCGCCGACGGCTACCGCAACGCGCAGCACTTCCTCGGGATCGGCGGGCGCGCGCACGTAGGCGAATAAGGCGTAGAGAACCGACGGTGTCGCGAACGGCGAGATGCCGTGCCACAACTCAAACTGATGCGACGACCCGAGCGGCGGCTCGCTCCATCGGGCGATTTCGTTGCCGACCGTTGCCGGGTCGCCACTGAGCCACTCGGGCATCTTTCGGATGCCGCTCGCGAGCTTCGGATCCTTCGGGTTGACCTCATGCGCGAGGGCGTCGAACCAGGCCGGCGAGCACGCGGTCGGGCCCTGGCGGATGCCGTCTCGCACGACGAGCGCGACAAGGATCGCTGCGGCGCGAGCTCGCATATCGAGATGCGTTACGCGAGCTGCATCATCGGCGACGCGGATCATCTCGGCCTGGCTGACTGACAGGAACCCGATGGGCCCCGCCCGCATAGCCGCCCCGTTGCCGGCGCTTGGCGACGGCTCGCCCGCCTGGTCCCACGGGATGCCAGCGATGATCCGGCGCGCCGCTGCTTCGGTCGCCCGGCCACGCCCGACGATCGTTCCGTTCTCGAAGAGCGCCGCAACACGCGCAGAAAACTCTTCGGGCACAAAGCTTTTCGTCATTCCAAGGCTCAACGCCAGTTCCCTCGCGAGCTGCGTGTCGTCGGAGTATTGCCCGAAGTCGAACGGCCCACGCCGATATGGTGGCGGATCGTCGCTGGAGAATACTTCGCTGGCGTAGGCCGCACACACTTCGGGCGCGCGGCCTTCGACTAGGAAGCCCAGCGCGTCGCCGAGGGCCTGCACGACCAGCGAGCCAGCGCGGCCATCATGTGGGTCATGTGCGCCTGTCATCTCAAAGTCACCCTCCCCGGTGCTGCAAAATCCGCTCAACCCCGCGTGCGCCTCACCGCCGACCTGCGGTCCTCTTCACTGAAGGCGGCTTTGCCGCCTCCCCGTACGGTCGACACCCAGTTGCTCGCCATGGAGTAGGCATCCCTGGCATTGGCCTTGTCGAATGTGAGGGAGGACTTTTGGGGGATGCCCACCGACGCGCCCTCCTGGACCGCGTCCATGTCGGCGCCCAGGAAGACGAACTCCCACTGCCACTGGCTGCACTGCTGTTCGACCAGCGCCTTCACCCTGTCGCGCGTCCAGTCCACGCTGCTGTTCTCCAAGCCGTCGGTGACGACGCAGACGATCACCTTGGCGGGCCGGTCGGCCTCGTCGCGCTTGGCCAGCTCCTCGCCGACCTCAGTGATGAACCGGCCCATGGCATCCAACAGCGCCGTACAACCTCGCGGCATCAGTGTGTACTTCGGGGCATCGTTAATCGGCCCGAGCGGCCACAACAGCTCGTACTTGGTGTCAAATTGCGCCAAAGTGATCTCGGCATCACCGGGTTCGCTGGCCTGGCTCTCGACAAAGGCGTTCAACCCGCCCTGCATGTCCTCCCGCCACTGCGCCATCGAGCCGCTGCGGTCCACGAGCACCCCGATCAAGGTCAAGTCTGCGTTCGTCGTCATGGCTGCCATCTCCGTTTCAGAGGATTTTTGCGCGTTTTTGCGCTAATTCCTCAAGTGTACGCCGCCGGTCTGACAAAACCTGATGACTCAACTCCGACCCGCTACCGGCCACAATCCGTCTCGCACGCACTAGTGTCGGGTCGACGCGTTGACGATCACCCGTTGAGCCGGCGAGCGCGCATATTGCGTAGGATCGCGCTAAATAATGGTCAATCTACCCCGGGCACCGACATGAATGACCGACCGTGGCGCGACAGCCACGGACACACCCTTGGCGACTACGTGCGCCCGTCGGTCGCCGTCGACACCGCCGTGCTGTCGCTGCACCACGACGTCGGGCTGGTGGTTCTAGAGGTACGCCGCGCAACCGGACCCGGCTGGGCGCTGCCGGGTACCTTCCTGCACGAGGGTGAGACACTCGCCGACGCCGTCGACCGGTCACTGCGTGAAAAAGCCAATGTCCGCGGGCTACATCCCCGCCAGCTGCATGTGTTCGACGACCCGAAACGCGATGAGCGCGGCTGGGTCCTGTCCGTCGCACACGTCGAAGTGGTTCCCCTCGATCGGCTCGCGACCCGCTTCGCCGAGACCACGAGGCTCATGCCGGCGCGGGCCCCCGGACGCCTCCCCTACGACCACGCGAGCATCATCGCCCGCGCCGTCGATTACCTACGGACCCGCTATCACACTGAGCCGGACCCCGACCGGCTGCTCGACGACGAATTCACCTTGCGCCAGTTGCGCCTGGCGCACGAAGCCGTTGCCGGAAAAGAGCTTCAGCGCGACGCATTCCGGCGCACGATGGAGCCGCATCTCGTCGCGACCGGCAGGACGGTTACGAGGCTCAGGGGCCGTCCCGCCGAATTGTTTAGCCGGACGAAGATCGTGACGTCAGCGCGCCGCTAACCTCTCGGCCTACACTTCGCAAGCAAACATTGGTTGGGGCTGTCGGGGTCCT